>JAABUK010001702.1_pt1 | contig 41351 bp, 26 predicted proteins | sample 5559141 | NCBI WGS metagenome assembly JAABUK01 (sample SAMN10711869, study PRJNA513367) | rock metagenome | isolation source: Antarctica rocks | place: Antarctica: Victoria Land, Pudding Butte nord | collected 2016-01-03 | reverse complement strand
TAAAATAAATAAAATAAATAAAATAAATAAAATAAATAAAATAAATAAAATAAATAAAATAAATAAAATAAATAAAATAAATAAAATAAATAAAATAAATAAAATAAATAAAATAAATAAAATAAACAAAAATAATTCTACTCTTATATAATATAGGTAAATTCTATCTTTTATAAAATAATAATAATTAATATTAGTAATTTTAATCTCGTAATTATTACTATAATCACTAATTTAATTATTATTACTAGTTTCTTATTCGTTTTAAATATACTTCGAATTAGCGTAGAGTAAAATAAGAATCGAGGTATAATCTCTACTCTAACTTAACGTGGAGATTTATTAACGTAGAGCCGAGGGTAGAGTAGAGTAGAGTAAGGTTTTTCTAAAGATTCCCTACTACGTTAAAACGGATTTCTAGTAATTATTATAATAACCGTCTTAATAATAGAGTTATAGAATAATAATAAAAGATAATTTTATTCTTCGACGATAATATAAGTTATTAAGAGATTAAAATAATATAAAAGTTATATTTATTATTTACTCCCTTCCTTGTTATACTTTACTCCTATTAAATATTACGATATTAAATATTACAATATTAAGTATTAGAAGTATTAGTATTAATTTTTGTTTCTTTATAAAACAAATTTGTAGCCCTTAATTATCTATACTAATTTAAATAGTACCGTTAAATTAAAAATATGAAAAATACGATTAATAATTTTATACTTTAAAGATTAGACTTTAAAGAGGTATTTTTATAAATAATTACTATAATAAAAATATTATATAATTTCTTAATAATATTCTAGTTTAATATTCGATTCTTTATTTAGACTTTATTATTATATTATTAAATTCTTTAATAATTAAAAATAAACTCTTATAATAATTTGAGAAGATTAAAGAGAAGTTATTCAATACTTTATTTAATAATAAATTAAAAGTATTCTTTATTTTAGATAAATAATTACTCTACGATATATTTTTATATATAATTATTATTATTTATCTTATTAACGCCGAGTAGAAATATTATAAAGTTATTATTAACTTTAAATATATTAAAGAGAAATATATTAATAATAAATTAACGAACGTTTTAATTAAAGTCGTCCGTAAATACGAGATTCAATATCGGATCTATATTATTATAAATAATAATACTAGTAATATATAAATAATATTCGATAATACTATTCTTATATTTATATAGAGGAATAAAAAGATTAAACGGATATTCATTAAATAATCGTCTAAATATATACCGTATTTTATATATATAATTTAATTTATTATTAAGGTATTATTAGGTATAATTTATCTTTCGTTTATAAACGAATAATTTTAAAGGGGTTAAGATAAATAATAAAACTCTCGCGATTTCTAGACTAACCCGTAAAAGAGTTTACTATTAATATTAATTAAGATATAAGAAATTTAATAATCTTTATAATAATTTAGCTTTATTAGATAAGGAAAACTACGGTATTTATTAATATAAATAACTAGCGTAGAACCTAGTTCCGAGATATTTAATAAAAGAGACTCGATATTATAGAGAAAAATATATCGAATAAAATTAATAAATTTATTAAATTAAAGTTAATAAAGTTTATTTAAGATATTAAAATATAATAAGATTTGATATATTATATAATAATCCGTGTATTTAAATTATATTATAATATTAAAAGTTATTTAATATAAATTAAGGTTTTTTACCTCAAATAAAAAATTAAAAAATAGAGTTATATTATTTACCTAATTAATATTATAAAAAAGTTCGTGAAAATAATAAATATTATTAATATAACGAAAAATATTACTAGTTATCGTATTTTTATAATTTATAATAAACTCTTTAATTATCTAGAAAAAACTATAAAATAACTCCGTTTAAAACGAGTATTATAAAAGTTTAAAATAAAGATAATATTATATTAAACTACCGAAAAATTAAATTAATATTATATTAAAACTAAAGACGGTTTAGAGTATTTCTATAATAAGGCGGTCTTATTAAACTTTATAAAAAGTAAGAAAATATTCAAGACCTCGGAGTAAAAGGTTAATATTAGTTAACTATTATAATTATTAATTTATTAATCCGCTTTTAAGAAAGAGTATAAAGAATATTAAATAAATATATTAACTTCGAGTAAATTATTTAATTTTATACGAAGTTATAAATATAATCTAAATAATAGGCTTATTTAAATACTAAATATAAATTCTAATAATAAAGAAAAAGAAGACGACGAGTTCTAAAGATATAGGAATATTAATAAATTCTAATAATCTTTCTAATAATCAATTTCGTTAATCTCTTTAATACCGTCTTTTAATTAATCTACGAAATAGAATATTTTAATACTATAAAAATAACTCGCCTCTCGGTTTTTAATTCTTAATATAATTACTCGTAATATATTAGTTATACCGATTATAAATATTAATATAAAGCGTTTATTCTCTATCGCTATAAAATTATATAATATTTAGAAATTATAAATACTAGTAATTTTTTGAGTTATAATTATTTTATATAAATATAATAGAAGAATAAAGGAAGACCGACTTTAATATATTCTATCCTATTTATTTAATAATTAAATAGAGAATCTATCCTAGGAAGATATAAAATAGGAAGAAATTATTCGTAAAAAAGACCTAAAGGAAAAATAATAATATAATAATAAATAAAAAGTATTTAAGAATAATAACAAAAACGAGTCTATCTATATAAATTTTAATTAAGATTATAATTATAATAATTATATTAATAATTAATCTCTAGTCGTTAGAAATATAAAAGAAATATTTATATTAATAATATAACTCGATAATCGATATTCAAAGTCTAGCTCGGAAAAAGAGTAATTATATAAAGATTAGTTCGGAGGTCGATAAATATAATAAAGATAATAAGGGATCTAAGTTTAATTTATTTAGTTATTCGATTAGAATAAAAGAGAATATTTATAATAATTAACGACCTACGGGCCTAGTTTCTTAATTAGAATTAAAAAAGAATAATTATAAAATTTAAATAAATAGAAATACTATTCTCTAATATAAATTAAAATTTTCTTAATATAAATTATTTTCTAAAATCTTGTTATGTCGAGTATATTCTTAAAATTAATTAGTTATATATTAATTATTAAAGATCCCTCGGTAAATCTTTACCCTACCCTAGCCTAATTTAAAGTAGAGATCGAACCGCGAATTTTACTCTATACTCTACTTTATTTTACTTTACTCTAGTATTCCCTCTAGGAATCTCTATACCGATCCGAAATATAGTTTTAAATTATTATAAATATTACTTCTTAGTTAATTAAAATAGCGCTTTTTAATTAATTAAAATACTATTTATTAAATAATTAAATATAGCGCGTACTAATAAAAATAGAGTTAGACGTATATTGAAAATTAAAAATATTATAAAAAGAAAGGCCCCTAGAAAATTATTAATAATTAAAATAAAGAAGATTATTCCTAGTACCTTAACTCTATTTAATATAACTAGATAAATATATATATATAAAATATAAAAGAAGGATAATAAATCAAATTCTAATAATTATTATAATAATTAAAATTTACCTAAATAATTTAGTCGTTACTCTACGCGAAATTAAATATTATTAGAAAACTATCGAGTTATCTATTTCTAAACTCCCTTTTTAACGGTTTATATATAAAGTAATAATCTCGGCTACGTTAGAGTTATTAATAATATATTTATAATTATTTATAATTATAATTATATAAGAAGTAACGATAATAATATTAATAATATAAAATATTAATTTCTACGTGATTTATACTAAATATATAACTATTTAAAATAAAAATATTTAATTAATATAGATAATAATTAGGGATTATAAATTTATTTTATAAAAAAGAAATTAATATTAATATTTCTCATTTTTAATATTGTAATATTTAATAAAAGTAGAGTATAATAAGGAAGAGAGTAAGTAATAAATATAACTTTTATATTATTTTATTTTTCAATAATTTCTATTATCGTTAAAGAATAAAATATTCTTTTATTTCTATTCTTATTAGATTAAAAAAGAGATTATATTTTAATCTCTACTCTACTCTATACTAATACGAAGTATAGAAAAGAGAGTTCGTTTTAATCGAATATTTTATTAAATTAAATATATTTCTACGGGTAATATTAATTTAATTAATTATTAATAAAATAATTATTTTCTTCGCTCTAGAGTCTTTAATCTTTTATTTTAATAATTTTATCAAAATCTCTAAGAGTTTATACTCTTCTATTAATTCTTATATATAATTAAAGATTATTCCTAGCGCGATCTACGTTAGTTATAATTCACGATATATTATCTATATCGGTAAGTCCGGAAAACCCGATTTTTATATATTTTATACCGTAAATACGTAAAATACTAGAGATACGTATCTATTTATATTAAATATTCTAAATATATTATATACCGATTAAATAGCGATTAAGTAGTGATTAATTTTTTTTTCTAAATTTAACTTCAAGTAATATCTAGACTAGTAGTTTTATATTAAAATTAAGGAACATAGTACTAAATTACTTTCTAGCCTAGATTTCGAATTTTTAAATAGATTTTTACTAGTATTACTCTATAGAGCTATAAAGCTACTTTTAGGATTAAATTTAACTCTCTCGCGTAGACTTCAACTCTAATTTTATAATCTCAGCGCCAAGATTTACTAAGACTATAAATTACGTAAATTATATCAATTAAATAGCGATTAAATAGAATCATTTTTCCGGATTTATTAATATATTATACTTCTTTATACTTATACTTCGGATTAACGTAGGGATCTTTAAAGGGAATATTAAAGTAAAGTAAAATAAAATAAAGCGTAGAGTAAGAATCGCGGTTCGATCTCTACCCTAAACTAGGGTAGAGTAGGGTAGAGATTTATTAAAGAATCTTTACTACGCTAAGATAATAATCTTAAGGATATATTATAGTTACTACTACTTTTACAAATATATATACTTATAACTACTACTATCTCTATAGATATACGGACTCATGACTACTATTACCCTTATAGATATATATACTTATAATTACTACTACTTTTATAGATATATATACTCATGGCTATTACTACTTTTATAGATAGATATATTTATAACTACTACTACCTTTATAAATATATATACTTATAACTATTATTACCCTTATAAATATATATATTTATAATTATTACTATCTTTATAGATATATATATTTATAGTTAAAAACGTATTTATAGTTATTACTACCTTTATAAATATATATACTTATAACTACTATTGCCTCTATAAATATATATACTCATAACTACTACTACCTCTATAGATATACGTATTTATAAATAAATATATACTCATGACTACTACTATCTTTATAGATATATATATTTATAGCTATTATTACCTCTATAGATATACGTACTCATGGCTACTACTACCCTTATAGATATATATATTTATAACTACTACTACCTCTATAAATATATATACTTATAACTACTATTACCTCTATAAATATACGTATTTATAGTTACTACTATTTTTATAAATATACGTACTTATAGCTAAATACGTACTTATAACTACTACTACCTCTATAGATATATATACTCATAGCTATTACTACCTCTATAGATACGCGCACTCATAGCTACTACTACCTCTATAAATATATACACTTATAGCTACTACTACCTCTATAGATATACGTATTTATAACTACTACTACCTTTATAAATACGCGTACTTATAGCTACTACTACCTCTATAAATATATATACTCATGACTACTACTACCTTTATAGATATATGTATTTATAACTACTATTACTCTTATAAATATATATATTTATAGTTACTACTACCCCCATTATAGATTCATAATAAAATATATTATAGATTATACTATAGAGAGACGATTATTATAATGATTATTATAATTAATATTTATTATTATTCTTTACTCTTTACTTTTTAACCGATTTTAAATCGAAATATTCTTTAGAATAAAATATTAAGTTTAAGAGAAAACGCTAATATTAAAATATATTAATAAATATTTAAAAAGGGTTAATTTTAAATTTTAAATTAAACTATTATTTAAGTGTCTCCTTAACTTTAAAATAAACGAATTAAACTACGTCTTTAATAAAACCTCCGGTTATATCTAACTTTAAGTTAATAATAGTCTTAATTTTAATATTAATTTAAATAATTATTAAGTCCGAGCGTTTATTTTATAAATACGCGTATTTATAGGGGTAGTAGTAGTTATAAATATATATATCTATAGAGGTAGTAGTAGCTATAAGTACGTATATCTATAAAGGTAGTAGTAGTTATAAATATATATTTAATTATAAGTACGTATATCTATAAAGGTAGTAGTAGTTATGAGTATATATATTTATAAAGATAATAGTAGTTATAAATACGTATATCTATAAAGGTAATAATAGTTATGAATATATATATTTATAGAGGTAGTAGTAACTATAAATATATATATCTATAAAAGTAATAGTAGTTATGAGTATATATATCTATAGAGGTAATAGTAGCCATAAATATATATATTTATAGAGATAGTAGTAGTCATGAGTACGTATATCTATAGAGGTAGTAATAGTAGTAGTTATAAATAGATATATTTATAGATATAATAATAGTCATGAGTATATATATCTATAGAGGTAGTAATAACTATAAATATACGTATTTATAGAGGTAGTAGTAGTTATAAATACGTATTTAATTATAAATACGTATATTTATAAGGGTAGTAGTAGTTATAAATACGGATATATATAAAGGTAGTAGTAATTATAGATATATATATCTATAAAGGTAGTAGTAGTTATAAATATATATATCTATAAAGATAGTAGTAGTAATAACTATAAATACTACGTCTTTAAGGTTATTATAATAATTATTAGAAATTAGTCTTAATATAATAGGGATTCCCTAGTAAAACTTTATTCTACTCTATTTTATTTTAAGCCCTACGTTAATAGATCCCTATATTAGATTAAGATAGAGATTATACCTCGATTTCTACCTTACCCTACGTTAATCCGAAGTATATTTATATTCTATATCTTTTATAAATTTTATTATAATTAATATTAATTATAATTATTTTTCTACTTTTATACCTCTTTTATACTTTCTTATTTATTTAATATAATATCTTCGTTACCTTAGAATTTATTAATAATACGTATTTAATTTTCTATTTTAGTATTTTAAATTTTACCTCTATTATCTTTATTTCTTTAGTCTAGTTCTACGCTACGGAATAAAATAAAGAATCTCTTCCCTTCCCTAACTAGAGAAGAGAACCGGGGGAAAAAAATTAAAAAACGAAGATTTAGTAATTTCCTTCCCTAGAGTAAAGAAGAGAAGAGAATAATAAGGAATCTCTTCTCTACTCTTTTTATAGGGTTAATATTATAATTTACTAACGCGCTATCTTAATATATATTTTAATTATATTAATCTTTATCTTAATTACGGGTTATACTAGGCGGTCTAATATATTTCTAAATACTTTTACTAAATATAATAAATATTTTAATATATTTATTTATATATTTACGAAGATTTAATAAATTAATTATACTAAATATATATAAATATAATAGAATAACTAGATTAAGTTTATTAATACTAGGTATATTAAATCCTAGTAAATTTTTAATTTAATAATTATAATTTTCTAGAATAACTAAGATTATTTATATCGTATAATGTTATAATAATTACTAGTACCGCGCTAATAATTTATTTTTAAATTATTTATATTTTCCTTTTACTTCTAAACTTTACTAATTATTTATTTAATTAATAAACTCGTTAAATTACTCGGATATCTTAATATCTAGCTTTTTCATTATTTAATTTTTTATAATTATATTTATCTCTATACCTAGTATTATTAAATAATTATTTTATCGCGGAATTCTCTCTTTTAATAATAATTAAATAAGAAATTAGATCTATATTAGAATTTAAAAAGTATAAAGATTAATATATCTAAAATAACTAGTCTCTTTAATTAAAATTTATTATAAATATTGTTATAATATTAAATAGTAAATAAGAATAAAGGATAATATAAAATAACTTTTATTAATTATTTTATAATTAAATTAGAAGATTAAGAAGCCTAGAATTAATTTATATCTAAATATTAATTAAATTTAATACCGAATAATAAATAATAAAACAAACTAATATATTATATATATCGCTAACTATTTTATAACCGACGAAGAGAAATAAATCTTAAATTAATTCTTATCTATATTTAATCTAAAATAAAATAATCGGGGTTATTTATTTAATAAATAAAGAAAAAAAAGGCCGAAGAAAAACTAAATAAAAACTATAATATATTAAAATTAAGAAATCGTTTAATAAATTATTACGTAAAAAAGCTTTGAGTAGAGTTAATTAAAATTATTAATTAAAAAATAATTCAACGAGTAGAAAAGACTTTAACGCGTAATAAAGAATAAATAAATCTATTAATTATAAATTAATAAAGAATAACTTAATAAGCGAAGATCGATATCATTAATAAAAAGTATATATTAATCTTTATACTAATTTATATTATATTAATTAAACGGGATTAATATATAATAAGGTTTTTCAGGGTAAATATACCCGCGTTATTATAAAAACCGTTGGCGCGTCTTTAGGTAAAGAGATAATTATTAATAATAATAAAGATTTAAATTAAATAAATAAAAAACTCTTAAAGAATTTAAAAAATTCGTTAAAATTAATAAACTATATATTTTAAATTCGATAAAAAATAAACGACGAGGAAAATTATAGTATTAAGAATAATATTAAAAAAGAAAATTAAAAAGATATTATTAAGACTTTAATTACGTTAAATTAATAAAGTATAATACGAGTAACCTATAATAATTATTAAAGATACTAGATTATAATATTTAAATTATTATAAACGAAAATTAAATACTACGATAAATATTCGCTAAAGAAATATAAATATATAGGGTTCTCGTATATATAAAGAAATAATTATCTAATATATTTTTATATTAATTTATATATTATTTAATATTAATTATAGGTTAGCGTATATATAAAGGGTTATAAAAATATTTATTATAATTTAATAAAGTATTCGATAAATTTAAATATATATTATAATATAAGATAACCTCTTAACTTATTATAAATCTAAAGATTTATAAATTATTTAGTAGAAATTAATAGGATATCCGAGGAATAAATAAATATATAATATTAAATAAGAATAATTATAAATAGATTACGATATTAAGACCTAATTAATTAATAACCTAATAATTACGATTTTATTAAACGTAGATAAATACTAGATAAAGATAAGGAAAATATATAAAAAAATTCGGGATACTCCTAAAATTAGAGTATACCGGGATAATAAAGAGGGTAAAAGTATTTTAGAAATTTAATAAATATAAAAAACTCGAAAAAAAGCTAGAACGAATTATTCAATTTAAAAAATTTACGAAGTTACTATAAAATTAAAAAAAGGTAATAAATTCGTTTAGATTTCTAGGTATACTTTTATTAAATACGATTAATTATTCAAATTAATATTCATTATAATTGGCCTATTAAAACACCCGAAAATTCATTAATATAATAACTTTTATTATTATTATACTAATCTTTATACCTATCTTATTTATATTTTATTATTAATTATAATTTTAACTCCCGTTTTATCTTTTTTTATTCTTTAAAGTCCTACCTATATTTCTATTATTTTATAAAGATTTTTAAAAAAGTCTAACCTCTTTAACTAGTTTTAATAAAATCGGTTCTAAAGACTCGTTTCTTTACGTAACCTCTAAATCATTATAATTTAAATATTCAATTATTATATAAGGCCTAAATAATACCTACGATTTAAAGAATAATTTTATATTTAATTTCTTCTTTATTATTAAATTTTTTAACGTAAGGTCTCGGGTTAAATATAAATATTTTAAAAAACTTTAGTTTATTATATACTCGGAAAATTTAATTTATAAATTTATAAATTTATTTTTTACGCCTTCTCGAGTTTATTTATAATATTAATATTTTATTTATAATATTATTATAAAAGGTTTTATTTAAGGATTAAAATTATATTCTTTAACTTTTCTTTCTTTACGAGCTAGACTAGTAGTAAAAATCCTATAGGATTCTTTAAATCCTTTTTTTACGAGGTTATTAAATTAATTTTTATTTATATTATTAATTAAATTTTCGTTTATACTCTTTATTATATTTTTTTCCCGCCTCTTTACTTTTACTTCGTATTCTTTAAATATTATTATCTCTTTTTAATTTAGGTCTTATTATAATATTATTATTTTATTCTCTTTAAATTAGAAGGGATTAAGGATTATTAAAACCGAGAAGATTTCCGGATTATAAGATTTTTAAATTAAGTAAAATTAATTAATAATATTAAATACTCGCTTATATTTAACCCCCATAGAAGGTATAGTTAGAATATTACGGGCGGTATAAAAGAGATAATTATAATATAACGAAAATTCCTTTTATTTATTAAATATAAATTTATTTTTATTATTAAATCCTATATTAAATTAACCGATATAGTTATTAATATAAAAATTAATATAAATAATAAATTTACTTATTTCGCGGTAGCTTTAAAATTTATTACTCCGATTCTTCGGAATTAATATCTTTTTCTTATTTTTAATAAAACGTTTAAGAGTATTTATACCGATATTTCTTTTAATATATATTTTCTCTTAATTAATAATAAATATACGCCGATTAAATTACTCTTTACATTATTTCTAATAATAATTCTTTTATTTTCTATTAATCTTTTTATTTTAATTTTAACTTTAAAATATAGTCGCCTTTCTAGTAAAGTTTAGGAAAATTATTATATTATATAAACTACCTAAAATTAATTAGGTTTATGAATAATATTATTTTAATTTAATCTAAACCTTCTTTAAACCTATTAATATAAATCTTTTCTAATTTATATTTTTAATTTTAAACTTTTTCTCCTTATTTTTAAAATAATTAAATAAAGTATTATAAACCGAAAAGATTATATAAATAATCGGTATATATAAGGTATTAATCGTTTATATATACCGATAAAATAGTTTATGAAACTCGATAAGGTAATTTATTTAAATTTATTTATTATCGTTTATTTATAGTTACTCTCTTTACTCGCGAAAAAACTCTTTTAATACCGGCCTTAGTCTTCGGGCCTAGATTAATATATAATATATTAAATTCTATTTAATTAATATATCCTAGAAGAGCTTTAATATAATAAATTCGTTCGGGTATTTTTTATCATATATCTTTTATCCCTAAATTAATTTAATTAATTAACGTTTCTCGTCGTAAAGCCTTTTTTAAATATCTTAAAAATACTCGCGTCGTTAACTATTTTTATTAAAATAAATAAAGGCTTTACGAATTTATATATTTTAAATTTAATAAATAAATAAAGGTAGGTATAAAGATTAATATAAAATTAAAAATACGTATTTTTATAAAAATAAATAAGATTTTAGGTTCTTTTCTTATATTAAAAAACTTTTATTTATTTATTTTTTCGTCCTAATCCTTCTTAAAGTCTTTATTTATTAATAAAATTTTAATAATATTAAAAAGTTCCTTTAAGTCTTATTAAATAATATAAAAAAAAAACGGGGCGCGATAAATTCTAATATTTATAAAAAAGCCTAATTCGTTATAAATTTCGCGAAGTTTATATTTAAACTCCTTTTTTATAACTATAAATTACGTACTCTCCTCCGTGGATATTATTTTAAATAATTAATATATTATAATATTATTAGAGGCGTTATTTATAATAATCGATATAATTCGGTCCTTTAAATTATAACGACGGATAATAATATTTAGATACCCGGCTAGACTTTTATTATTATATTTATCTTTTATAAATTTAAAAGTTAAAAATACCTGGTAATATTATTATTATTAGTCGATAAAGTATATATTTATAATTATATAACTCTACCGGTTTCTAGAAGATTATAAATCTAGTATAGAAATAATTTTAATATTATTATTAAATAAATCTTAAAGGAGAAGAGGTTAAATCTTTTAATACTTTTTTATTATATAATTTTTAATTATTAATATAAAAGGGAGAGTAAATTAAATATTAATATATTTAAATACTCGTTATATATTAATATTATTAATGAATCGTAAAGAGAGTTTAAGCCCGATAATTATTTATATAAATAATTTAAAGAAGTCCTCCTAGATTACCTCCTAGTTATTAAATTTTAATATATTAACCTTTTTTTAAATCCTCTAAATTATATAATTAAGAATTTATATTAATCTTTATACTTATTATTTAAAAAGATAATTATATACCTAATTTTTAAACGAGAGTATATTTTAAATCGGTTTTATTTTATATATTAAAGCTTTCCTTTTATATTTCTTTAATTCAAAGTATATTTTTATATTATTTATAATATTAATTCTTAATATTATATAATTATATTTTTTATAAATATTCCTCGGCTCTTTAATATTTATTATAATATTATAATTAAAATACTTTTACTCCGGAGTTAATTTTTACGAGATTTATAAAAAATTAAATATTTAGCTTTTTATTTTATTAATTTTATATTTCCTTTTTCGGTTACGATATTATTATTATAAATAAAATCATATAAGGAAGTCGATAATTATTTTTATTTTATATATATAATAACGATAGTCGCTACTTTTAATTATAAAACGTTCGGTAGAAACCTTTACTATAAATAAAATATCCTAGGGTATTATACCGAGAGGAGTAAAATATTAATTATATATAAAATTCTTTAAAGCGAAATTACTACTTTAAGATATTCTAAATACGAATTATATAGATAAATAAAAAGAGTAGGAAAATAAAAGGATTTAATAATTATATTATAATTATATAATTTATTTAAATAAATTATATTTTATAGCCGAGGAATATTTTACGATAAAAATATCTAATAGAATATAATAATAAAGTAGATCTACGGTTTTTTTTATATATAATAAATTAGGCTACCCGTTATAATAATTATAAATACGTTTTTATTTAATATTCGTACCCTCTTTCGTAAATTCCTACCGAAACTTAATTAAATCCTTATTAATTAATATTAATAATTATACCTCTAGTTATTATAGAAAATATAATTAATATTAATATTAAATTCTTTAACGGTTTATACGATATAATAATAATTAACCGGGGCTTTTAATCCCTTATTAATTAGCGGAGTTTGAAAATAATAAGAAAAATATTTAATATATATAAAATTCCTTTTAAAAAAGCTTAAATAAAGAAAATCGCGGTATTAAATAAATAATTAAAGAACGGTAATAAATAAGATCTCTTTATATTAAACTCGAATTCGCTAAATTTACTAGTCGTTACTCTATAAAAAATTAGGTTTTTTTAAAAAATAATTGATTTTTTAATCCCGAAGTTATCCTTTACGCGCCTTATCCGCGAAATTATATATATATCGTATAAACGTTATTTTCGGATTTAATTTACGGCGCTAAACGAGTTATAAAAAGCCGTAAAAATAATATTAATTAAAAAAGTTATAAATAAATTATAAATTATCTCTACTAATATAATAATTAACTTCGATTATAATATTTAATCTTTACGCGATTTATAATAAACGGATTACTTTAGCCTCGAAGAATATATATCTTAAATAATAATTAAAAAGTATATCTATTAATTAAAGATATATTATAAGATATATATATAGTTTAAGAGTTTATTATCTTTATTCTAATCTTTATATCTAGTAATTTAATATAGCTTTTCTTCGAGTTATAAATTTTTAATTTTTAATTTATTTATAAATTAAGTTATTTAGATTTAGTAATTATAAAAATTAATAAATAATTTTATTAATTTTTATATTTTATTAGATTAGGATAAAAGTCTATACCTTAAATATATAATATTTTATTAATTAATTAGAAATAAATAATAGCGGCGCTAATTCCGAATCCCGCTTTTAATATTATAAATTTTATTATCCTATTTACCTCGTACCTTAATCTTATTTTAATATTTAAACTATATTAATAATACTACTCTAGAAATCTTTAATTAATTAAAAATAAGACGTAATATATTTATTAATATATAGATTAATATAATTAATTTCTAATAATTTATATAAATACTTTCTTCTCTATATCCTCTAATTCTTTCGTCGTTATAAATAAGGTAAAATTAAATATAATTAAAGAACTTACTAATAAGACGCCTAACTATCGTAATATTTATTATTATTATATTTTTTATTATTATACGTAAGGTTTTTCTATAAAAGATTATTTAATTTTAGCTTAATAAAGTTACTAGGATAAAGATTAAGATATATAATATTAATATTATATATGAATTATAATTAATAGCTCCTTTACTACTTATTTAAACCGAAGTTATTTAATTATAAAATAATATTATAATAAAATTATTAGGGTAAAGTCTAAAATAAATAATATTAATTAAAATTATAAAATATAGAAAACGCCTTTTTTATAAATTATCGAATCTAGTAACTCCTAAATAAATATATATAAAGATATTAAATAAGTAAAGTTACTAGTATAAAGATTAAAATAAAAGTATTAATTATTTTTATAAATTATAATATCGCTTAAATATTCCTTTAAATAAATTCGAATTCCACGAGTTTATATATAATAAGGAATCTATAATATATTATAATCTAGAAAAACCTAGAATTAATATATATAACTATACGAGTAAATCGTTATTAATTACTTTAATTATAACGGCTTTAAATATAACTTTATATATTAGTCCGCCTATATTTAATAAATATAATCTAGACGATAATAACTACTAATATTAATATAATTCGTTTATTAATTATTTATCTTATCTTCTTTATTTATATTTATATTAATTTTATTCGTACCGTAAAAGGAGACTTTATACTCTACTATATAAATAATACTTTATTACGGAGACTAAATACGTAGTTAAATAGTAAGAGCCGGTTATTAAATAAGAAGAGTTAGATTCTAATACGAGTTTATTAAATAAAGAACCCGTGTATTCTACTAAAATATTAATTAATATTAAGTATAATTTAAGAGCCTTATTATAAATTAATTAATTAGAACTCGAAGATTTAAAATTACTTAATAAAAGAAAGTCTACGCGTTTAATTATTTAGGATAAAATATTTATAAATTAAAAAACTCGTAAAGATAAAAAAATAGAAGAGAAAAAGAAGGCCGTAGGTTTAATTTAAAATAAAATTTCAAATAATAATTTTCCTAACCCTTTCTCTTAATATTATCTTAATTATTATATTAATATATTACTTTAGTTAAAATAGTAGTAAAAACTCGTAATAAAAAATATTTAATTTATATCCTAACTTTATCGTAATTAATATATTAATTTAATATTATTTATAATCTTTAGGGCCAAGAAATTCTAAATTTAAAAAGAAGAGAAATCTTAGGCTCTAAAAAAATCTATAAATTATAAATATCTTACTTTTTATTCTAGATTTATCGTAATTATTATATTAATCTATTAATATAGAGAAAGTAAAGAATATAAACGGAGATTTAATTTAATTATTAAGTAAAAACCTAGTTTAAGGTAATAATAAAGGCCCTAGTATATACTCTTTAATAACTCGAAAAGCCCTAGTTATAACGAAAACCCTACGATAATAAATTAAGAAGTAGGGACGGAAAATAAAAGTTATTTTTATAACCCGTCGACGCCGTATAAATTAAAGACGTAAATATTTCGTTTTTTCGTTCAATTTTATTTTAATTAATATATTAATTTATTACTAGTATTTATACTTCGCTAAATTCGATATTATTAAAAAACTATTAAGCTTTTTATTCCTAAAGCGCTATTTTAATATCTAGTTCGAGAGATTATATAAAATATATAATTAAATTATAATTTCCGATAGTAGTTAACTACTCTAAAGATACTATAAAAAGCGACGGAGTATTATATAACTATATTATTTTCTAGTAAATTTTAAGTCTATTATATTATTAAATATATTAATTTTTAGAACTTATAGTAGCGAACTTTACTATTATATATATTGAGTATATAATTATTTAGGCGAAGGATATTAAATTATTAAAAAATCTAACGGGGGTATATAAAGAAAATATTAATATTCTATAATATTTAGCGTAATAAAATCTTAATATATTATATTTATTTTCTTTATAATAAATCGTGAATATATATCTAGTTAAAGAAATTAAAAATATATTAGAATAACTAGTATAATTTAAGATTAAAATAAAGATTAATATAATTAAGATACGCGTTAAAAGAGCGCGTTAATCGGCTATAATTATTAACTTTATAAAGAGGGTAGAGATAAAGAATAATAAGGAATCTCTTTTCTTTTTTATTTTCTCTTAATATTTCTTTCTCTTCTCTATTTATTCCCTTCTTTACTCCGGGGAAGGAAATAAGAGTTAGTTTTATTCTTTCTCTTCCCTATTCCGCGGTATATCTAGTTCGTTACTTCGCTAGTTATATATACTAGAGTTATATCCTATATTAGGAGTAATTTTAACTATACTCGCTCGTTCGCTCCTATATATTAGTTTATTTATATTCTTATTACTAAGTTAATTTTATATAATTTTATATAATTTTATATTATAATAATTATATTAATTGATATTTGTATCTAAATTATTTAATTAATAAAATTTATAAAATTATAAAATCGACTCTATTATTAGAGGTAATTACTATATCAATCTATTATTTTATTATTAAGTATTTATTATTATTAAGTATTTAATTATTTAAAAATAAAAGTATTGAAATAATTATTTATTCTTATCTAATATATATTAAAAGTAATACTTTTTTATTAAATTAGAATAATTAATATAATTATAATAAATATTATATATTATTATTTAATATTTTATAATTTATCTAAACTTCTTTATTAATAAGTTATTATTATATATATTATTATATATATATATATATATATAGTATTTTCTCTTATTTATATATTATAGTCTATTTTAAGAATTAATAAAGTAAGTTTTATTATAATTATAATATATATATAGTACTTTCTCTTATTTATATATTATAGTCTATTTTAAGAATTAATAAAGTAAGTTTTATTATAATTATAATATATATAGTATATAATTACTAATTAATTATAATTGATTAAATTATTAAATTCTATTAAACTTTCAAAAATTTAGAATATTTAGAATATTAGAATATAATTTATTCTATTTATACTCTAATTAATAATTTATAAAAAGTATTTTATTAAATATTTAAATAAGTTTCTAGATTTTTTTCAAAAATAATTAAAATAATCTTTAGTAAAGTACCTAGGTCTTTTAAGATTTTATAAATATTGAAATAAATTTATAGAAAATAATTATTTATTCTTCTAATCTATAGAAATACGCTATTTGCCTTTCTAATGATTCTATGGACAAAAATTCGATAAAGATCTCGCCATCTCTGCGCTATGCGGATACATCGGTTGCCGCTCCCGCCACACCAGCTTTCCTTCCGCCACACTCTCATACTCTCCTCCCATAAGTTCTTTCTCGACCTTTCCCTCCTCCTCAGTCCACCAGCACAAAAATACATGAAACTTCTCCGGCCGACGCTCTCCGCTCATATGCGCATAAAGCGGGGCAAAGAGCGCGGCGTATGCCGTACGGAGCCAGCTGTAATCGTGATCGCCGTTGCAATTCAGCCAGTCGAGCTTATCTCGGAAACCCCCCGCGTCAATCGAGAGCCACAGCTTTGGCAGATGCAGCCGCGAAGATGCCACACAAGCAACCAGTAATCCCCAGTCGTACGCCGTGCGGCTGTTTGGATCTCGCATGTCGTATAGCTGCGCGAAGGAGATCTCGAGATCGAGCATGCGGATACAGCTTGTGGCAGTGACGTTGCGCGCCAATCTGGACTGGATAAAGAGCGCGTTTGCGGCGAAGTCGTCACTGAGGATAAAGCGATTGCGCGAGAAAAACATTACTGTGGCTTCGTTGTTCATGTCTTTGCTGACGCAGAAAACAGCGGCGGGAACGGCAGCGCAGGTGCAGGAGGTGGCAAAGGCGGCGTGGATATGGGCACAAGCGCAGGTGGAGAGGGTCGGTGTGCAGTTGTAGCAGCATCTCATTTCTCTGGGGAGAAGATCGCCGGCCGCGATCTCAAAGCCTTGTCGGCGATTTGAGTAGTATTGAGGCATGGCTAGGAGGAAGTCATCGACGAGGTCAGTGCGACTGAGGATGTCCAGGCGGAGCTCCTTGGGAAGGGATGTCCAAGAAAGTGATGACGACCGCGAAGCTGCATTCTTGGGTTCCTCCTGCGTTTCCTTCTGCGTTAAACGTGAAATGGCTTCCCTGGCTACTTCTTTGATCTCTCTCTTTTCGGGGTCAGCAGCCAGACATATCGATACCTCAGACATAGGCGGAAGTCCATCCAGCGGTGCTACTACCTCTCGAGCGGTCTCGATGTCTTTCACATTGCAGCTGAGACTGAACCTCAGCTGATGTGCAGGAACGTAAGACAGTATGTCTCTAGACACCGCTACCCACTTCTGCAGAGTCTGGTGACCAGCCATATCTTGAATATCAATTATCTCGAATAAATCTTGCTTGAGAGCGCCAAATATGAACGGAGGGACTTCCGAGAGGCTGATATGCAACGATGTCAACAGTGCCCAAACCCTCGGATTAAGCGCTCTCAAGACCTCCAGGTTATCGCCCGGCAAATGCCGAGACACTTTGAATTGGTTCATCCCGTACAGAACGGTCTCGGCTTCCAGGTGCATGGCGCGAGAGACCCGGAGTAGCTGGTGTGGAATCGACGGGCAGAAGCATTCCAGGCCAGGGGGTAAATATGTGTCAAATGCTCTGCCAGTGGTTGATCGCATTTCAAGATATTGACAGTGGTGTACCTTGAGGCAGCCGATATGCCGTGTGGTCAGATCGTGGGCAGACCATCGTTGACGTATCGGTTCTATATTCAAGTCGATGGGACAGGGACGAATGAGCCCGCAATACTGGTAGATCTTGATGCGGATATTGATTGGGAGCGAGAGTAAAGTAGAAGACTTGCCATCCATCATCTGCTGTACTGAGTCTTCGTCAAGCATCTTTCTGAGACTTTCGATAGCGTATGGACCTGGCTACGCTTTCCAGCGAGAAGGATGGATCACGGTCAATTTCTCATGCCTATGAGAGGGTCACAGAGTATGAAGAGAAAGCAGAGAAGATCAAAATTTGCGAACGACATATAGTAAGGTCACTTGACTTTATTTGCAATCTGCGCTGCTGTTGAAAAGTAGTCTGGAGGCAGATGCAAAGGCAGCAGAGGCTATGCCGGGCTATGCCGGGCTATGTTCAATAACCGCTCGCGAAGGCGATGAGGCTAGCAATTCATTGAATCTGGCGCTAGCAGAATATCATCGACTGACTCTTTATCGAAGTAGTCAGGAAAGGAGCTTTTCATGTAGTGACACTTTTTACGCATAGACAGTGTCTCTTAGATCCTGTTAACATCAAGTAATGAATAGAAACGTGTCATCTACATTTCGCTAATTTATGAAGCCAAGACATTGCCAAGACTTAGGGCTGAGCCTCCGCCATCTTGAGTGGGCGAATCGAACTCGACATTTCAAGATACTGTAATTCCATCAAATATACTACCAACACCGTCAATCTACAAGATCAATAACCGAAAAATTGCACAATGCCCAACTCCCGGTCCTCCCAGGACTCATACTCGTACTATTTAGCTATCAAAAGTCTCCCAAACGTTACATGTAGTTGGCGGCAAGCTGGCATACAACGACTCTACCTACAAAATCCACGCGAAGTTTCCCAGCAGTTGCCTGACTTAACCTTCACACAGGACATGCATCAGAGGTTGGCTACTTCACCCCCATTCAAGCTTGACCAGCCTTCGGAGTGCTTTAAGCGCTGGCAGAACCTGCAGAGCCTGCATGATTCGCTGACCAATTGTCAACGTTTTTGTAACCTTTAGTGGTTCCATCGCCCTCCCCTCCACGCTTGTGGAGTTTCTTCCCGACATGGTCGAGATCGAAGCAATCTGTTTGGACCGATCCCTCGCATAACGGATGCGTCTTCCTCGTCTTCATGTCGCAGAACTTCTATTCATAATGCGAAACGAAATCTGGACCACGAAAGAATTCGGAACGGCACAGGTCTTCCGCCGAATGGGACTCGATGTCGCTGATAATCAGAACTTGCTCCCAAGCTGACGATTTCCCGTCAGAGTATTTGTAAGACCCTGTTTCTTTGGCGATTGCGGAGATGCTGGAGACAGGGGAGGTGTTATCGACTTTCGCAGGTGTGCCTGCATTCGGAAGGTCACGCTTTCCCGGTGGAAGGTGAGGGTGTTGCGGCTGCCCACGCGTTTGTGGTTGAGAGCTTCCCGGTGCCGCGATACCAGGTGCAGGTCCATTACCCTGCTTGTCCTGTGTCAGGCCATCAGGGACTGAAGGATTCTTGGTACCGTCGCCCGTCTTAAAGGAAAACTTCATCGTCTGATCATTGCAGTACTTTTGCGTGGATGAGTTGCTGCCTGTCACCGGTGCACCCGCAACCATTTTCTCCATGTCCACCCACATCTCCTACAATAGGTGCTTTGCGCCCGAGCCGCTATCGGATCAGAAACAGTCAGGCCGGTACGGGGTACCGTCAATCACTCCCCATGTCGACTGGGAATAATACCAATCTTGATTGCAGTCTCGACCCCACGTTCCGTCAAAGCCGGAAGTGAGAGTTCCCTGCCAGCCCAACTCGACGTATTGGACGCAAACTGCATTAGATCCTCCGTCTGTGATGGTCAACTGCCATGCTTCTGGAGAATTGGCACCACCCAGGCTCAAGCCCTTTGCAACGCCTTGCTCCATATGGTCAAACCGACCATTGCCGGTAAAGGTACCTTGCGAGGTGAAATCGCTGACTTTGAGGCCGTCGCCTCCGAAGTCGTCCTGGTCGCCACCTTCGAACATGCCGATTCCGACAGTAACGATGACACCCGATGCACCACTGGGGTCTGCGCCTGACCACCAGTTCGATACAGCTGGTATTTGTGAGGAGAGCTCGACTATCTTTGTGACGGCTGTACTTGCGGAGCCAACAAGATTGAGCCAGGCCCCTACGATGCCTGCTGCTGCTACCGCCATGGTCTGAAGGCGATCGAATTGACTATATTGATCATGTTGTCAATTAAGAAAGAAAGTGTACTGAATAAATGCGAAGGAGGGATCGGGGATGCAATCGGTTGATTAAATCTAAGAATCGTGATGAATAGCTTTTTGATATTGAGCGAATCATTTGTTGTCGTACTTCTGTGTGAGTCGATTGTCTATGGACAGCGGTCCTGGATGCCGCGATTTCCTCTCAGAGCTTGGCTTGTCTTGGTGTCAGAGAAGCGAGGTACCAGGACCTCTGAGAAAAAGACAAGGATTGTCTCTGGTCAACGTCCTGGGAAGAAGACAGAACGACCAGGAAGATCACCTTGATCTCACAAGCTTTACATTCGAATGCCATCCAGGCATGCCGCTGCCGAAAGATGCCCCGATCGCGACTACCGTCAGCCCCGAGATCGAAACATCAGTCTCTCTGGAAACAGTCACAGCTACCACCATGCCAGTGCTGGCGCCTGACAGCGGTGTTCAAGTTGATGTCACCGGCGGCGCCGCCATTGACGACAAGGTTAACGTGGTTACGACGCTGGTGCCGCTTGTGAGCCCAAGTCCAAGTCCAGACGCACCAAACCCACAAATTGCACCTGGAAGCGGTAACTCAGGCGGAAGCGTACCGGCTAATACTCCGCACAACCTAGCAGACGGATCAGGCACTAATACCAATCCACAAGATCCGTATACGAACTCTGGACCGGGCGGTGTGAATCCGCCTAAGTTGTTCATTCGCTCGGTACGCGACTGGCTTGACCCAATATAGGGGGGCTGTCTATGTAGCGATCTAAGAAATATCTATATAAATAAAGAGGGTATCTCTATAATACCTCTTTTTTTATTAGTTTATTTATTATATATTAAATTATTAATTTCTTTTTATTATTTTATTACTTTTATAGTGAAATTTAATCTATATTTATATATTAAAGAAATAAATATAATAATAGAATTGATTTATAGTTTATTTTATATATCATGAGAGATAATAAGAGTTATTTGATTATAGTTAAGGTACTGGCCACGCCGGGTTTGGCGTCCCCCCGATCGGGTAAAGCGCGTAGGCGCAACCCCTCGCCGCTTTCTCGGTGTATAAATACTACCTTACCTACCCCCCTCCTCCCTTCCAACTTTCCTTCTCCATGCCTTTCCTATCTAATTTGCGTCCACGCCTCCCAAAAGTGAGGTAGCCAATGACGCTAAAGGCTGGCTAAAAGGTTCCAAGGCGGTGCTTTGAAGCTCTAGCACCACTACAAAGTCGAGTATTCAGGATTTGTTCCCTGGCAAGCTATCAAACTACCTTCGAATGGGTCTGGAATCGTGATTTTCATGTTCAGCTGGCCAATCACGTCTTCGGCTGATCTCGCGTACCGGAGTCGATATATTTCTACGACACTGCATGGTCGCTTGCCTGACATTTATATCATCTTTTATACCTAGTCGTCATTATTTCACCAACTTCGAACAGGCTGAGAGTCATAATCCTGTGTACTTTAGCGGCTGTCAATAGCGATCTTTCCGGCCTAGCCTCTAGAGGCCGGCCAGACGGGTACTGACAGCGTATTTTCTTTAAGCGGACAAAAGTTGCAAGTTATATATCAACGGCGGCTGTATCTTTCTTCTATGAGACACTAAAACGATCAATAATGTTGACGTAGATTGGCGGGTCGAGATAAGCCTAGATTAAGAGACTGCACATTCTGAAGGAACTTCATCCTCGAAATAGACGAATCCTGCGTCGAGACATCCGAATCTGGTGACTGGTTTACTATGTTTTTCCCAGAAAGTTCACCATAGAGTACTCACTAATATCCGCTGCCCATCTACTTCTAGGCTCCATCCCAGAGGCAACGTCGAGGATGATAGGCAGATAAGTCATGGTAGTGCATTAGACATGTCGGTAGTCTATGGTGATTCCATCGACGAGAGAGTAGAGGATGAGTACCACAGGCGTTCATGCGGTCATTTGGGCCGCTCCATTTGATGATATACATGCAAGTTTCAATATGGGAAGCCTAGCCACATGTCGAGATAGGCAGGCTATAACATGAAGACCAAGGTCGATAGCTTTGGTAATTTCACCCAACTGAATCGATCAAGTCTACTTGATGTACAGCTCGTTGTTAAACAGTATCAGTGACTGCTTACAAGGAACAAATTTTTTTCACGGTAATGATATCCTTGTCTTTTCGGTCTGAGTCTAGCGAGTTCCCTCCCTCTACTTGGATCTCGGTGCTGGCCTCTGTGTTCGTTGGCAGCAGATGATCTTGATTCTATCTATGAAACACGTTGAGCTGTCGGTGCATTACATCTAGTGCAAGCATGATTCAGCGGCCATAAAAGAGTACTTACCTCAGCGGTCTCCAGTTCCTAATTCTGAGATCACATTATCTCAGTATCTACGACTGCACCCTCTTCCAAAAGCAGTCCAGAGTTACTAATCAAATATTGTCATATTAATTCGCTCTCGACTCCCCTTTTCCGCTATCATGACCAACACCAGATCAATCAAAGGAGGCTGCGGTTGCACATTCACGGTCTGTGACTCAGGATTCATCAGCGAACTACCCGAAAAGAAGCACAATGCGCACATGAAAGGTCTCATGGCACGAATCCTTCAGAAAGACCCCACCGTGACTCCCGTCGACCACTACTATCTTCGTCAATGGCTAGGTATCGGTTCCACAGACATCTATCCCGGTCGGCAGACCCTTCTACCGGCAGCTGGTGCGAATTGTATCAGTGTTGGGGAAACAACCAATTCTAGTGATACTGAGAATAGCCCGCTGCGACAAGTTGCTAGGATGAATGCCGAAAACACGTCTCGTGGAGAAAGATGGCTTTCAAACAACCCGGATCAAGACACAGCTCTCAATCCACAGGCCAAATTATTCGTGTCAAGCACACGAGCCAATGAGCATGAGGCGAATGCTGCTAGAGGAGAATGAAACGATGAGTCCAAGGAAAGGGGGTAAGCGGGATCGCGCTTTGGTGGCACGAATCGGGATTAGTAGATCGATGCCATGATAGCTTGAAGTGGATGTCAACCCGATCGATCTTGATATTTCTTAGTCCAACGTTAAAAGAAAGCTATATTCTTATAATAGCAGAAGTCTATCGCATCTACGATGACGTACTACTATTGCATGCGTTTGTCACTGTGCTGGCCTTTTGCAAACACAAATAGTGAGATTTTCATTTTCAGTAGCTTTCATACAGCAAAATATCTCAAATGTCGAAACATCCAACGCATCCATACCTTTCTCTTTCACAAGACCTTTAATCTACCACAAAATCTTCTCCAACCCTCTCCGCTCCCTGCGGCTGCACCTGCACGCACTCTTTTTCCAACCCGAACGCCACTTTCTTTTTGGACAAAGCATTCACACTACTAGACAATCTTTTGCTCGTGAAAGTCCGCCTAGTCCTTCGAACAGAGCAAGGTGTCAGTAGAAGATACCGCGTTGCTCGTTATTCACAGATAAGGCTCAATATATCCCATAGTCCAGGCCTACATGGCCTTTTTCCGGTACAGCTAGTTAGGGCATCAACAGATTCTACGCATTCGCAACAAAGTTCCAATATGCAACAGCTATGCGATGATAATTTTCCAGTGGATAGAGATTATGGTGAGAGTGCCTTTCAAAGAGATGTTCAGTCTCCGAGCGATCAAAAGCTGGTTTCAAAGATCGAGCATATGAAGACAGAGGCGCGAGAACAAGGAGAGATTCTTGCGCGAATACTGGATAATATGCAAGGCTTGTAGCTGTGACATATCTAGTGGATTACTTGAAGATAGGAATTGCGAAAAGCAAAGGCTGTGTCTGCTATGTTGTTTTACAGTTTTTTTGGCATAATGATCCTCCGGCCTCGCAGACAAAGATCTCAGGCAGTCCTGCATGCTAATAGAGGACAAATTGGACCTTTATTTGATCGTCTGCCCTTTTAAAACCCTAGACTCTACTTTAGACTATACCCAGCAGCTTCCGTTTCGACGATGATCAATACACACATCCGTATGATTAAGCCGATTGTTCGTGACATTGATTGCTTGCGTTTTATCTTTGTCGTATGCTCCAGTGTGCTATCGTGATTCCACTTTGTAGAATGCACTAATCTTCCATTATTCGGTTCGCAAATGTTTTCCATTCAGCCACCAAGAGCGGCTCGTAGAGGCTTTGGGGATCTATATGACAAGTGTTGTGAGGGGCGCATACTGGTACTTCAGTCATAGAGGATCAATCTCATAGATAGATAGGTGTGATGTAAGAATCGAGTTTGGTGACCGTGGCTTGCAAGATAGGCAGAAAATTACAAATAGCTATCAAACTTTCACTCCACGTCTGGATCGCCATCGCGATGAGAATAACAACAATGCAGATACGAGTCTGTTGTTCAATCCAAAGCCTCCATGCAAGAGAAATGAATTCCTCTTTCGCTCTAGACGTTCGTCTCAATTTCCTCGGGGATCGATTCTGCCCAATATTCTAAGTCCCACAGCCATGCCAGTTCCTCAAATATCTTGCACGAACTGTGGTTTCGTAGCAGGCGTGTCTTCTTCCAATACTCATGTCTGTCCGATGTGTCATGCTGCTACGCCCCCTTTGACTTTACAGTCTCCCTTAATGACACAGGCTCTACCTACGCAGTGCCATCCAGAGACCCGTAGCTATAGACGTCCGCCTATGAGCAGCGCGACTCTGCATTACCAAGCTATACAGCAAGAAGAGCTTCCCAAAATGGGTCTCTTCTACGTTCCTTGTAACGCCAGTCCAACTCCACAAGCTCCTGAGCATCAAATTCGAAGATCCATCCCTCGATCTCCCCCTTACTACCCTCCGCACTTCAACGCACAGATGGATACAAATGCCGCAGGTCAGTCGAGGTCCACGTTTGAAGAGAAGACTGAGGACAATCTGCCACAAAGCCGCTCTTTTTTAGTTTCCGTTCTCCCCTCAATAGAAGTACACCTAGCTTCTTGTCGGATGAAGACGATGACGAATTGACGGCGCCGGTATTTCGCGAGCATACGACTATGAGCTTGGAGGAAGCTTTGCGTAGGAGGACTGAGTAGGAGAGAAGTCTCAGACACCGAAGCAAAATAGTGACGGTTAGACCGATAGAAGAGCAATTTCTTCGAAGAAGGAGAAATCGAGAAAGGGGGTGTGCGATTACTAGAGTGGTAGAGGATCAAGCTGAAGCTGACAACAGTTCTGGTAGAGAACGAATGTCGTTTATACCAGCTGCATCCGTTTGTCGAAATGCCGATACGTCCCATGTCGATCTGCAAGACAACCAAGATCAAGATAAAGCTATGAGGGCTGATAGCGTTGATGGGAGCGGGAAATGCGTGAACGAGATCAAGTGTAGTTTGAGTGAACAATTCGAAAGATGAGCCAAGGCTTGTTGACTTCAAAAGCTTATGGACTGAATGTCCTTTGAACCAAGTCTGCATTGGATTGAAAGCCAATAAAGCTTGCTATAGCAACATCGTCTAGATTGGACAAGCGGCCATCCAGCAGCTATGAAGCAAACACATTTGAGACCACCTATTGCACTGAGATCATGTCAAAATCTGGTCTTATTTTCGATGATAGCTCACTGATATCGTCTTCTCCTGCGAAATTTCAGCAATCTTTGATCCTTGGTCTGCCAATTTTCCAGAATCGCGATGTATGCTAAGGGATGCGTTGCTTCTTTGTATGATGATGTTGTTAGCCTAATTCATCGGTCGTCTAGCAAACATACACTCGTAGACTGATACATTTTCATTCCTGAGTTCCCAGTCTCCCTCACAGACCCAAGCCCATCGTCCGAGCCATTTACATGACATGGTCTTATAACTCCACTTTGTTTTTTTTAGATATAAAAATCACCTAACTTGCCATGAAGCCTGCCGTACACTGTGGCTGCCTTTGTGAAACCTGCAAGGAAGGTCTCACTAGGTGCGTCTTCCTGGACGAGAGCATGGTCAACACAATGCAGCTTATTCTCTTCAGCTCAATCGTCGCGGTGGATGACGACTATCTATCTGCTCTCCAAATGCGACTCGGAATGGACTCTTCTGCTCTGATGCGCTTTACAATATTAGTACCCCGACAAGCGGCTGCCACTCCAGAGATCCCAGATGCTGGGGCTTCAGGGCGTCACCCTTAGCCTCAAGAAATTCAAGGCTTAGAGGCCAGAAACGCCTATCCAACTCCCCCGACTCGCTCCCAGCGTGATGACATTCGGCTAGTAATGTCTATGTTGGACGAACGAATGGATAATTTCCCAAATCGACATCGTAGATTTCTTTGGAACTTGGAACCTTGTGGAGACTCCCAGCGCACGAGACCTCCACCTAGGCACCGGGGATCTTTAGATGTGCCGTGCGACAGCGTTGTTTACTGTCTTCAGCAGAACATTCCCAGTCCCTTCAATGTGAACGATCCCTCCTCCCAGCAACCCCAGCGACGCCGAAGAACTGACCCAGTGCTCAACATGAACTCCTGGAAATTGATGACACTGCCAAGCACTGCGAATCTAGACTTCGTCCAGGATGAGCCGGCCGATGATCCTCAAGATGCTGCTCCTGCTCCTCCATACCGATCCGCAAGCGCTCAGCAACCAGGACCAACACAGAACACCACGGCACTACCGCACAGACCCGTCTCGACTACGAATAACAACAACAACAACAACAGAGGTGGCGGAGATGGAGGAGTTTGTGGTAAACCTCCGTGGAAACCACTTGAGTTCGCTTGACAACATGGAAGCTGATAGCTGCAGGCCGCTTGTCACTTAGGCAAAGGGCGGGTGTACTGATATTCGGGGTGTCAGGATGCTATAGCTTCGAGGGCCGTTTTCTTGTTTCGTCCTCAGGTACTGCTCTGCATTGAATAACAGCCAATGATCATCCAAAATTGACATGTAAGATTTGCGCTGGTCCATCGGCTAAAGGTCTTCTTCCGTAAAGCTTTTTCAACTCACAGAGATGAGAAGATCTAGCATACCATACTGTACACGAATATCAAAGTCGATTAGATCATGCTTTACCCGTATTCAAGACCATGGATTCACGCTGTTCGCGACGATGAAGCATTTATCATCGCCTCAAAGGCAGAGGCATGGGCTGAACAAAATAGGCCAAGCTCTTCTTGTTTGAGAATATCTCAAATATCACAATCGCGATCGTAATGATCTATCGTTTCCAGATTACGCCATCTCCCGCTAATTTGAGCATCCACTTTGCGTCTGATAGTGGTACCGTCGGCAAGTGTTGAGCTGTACTCGCAATATACTGTCTGCGTGTTAGATCGTGTTAAAAAACCCGTGGGCTCTAGATCCTTACCCAGCAAACATACTTCCAAACACAGATCTAAGATCTGTGAATGTATACCGAACAAGCAACTCAACACTCCAACTCTCCTCACCACACCACATCACAGCTACTATGGCCCCACAACCCGATTCCCCAGATTGTTGCCGGTGCACATGTAAAGCCTGCAACCAAAGATTCTCCTCCGAAGGTATCTTCATGGACGAACGTATGGTGACGACTATGCGACGTATTGTCCTCGGAGATCATTACAATGTATCTCAACAAGACCGTTTGGACCTGAATCGCCTACTCAGTATCAACCCTGAGATCCGCTTAGCTGAGCAAGGGCCACCACTACCTCCGCATGGGTACGACCCGATATGCGACCCGATAGATGATCTGATTCTCCAGGGTTTGAACGTGAAAGAATGGGAGTCGCTGGCTGTTCTGAGTCCAGATTTGAGTAGCCCATACTCAGCTTACTCGCAGCCTGGTCAAAGCCCTATGTCAAAGTATCAGGCGAGCCAGCAAGTATCTGGATCGCTTAACCCGTACGGCTTCCCTCCCAACATGGGGCTCCTACCCATGATCAATCAACCATATTCATCTGACGAATCCAAGCTTGATGAGTATGACTCCAATGACATATCTAGTACCTCCCACATCTACAATCATCATCTCCAAGGACCGCAGCAACGCCAGATGACTGATTCAGAGCTCCATCTCGACCCCACATGCTGCGCCAGAGTACCGAGTGTGCAGGATTCTCCATCCCTTCAGCAGCGCGGTGCTGAGCCTTTTCACCTCACGACTCGTAAAACTTCGGGCGCGCATCCAAGCGTGCAAGACATAAGATCCACGACCGCCGATACTAGCGTATTGCTGCCCTGGCCGAGCCCGCGCGGCGAGAACGATCAGAGCTTCCAATATCACATGCCAGGAGCCAACGCCAAAACCAATCGAAGAGAGACAGGAGCTATTGGCTTTTGGAGTGCTGATTTGCCATTCAGGCTGGATTCACAAGACCACAATACCCAGGGAGGTGGGAATACCCGACCTGTCTTTCCAGATGCGGAAGTTAGTAGGAATCAACGACATGGGAAGCGCGGAAACCGACACAGACGTGGGGGTGAGCATGGTAGGGAATCAATGGGTGATTGGAAAAAGAGAGAGTAAAGACGCAGGCGTACTTAGAATCAACTGAAATGTTTCTCAGATGCTTTGTATGCTATCATTGATGATATACTCCGTAACCTCATAATCCATAAATGCTCATGCAAATCGCCAACTTGACTACTATAGATCGAATGCCCCTGTGAGATTTTCGGACTCACCTAGAAGGTTGGGCTCAAGCGAGAGCTCCCATCGGATCTAAGTATTTGGGCGTCAGTGATAATATTCCAAGACATGCATGATTTACGAGACCTACCCCACAACGGCAACATCTTCGGCTCCTTCTTGAGCACATCCGTGATCTGTTTGGAGACGAATTTTGGATCAACGACAGCTTGATAGACGAACTGGTCCATCCACGCGTCACTCATAACGAACCACCCCTTAGTACCAGCAGTGTCTCCCCATGAATTCTGTACCCTCCACCTAACCGGCTTGCCCTCAACTACATGCACAGCCGTCAGCACCATCGCGTGCGTCATTGCACTCTCGCTTGACATCAGTCTCTGTGCCTTAGTCAAGCCGAGGCGGATATTGAAGCCCAATTCATAGTCGATAAGCTTGGTGTCCATAATTCCAGACTTCGAATCAGAGAATTTACCAACATCACTACCGAAGAAGATCGGGAGTTCATCCTTTAACATGGCAATACAGGCGTCCTTCATCGTATCCATATCAACGTTCACGTAGCGGACGCCACGCATGCCGATCACATTACCCAGGCGGCTAACGCTGAGAAGGTCGCCATAATTGTTTCTGGGATCATGGACAAGACTGAACAGCTCGTGAACGTCAGCACCACGGTTTGCTTCGACCGTGGCTTTGCTCGAAAGTTCTCCAGCGAACTCTAGAGGGGTGGCTGTGACGCTGCCAAATTTGTCGTCTTTGTCATAGTATTCCCATGTCATCTCTTTCTCTGGGTTTGGGGGTGGGCCGAGCATGAGTGTAAGGATGAGATGAATCTCACGCATCATCTTGTCCTTGATGCTGCCTAGTGTGAAACGCGGGTTTTCAGATTTGCTGGCTAGCTGACGGAGCTCGAGAGCATCTTCGCGGAGTTTGGTGGTGATGAGGGTGGCCATGGTGCTGGAGTTCATTGCGTTGTGGGAATCTGGATAGAGGTGCTGTGGTACCAGGCCGTACTTCTCCACCAAGTTGGCAACCATGTCCCACTGTCCACCATCGCCAACGGGGGATGCCAGGAGTGTTTGTACCAATCTGCCCTCCAGATCCTCTCCAGTGGTATCCAAGATCTGCTCCAGAAAATAGTTCGCCTTCTCCAACTTGTCCCAAAAGAACAAATAGGACTGGCTCAGCTCGAACTCCTTGAGATTGTACCTTCGCATGATTGCAACGCGGAATACGTTCGTAGCAGCGAAGAGCCAGCATCGTCCCGAGGAACGCTGGTTGGTAATGGGAGCCCCTTCTAGACTGATCTTGACGTTGAATGACTGAGTATCTGCGATTTTGGCAGACCTTTGGGTAAGTACTTGTTTTGGGTCAGTGCCAGCGAGGGCAGAGAGAGCGAGGCGGTTCTATGATGGGTTCAGTAAAGATGACCGGAAAGAATGCATAAAGCATAGACCTTGGGATCTTGCATAAGCTCTTCCTCCCACTGCTCAGTCTTGCTGATGGATATGGTCTCAGAGCATGGCGAGTACTCCGGTGCCGACTCTATTTGTAGGGTCTCCATGTTCCGATCAACATACACATAATCCTTCTCTTTTTCTGGCGTAGTCTTCCCCTCTCGATCCTTTACATTCAAAGATTCAACGCGTTTGGGTAGCTCTTCGGACTCTGGCATTGTTCATGAAAAATTATAAGTATATGGGCAATAACGTGATATAGCGAGGAAGGAAGGATTGTATGAGCAAGTCACCTGCAAGGGAAGCAAGTAGTGCTATCACTAGTGCTATCGTGTGCTTTGCAGATCATTGATCCGTTGCCTCTTCGGGCAGCTACAAATCGTCTACCAAGACGCCTTACATATGTAGGGCGCAATTGGAGCGAGCCCTAAGATAAAGCACGCCCCAGTACAGGTTGATTAATGGAAGGTGCGGGGGGGTGTTAGTCAGCAACTACTGCTTAGCAGAATCCATAACAGAATAGAACCATCATCCTTCCAACCCACAAATGTATACCCCTGTTGTTGTCCATGTTCTTTGGGGGTGTCTATGTAGGCAAAGAGGGTGTCTCTGTAGTGCCACCCAAGTAGAAAGCAGGTGACGCTTTGGCTGGATCGTATAAGGAGTAAGAGATCTCATGATGAGTCCAAAATATTTAATGGCTCAACAACCGAAGTTCGCGTCCGATCACCAATAAATCTTTATAATTCTACAAATATGTTCAAGAAAAAAACCCTCGAAATCCCCAGTCCAAACTTCCACTTGCCACCCATAGTCGCGTTTCATCCCATCATCTTGTTCAATATTCGTCTCCCTCATGCACGCAGCCAACGAGTGGTCTTGCGCTTGGTCTCTCAGCTGTTCGTCAGGATCCATAGATCATACTCGTCTCGGCACACGGTCCCCTTCCAAGATCGAACTATTTTCTGCATTGAAGTTGATCTTGTTGGGCTGGAAGCTGTCAAAATAATCTCTGTCCTAATGGGCCCGTGATTGCATGTTCAGAGCCTCGTTTCGCCCTGGTCTTGTAATTGAACCAGCGATCTCCTGATTTTGGCCACTAAGTTCTACTACCGCGCCCTTCATAGCGGCCCAAACTCAGATTCAGATAATGGCGATTTGGGGATGACTGGTAGCGCCTTGTCACTCCTACCCTTTGGATATCGTCCATATTTAGATCTCAGCCTCCGGGCGTATGGTGGCGTCCTTCTTTCTTGGGCTACGCTCGGGTAGATATTGACCACTTGAGCATTCCCTATAGTCCAATTCGATGATATCTCGGATGAGGCGATGGTGAGCACCGAACGGTTTGACATAATCGAAACACCTCTATTCGCACGCTTGGACTCCTCGGAGGAAGTTGGTGACTCGAAGAATGATGTCTGACCAAATTCAGGCGTATCAAGATGGGGCGGCGGGTCCCGTAAAGGAAGTGGACTGATCGGCATATCTGGGGAGAGGCCAACAATCTCTGGTGAGGGCTGTCGATAATATACGAGTTGCTCCTTCGACGGTGGTGGCGCGAAGGCGTGAACCATGGGCGAAACTGGTGACATCTGTTCAGAAGCGACAGATGAGCTTGCCGATTCCGTCAATGACAGAAACGAAATACGATGGACATCTTCAACTTGCGATGCAAACCGTACATGCGGACTCATATGGTAGTCCTCGCCAGAGAACAGGGGTGGAGGTCTTTGTATGGAATCAGAGATGACCCTAGAGCTTACAGTTGCACTGTCCAAAGTTTGTTCAGATGGGCGACGCTCGCTTGCCCTCCTACTTTCCAAGATATGTAAGGACTCGTTCCATATGACTGGGCTTGGCGGAAGATCGTGGGAGGCGGACCCTAGGATAGCTGGACCTGTATAGGCTTTTTGTAGTGAGGCAGTGATTTCTTGCCCTTTCGTAGCTGAATCACGGCGAGGTTGAGGTTCTTTGCCTTTGGAGCCGGATGACCGGCCCGAGGACCGACGGCGCTGAGACTCCAGCGACTTTGTAGCCGAAGTTCTTCGAGTCTCGATTGTGACTAAGGATGGCCGCGGGAGCGTATGGGAGCCCTGTCTGGCCGCGATCATCACATTTGATGGAAAGGATACAGTCCGTGTCTCTGGTAATGATTGTTTGCGAGTAGGAGGAGGCTCACTCGAACCTTTTCGTGCTCTTTCGCTGACATGTCTTTGGGCCTCCGGGTCAGCTAAAATGGGTGGGTGGCCATGATCACGAGCCGTAACCTGTTTCCGTGTCTCTGAAAGCCGCCGCGCATTGGTCCCGTAGGTGTCACTGTAGGTTGTTCTCGGACTCGGAAGGTCCAAGGATGGAGGGCCGCGTGTGCTGGCAGTTTCTTGCGCCTCTGATTTCGGTATGACTTGACCGCTTCGCAGCGTAAGCTGGCGAGGAGGTCGCTGATGAACCTCGCTCGTCTGCTGCCTCTTGCGCTCACGGGTCTCGAGGTACCGCCAGGTGAAAAGGACAAGACTGAGTATAATGAAGAAGCCAAGTAGGGAGACAATAATAATTATAGGAAGGAGGTCCATCGCTCTAGGGGTATCATAGGAAGGGGTAAATTATCGCTTTGCTGGTGAAGGTCGCAAGAATTGAAGATACTGGTCATTTGCCACTTGAGTGGACGAATGGCCGATCATCAAACATTGACGACGGTCGTGCTTCGAAATGACCAATGCAGAAGCCCAGCTTGACTGCGAATAATCAACAGAAGAATGGTTTGCAGACGTCGCAGGATCGTCGGGATCATTGCTTGTGTGGTGCTATGGAGAAGTCTGCGGAGTCAAATATGTATAAAATGTGCTAGCCTTGACAGGATCAGTTCATCACGATGCGAAGGTAGCGGCTAAAAGTGCAGTGGGGGTCGTTAGTTGATAATGAACGTAATCTCATAGCTGTATCTCGCTTGACACAGGTGAAATAATGCAGTGCAGGTGAATTAGGGTGAAGAAGGTACATCGGAGGACAGGCCTAGACAGTCTTTGAGGAAGGTACTTACAAATCCAGTCAGCATGCGAGAGCGGGTACACGCATATGCACTATAGGAACGGTGCCATTATACTGCAAATTGAATGGTTCCCAGGTGGAAACATTGTAGCCTTTTCAACAATATGCCAGGTATTGCTCGTTGGAACTTCTAGCGACATGCATTAGAGCAGTAAGGCGAGTGGTGGGTCGCAAGTCGGTCATAGCTTAAGCGTCAAGAAACCTAATACGCTTGGTTAGGTTGTTAGGGAAGACGCGGTGGCAAGGTTAGTGCAAGTCAGGATTCTCACTTGGTTTGCTGACGAAGATGGACGTATTCAGGCTCAGGCAACGCATAAACACGCCAATTTATATAGGCTCCGCGTTACCCTAGGCTAATTCTTTAATCGAGAAGTTTTGGGTATCTCACCCTGCGCGCTCATAAGTGCCTTGACTATGAAGCTGACATGTAGTAGCTGGCCAACGAATTCCTAGAAGGTGGGGTCATGGGCTGACAATGTGGGCAGGAGATTTCCGAAAGAATTGCTGAACACCATCTCAATGCAAGATACCATGACGACGAAAACAAGGCGTGCGTCACGTAGGCTTCTCCCTCTGTGGTCGCGGCGTCTGTGGCGGATGAACGGTCGCATAATGGGCACCCGCATTAGGGTGTAACATAAAGCGACGTCTGTCAAGGTTGCAACGGTTCCGATAAGGTCGCTTGGGCTGGGCGAGGTTCTGACTTTGCCTGTGGTATTCCCATCCTCGATCCTTGGGCAAATCGCATGAATCTCAAAACGACAACATCTAATCAGCGGCTTCTATATGCAGCCAAACGGCGAAACGCAGCCAGTAGTCCTTGAGTAGTATTTCTGAAACATCTTCGTGCAGGCCAAATCAAGGTAGGCGTAAGCATCGAAGGTTTTCGTGCTTACATGTTCAGGGAATGCCGATGTACGGTGACCGCATCATAAGCCTGCTACGAGGAGACACTTAGGGATCGTCTGTTCTAGACTATTCGATCATACCCCACGGCATGAATACCAGTTCAAGGGTTCAAAGTTGACGCGGTCTTGGTGGTTGTCGGAGTAGCCAGGAGTAAATTGGCCTTGGAGGATAGTGCAACAGATGGAGTGTCCAAGGTAATCAACTACGACTCGAAACTCCAAGTGCCGGCTTGTAAGGTCCGTTGATATGGTGTGACTACATTATACGTACATACTCGTCTTCAGGTAACAATAGAGTGTCAGATATGTGAGGTTTGAGACTGATAGTGGAGATCTCGATTTGGGAAGAATATGAGCATGGGCTAAGGCCTGCCCAGCAAGGCTGAGTGAGAGACCCTGACACGCCTGAATCGCGCGTTGCACTGAACCTCCCCCTCCCCTCCCCCCCGGCGTTCTGCTCTCCCTCATGCACAATCTTATGGCCTTCGAGTCCTTCATTCATCGTACCATAATATTTCTTCTTCTTCTTCTTCTTCTTCTTCTTCTTCTTCTTCTTCTATCCGTGCACTCATACATAATTAATATGAAAGCCTCATATCTTTCGTGGGAAGGAAGTCGTCGATGATACATAGCATCTATAAGCTTGGCTTAGTTAGGTGCTACGATTAACGGTCGAGCCCTCGGGGGTATCATTAAGAGCGGGGTGGCGGGGAAACGGGAAAGAAGCAGCACTTCAAGTCAAAGTTTGTTGCATTCGATTGAGCTTGGCTTTGACGCATCAAAGGCCTAGAATCATTGACTTCCGTATAGGAAAGGAAATTCTTACTCAGCATGGGTAGACTACCAGCTGTGCTCATTGTTGCGAGGTACTGCTCCCTCGTCCCCATCTTAAACAAATCATCCACCCGTTCATAACACTGACATGAGGACATGAGGACAGGCACGGCGCTAGACTGGATGCAGCAGACTCTCAATGGCATCTTACCTCCCCTACGCCTTACGATTCCCCCTTGACCTACGGTGGATGGAGACAATCTCAGGCTTTAGGAGCAAGGATCGCAAGCATAATACACGCTCGTGAACATGCACCCGGCTCCCATGACACAGAGGACAGCATGGAAGGAGATAGACGAAGTGACCATCGTACACAAAGAGGTAAAAGGAGGAGGCACAAGGTCGTTATACACACTTCTCCCTTCTTGAGATGTGTTCAGACCTCCATTGCCATAAGTGCAGGTATGGCGCAGCATCAAGGCACCTTGAGACCTAGCAGTCATCAGTCGCAACCAAAACCACGTTTAATGCATTCTGGTTCGCCTCAAATACAGGCAATGGAACATGGCAACTCGCCTCGTCTGTCTGCCATCCCAGAGCCTGGAACTACGGCCAAATCAAGGAGGAGCCCTACGCCACTAGAGTCGAGGGAACCAGGCCAAACACTATTCAGAATTGATGCGTTCTTGGGTGAATGGCTTTCGCCGGACTACTTTGACAATATAACACCGCCTCCAGGGTCCAAGATGATGCTGGCAAGCGCCAAAGGCGATCTACTCCGCCACGGCGACGCCGTCGACATGGCAACTTCGTCTAGTAGAAACGCATCAGGCCATTTTCCGGGAGGTTGGGGCAGCAGTGGATCAATGACAAATAGATCTTATAGCTCGGACGAAGATACACCTTTGGCCGATTTGTCCAGTATTGGGAAGAGTATGCCTCGAATTAGTCGAGCCAACAGTCACCACGGTGAAAGTCCTGGCAAGAGGTCCAATGCGAAAATGGCCAGGACGATTGAAGGAAATCCGTTGCAAGAAAACTCCGTTTATGTGGCACCGACGCCTTCATATGCTGTCTCGCCGTCGCAACCTATTCCTCAAGGATACGTTGCTCATGCACGAGACGCATGTGTGAAAGTCGACTATCAATGGGACAGCATGCGGCCGCCACTTCAATGGGGCAGTGGAGGTGATTACGGAGAGGAATGGAGTGCAATGCACAAGCGCTTCCGCCGAGGTCTGCATGAAATGATCACATGGTACCGCAACCATGGCCCTTCCGCAACACTAGAAACGATGAGCGACGAAAAACGTGACGGCCGAAGCCTGGAGGTCTCCGATGATGAGGATTTCGATACTGTCCTAGTCCTTGTAACGCATGGTGCCGGATGCAATGCCCTTATTGGAGCCCTGACAAATCAGCCTGTCTTGATAGACGTGGGCATGGCTTCCCTTACGATGGCTGTGAAGAAAAGTGTTGACTACAAAAGAGTAGCCTCGCCTACGCATACCTCAGCATCTCCTCCTCGGCGCCGACAATCAATGGTTGATTTTGGAATTTCAGACGACTATGAAGTCAAGCTAATTGCATCGACGGAACACCTGCGAGCTGTGTCGCAATTCTTGGCAACTAGCACCAAGCATCAACGTGCTCCAAATCTGCCGGTAAGAGACAAGTCTCCGTACAGATATGAACGTCCTAGATTCGCGTCACCCCATCTTGCTACTCTCAATACCTACAACAATGAGCCTCATTCAAGCCGCGAAAGCTCCACCCCCATCAAAAATGCAGTAGAAGGGCTACAGAGAAACGCTAACGCCGTCGCGAAGCCGTCGGGTGGACTCTGGAGTCTGTCTGTTCCCAAGAAGGTGGAAGACTCTATCGAAAAGGTCGAAAAGGACAAAAAGAAGCCCGGCCCTCAAGCTGGCCTGAATGCTCCAGTGGAAATACCGATTTTGGATGGCACCGTAGACGAAGCTGATGGTGAGAAGCCGTCGAATCGGACTTTGGATGGTAAGCTCACGAAAAGCTCATCCGAAAACGACGGTCAAGGCCGCGCCATCGTGCCAAATGGCCTTTGGGGTGCTCCGCCACAAGCCCTTGGTACTGAACGGGATAGAGGGGCGAAGCGGCGATGGACGCTGTCTCAAGCAGCATGAGCTGTGCAACGTCACCCAAAGTCTCAAAAGCATTTGCCTTACATAGATGCCCGCAGTGGACGAACTAAAGCCAGCGTCGGTGTTAGTGGGCTGGTATATGGGCGAGATTATTTTCTCTTCTCTTCTCTTCTCTTCTCTTCTTGCTTTAGCACAGCTGCACTTCGCTTCTTGCCGGCATTCCCAAAATCACTTATAATCAACATAGCATCGCATCTCTCAGAGCTTGCAATATACCCCCATTCTGCTCCTTCCGAAATGACACCATTTTCTGCTCAAAATTTGCTGCCTTATGCTAGTCCGAAGGGGGATCTATACATCCAAGAACGAAAATGTGAATGGACCAATTCCTCGTCTCATCATCGAGCGGACTCCAGCCAAGAAGCACCACCCCAAATCAAAGCACACCCAAGCAAAGCTCCTGCCCCCAAGATACGCTGGCTCCACGCTTCACCGGCCTCTACTTTCGCTCCGCCCTTTATCTTTCCGTTGCCCAACTCTCTGCCCGCCACAAGCACCTTCTCAGCAGGCGCTGCACTCTTCCTCGCCTCGGTCGCATTCCCCCTCGCTCTCGCCCTGTTAATGATCTCTTCCAACCTCCTCATATCCTCTCTCCACTCCGTCTCATTTCCACCCGCGCCCTCAACCTCAACCCTCTGCACATTACCAAAAAAATCCATCACTAGCCTCTCCCTCCCTTTCTTTTCTCCTCCAGGAAATAGATCCCACCTAACACCCGGTCTGGAGTGAATCTTCGTCTCATCATAGCTATCAAAGAGATTCCCCATTGTCAGTTTACTCGTGGGGGATGTGACTTGCGTTTCTAAGAAGTCGAGATTGTAGTAGGTCCAGCGATCTATGACTGCGACACCGACATCGTTGTCGGCGTGGTGGGAATAGGATGATTGGTCGATTTCAGAGGAGCCGGTGGCCATGATGTTGGGGGAGTAGAAGTGCTTGTAGAGGGTGTTGGCTTGGCAGGTGTCTATCATGAAAAGCATTTCGTTGTATCTGAAGCGCCATTCTCTTCAGCAATCTTAGACATTCAGGGCAAACGATCCCAAAGGGAACGCATACCGCTTCTTCTCCCACATCTGCTCAAAAGCATCCGCTAAGTCCCAGCTCCCTATCTCCTCACTATCCTGAAACTTCAAGAACTCATTCCCCCCATGTCCCGTCATGTACACCAGCACATTACTCCCCGCATCACTCCCCAACCTCTTTCCCCTCGGCACATCCTCTCCCAATCGATCTGTCAACAGCCGTATGAAGTTCTCCACCGTAACCTCATAGCCCCTATAATCGACCTCTATGTTATCACCGTAGAGATCGAGCGCGCGATCAGCGTTGTTATACACTGTGCCGGGGAAAGCGTTGCGCGGGTTGCACGCCATATCATCAGGCAGCATGAGAATGATTTGCGAGTCAGGGATACCGAGACGTTTAACGGTGCGGTAGAGGGAGAGGACATTGGCGAGATGCCGATAATTGAACCAGAAGCGCGATGTGGAGACGAGGACGGCCCAATTGGAGGTGTGGTGGGCTGGAGCGAGAAGGGGGAGGAGAGCTAGGGGGAGGAGATGGGTGAGCTTCATTGTTCAGGCGAGACGACTAGGGTAGGGTTCCAAGGATGGGAGGCGCAAGCTAGATGCTCGAAGCAGAGCTTTTGTCTCGGTATATGTGCGATCGCAGAGTGAATGGATTGTAAACAAATGTGAAGTCGAGGAGTGAAGCTCCACTTGCTGACACATTGATTGAAAACGGTCAAGACTCAGGGCCCGAGAGGCTGAAGCCTTGGCGCTAGATGACGCTTTTTAGTGGCACGAGGGGCGCTATGTAAACAAATCAAACCTTCAACATTTCCACACTTTCCTATCCTCTGCCTTACCACAACCGATGAACCTCTAGCCGTAGGAAAATACAGCTATATCCGCTTGAGCGACCTCGAATCATCCGAGCCTCCACCATGGCAAAGGGCGGAAAGGGCGAGAATACCAACAAGGTTGCAGGCAACGCAAAGGTTCGCTTTGACTACGACATAGAGCGCTGGAACAGACATTGATCATGAAGCTAGAAAGCCGAAGTAGCAAACCAGAAAGCCGCAGCCGAGAACGCAAAGAAAGCCGTGTCAGAAGACCAAGAATGGAGCAAAGGCGCAAAGTCGAACGCGAAAAAGTGCGCCGTCTCTCACTGTATACGTTCAGCCATTTCTAACACACCTACAGAGAGGAAGCCGAAGCTAAGAAACAAGAAATTGCTCGAAAGAAGGCCGAGAAGGACGCTCTTCTAGTTGAGGAAGAAAAAGACGCCCGCCCTACCCCCAAAAACGCAAAGACCGCCGTCAAGAAATCCAAAGGCCTAGACCTCTCCCAACTCGACTCCGAACCCTCGACATCCAAAGGCAACCCTGCTCTCAACGCCACCGGCATCGACAACGCCCTCGACGCTCTTTCCCTTACGTCCAACAACCCCTCCGACAAAGTCGACAGACATCCTGAGAGGCGTTTCAAGGCTGCTTATGCTGCGTACGAAGCGAGACGAATGCCAGAGTTGGAGGAAGAGCATAAAGGGTTGAGGAAACAGCAGAGGATCGATGCGATTCGGAAGGAGTTTGAGAGGAGTTCGGAGAATCCATTCAACCAGGCTAATGCTAGGTTTGATAGTACAAGAGACGAAATTAAAGAGCTCAAGGAGCAAGAAAGAGAGAAAACGGAGGCGAGGCTGGTAGCGAGGTAGGGCAATGGATCAAGGCGTCTTTTGATGGAGCAGCCTGCAAGCTCAGAGCATGTATTACGATTGATGCTTGATGACGATAGACGGCTTGTGCTCAATGGCTGGTATTTTTTCCGGCCCCATTGTTAGACGCTGGTGAGATCACTCGATAAGGCTCCTTTTCATCTACTTATTGAAGGCCAAACCTGCACCTGGTCAAAAGCTTGTAACAAGGACTGTAATTGCTTTTGTACGAAGTAAGTGAGGCGAAACTACTTGTAGTGAAGAA
>JAABUK010001701.1_pt1 | contig 41357 bp, 58 predicted proteins | sample 5559141 | NCBI WGS metagenome assembly JAABUK01 (sample SAMN10711869, study PRJNA513367) | rock metagenome | isolation source: Antarctica rocks | place: Antarctica: Victoria Land, Pudding Butte nord | collected 2016-01-03 | reverse complement strand
TGGTGGGGTCATTTTTTTTTTTGTTGTGGGGGGGGGGGGGGGGGGGGGGGGTTTTGGGGGGGTGGTGGGGGGGGGGGGGGGGGGCCCCGGAAAGTCCTAAGCTTGGCCCTGGCATGTTGCGATGCTGCAATTAACATAGCCAAGCATGTCAACATCAGTTGTTTGACAGACACAGAAGCTGACCTTGAGCAACAAAGGCACTTGTGGCAACCATGGTGAGGCAGAAGCCGGCAACCCACCAAAGCAGAATCTTAGCAAGAAGCCTCCAATTGACATGTGAAGTCCCCTCAGCAAGACCAACAGCAGCAACAGCTGGAACCTACGCCGACATTCAGAGGGGTTCAAATTGTTTGAAGCAAAAGTTTGACACTCAGAACACACAGGAACTTTCTGTTGCCTCTTACAATCATGCAACCACGCCTGCCCAGAATGCACAGTCATGATATCAGCACAGACATCATGCATGATTGGAAAACATAAATTGCAGGCTTTGGATACACATAGCCCAGTCAAGAAACTTACAATCACGTATGTGATCACCCCTCCCTTCATTTGGACAGTGCCCAATATAGCAACAGCACCAGCAACAGATGCAGCCACAATGTAGCTGCGAAAGGGCGTCATCTTGGCCAAACAAACACCTGCAACAAAAGTGAACCCACATCAAGTGGAAAAAATCCTCATCAAGTTCTGCTGCGTCTAGCAACATGTGTTGAGCCAGTGATTGAGTGAGGCACTGCTTTGCTTGTCAGCTTTTATAGTCATACCAGCCTCTTCAAGCAACAGTTGCCAGCAGACTTTGCACCTGTGATGGGTGCAAGCCTTTTGCCCCACAAGAGGGTTCCAATTGCTGTTCCAGCAGCACTGATGCATCGCAGCCTGATTCCCAAGCTGGCTGATGCAGGCACCGTGCCCGACTTTTGGATGTGTCTCATCATGGCTAGGATTCCAAAGCTGGTGTGTGCACTGTTGGCACCAAAAGCTAGAGACAGAAAGACACCGAGCGTGATCTGCAGGACACAGCAAGATATCAACTCACAAAGCAAGCTTGTTTGAAACAAGCTTATTGAGATGGGAAGAAGACAGTACATTGCTTTGCTGAAACATCTCCCCAATGTCGAGACACGTTTTTAATGGTCCCCCGGGCGGTTCTGCTTTTAGATTTCCAGTGTAGGGATGACATTTCTGAATTACAATAGACTCTTTGGGAAGAGCATGTTATCCAGGAGACATAGACCGAGCGGTCTTGTGGCTTACAAAGTGCTTGATGCAACAAGAATGGCTATTGATTGAGACAAGCTTGCTTTTTGATCAAATGCGGACTTGCCAAAAATGGCAGCAGCAATGACAAGAGCAACACACTGTGCAAGGGTGATGTTTGGCGTCACCAACAAAATTGCAAACAGCTTTTTGAAAGCAAAACGCCCATCTTCTTTGCAGAAGCGGCACACGTAAGGGGGCACACTGCCTGGCATGAAAGGCAGACTCAGAAGGCATAAGCTGTCCACCAAACTACTCACCTGGAAGGGAGCTAGGAAGTCCTCGGCAGTGGAATCAAACTCTTCTGCAGTGGAATGGATGCGCATGAGAGTGTCACTGGCAGGTACGCTCTCAAACAAGTCCACCTGCAGAAAGTGTGCACGGGCCCACCGCAGCCAGCCTTGGACATCTGTTGTGACATCCTCTGCTGCCAAGTCTTTCATTATTGTCTCATCCTGAGGGTAACATACACACAAGGGCTGGTGGGCTGCAATGTGGGTATCTAGTTTTGCAATACAAGCTGGGTGCTATTAAATGCAATTGTTGCCACCAAGACATGCTCTCCAGCACATGCGCCTGGGATAAGCAGCACCAGTGCTTACGCTGTCCGGACCATGTTAGCTAATGGTAACAATCAGATTGGCACTGCCAGATGCATATGTAAGAGAGATCAGCAGTGTGCCGTCTAACCACTGGTGCTTCCCAAATGCCTACCACCTGCACAATGAGAATCAGGCCAGCACAACATGGAATGCACATCAAGCATGCCAATGCTCACACATGACTGCCTCACAGGACACGTCGGACAAAGGTCACTTATGTCAGGAGGTCATATTGCAGATGTGATTGAACACAAATCACACATCCACATATAGACCTCAGAGGAGCCTACCAGGCCTAGCAGGTTCATTCTTTCAATGGGAATGGGTTTGCGGCTTCTATGACGCACATACAGACCTCAGAGGAGCCTACCAGGCCTAGCAGGTTCATTCTTTTGATAGGGATGGGCTTGCGACTTCTGTGACGCCGTGACATGTTGGGTACCCCCAGGCACATTGCTATGCTTGCCAGCAAAGCCAGCGCTGCCAATATGATGCATGTGCCTTGAGGCGTGGTCTGAAAGGCTGTTGTGCCTCTGGGTGAGCCAATGGCATAGATCATCATCAGCCCACAAATGACAGACACAGCAGAGGCAGTGAGAGGAAGCACCTGTTGGCAAATGATTCAGATGAAACAGTACTGAAGATTGTGGTCAGTTCATGTGCTAGGGCGATATACTGTACCCATGCAAAGCCATTGACTATAGCAGATGATGATCACATTGTGAGCTTGTGGTTGTGCGTCAGCTGTGCGCAGCTGTGGCATCACAGACAGAATCATATGTCCATCAGCACATCAAATTATGACTGACATCCAGGGATGGTGAGAAGCCCAAAGGCCACAGTGCAGGCAGATTAATGTTAAGCTATGACCCATTACGCGACCAAACATGTCATGTCTGCAGCTACATTATGCATCACCATGATCTGACTGAAATTTTCACACATTGTTACGTGCATGCCAAGTTTGGATAATGCATGACAACTTTCAAGCCAAATGCAGCAGAGTCATACCCAAAGAACTTTGTGCAGAGGGTCGTGTTCACGGCTGCGGAACAGCCAATCACGTGTTTTCAGGTAGCATAGACCAGTGAGGGAAACAGAAATGATGGGGGCACAAGCCCATATGATGAATACTGAGCCTAGTCCAGTGACGAACGGTGGTGAGTCGGAAGTCAAGCCAAATTCCAAAGCAGCACCGCCTGGGAAGACCAATATTGCTCCCACTGTACTGGCCACTGCGTGCAACCAGAAAGGTGTGACAAGGACATGCAGGGCAAGACCAGCATGCCTCTTTTTGTGTAGCAAGTCAACCCTACAGCAAACCTGAAAACAAGTGCTAAATGACAGGAGGAGGATGAAGCAGTCCTTGGCTGAGACTGAGACATGCAGCAGAAACATGCGGTTTGGCTACTTGTGCACATACGATCAACGCCAGCTGTACAGAGACACAAGGTGCCGATGCAAAAAGCAGAGGCTGTAACGCACCGGTCCCCAGGTATGCTGGCACAAGGGTCTTCTGCCAGATGGACAGCGCCTGCCATATAACAGGCGTGACCACAATCCACATCAACGAGTACATTGCCTCCCTTGGGTGGGGCGCAAGCTTATTGGACTGATCCAGGAGCCCCCCATAGACAATATATTCCTCTGGCCCAAACACCAAGACGCCAAGACTCTGACAGATGACGCCAAGGACAAGAGCAATTTTGAATGGTACTGCCTTGGCACCCAGAGCTGGACCCCAACAGTTGGCGGTCAAGCTTGCTCCTACAAAGTGACTGGAATCAGTGACGCTACGTTGAATGCAGGCACATTGAACATGTTGCAGCACGGACCCACGGTGATCGAATGTGCAAACGCAGCGACAGCAGCGACTACGACCATCCATAAACAGTCTTCCATAGTTGCTGCCCGAGCGGCAGGTGCTTCCACAGTCGCCATAGGCTTAGACATCAGATCCTCCATGTGCCACTCTTGAGCAGAGTGCAGTTTTTGTCCAAGCGCGTCTTGCATGAACAATGCCCGAAGGATAAACGTCGAAGTCTTCGACTCGAAGTCTCCCTTCGGGAATCGAACCAAATTTAATGATGGTACAATCATATTTGGGGACCAAGAGTCAGACCAACAGTGTCGCAGTGAAGCGATATGACGTCTTACACAGCAACACTGTTGGGCAGGGGTGCTGCACGCAGCATGCGTGGTTTTTGAAAGAATAAGGCATGTGAGCAACATAGCCTGGCATATTCATTGAACAATGTCTTTCCTCAAGACACAGCTTGAGTCATGCATTTGGGTGCGGCTGTGATGATCATCAGCATGTTTGGCGAGTGATCACACAGTGCCTTCAGTCATTTGGGTATCTGCACAAGCGCAAAGTGTCGGTCCCTCAGCAACATGTTGCAGAACATTGTTCTCAGTTCTGAGTCCGCCTCCAGCAGCCTGAACTTTTTACCTAGCAACATTTCACCAGCACTAGTGCAAGCATGAACAGTCAGCATCCAGCCACCAGCAAAGAAGCTCTTCGTATGCAACACCCAGGCTGTCAGACAGATGACAAGCAAGCACAGTATGCCAGCTGCAAAATCACCTGGTTGCTCAGCCACATGGTTGTTGTTTGTGGCTCTCTGCAGGTCTGCAGACCTGTCAAATGTGATGGCATGCTGCTTGAGAATAATGGGTGTATCTGTGTTTGCTTGGACACGGTCTAAGATGACAGACTTGCCACCTTCAAGCCCAAACCTCATGTACTTCTCTCTGCCAGGCACAGCATGCTGAGCCATCTTTGTGCACGGTATGTGCAGGAGTGCAATTATGGCCTGGACTGTGAGGACAATGCGGCAAAGCACACAAGGCACAGTCTCACATATGGTACCACCAGCAGAGCATATGCTTGAGCGCTGGAGCATGATACTGCATTCTGACACATCTGAGGCTCAGTAATGCAGGCAAAGGTGGTGCTGCAGCAACCGACTGGTCTCGGCACAGCATAGCAAAGCACAGCGCAGCACAGCCCAGCGTAGCACAGCACAGCGCAACCAGCTGTAACACAGATTGTGTAATACAGTCATGAACAATGTAAACCTGCATGGGCCAATGACAGATGCATGACACAGGATACTATCAGCATGGTCAGCAGTACTCACTTGCACGCATCCACTGCCTCTGCCAGCTGCTTCAAGTTGTGCAACTCTTGCCCGTTGAACAGCTCACACCTGCATATTGCTTATGCATGTAGAAAAGCCATTCTGTTGAAATCTTTTCTGTTCAAACAAACACAACTTCTCAGCATGCCAGCAAACAAGCAAGCAGACAGGGAGGGCATCAGCTTCTTTTGAACTGAAGAGACCTATGACATGAATCAGCAAGGTATATGCCTCTATGGTACGTGCTGCATTGTATTTGCTGTATGAATTTTGACAGCAGTCAGCTTACTTGACAGTCTGGAACTTGTAGCCAAAGTTGATCTCGGCTGCCAGGATCTGGAACAGAACCACAACTTGCTCATCTGAAAGCTCGCAGTATTCTGTCACTAGTGCTAAAATAGGCACAGGGGCCAATTTGCGCCAATTCAGCCCTGCATACCAAATGTCAGATCAGAGACATCCAGGCACCACACTAGTTAGAATACGATGCTACTACAATATGTGAGTGACACATAAAGGCACCTCAGGTGATGGGCTCAAATGCTGACACATGCCCCGAAGGTGAGACATGAAGCCTAGTACAGTGTGTGGTAAACGCTAATTTATGGTTTATGGAGCCAGCAATACATAAGCATGGCAAAAGAAATGCTGACATATGCATCTACAAGGTGACACATGAGGCCTATGTACAGTGTATGGTAGACACTAATCTATGGTTTATGGAGCCAGCAATACATAAGCACGACAAACAACATGTCTTTCTTCTAGATGAAAGAGAGACACACCTCCATACGCGTGCTCAAGGAAGGGAATGCTCAAGGGCACAAACACCAGCCCACCAACAATGAAGTAGGAAGGTACACAGTCCACTCCGTGCAGTATGGGCACCAAGGGCCGCCGCTGCTTGAGCTGGTACTCCAGATCTAACAGCGCACCATCTCTGAGAACCTTCACATCCAGGCTCTCGCCTGTAATGACAGGGGAAGTGAGGTCATGGCAACAGTCATTGTTGTACTTTGACCTTGTAATATGCAGCACTCAGGACAGGTCTTGGCATGACTGCTTGCTGACAGCCCAGGTCTGCAGCAGGCATGCACACTTCGTGCAGACAAAGACTGTTATGAACTCGTGTGAGAAGCCCAAATGGGCATTGGTGCACATGCAGAATGTCTCCAATGTGGTAGGCATGCATAGTATTCTGACTCGAGTTTGCACTGCAGTGTGGCCTGTGCCAACATAGCAGCAAAGCTCTTGCACCGATGTGTGTCATGATTAATGTCTGGGATGCATATATGGGCTCTGCAATTCGCATGACAACAACGGCTGTACCCTTTTACTACACCTAGTATTGGGACAGAATCTCTCCTATCCTGTACTTGGCCTGCCCACAAGTCACAGACAACTGACAACCTGTGTACCTGTTTTGACATGACGGACAAGCAGGGCAAACAGGAAAGATGCCTCACCGATGTGTTTGGCACGAACAATATGGGAGAACTCGACACGCTCCTCATTTCTGAACTCTACAGTGCCATCATCAGCAATGGGGACGCCATCAATTTGCATGACCACATCATTCTCCTTGAGCACTTCATGAGCAGGAGCCAGGGGGTCAATCTTGTAGACAAGACTGCCTGATTGCAAGGGGGCCACCTGCATCAACGCCCAATGCGATTTGTACCCAGTGGGAGAAAGCTCATGCATATATATATATATAATTGTCACAAACTTAACAGCAATGATTTTGCAGCAGGTGCATGACAGTCTCCATGTGCTTCAGCACATCAAAAGTCATCCTGAACTTGTTAAGGAAGAGGCAAAAGTTACAGACAGCTTTTGATGTGGGCAGCTGTGATGTTCCATGACATGCGCATTTGGATAATTTGGATAATTTACAGAGTCCAAGCTGACATTCAATAGCTGAGAACAGCTAGGTGGATAAGATTTACATGCAGCACACTTGCAGGCTGTGCAGAATCAACACTTTCTTGTGCAGATTCACATGTATGTCAGTCATCAGCATGATTGCAGCCCTGCTTGTGACATGGCAGCACCTTTCATCCTGCACGCTTGCGTTGCACAATCAGACACACTGCGTCTGGACGCATCAGAGTGAGTCATGCTGTTGGCAGAGGCTGTGCGGAAGCCAGCTTTCTGTCTCACCAATGTGATGTGCAGCTTCTGCATGGTGCAAGGTATTGCAGTGCAGATGTGGCATGATATGGTCAACATTGTCTGTGTTTGATGATTGACGACGAAAGGCGTAGTCTTTTCTTTTCTTTCCTTTCGTTTCGTTTCGTTTCGTTTCGTTTCGTTTCGTTTCGTTTCGTTTCGTTTCGTTTCGTTTCGTTTCGTTTCGTTTCGTTCTCTGTGTTTGATGCGTTGGCTGCATGAGTATGACAGACCTGGAGGTGCTCGCGCAGGTGGGTGTTCTCCATGTCCTGCCATCTGAAGCCCACAGAGCAGCACCCCCTGAAGATTCCATGCAGCTCATACTCCTGAAGCATGGCCAATATTACCACTATGATCAATGGATGATTGCATTGGCTGATTGCAGGCATCTGAATGCAAATGTAATCAGATGCATGCAGATTGAGCAGATTGCCTCACATCCCTGGATGGATTTGCAATCAAGCTGTGACGCAATCCATTCAACAACGTAACAGCATGCACTCTGAACATCTGCAGCTCTTTCAGCTGTTTGGCACTGTAGGCATGGCTGCAGGCAAAGTAGATGACATCATGTCTTCATCAGGCTGATGGAATGATCATCATCAACATTGAATGCAGCAGGACGGCATGTTGCTCAGGCTGTGCATGCACTGCAACATAGTCCCAACAAACAAACTCACCTGCAGAAAATGCTTGATGATCTGATATGGTATGATGTAGCCGACATTGTCTGCGTTTGACAACTTGGAGAACGCAACTCCAGCCACCTTTGCTTGCTGCAGATCGGCAAAGGCTGGCCCACCACTGTTGCCTGTCACACAGCATCTGAATCAGAATGGTTGATACAACAGAGCACACCTAATAGGGCACAGCAAAACGGAATGAGGTTTAAAGTAGGGACATCTCAACTGTGGACTATATACTCTGCGTGCTGATGTGACAATCAGCACACAGAGTATGGAGTTCAGTGTTGATTAGCTTGTTCACTGCAGACTTGTCAGCATGCCATACATCCAAGAAATGCTAAATTGGTGTTGCAGATGGTGTTGGTGCTTGAGCTACTTCACAGCATGACCTATGTGATGACAGCCATGTGTGATAGGCATGCTGCATGCTCAGCAACAGCAGACTTGAGCAGTACCTGGGTTGATGGCAGCATCAATCTGAATCCCAAGCAGTTTATTGGAGGCATGTGCATATCTTGTCATCACAACCTGCAGTATACAGCCATTTGTTGGCCTACATGGATGGCTATTGGTTAAAAACTAATCTGCAATGATTACATGAAACCCCTGACGAGAACATGACTATTTGTCACAAATTTGACTTTAGCATAGCTGAGCACTGCAAAGCAAACACATCTGCTTGTGACAATTTGCCTTTTTTGTCATAGAAAAGCTGGAAAACAGCAGCAAAGCTTCATGCTTGCATCAAAGTTCCTGTACCATGCGCTAGGCAGGGACAGGAACAGTTGGAAAATGTCACAACATGATCTCATGCACGATGCAAGCGTGATGATCAGTACGCGCACCCTTGAGACGATGCCTTTGGTTATGCTGAGCGAGTCACCTCCAAGTGGATATCCTGCCACCAAGATCGAGTCCTGAAGTCAGCACAGGGACGCGTCAGCATCACTCTTTGGCTACGCAGCATGCACTGCGTTACATGCATTGATGCTATCATTATACTATCGCAGACACATCAGCTCATGTTGTGAAAAGTTCAATGTATGTGTACGCTGGTATGCGAAGCTTGCAAGCATTCTGCAGGTGGACCAGCACCATTTCTCTGTGTTGCAGGTGGACAGTTAGCTGCATGCATCATGTCACCTGAAGCTCTGGCACATCAACAAACTGCAGGTCCAAAAGCTCGTCTGTCCAGAATTGATCATCTTCCACAGTCACGAGCGCCAAATCAGCAATCTTTCCCTCACATAGCACTTTTGCTCGCCATTTCTTGGGATTTCCTGGCCTTCGCACATGCACTGTGGTCTCGTTAGATACCTGATAGACACAATGTTCCAGAATAATGTTCAGAAGAACGTCAACAAAAGCTATCGAACTGCTGCTTATAGCTGATGGCCTACCACATGAGCATTTGTCATAATATGTCGCCGCTTCGTGTCTACAATGAAAGCAGAGCCTGAAGATGATCGCTGTGGTCGCATCTGCCAGGGTTGTGCATAGTTGGGATCTGCAACACAGCCATGCTTTCCATGCTTGTCAATCAAAGGCAATCTTAGCACCTGTATGTAGCTTGAGGTGCTTGGCTGCACTTTGCCTTGAGCTTACCCGTCTTGACAACGAACACTGCAGACCATGATAAAGGACGTCAAATTTTTGAACCAGTTTGAGCAGTTGACAGCAAGTAGGAGGTAGAAAGGCTTGGGCGTAGACGTGGGCACAAGCACCTTTCAGTACGGATCGCAAAGCCTTGGTATGCATAGCCGGCTGTTTGCTAACGGGCAGGGCTGCCTCAACCGGATGAGAGCTTCCGTTTGTATGGGGAGCATCTGAGTCATCAGGACGGGCCCGTTTGGCGGACCGTGCCTCGATGGTCGGGCTGTTCTCCGCCTCATCCATGCAGCTGCAGCCCTGATCTCAAAGCGCTCACCAACCAGGTATTGGGGCAGCAACGACTACAACCTAGACAACGGGGCTTCAACAGCCGTCACTTCACGTTGCAAACTGAGACACGGTCTGCTGACGCAACACTGCTGCTATCGTGATGTACACCGATCAGCTGCTCGGATTGCCGCACTGAAGGCAGCTAAAAGTGGGTGCCCGCCATATTTGCTTCTGTCGCACCCGGTCGCACAAGCCTATATCACCGATGATTGTTGCGGGGCTCCCGCGTGGCACAGCAATACGCGCATCATGGCATCATGAAGTGATGCGCAGTTGCCAATTCTGGCATTCCCCATCCCAAATTGTGAAATTAGCAGAACTGCTTGTTTTGTGTGAAGGCATGCATGAGAGGCCAGCGCAGGGCAGATATGTAGGCAGGAATTGTACATTATAAGGCGTTTGCACTATGCCATGAAATAGGTACCTACCAAAGCACAGTGTGTCCACCAAATGGACATGTCACTGGCTGGTCCCCATTCACTCACTAGGGCTTAATACGAAACGGATTGTGTGACCGAGTACAAGCTGCCTGCAGCACTGATGGTACATGTACACTGAGACCAAGCATGGTGTCTAGTTTCCAACTCAAATGTGGACACTGCCACTGGACATGGGGTCAGTCTGCCAATCCAGCAGACAGGGCACACACATGTGATTCACATGATACATATAGTACATATGACGTATAAGATGCACCAGTTGTGATGCATCACTGTCCATAACTTATACCTCCTCAAACACTGCTGTGACCAAGCATGTCGAAGCTTTGATCAATGGCCCATTGACAATGGGCAGTACTGCCGCACACCATCTGCATCAAGCCTTTCAACATATTGCACTACCACATGCCAATTTGCGGCATGTTGCAGATCATCCACGACAGACCCTTCTGCCAGGCTTTCTGTTGAAGGCGCCTTATGCTGCTCTGCGAGGACTTCCAGCATCACCTTGTAGCCTGCAGCCCTAGGATACTGATGCACCATCATCAGTGCATGTTGCATGCTGCTTGTGACCTGCACACAGGCTCAAACATTGAGGTGCAGCTGCAAGATTTGATAGCTAAGAAGCTTGGGATACTGGTAGACACGCCACAGTCAGGGGTTTGCATTGGTAAGTAAGCCAGTAAGCAGCAGGCAGATCTGGCATGGAGGTAACAATTGCCATCAGCCAACAATCTCAACACACAGTGAGCCAGGTCAAGGGCATGTGTGAAGACGCTTACACCCCGATGAAGAGCAACGCCACAATAAAAAATTGCCCGACCCTCCTCAGCGTGGTTTGCACATAGCTGCTCAGCCCAACTTTTGGTGTCAGCAAGCTGGTTGGCTGTAGAGTCGACAACTGGCGAAACAGGCGTGGATTGGGCATCTGCAGGCATGTGAGCCATGATGGCAGCTCTCACTCTTGACAGCTGCCCAAGTCTGCCATAGAACAGGCGCCGCAGATGCAGCATGTCCTGCTCTTGATCTTCTGAGTAATTCATTGCAGCCTGCATAGTTGCAGTTTTTGAGTAGTTCATTGCCGCCTGCATCAGTGCAGCAATCCAATCTAGCTGTACAAAGGCAACGGTATCTGCAGGCAGCCTGCAGAGCATGTGAGCCATGTGCGCAGCTTCAAACAGTGACCCTGTTTGGCATGACTGCATTATCTGCTGATTACAAATGTTTGTCCTGGAGACACATAGTAACAGTGCGTTCAAGATCGCCCTCTGCAACCACCAGCACAAAACAAACAGTTTTTGCCAGCACTGCTTACGTGTTGACTGTCGAGTATCATGACAACTGTGAGCGCATCTCACCAATAAATCAGCAGGAGCGTGTTCAGATGGGGGCTCTTGGAACAATGTACCATCTTTCATATTGAGCGAGTGAACAATCCCAATGTTGTTGGGGTTGCACATTGAAAAGCAGATGAGCACTGCCTGCACCTCCAGCCCCCATTGATGCAAATCACCCAGTGCTGGCTTATTGCTGTCGACGTTCTCTTCCACGTCTAGAAGACATTGTGCCTGTTTCCGGACATACGCCTGCAAGCCATTCGATTTTTTGATGGCAACATTCGCCGCCTGCCTGTGATGAATTTCTGATGACAAGCTTTGTGTGGTTGCAAATATCATTCCCAACTGAGCAGCAATAAACCTGCCTGTGGTTTGCATCATGCGCATGCTGACTCTCTCAAATACATTACACAAACTTTGACTTGACTTGTACGTGAAGAGCCTTGATATGTGCACGCATGGGACAGATGCATACCAACATGCATCTGACGCAAGGAAGTGATAATGCCTTTGGATTGCTTACTGTGTATAGGTCCGCAAGACTTGCACAGCTCATATTGGCAATATCATCCACCTTCATTTCGGTGGCAATACCATGCACTGTCAGCATCAAGGCTGCACCCTGCTGCGTCCTGATCAACCCTGACCTTTCCAGAATTTTGAGCACAAGCTCGCCGGCCTCGGCCTGGGAGAAAATGGCAAATGGCGTACATGTTTGCAAAGCAGGTGCTAATGTGTTTCTGACATTTGCTGGCTCACCAGCAAGCTTTGCTGTGATTTCGAAGCTGGCAAACTTGTTTGCCTGTTGGGACTAGCAAACTCTAACAGGTGATTTTGGGCTTCTAGCTGCCTCTGCCTTAGTCTGAGTGTATGCAGCTGACTGGTTGTCTCAGCAAGCTGAGCCTCTATGTTTTGCGATCGTTCCTGGATCGTATGTGGACATCAGCCGTTGCTGAAACTCAACGCCGGGTTTTCTGTGCATAGTGGACTGACAAGCGGAGACTTTGCAAACCTTTTTCTTTTGTCTGGTCCGCTGCTGCGCTTTACGATTCAGCTCCTTCTGACGTTCATGACTTGTTGCTGTTAGCGCTGCGGCTTGACATGAAGCGTTGTTGTCTATGTCAAGATCAACACCAAAGTCCAGGTCCTGCAAAAAGTCCCAGCTTGACAGGCTAGCTGACATAGTATCTGCTTCAACAATTTGCTGATTGAGCAAGGCGTTGGCAAGCGAGTTCATTGCAGAGCTCGATGCTGTCTCTCAGTCATTCGCTTTCCTGTTGTGAGTCAACCATTCAGTCATTGCAAGAAACAATTGACAGATTTGCCACATCGTCTTGTTTGCAGTATGTTGATAACAACCCCGCAAGCAGACAACAAGTCTATTGTGGGATCAAGGACAGGCAGCTTCTCAGTCAGCGGCTCTACTCTCCATAAGTGTAAACATAGCCCCCAAGACGCATGTCAATGCATTGCGCAGCCTAACACAACCTTGCTTGACTGCGTACTGTATCTGATGCAGTACCCCTATGATCCAGGCACTTTACCAAACTCTGCCAACTAAATTATCCTTGGGAAAGTGTATCTGTATCCAATCCATCAAGGGGACAAGTCTATTGTGGCATCAGGGAAAGGCTGAAGGTCTGTCACCTGTCAAGCACTCTGTGCCAAATGCATGCATATGCAGCGCAAGCTCCATGCATATGCACCTGTGGCTGTGACACTATTTCTGGCACAGGAACAGCTCCAGGCTCTTCAGGCTGAACAGCAACCTGAGCCTGCACATGCTGTGACTGCAGTTACATCACACTGTGAACTATTCATAATGATTGCTTGTGATGTAAAGAATGTGATATTCAGGGGTACCAAGGGCAGTACCCTCCTGCAGTATCTGCAATTGAGGAAGCAGGCTTGATGTGATGAAAAGTCTGATTGCAAAACGCTGATGATAAAATGCTATAGCTGCTGATGTCCACACCGGAAGCAAGTCCAGCAATAGGGCAGCAGAGGCACTGCTTACAATTGCAGCAAGCCAAGCTGCAGCTACAACCAAAAGTGTGCTGTATTAGTGTCCCAGCGTCTGGACGAGCAACCAATGCAACAGCTATAGCTTGCCTGAATATTGCTGGTCTCGCCTACAGGAAAGCAGACCATCTATTGTGTATTGCCAGAAACTTTGCAGTCCACATGGTCATAAATCAGCAGGAGGCTTGGGTTCAGGAAGGTGACATGCACTGCCTGCTGCAGTGCTGAAACATTCCTTATGACAGACCAAGTAAATAGGTTTCCAACATGCTAGCAACTTTGTCCAAGCAAATTTCTCTGGGTGCATCTGATGAGCCCAGCTGTGCAGGGTCCTCAATGGAATAAGTAAGTGATATTAATCTATTGAGGGCGTAGAGGGCAGTGTCCACGCACACCACTGGCATCAAGGCTTTCAACATACAGTACAACTGCTTGCCAATCTGCAGTATGTTGCAGATCATTCAAGCCAGATCCTCCTGCTAAGCATTCTGCTGAAAGCTCCTGGTTTTGCTGTGCTAGTATGTCCAGCAACACCTTGTAGCCTCCAGCCCGGGGATAGTAGTGCACCATCATGACTGCCTGTTGGCGACTGCTCGCAATCTGCACACAAAACTCACACCCTGAGATGCAGCTGTACATATTGACCACAGTGTGGGTTTCACAACTCTGCAGAATTTTCAACTCCATCAGCTCAGAGCTCAGATCAGCTTAGAGCTCAACAGAGATGGCAATCAGATCAGAGAAGAGATGCACATAAGCACCACGCCAAAGATTAGCAGGCCAAGAAGCAAGCACGGTGTCCACCAATCTTCTCTGATGATTGATGCCAATGCTGAGGCAAGGTCTGAGCAGGTGTGACTGAATCAACAGCTCACCCCACCGTACAGGGCCACGGCACAGAACAAATGTGCCCTGCTTTCCTCAGCACCATTTGCACACAGCTGGTCAGCCCACTCTGTGGTGTCAGCAAGGTCATGAGCTATAGCTTTATTGGATGGCAGATCAGTGACATGCTGAGCTTCTGCTGGCAATTGATCGATAATGGCAGCCCTTGCTCTTGACAATTGCCCAAGTTTGCCATAAAACAGGCGCCTCAGATGCAGCATGTCTTGCTGTTGTTTCTTGGAAAAGTCCATTGCTACCTGCATACATGCACTCACCTCACAACATGGCTGTGCGAGGGCAAGAGCATCTGCAAATGCCATGCAGACAGCTTGACCGCTGTACTGCTTCTGACAAAGAGCACTGTTGGGTCCAAACCCACCATCTGAGTATTCTTGACGGTATGTTTGACCTTTGAAGACACAACATATGAGGAATGACAGTAACGGTGATGATAATATCAAGCAAGATGGTAATGATACGCTTTGTGGCTCATGATGAGCTAGGTATCTGCAGGTAAGTCGTGTCTCTCCAGAGCAGTTCTTTTCTGAGCGTCCCTACAAGCTATTTTGGTACGTCAGACAAACGTTGATTCAACCCACTGAAAATGGGCTTACTGACAGAACAGCAGGCCAAATTTAGGCTGCAACTTCCAGATCAGAGAATATGGCTGTATTGGCAATGGTGCTAAAGCGATGTGTGAGCTGCATGAGCCTTGGTGCTAAGGCAATGATTAGTATGTCTCACCAGCAATTTGGCAAGAGCGTCAGCAGATGGAGGCTCCTGGAGCAATGTGCCATCCTTCATGTTGAGCGAATGGGTGATGCCATTGTTGCTAGGACTGCACATTGAGAAGCACATCAGCACTGCTGTAGCCTCCAGGTTTCTCTGATGCATTTCAATAATCAATGGATGGCTGAGCTCAACGATGCCATTTACATCCAGAAGGCACCGTGCTTGCTTGCGTACATATGCCTGCAAGCCATGCGCCGTTGATTGATGCAACAGTCACTGCTCAGCTGTGGTGGGTTCTTAGAGGCTGTGCAGAACATAGTAATTTGCAACACATGTACATGTACATGTAAAGCTTGATGCATGATTGTGCAGTCACAGCTGACGAAGAGTGGTCAAGGTGTCAGTAATTCTGATGGCTGCATGAGCTTGATGATCATGCACATCACTTGACGCAAGTCATGCAGCGTTTGAAACACCACTGGTGATATACTGGTACAATGTCTGTGCCACTCCTATTGCACAGGCACTGGTGATGCTTCTGGACTGTTTACCGTGTATAAGTTGGCAAGATCTGTTCGAGACATCCTGCCAATGTCTTCTACTTTGACTTCTGTTTCATACCCATGTACTGTCAGCATTAAGGCTGCGCCCTGTTTTGTCCTGTTCAACCCTGATCTTTCCAAGATCTTTAGCATAACTTCTCCAGCCTCAGCCTATGGCAAGAGGTGGATATTGTGTTGAACGCCTGCTGTGCAGAGATGCTGACACAGCTGATATCCTACAGCTTTGCCATTTCACCTGCAAGCTTTGCTGCGGCACTGAAGCAGGTAAGCCCACCGGGTCATTGGGCGCGGCAAGCTCCAACAAGTGGTTCTGCGCTTCTAGTTGACTCTGCCTCAGCCTAAGGTCATGCAGCTGGCTGGTTGTCTCGGCAAGCTGAGCCTCAGTGTTTGATGAGCGCTCCTGAACATAGTACACAGTAGACACCAGGCGTGGAACAGGCAACCTCGAGGCTGAGCCTTGTAAGACTACCAGGCTGGAAGTGGGACACTTCACGCACCTTCTTTTTCTGTCTGGTCCGCTGCTGTGCTGTGCGATTCAGCTCTTTCTGGCGTTCGTGAATTGTTGTTTTGTCTGCAACCTGAGGTACCTGATCGTCACCAAAGTAAAAGTCAACACCAAATTCGAAGTCCTGTGACAAGTCCCATGTCGACATATCGGCGTACATGGTCGTTCTGGCGCTCCGATCTCTGGGCTTCTCGTTTGAAAAGCATGGCTGTACAGCTGGCTGTACAGGACGTTTCATCTTCGTCACATGACTGCCTCATCCGCATGAGAATTCTTCCTCTAGCGCTCCCTGCACGTGAACCGCGTTCACCCGCACGAGCAATCACGCCAATTCTGTGACACAAGTTAGTTTAGATGTGTGAGTGTGGATGCAAGAATGCCCTGCGTGAAAGTAGCGAAAACAGGAAAGCAAGTATGAGAACCAGAGGAGAATTGTTCCTCCTCTCCCTCCTTAGCCGCAAAAGCTGGAAGAGGGTGAGATTGAACACAAGATGCAAGATGTGCATGTCCCTTGCTAAACTCAACTGTATACAGCTACAGCATAAGGGTTGCATTTGGTCAGAAATTAGAAAGTTGGCTCAGCCTGATACCAAGATGGCTGAGCCTTTTTCAACTCATCAGATGATTGCTGCCATGGCATGATCATCAAATAGCTTGAACACTAGTACAGAAAGGTACAGCCAGGCAGCAGGCCAGTTTTGCCACAACAGCAATCTTATGGACTGCATTGTCATGCGCCATTGTGCTGTGAGCCAAACCGTGTTTGAGCTGCAGCATAGCAGGTTGCACCTATCTCATTTGAGCAAGGGGGTATTGTTACAAGCAAACATATTTTGCTCGTCCAGGAAAGCCAGTTCATAGACACAGCGACCAATGAGCCACAAACCCAAAAGATGAACTCGGCAGCATCTTGAGACAGCACAGCAACTCATAACAATGCTTCACAAACTCTAAACGTAAAGGTTCTGAATGCACACACCCTACTAATGTAGTCATATTCATCTCAATGATGGCAGACCTCCCCAATGAACAATGCTATGAACCTAACAACCGACAAAACATCTACTCAAGTTTTTGATGAGCAAGCCTCTGTTGCAATTTTGCGGAAAGGTGTATACCCATGCACACCATTTGCATCAAGACTCTCAAGATACTGTGTGACTGCTTGCCAGCTTGCAGCATGCTGCTGATCATCCAAGCCAGACCCAGCAACCAGGCTTTCCACTGAAGGCTCTTTGTGAAGCTGAGCTACAGTTTCCAGCAGCACCTTTGTGTCTGGAGCCCTGGGATACTGGTGCACCATTGCCACTGCATGCTGTAGGCTGGTCTGGATCTGCATGGAAGCTGATAAGCTGAACAGCAGCAACAAGCACTCGAATGCCATAATTCATTTGATGATGATTCCTGCTGAATTGCCAGCTCATCAAATACATTGCTTGGCAGGTGAGGGGAACCAGACCCCAGACTCATAGCATGTAGCTGCCAAACTGATTGAGGCTAGCAGGGTACCAGCACTACTAGCACCAGCATTGACCATGTCTGAGCAGCGTGAGGTGTCATGCACATGCCAAGAAGCTTACTCCGCGGTATAGACAGAAACCACAGGTCAGAAAAGCCCGGCTCTCCTCAGCACGATTGGCACACAGCTGGTCAGCCCACTCTTTGGTCTCAGCCAGCTTGTTGGCAGTGGACTTGAAGTCCAGGTTGAATGGCAGAACAGGGCTGGGCTGAACAGCTGCCGGCATTTGTTTCATAATGGCTGCCCTCACTCTTGACAGCTGTCCAAGCTTTCCAAAGAACAGGCGTCTGAGATGCAGCATATCTTGCTGTTGACTCTCTGTGAAGTTTGTGGCTGCCTGCATATAGGCCCAGATTGCATGCAGCGCGTAACAGCAAGCGTGCATCAGCAGATGCCGGCCATACAACTTCTGTAAACACACTAGTCAACAGTACCAGTAGTCAGAGTTGTTCAAACAGACTAGGTGCCATGATTGCAAAGGAAGTCAGGTTGTGCAAGACATACTTGCTCTTGGAAAGTCACTTGATTCACACAGTATGGTAAGGCAAGTTGCATGTGGCATCGATTAACACACAGTACAATACTGGAAAATGTCTCACCAGCAGTTCGTCAGGATTGCTGTCAGGTGGAGGCTCTTGAAACAGGGTTCCGGTCTCCATGTTCAGTGAATGGATGATGCCATTATTGCTGGGACTGCCCATTGAGAAGCAGATGAGCACAGCTGTCAGCTCCACACTCAAGCGGTGTATTTCTGCCAATGCAGAATGACTGGCTTCGCTGTTGCCCTCCACGTCCAAAAGGCATTGTGCAACCTTGCGGACATGCGCCTGCAAAACACCAGATTGAAAGGCTGCAAAGCAATGGAAACAGTGCTTCACACACAGCTTGGTAGCAGTGAGCTGATGACCAGTTTCACGTCTTGTTCACACAGAGAGGCAGTCTGGCAAGAGCATTGAAGCAGTCTGCAACGTCATCACGCAATTTCATCCTGTAACAACTTCCGGAAGATGCTGCAGGTCCTTTGTCCTGATCATGCAAGACGCTGTCTGCGATATGACCAATGCACGGCCAAGATCAATGCATGTAGACCATGCACACCATACCGTGTACAGCTTGGCAATGTCTGTGTGGGGCAGTTTGCCGACATCCTCCATCTTGATCTCTTCATTGAAGCCGTGTACTGTCAGTACAAGAGCTTTGCCCTGCTGTGTCCTGGTAAGACCTGACTTGTCAAGAATCCTCAAAACACCTTCTCTGGCCTCAGCCTGGAAAAGTTAGATCGTTGTCAGAGAGAACTTAGCTCTGCCAGTGACAGTGTGCCAAATGCATGTGCAGTCTGGATGCATCAAGCTGCCGTACCTGCAAGCTTCCTTGTGGTGCTGACGCTGGAGTAGCCTGCTGCTTGTTGGCAGCAGCAAGCTCTAGTAGATGGTTCCGTGCTTCAAGCTGCCTCTGCCTCAGTCTGAGATCATGAAGCTGGCTAGTTGTCTCAGCAAGCTGCGCTTCTATGGTCTGCGATCGCTCCTGAGATTGCACGGAAGCGTCAAGCCAGCACTTGAACCCTGGAAGCTACAGAGGAGATCAGGCACAAGTAGCTGTGTACACCTTTTTCTTTTGCCTAGCCCGCTGCTGTGCTTTGCGATTTTTCTCTTTCAGCCGCTCGTTACTAGTTGGTTGAGTTCCCGCGGTTATTTGAGGTCCCTCGACTTGGGCTTCAGCGTTGTTGCCCCGCTCGAGTGCGCAACCGAAGTCCAGATCCTGTAAGAAATCCCAATTCGACAAGTCTGCAAGATTAGACTCTGGCACTGGCCCCAAATCACTCAAGAGATCGGATGCAAGCATGTTTTGACAGGGATCAGCGTCCTGAGTTCGGTAATCTTCCATCTACCGTTTCAAAGGATCGTCGATTCACCTTCGCACCTTACAATCCCACTACTGTACAGTGCAGACTGGGCCTCTAGGCGTAAACAAGTTGCAATGCAAGAAGAAAGTAGTGGCACAAATTGCTTTCTTCCTACCCTTCCAGGCCTGCACAGGACAGGGCTGACCAAAGGGTAGCCCCGCGTACATGATTCACTGCACATAACTTGGGCAGCTGCAGCAGCTGTCTTAAGCTTACTCACAACGCAGCACAAGAAACTCATAAGAAAATTAGAGCAGAATGATCTTGTGACAAGCGTGACCATGGCCTGCTGTTCGCTCAATTTACATGACCAGACTTACAAATTTTTCATATATTTGTTGCATCTACCTGTGATGAATCTTTGATCAATCGACAATATTCACGCGCATCTTTTGCGCCAAGGTGTTCCACATATTGCACTACTGCTTGCCAGTTTGCAGCCAACTGTAGATCATCCAAGCCAGGACCCTCTGCTAACTGCTCTCTTGTAGGCTCGTTGTGCAGCTGTGCCAAAACATCCAAGAGGGCTTTGTAGCCTGCAGCCCTTGGGTACTGATGCACCATTGCCACCGCCTGCTGAAGGCTGCTCGTGATCTGCACAAAAGCACGAGAAGTCAAGGCAGGTACAGAGATCAAGACTACTTCACCAAGCTCTGCAAATCAGTGCATCCTTGGGAACGTGTATCTGAGATCCAATCTATCAAGAGGATAGAGGTCAAGACTACATGTTGAGCTGCACAAACTGTGGATCACTGATACTTTGACACGCAAGCCAAAATCAGCATGCAGACAAACAAGTGCACACTCTGGACCAAGCATGTATCTTCTGCACGTCAGTCAATGATGACAAACTTTGAGCGAGACAGGTCAGACACACGTGATTGTCACAAGACTTACACCACGAGACAGACATATGGTGCAGAACAGATATGCTCGGCTCTCCTCAACACGATTTGCACACAGTTGGTCAGCCCAGTCTTTGGTCTCAGCAAGCTTGTTAGCTGTGGACTTGATGTCAAGGTTGAATGGCGGAACAGGGCTGGGCTGAACTTCTGCAGGCACTTGCTCCATAATGGCAGCCCTTGCTCTTGACAACTGCCCCAACTTACCATAGAAAAGGCGTCTTAAGTGCAGTATGTCTTGCTTCTGACTTTCAGAGTAGTTCATTGCTGCCTGCACATATGCTAAGAGTTCATGTAATCTGAGTATACCATGGTAACACATGCCAGCGCTTGACTCCAACTGTGCTTGCTGTGTTACTGCTCTCCAGGCAACATGACTGTTCAGCCAGCATCACCACTGGCATAAACGCCCTGCCCAATCAAGTCATATTTGATGACTGAGCAATGAAGCAACAGTCAGTTGACAGGAGGCTAGCTGACAGCAGAGGCAGTGTCGTAAGTGCACATAGCAGATCACCTCCCAAAGATATCAAGGCAGGATCAGAATACAAAGTGCACCAGACGGAAGATGTGTTTGCCAACAATCGGCATGTCTCACCAACAACTCAGCAGAATCGCCATTAGGTGCAGGCTCCTGAAACACTGTTCCATCCTTCATGTTGAGCCAGGAAGTCAGTTGATTGCTTGCGCTGCCCGTTGCAAAGCAGATGAGCATTGCTGTTGACTCCACACTCCAACGATGCATTTCAGCAAGTGCTGGATTATTACTGTCGCTGTTGCCTTCCACGTGCAGAAGACACTGCGCCTGCTTCTGGACATATGCCTGCAAGGCATCACGTCTACTACAGCCTTTAGCTCAGCTTTGTGTGCTGGATAACAGCACTTTGAAGGCATGACTGCACATTGCTTGCAGCAGCAGTAGAAGGGCTGTCAGTATCTGCATGATGAGCAGCTTGGTCTTGCTGCTTCCCTCATGCGGCTTCCCAGTGCAAGACATAAGAAACGCAAGCCCCATCAAGGGTTCTCATATATTACACAATCTGCATTGTAAAGGTCAGATCTACAGGACTCAAGTCACTATGCAAGTCTCAGGCAGTGCATGGCCTCTTACTGTGTATAGCTTGGCAAGATCTGCATAGGGCATGCTGCTAATGTCTTCCAACTTCATTTCCTCATCAAGGCCACGCACTGTCAGCATGATGGCATTGCCCTGCTGTGATCTCATCAGTCCTGACTTTTCCAAAATGTTCAGTACAATTCCTCTCGCCTCAGCCTGTGAAAATACAGCAAGGAGCTCACTGCTGTCGTTGCACAGTCTGCAGAATGTATGCTGACTGGACGCACTATCATGCCTGCCCCGCTTTGGTTAGGCTGACCCACTTGTAAGTTCTGCTGTGGCACAGAAACTGGTAACTTGTTGGCAGCAGCGAGCTCCAGCAAGTGATTTCGTGCTTCGATCTGTCTCTGCCGCAACTTGAGGGCTTGAAGCTGGCTGGCCGTCTCGGCAAGCTGACACTCTATGTTTTGCGACCGTTCCTGGGACACAGAGGGCGTTGGGCGCTGTATATAGCGCTCGAGTCCTAGCTTACAAAGCTGACAGTGGCAGACTTTCCGAACCTTCTTCTTTTGCCTGGCCCGCTGCTGTGCTTTGCGATTCTCTCTTTCTGGAGCTCGTGACTTGAGGGTGGCGCCAGGACTTGGGAGATAGCAGTGTTGTCTATCTCCAGATCAGGTGCAAACTCCAGATCCTGCAAAAAGTCCCAGTTGCAGAGATCGGCAGACATGTGGTCAAACTCTGCACCCGGCTGCTGAAGCTTCAGGGGATCGAGGGCAAACATTCTGCAGCAGAGTTCAACAGCTTCTCGTCGCAAAGGACGTTTCGTCTTCTCCCTCCCTTTGTTACAAAATGTGTGTGTAGAGGACTACAGCATACAATCAAGAGGATCAGCGATGCGGATGCTGATCTTACGCCAGCGGAGGAGTCAGTGCCAACAAGTCGGAGAGGACGTATTAGGACGTATCCCAAGTTACGCAAGCAACAAAAGAGAAGATATCAGCTGATCTCAGCTGGTGCTCCTGCAGGAGCACTCAGATCAGTTGGTAATCTGTCATGACGAGGACCCACGCTAGGTATGCAGGTGTCGATTGCATGTAAGCCATGTATCTGCAATGACTGTACCAATATGTGTTTCTGGAAAGCCGTTACAGGCGGGCTGGTCAATTTGGATGCCAATGCCACTGTCCCTGACCTAAATACACAACTCAACACTAGTCAGAGTGCTCACACTGACCCCACAAGAAATTGTTGCACATCACCGACACGGAAGATAATTGCTTTTCCAAAGCAGCTGCGCCTGCATCACTACAGGCCACAGCATTTGAACCAGAGGTTTCACAACGGGCAAACTACGCCTGGGAAACACCATGCTGTTTTAGCTTTTACAACATCAGAATAACAGGCAAAACATGTATACCTGCTGCCTGGCATCATATTCACTTAGACCGCTGCAGTCCTCCATACTGGCCTACTTTGTACATATGTACATATACATACATGCCACAAGTGCTTCTGTGCCTAGGCTACACCTGTGATTATCTTTTGACCCGACAGAATCTAGTAACCAAGCAAACAATGACCTGTTGCCAAGACTTGGCCTTGGTCCACTGAGACACAGCCAACTTGAGAGTTTATTGGCATCAACACTTGTGCTTCACCTGCGTAGCTGACAACATACAGGTCACTCAGCAGACAACAGAGTGGCCACAGCTCTCTCACACATTGGATATGCCAGTTTCTGTTTTGACCTTGCAAAATGGAGCATATCCATGCACACCATTTGCATCAAGGCCTTCAACATACGCTACAACTGCTTCCCAGTTCGCAGCAAGCTGAAGATCATCCAAGTCAGAGGGTTGCGCCAAGCTTTCTACTGACGCCTCCTTATGCAGCTTTGCCAACACCTCCAGAAGCAGTTTTGTGTTTGGAGCCCTGGGATACTGGTGCACCATTGCCTTTGCCTGCTGTACGCTGCTGGTGATCTGCACACACGCACATGATCTCGTGGACACCAATGTTTGGAGGGGTGAAAGTGACCGTGCCTCCCACATTCTATATGAGTTGTTTGGTGCTGTGAGATTGTTCATGCAGCCAGCAGCCGCTGTCCTTCAAGACCAAGCTGTCGGCTGGCAGGCTCTAAAGCAAAGACCCAGACCAGCCCCTCAGACAATGCTGTTTCCATCAAGGCACAGTAACGACACATGCTACGCAAAAGGCCAGCAAGCTTACACCCCGGAGGAGGCAGACCGCACAGTACAGGTATGCCCGGCTCTCCTCAGCGCGGTTGGCACACAGCTGCTCAGCCCACTCTTTGGTCTCAGTCAACTTGTCAGGGGCGGACTTCATATCCAGGTTGAACGGCAGAACAGCGTCGTGATTGACAGCTGCAGGCATGTGAATCATGATGGCAGCTCTCACTCTTGACAACTGCCCAAGTCTGCCATAGAACAAGCGCCTCAGGTGCAGCATGTCTTGCTGTTGACTCTCAGAGTAGTCCATTGTTGCCTGCATTTGTGCATAGATAGACTAGCTGCACTGGCAAATAACCTCCTGCAGGTGCTACATGTTGTATCACCAGTCCACTGGCATACAACACCAACGTGGCTTGACATAGCTGCCCTACAGCCTGATCAAGTCAGTGCCTGACAGGTCTGCCCTATACACTGGTTATGTCAGTGCCTGACAGGTCTGCCCTGTACACTGAATGAGTAAACTGGTACACTGGTTGAGTCAGTGCCAGACAGGTCTATTAGATGGGGCCCTGACAACATGCAGCTGATTGCAGGCAGTGTAGGGCAGGGTTGGGCTGTGCAGATCTGACAACAGTTTGTCACACTAGTACCAGCGCTGCCTGAGCAATGCTTCAGATGCATGACAAAGAAAAGGTTACGCTGCTGATGCAAGCTGGCCTTACCAACAATGCATCAAGCGCATCATCAGGTGGCGGTTCCTGGTACAGCGTCGCATTCTCCATGTTAAGGGAGTGCAGAGTCCCAAACCTCTTAGGGCTGCTCATTCCAAAGCAGACGGATGCTGCTGTTGCTTCCACACTCCATTGATGCAGTTGAGTGAGGGCTGCAGTGCTGCTGCTGCTGCTGGTGCTATTTTCCAAGTCCAGGAGGCACTGTGCTTTCCTGCGGACGAATACCTGTAACACACTAGGGACCTCAGTGATTCTGCACAATGACCATCATGCTAACAAGTATGTCCGTGCGCAGCATTGCCAAAGATGTATTGCTGCTGTGCAACCAGACGTGAGCAGCAGGCGTGAAGCTGTGTTCCACTGTATCAGGGGCATGTTTACTGTGCTGATGTTTTGAGTAATCTGCAAGCTCACATATTTTGCAAGCTTTTGACTGTTTACACCTTTACACCACAAGCTCTGCTCAGGCAGCGTGAATGCCTGCGCAACATGCGTACTGTGTATAGCTCAGCAAAATCTGTGCAGGCCATTCTGCCAATGTCTTCCATCTTGACTTCTTCATCGCATCCGTGCACTGTCAGTACAAATGCTGTGCCAAGCTGTGTCCGGACCAGCCCTGCCTTGCCCAAAATGTTGAACATAACCTCTCTGGCTTCAGCCTACAGGACAAGAGCAAGAGTTTGCCTGGCCGCCACTGCTGTCGCTGTACATTGTGTTGAATGCATGAAGCTGCTGGTATTATATCTTTGCTGTGGTCTGCCTGCCTGCAAGCTACGCTGTGGGGCTGAAGCTGGTGATTCTGACTGCTTATTTGCAGCAGCAAGCTCCAACAGATGATTCCGTGCTTCCAGCTGCCTCTGCCTTAGCCTGAGGTGCTGAAGTTGGCTGGTCGTTTCGGCAAGTTGAGCCTCTATGTTTGCTGACCGTTCCTGAGCAGACATAACAATTCGAGGACTGCGACTAACAAGGGTGATCATGCATGCAGTTGTTGATCAACCTTTTTTTTCTGCCTGGCACGCTGTTGTGCCTTGCGATTTTGCTCTCTCACACGCTCCGTACTGGTGAGCTGTGTTTTGAGGGTTTGGGATTGAGCTTTGCCGTCAGTAGCTAGGTCGACACCGAACTCCAGGTCCTGTAGAAAGTCCCAACTTGATAGGTCTGCAGACATGCTCGCTGCTTGGGCGTCTAGCTCATCGAAAGCGGTAGAGGCTATCATTCTGCTATTATGTTGGTGATGTGACAGGGCTCGTTGCTAAAGCTCAGTCTCGCTAGCTTCCCTGTGCGCAAGGGTGGTGTTGCGTCGCTTCGTCTTCGTCGTTTTCTTAGATAGCCTTTCTTCAGGCCTTTCTTCTCCAATTATTGTACTGTTCTGTCAGCCCTGTTGATTAAAACATTCCAAAACCCTCCGTCTGTGCTGAGTGTTAGTTTATGACTTCAGCCGAGTCTGAATGCCAATCTGATAGATCGGATTTCAAATATATGGTCTCAGGAATGGTCTGCAGAGTCTGGGGAAACACCTAACTCGCAGAGAAAGTTTGAAAGTTTAACATGCAGCACATGTGTACAGTCAGTGCGTCAGTTGATCAACTGAGTTGAGAGAAATATCAGGAGCTTGCACGATGAGTGTATGTGCCACTGGCACCATATTGTGGTCACGTTAGAGGTCCGATATTTGGTATGCTCCGCTGACAGGTATATACTGTTACCGTACTCGTATTAATGATCCTCGCGTACTAATGTTCCTCGCGCTCCGCTAGAAAAAAAAATTTAATCGATTAAATGCTCGTTGCATTATTTCTTAGTTTTAATGCACCTCAGACAGCTGGCGAATTGTTTTAACGACTTTTATGATGATCGAGCAGTCTTACAAGTCCAAAACGATTGCATTGCAACTGTCACAGTCTTGCTACAACAACAGCATCAAAGTCCCAAGGCAGGCCCAATTACCTCAGCACTTTAACACAACCGCGTGGCTTTGCGGTTCATGGGGCTTCTTAGGTCTGCCAACACCCCTTTTGACAGGTGGCGGCCCTTTGGCCCGAACACAGGCAAAGGATGCACGATCGGGTTCTTCGGGGACCATCGGGGAGCATTGCAAAAGCCCTAGGCAATGCACAATGATGATCAAGTCCAAATGAATGGCTCGATCAAGTTTGCAAGCGCAGGACCGCCATTACAAGGTGACATGAGCATGATCACAAGCATGAGCAAGCTTTTGCTCAAAATCGCGGTCTTTTGAGAAAATATTGGAATACTTTTAAAGAACATCGGAAGACGATGATGATTAATTTAATGCTTTTATGTCGGCTCGGCCTCAGAATAATTCATTATTAAATCGAGAAACATTAATACGAATACGGTATATATAATATATTGTTACGACAGAACATCTCTTGACAGGGCTTTTGAGAATGGAATAATTCAGTTCAGCCAGAAAGGTCAAGCACTGCATCTGGTGGACACTCGCAGCTACAATCCAAGTGTCAGACATCACTTAAGCAGCACATCAGGTGTCAAGCACCACTGCAGGCCAGAGCGTTGAACAGATTCGATCATAAGGCCTGCTCTATGAGCTAAATTGACAGCACCCAGAGACGAGTGAGTCCCTCAACCAAGCACAGGTTGTACCGCTGCAAATTTCAGCCTGCAGGCCAAAAGCCACATCTGAACGCATTTACCACCCAGTGAAACCGCTTGCATTATTGCGGTACCTGCGGTTCGGGCTGCGCTGGAAAAGCTGGTAAGCCACTCCGCCTGTTTGAGGCAGCAAGCTCTACCAGCTGGTAACGTGCTTCAAGCTGCCCTTGTCTCAACTTCAGGTCGTGAGGTTGCTGAGTCTCAGCCAATTGAAGAGTTTGGTGGCATCAAGGTGGCTTTCATGAAAAAGTGTGCACAGGCTTTTCTGGACTTCAACACATGTATTGTACAGCTTACTCAACAGACAACAGAGTGAGCACATGTCACACGCTTCAATTTGATATGCCACCTTTTGTTTCAACCTTGCAAAATGGTGCATATCCATGCACACCATTTGCATCAAGGCCTTCAACATAGACTACAACTGCTTCCCAGTTTGCAGCGAGCTGCAGATCATCCACGTCAGAGAGTTGCGCCAAGCTTTCTACTGACGGCTCCTTATGCAGCTTCGCCAACACCTCCAGCAGCGCCTTTGTGTCTGGAGCCCTGGGATACTGGTGCACCATTGCCTTTGCCTGCTGTACGCTGCTGATGATCTGCACACACGCCCGTGATCTTGCGGGCAGCAATGAAAGGAGGATGAACTTGACCGTGCCTTCAACATTCTATATGCATGGTTTGATCAGTAAAACTGTCGATGCAGCAAGGAGCCGCTGTGCTTCAAGACCAAATTGACAGCCACCAGGTTCTAAAGCAAAGACCCAGACCGGTCCCTCAAACTGTGCTGTCTTCAACAATTAAGTTGTTTTTCAAAAACACACAGTTGTGTTCAACAACACGCACCAGTTTGCAACAACACACAGGCAGCGCAAAATGCCAGCAAGCTTACACCCCGATAAAGACAGACGCCACAGTACAGGTATGCCCGGCTCTCCTCAGCACGATTGGCACACAGCTGCTCAGACCACTCTTTAGTCTCAGTGAACTTGTTAGCAGTGGACTTCATATCCAGGTTGAATGGCAAAACCGCATCATGCTGGATTGCTGCAGGCATGTGAGCCATGATGGCCGCCCTGGCCAAGTTTGCCATACAGCAGGCGCCGCAGGTGCAGCATGTCTTGCTGTTGACTGTCAGAGTAGTCCATTGTTGCCTGCATACGCGCATAGGTAAACTAGCTGCACTGGCACAAGACCTCCCGTAGTCGCTATGTGTTGTGTCACTGCCGTACAACACCACCACTGTCTGACATGGCTGCCCTGTAGGCTGATCAAGTCAGTGCCTGACAGGTTTGCCAGCTGAAGGCCTGCCAACAGACAACTGATAACAGGCAGTGTAGAGCAGGATCAGGCTGTGCAAACCTAGCAGCATTCTACCACGCTAGTACCAGCACTGCCTGAGCAATGTTTCAGATGCATGACTAGACAAGCTTTGCTACTGACGCAAGCTGGCCTTACCAATAATGCATCAAGAACATCATCAGGTGGAGGGTCTGGGTACAGTGATGCGTTCGCCATGTTGAGGGAATGCAGAGTCCCAAGCCTCTTGGGGTTGCCCATTCCAAAGCAGATGAATGTGGCTGTTGCTTGCACACTCCATTGATGTAGCTGAGCAAGAGCTGCAGTGCTGGTGCTGCTGTTGCTGCTGTCCAAGTCCAGGAGGCACTGCGCTTGCCTGCGGACAAACACCTGCAACACACTGAAGCCTTCAGAGGTGCTGCACAATGAGCCTTATGCTGACAAGTGCATTCGTGTGCAGCATTGCCAGAGGTGCATTGCTGCTGTACAACGTAATGTGAACAGCGGATGCGAAGCTTTGTACCACTGCATCAGGGGTATGTGTATTGTGCTGAAGTGTTAATCCTCTGTAATCTGCGAGTGCAAGACTTTAGTTGTTCACACAGATGCACCGCAAGCACTGCTTAGGCAGCAAGAATGCCTGCGCAACATGCTTACTGTGTACAGCTCAGCAAAATCAGTGCAGGCCATTCTGCCGATATCTTCCATTTTTATTTCTTCATCCCAGCCGTGCAGTGTCATTATGAATGCTTTGCCGTGCTGTGTCCTGATCAGCCCTGCCCTGCCCAGAATGTTAAACACAACCTCTCTGGCTTCAGCCTGCAAGACAATGAGAAGAGTTTGTCTGGCTGCCACTAATGTACACTATGTTGAATGTATGCCACCATTGATGAATTGCCTTCGCTATGGTCTGCCTACCTGCAAGCTACGCTGCGAGGCTGCAGCTGGTAGTTCTGACTGCTTATTTGCAGCAGCAAGCTCCAACAGACGATTCCGTGCCTCCAGCTGCCTCTGTCTCAGCTTGAGATGCTGAAGTTGGCTGGTCGTTTCAGCAAGTTGAGCCTCTATGTTTCCTGATCGTTCCTGAAGAGACAGGCGGGTTCGAGGACAGCGGCTGACAAGAGTGATCAAGCGTGCCGTTATTGACCAACCTTCTTTCTCTGCCTGGTACGCTGTTGTGCCTTACGATTCTGCTCTCTCAAACGCTCACTACTGGTGAGCTGTGATGTGAGGGCTTGAGGTTGAGCCTGGTTGTCGGTAGCTTGGTCGACATCGAAGTCCAGGTCCTGGAGAAAGTCCCAACTCGATAGGTCTGCAGACATGCTCGCTGCTTGGGCGTCTAGCTCACCGAAAGCGCTACAAGCCAGCATTCTGCTACTATCTTGGTGATGTGGCAGGCCTCAGAGCCAAATGCTCAGTGCTAAGTCTCGCTAGCTTACTGTGGTAAACTTGTCGCTTTGTCTTCGGCATTAAATGTCTTGACTTTCTGTCTTCTTCCAGACTTGATCTGTAAAACCCTCTGTCTTTTTCTTAGTGGTATAAATCAGATGACCAATCCCCGAAACTGCACTCTCCAGCAAAGCTCGGTAAACTGTCGGGAGCAGTGTTTACATAGAGAGTGTCACTGCAAAATGTGTCAGTAGGCATGAAGGTGTTTTATCTGCATGTCTGAGCTTCATGCACTGGCAGCTGCAATGTACAGCACCAGATGTCACTTAATCAGCAAATCAGGATTCAAGACAGCACTGCACGACAGAGCGTTATCACTTTCCGATCACAAGGTCTGTTCTCTGAGCTAAATTGACAACATCTGCAGCAAAACAACTGTACCAATACACAAACACTCTGATATACATGCATTAGCATGCCGAACTATGAGAGTAATAGAGGACCTTCATGCAGCTGGCAGTTCAGCTGTGCTGAGCCCTTGAGAAGTGGGGTGTGGCCGTGCAAAGAATTGGCGTCAAGACTGTCAACATACTGAACAATCCCATGCCAATCTGCAGCGTGCTGCAGGTCATCCACTTCGCACGGTGCAGACAGCCTTTCTACGCTTGGTTCTTCGAGCTGCTGTGCTAGGACCTCCAGCATCACTTTTGAATCTGCCCCTCGGGGATACTGATGTACCATAGTCAAAGCAGACTGTATGCTGGTCAGGATCTGCACATCAGTACGACCCAGTGACACCAAGGCAATAAAATGAACCCAACATTCAAGTGAGCACTTGTTTGCTGGTAATCTTGAGCATAAGGCACAGAGTGCTTACAAGGTGCCAAGGTGCCAGTGTTGACTGTGCAGATGACCAAAAAGTTTCATGCCATGACATAGGCAGGCTCAGCAGAATGCAACATGAAAGTAAGGCTTACCCCGCGCGAAAGACAGATTTTGGCATACACAAAGGCCCGAGACTCGTTGGCCCGGTTGGTGCACAGCGCGTCAGCCCACTCTTTTGTCTCAGCAAGCTTGTCAGTTGTATGCTTGAAGTCCAGCTGAAAAGGCTGGGATTGGGTGGGCTGGGAAGCAGCTGGCATTGAGCTCATTATCGCATCCCTCTCTCTTGACAGCTGACCCACCTTACGGTACAGGCAGCGTCTGAGATGCAGCATGTCTTGCTGCTGAGCGTCTGTCAGTTGCAGTGTTGCCTGCAGTGGGCACATGCATCTACTGCATGCAGCTGGGCAAAGTTGCTAAACACACATGCTTGCATAGCATGTCTGCAGAGAACAGATGGGACTGTTGCATTCATTAAGAAAGGCATCCAGTATCGCTACATAAATGCAAGGATGTGACAGCAGGGACTCAATGACAGACGCAGCAGCCCACAACAAGCAACCTACAGCTGCTTACTGTCTACAACGCAGATTAAGCACTGACTTACGCAGCTGCCAAGGGCCAAAATGCCAAAGTCCTGCCAGCATATGTCAGTGCACACATGAGTAGATGCAAAACAGTGACTGGGGCATTATCAATGCACGACGACAAAACTCCTGTCTTACCAGTAGACTAGCATTTGCATCGTCTGGCGGGGCTTCATGAGACAACGTTCCATCTGCCATGTTGAGTGAATGCAGGACCTCCAGATTTTTGGCATTGCCAAAACCAAAGCAGATCAGGACTGCCGTGACTTCCATGGTCCAGCAGCACAGCTGAGTCAGCGCTGGACTGTCTTTCCTGCTGTCGGCTTCAATGTCTAGAAGGCATTGTGCCTGTTTGCGCACATATGCCTGCAGGCAGTTTGTTGTCAACGCTGCAACATTGTGAATTGCCCTGCCCAACGTGAGTCAATGCTGCGAAACAGCAGACATCTACTCTATTCTACTCTATTCTCACATGCATTTGCAACTTGAGCCTGGACACAACTCATAGCAACGCAGTGTCCTTTGACACTTGAATTGACAAATGAAGATTGCAGGCACTGCATTGCAACCACTGCATGTGCTAAGAATGATGGCAAGACTGCGCCAGAAACGCCTGTTGCACGCACAATGTGCCACTTAGGTCCAGACTGCTCACTGTGTATAGCTTTGCAATATGTGTGGGAGACATGCCACGGATGTCTTCCACTTTCACTTCTTCCTCCTGGTCATGCACTGTTAGCACCAGCACGGAGCCCTGCTCTTTAAGGACAAGCCCAGTCCTTTGTAAGATCCTCAGACTGACGTCTCTAGCCTCTGTCTGCAGATTGACAGAGACAAGTGAGCCTGTCAAAGAAGCACAGGTTGTACTGCTGCAAATCTCAGTCTGCAGGCCAAAAGGCACATCTGAATGCGTTTACCACCCAGTGAATGCGCTTGCATTACTGCGGTACCTGCAATTCAGGCTGCGCTGGAAAAGCCGGTAAGCCACTCCGCCTGTTTGAGGCAGCGAGCTCTAGCAGCTGGTTGCGTGCTTCAAGCTGTCCTTGTCGCAACTTCAGGTCGTGAAGTTGCTGAGCTGTTTCAGCAAGCTGAGCTTCTACGGTTTGAGCACGTTCCTGACATATGCAGAAAGCACTTTCAGTCTGAGGTGCTGCAGTGACCCTGCATAAAAGACTCCACCAACCTTCTTTTTTTGTCTGGCCCGCTGCGCCGCCTTTCGATTCTTTTCTTTCAACCGCTCGTTAGATGTAGGGTGCGGAGGGCCCGAATCAAACTCCAGACCTTGCAAGAACTCCCAGTTCGTTGAGTCGCCAGGACTGCTATCGGTACCCGCATAGAGCCCGTCGACAGGACCGGGGGCAAACATGATGCGCCTCAAGCAAGTGACGACTGATACAAGATACAATATCTGCATAAGAGTTCGCTTTCATGGCTCGGCTCACAAGTACTCGTTTGAAAACCCGCCGATTCGTCTTCATTGTCAAAAGTCAAGAAGTGCTCTAGGCAACTTCATCGGCAGCTGTATAGGCAAATTAAGATTGACTATATTTCACATAAGCCAGTGCATTCTAGCAGTGGCTGCACATTGACTGTCTGCATGCTGCACACCAGTGGCTTGTATCATCACACGGTCCAACTTGAATGACTTCACAACTCCTATAAACACCAGAATGTTTGAGAGCTCAAGAATATACAAATCTGTATACTGTAAGTCAGCACCTAAAGCATTTGCATGTGACAATGAGACGTGTATCTTTGCATCTCCTCACATGTGCGTCACGATCTGTTGACCAGGTCTGCAGAGCCGAAATCTTGTGTGCACAATGAACACCCAGCATGCTAGCACAGGCACTGCCAACAGCCAGTGTGACATAACCACAAGCTTCACGCTGTTTCAGCCAAATCTTTGATGAGGGTTGTGTGCCCATGAACATTACTTTTGTCAAGACTCTGCACACATTGAATAACTGCTGCCCAGTTGGCAGCAAGCTGTAGGTCGTCCACACCAGATGGCTCCAACAAGCTGACTATGGAAGGCTCCTTATGTTGCTGTGCTAAAGCGTCTAGCAACTGGTTCATATCTGCAGCCCTTGGGAAGGGGTGGACCAGCATCTTTGCATGCTGCAGGCTACTCTGAATCTGCAAATGTGGGCAACATTGCGTACATATCCTTGTAGCATATTCACCAGTGCTCTCTGACAGTGATTGACATAATAAACACAGCAAGGAACCGAGCAAACACAAGCAATGTAATGCAACAGGCATAGGAACCTGTCAATTTGAATGTTGTGCTTGTGCTCAGCTGCCACGCGGAGACATACATCAAGACAGAGCTTGACAACGAGCAGTGGCAGCAACAGACGGTGAATAGAGCTGCAAAGACTGTATACGGGAGACTTACGCAGCGATACAGGCATACAATGCTGTACATGTACGTCCGGCTCTCTTCAGCACGATTTGCACACAGCTGATCCGCCAACTCTTTAGTCTCAGTGAGCTTGTCAGCAGTATGCCGGAAACCCAGGTTGAATGGCATTGGCTGAAAGGGCTGACCAGAGGGCTCAGCTGCATCAACCTGCTGCAATATGCTGGCCCTCTCTCGTGCCAGCTGGCCTAGTTTGCCATAAAAGAGACGCCTCAGATGTAGCATGTCTTGCTGTTGGCTGTCTGTGAAATTGAGAACCTCCTGTACACGCATGAACTATGTTCCTTTGATGACTTGGATGTGGAGGATGTTCCTTTCAGCATGCACACGCATTACCTGCAATTCTTCCTTCTGTGCATGCATGCTATGCAGTTGTGATGCTGTCTTGGCCCATGCATGAATGGGCTTGCAACTGGAACATGCGTATGAGCAGACACCTTCCCAGGATCTTAATGCCTGTCTCCTGGATGGTGGAAGCTTACACGTGTAGCTGCAGCTGCTCAGCATGGCCATCGCCCCACAGCATTGCACAGCATGTACGTATACCACAGTATACATAGGCTACATCACTTGCATGCCCAGTGAGCACTATACTCAGTGTAGCACTGTGTACAGGAAGTGATCACCAACAGTACCACCAAAGCACAAGGCAGTCTTGCTCACCAGCAATTTTTCATGAAAACCGTCAGGTGCAGGCGTCTGAAAAAGCTCTCCAGTTTGCATGTTGAGGGAATTGTGTGACAGCATCTGGGTTGCCTAAACAGAAGCAGATGGCCAGTCCAGAACACTCCAGACTCCAGCGTTGCAAAGAGACAAGTGATGGGTTGCTGCTTACACTATCGTCTGAAACATCCAGGAGACATACCGCCATCTTGCGGGCAAAAGCCTGCATTCATCACACCAGACATTCGCTTCACCAATTCGTGCAATGATGATTTTGATTGTAAGTTGCAGTATTAGCTATTTAATCCCCCTGCTTCCAATGTTGACCCCTTGGTTGCAGAACTCAGGTGCAATCTGTCTGTACATGCCAAAGCGCATAGAGCATTTGGCACAATTTAAGGGCATGTACCGTGTACAGCTTGGCAAAAGCTTTGAGAGACTGCATGCCAATCTCTTCGATTTGCATTTCCTGCTCAACGTCATGGACTGTCAGCACTAATGCTTCACCCTGCTGCGTTCTCCTCAGGCCTGACTTCTCCAGAGCATTCAATATGACCTCTCTTGTCTCGGCCTGTTCGATCACAGGCAAGTCGTCAATCACCCAAGCAGTTGTGAATGCAGGAATGCATGTTGGTGTTGCTGGTGTACTGACTGCGCATATCAAAGCTCTCAAGACTGTGTGACCAAGGCTTTCACACCTGCCACATGTTGAGTCTAGTGCTTGGAGCACCTGGAGATGCGGAAGCAGTGGCCTGAAAGCTCTGTTGCTTGTTAAGAGCAGCAACTTTCTCCAGCAGGTCATTTCTTGCCTCAAGCTGTCTTTGCCTCAGCTTCAGGTCATGAAGCTGACTTGTCGTTGCAGCTAGCTGAGCCTCTATGGTCTCAGATCGCTCCTGCGCGAGCTAAGATGAGCTGACGGCACTGAATTGGTCCAGCCAATTGGTCCAGGCAAAGCCCTGCAACGCTGATAGTGACAGACCTTCTTTCTTTGTCTGAGGCGTTTCTGAGCTATGCGGTTTTTCTCCTTGATCTTCTCTTGATTGGTTGATTTTGGATCTGCAGGCTGCTGCAGCGCCAAGTCGTCCACCACCGGATCGAAGCCAGCGTCTAAGTCTTCCAGGAAGCTCCATGCAGTCAGGTCAGCAGAAGCGCTGTCAAAACCTGAGTCAATCCCTGACACTGGATCCGAGGCGAACATATTGTGGGGTGGCTCGACTTGCGCAATGACGGTTAAAAAATCACTCGACCTTGCGAGCCAGGTCCAGGGACCGTTTCGTCTCCTCCGATCAATTGATTGCAGTCAGCCAACACCACTCAAACCACACTCTGCGTTGCACTTGAGCTCAGCTAGCCATCAGTGTGCGCTGCAGTGCTAGATTGGACTTTGCAATTGTCGTGGCCAGCTTTGACTGTCTTACAAAGCTTTGGAACTGACATACTCTACGCAACTTATCTCTAATTCACGGGGCGACTATACCACAAGAGCTTCTTAGGAAGACACAGGAGTGAATGTGGAGTGATTGCTCGTGCGGGTGAACGCGAATCATGTGCAGGGAACACTAGAGTGAATGTGGAGATTCTGATTACAACAACAAAAATTGACTGGTGAAGTAAACACATCCTGCCAACAGACACAAAATACACTACAATAGTACAAGTTATTTTGACCTTGTGGTCAACATCATCGGCCCAATGAGCCTCAGCCAGCTACAAAATCTACCACAGTGTGATTAATCAGAACTTCTGCACAGGCAAGCTGCTTGCTCAGTCCTTGCTCTTCTTCTTCTTTTTCTGAAGACACGTACACAACTAAGCTCAGCGCTTGCAGCCTGGGAACTACAGCAGGGCAGGCGAGGTGCCCAGTAGGGCTGCAAATGCATTTGGCTACTGCACAGCTGTGACTGTCAGTCATTGCAAATGAAATGAGCAAGTGGGTTCATTTAAGTGGAGGAGGCACTTGCCATAAAGCTACCATGTGATAAGCGTACTGACATACTGCAAGCAGATGCAAGATCACTGGATGGGGTACATGTGGCGTATGTTCACACCTTGGGTTTGTCAGCAGCTGGCGGGGCCTCAGCTTCTGCAGCAGCTGCTGCTCCATCAAAATACCGCTCTGCCTTCTTCTTCTTGGGTTTGGCCTCTGCAGCAAAACAGATACATGTGCCAACCAGAACTTCCGCAAGCAACAGATGTACCAAACCAGATGCACCAGACCAGGAGTTGAGATCGGCAAAGATCCACGCCCAAAGCTCAGACGCAAATTCTTCTTCTCAGCAGGGTCTACGGCCTCAGCACCATCAGTCTCCTCCTGAACGGGCAGATCTGATGCAGCAAGCGCTGCCAGAGTGTCCGCTGTCTCTGCCACGGTGTCTGCAGCATCCGCAGTCGCCGACTTCTTCTTTTTCTTCTTCTTCTGCTCAGGCTCTGCCGCGCCGTTGGCCTCTGGCTCTGCAGTCCTCTTCTTGCTCTGCAGATTCAACAACCACCATTATGTTTGGTCCAATCAGCAGGGGGCGGGGGGGAAAGGCAAAAATACAGTAGCCTATGTCCAGGCAGCCCTTGGAACATGGACATTGCTTGCTGAAATGCAGCTGGAGTGCAGATGGCTACCCGCCTGAGCTGGAGCTATTGCAGCTCACTGTGATGCAATGTGTTAATATGTAGAGGCAGCCCGGGGTAATACTTGGCTTCTCACTACATTGGCACCAAAAGGCGTAGTCTTTTCTTTTACTTTCCTTTGTTAAGATGTAGATGCTGCAGAGCAGGTGCACACAACAGGCTGTGCATGAGACGCGGCATCATGCCTATGCAAGACCTTAATATGAACCTCAAAATGGGTAATAGAAACACACCATGCTGTCAAAGAATGCATCAACAGCTGGTCCACACAAGATCTCAGCAGCATTGCAGCAGCAAAGCTGTTTGACTGGGTTTCTGAGTATTGGAATGCAATCAGGGCTTTCTTTGAAAGTCTGCATGCATGTTGTGTTGATGCAGACCCAGCATGTCTGGCGCAGAGACAACAACACAACACAGAAACACAAGGGCATTGCTCACCTTCTTGTCAGGTTTGGCAGGCTCCATGACTACATCAGCATCGGCGTTGTAGGCCTTAGGGGCTGTCAGAAGAGCCCCGGAAGCGCCCTGCCTGCCTGCATCATACTTCTGTGGCTCAGCCTTGCCTCGGGGCTGCGCTGACTCACTGCCCAGCAGCTTCCCTTCCAGCTGCCGCAGCCTTGACTCAACCTGCCAGTCAAGCAGTTGCCCTCAGCACTATCTTAAACAGCTGGTTTGAGATGTAGAGCTAGAACTCAACAAGGCAAGGCCATACCAAGCAGCCCTTGCAGCAGCAGAAGCTGCTGGTGGGCCCAGTCTGTGACTCAAGATGCTTTTGGTGATGCTATCATACTTGTGTTGATAGCAAAGTACTTGTGACAAAGCGGCGGTCGCAAGCAGGGATGACAACAGATGAGAATAACTGTAGGTGAACTTTCGAGGTGACAAGTGCATGTTTCGTTTCTTCCTGTCCCCGGAGAGTGCACCCTTTGATGTAGCCTCCATTCAAAACCAGCCAGCCCGGAAAGGGACTGACAGGCTCATTCAAAAAGGCGTTTGACACAAGGTTGATGTGTCTGTCTTGTACCAAATGCAGGACAGTCGTACAAGACAGACTGAACAGGATCAGAACAGCGTCTTGACTGACAGGCAGTTACAGGACGCCTTAAGAGACACATGCCAAGCAAAGCCCATGGAGTCACATGTTAGCCAGCTGAGTGCGATCTCAGATGAGCGGATGAGTCCACGCTTTGCGCGTCAAGGCTTGCGACTGGGGACAACAGAAAGCTCAGATGAAAGGAGCATGTACCTTGCTTCTGCTTTCCAGACCAATGGTGGCATCTGCGGACTCACCAAGGGCGTCTACTCTGATGGAAAGAGAGCACTTGGCTGCCAGGACTCGGGAAATTTTGCCCTTGAACTTGGGGGCTGCCTGCCCAATGAGTGACGCATGGTAGATGAGACCGTACTTAGGAGTCTCATGCTTTGTCTTCAGCGCTCTGCATGACATGACACAGACACTGTGAGTAAGAGCAGATCGCCCAGCTGGTGTGTGCGCAATGTGTTTGAAAGGCAGTGTGTAGCGGTTCATGGCACAACTTGTCATTTTGGATACCCTATGAACCAGCAATTGGACTCAACCTATGGATGGAAGGATGGACCCACAAATGAAGTTTGCACCTCATCCTCACTGACAAAATCTTCCGAGATCAATGTGACACTTGGTCAGTATTTGCATAAACAAAGCATCTTGGTGCATCATGCTTCTTGGGAAACCACACTCAAGGCATCATTGATCATCAACTGTAACTTCACTCAGTCGACTCAGCAACTCCCCCAAGTGAGCATAGACACTGCATCTTGAGAGTGATCAGACATTTGGGGATGTCAAGACATGTGTGTTGTAGGTCACCTGAAGAGTGCCTTCTCTGCTCCGAGGATTTGCACAGTACTGGCAGGGTGCTTGGCCAGGTTGAGCAGGCTGCCAGCATGGGCTATAAGGCGGGCCCCCACCAGCTCACCCACCAGCACTGTCAGGTTGGGAGCAATGGCTTGCATTCTGCTCTTCAGGTAGTCAAACAGCTGGCCCCTGTACTCTGCCAGAGCAATCACCTGCATGTCACTTCTTGGTGCTGAGCAACTTCGGTGATTGTTGCATATGATATCGTGAATCACCAGCCTCACAACAGGGTTGTCTTCTGCTATACAAACAAGCAAATGCCATCCCCCCTTTCGCTTCCTCACAGGGCTCTATGCACAAGTCATGTGTTGTAGTCATAACATGAAGCATCTCCCAATGTAAAGAGCGTCATTTCATGACTAGCACACATGACTTGTGCAGAGAGCTCTGTAGGAAGTGAAAAAAGGGGGGGGGGGAGGGAAGAATGCAGCTGGGTTGAGTGTCAGTACCTGATCACAAAGAGCCTCAATGTTCATCATGTCTTCCACACTGATTTCTGTGCCCATGGATATGACAGCTGCATCCTTCAGATGGGACTCCTCCTCTTCCTCCAAGGGGATGCCTGAGAAATCCTGAGCTGCTGCATTCTCTCGTGTACCCATCATCTTGATCTGCAACACCCAAACACAGGTAAGAGTTGCAACACCCAATCACAGGTAAGAGTTGCTGTTCTGGTAACAGTTGCAACAGCACAGCCACCGCAGAAAGGTGCTCTTAGTCGCTGGTGCCTCACCTCACTAAATAAACTGGATTGCCTGGACAATCTGGACAAAATTGATTGACTCATGAAGTTGGAAGTCTGACGCTAAGAGTCATTCATCGCACAGCTGGACACTTGCCTATGCCTATCTGCTTAAGTTCTGCCAGGATTAGTTTTGCTAGAGACTTGCAAACATGAATCCTGGCAAAACATACGCAGATAGGCATAGGCAGCATAGGTCAGCTACAAAGGAGTGCATACAGTTTGGACTGTGGGACCATTGCAAGCAGTTCAATGCAGCAAGAGTGAGGAACATACTGCTTTGGCATATTTGATGTTGTCAGCCACAATCTTGGTCATCTCTGGGAAATGCCACCCATACCATTCCCTGACACGCATGGCATATGTGTTGAGCTCCTTATCTAGGTCATCCAGCAGCCCAATGGCCTGGACAATCATAGTGTCCACCTGCCGTACAAGCCAGCATGTCAATGAAGAGGACTGGAATCCAGGAGAAGAATTCAAACTCTTGAGAAACTAACACGAGGTAAACTGCAAGCTGTACAAGAATAGTCAAAGCAGAGAAGAGACAGGATTTGAACACACACGGCTGGCATTGTGAACCAAATTGAGCATGTGCGGGTTTGGATAGACGGTAGCATCATGGCTCATGGCTTTCACACATGTCTGTAAAGAAGACAGACTATGATGCCTTGTCAAAGTACCCAGCAGATGTTGAGCATACTCACCTTGTCAGGGCTGAACTTCAGCTTGTAGCGTGACAAGCTGTGACTCAATCCTAATGACATGGGGGTCAAATCCTGTCCAGCAAGGCCACTGCAGAAGCAACAGGCACACTGTAAGCAGCAAGCATAGTAAGGCTGCTGACAAGAATGCGCAAGAATGAGCAAGCTGGGAGTAGGCGATTATGCAACTTTTTTGCAGTGGAGGAATGAGCTAGTGGTGCATCCACCTGATGAGCCCTTGCAACTGGCTTCTAACTCCTCTGGTGAGCTCCATGACTCCATTGCTGCAAGACACACAGCACAGGTCAGGTGCTGCATAACATTACTTGTGGAGGGCGTTCAGCACTGCATGTTTTGGTCAATCAGGGTTGCTTTTGCTTTTGCTCACCTGTAAATGCAAGGAATATCCAGCTTCTCCTTAATGATGCTGCCAAGCTTGGAATCCAGCACAGCAAGTGTATCACCCTCAGCATTCTTCTTCAGGAACTTTTTGAGACCTGGATTGCGCAAATGGTCAGTGAGCTTCATTTGCACAAATGCTGCATGGTGCTATGGTCTGCATACAGAAACCCTTGTTCAAACTGGGAAATGGTGGTGTGTGCTCAGTACCTTTGCTCAGCTTGCTGTCCACAAGGGCAGCTGCTGCTGCAAGAGCCTCTGTTGTGTTCTCAAATTTGCTGAAGGCCTTGAGCTTGACGACCTTGCGGGCGTCTTCTGGGGTGCTAAAGTCCTTGTGCAGATCCTGCACAGGAGCAGCAGACTTAGGAATGAGGCTGTTACTACCCGCTGCCTTGCCGCTGAAACTGCTAAGGTACTGCAGACTTTGCAGCGCTTCGAGCTGCAGGTTCAAGCAGTCAAGGCGTGACCGACGGTTGCAGTGCGTACCTCAGCCTCCTGCAACTTGCCCTCCTTCAGCACCTT
>JAABUK010001700.1_pt1 | contig 41364 bp, 41 predicted proteins | sample 5559141 | NCBI WGS metagenome assembly JAABUK01 (sample SAMN10711869, study PRJNA513367) | rock metagenome | isolation source: Antarctica rocks | place: Antarctica: Victoria Land, Pudding Butte nord | collected 2016-01-03 | reverse complement strand
CTCTCGATCGCCTGCAACCGCTGCCTATCCGACATACTCACGATCACGCATACTGTCTGGGCCATGCAGCAAGATTCGCACGCCTCACGGCCATTGTGAATCGGCAGAATGCGTCAAAACACTAGTGTTCAGAGCCATTCATATGACTCACCAGCATGGCGGTACACCGCCAGCGGAGGCTGCCGCGCTGCTGCATCATCTGAACGAATCAGAACACTAGGCCCCCGGCGTCCCTAGGCCCCCGGCCCGAGCAGCACGCCGTCCCGCACCACCGCCGCCCCATCCAGCTCGATCGTCGTGTTCATCACCGGCAGGTCGAAGTGCCCGGCCGTGTGCCGGCCCGCAAACTCGTTGGCGCCCGTGCTGAACAGGAAGTTGCCCGCGACGGCCCGCAGCTCGGTGCCGTTGGTGTCCCGCCGCCCATACATCGCCAGCGCCTCGTAGCGGGCCCGGCGGTTCAGCCCCCAGCCGACGTGGCTGACGGCATAGGCATTGCGGTCGCCCCAGGCCTCGAGATAGCCGCGCATCAAGGCGGCGTCCGTGCCCTCGCCCTGCACGGTCACGACGTGGTCCCGCTCGATCAGCAGGCGCACCGGCGAGTCCAGGTAGCGCTTGAAGGTCAGGTTCAGGTCGCCGCGGTCCAGCACCAGCGTCCCGTCCACCGTGCCGGCGGCCGGAAAGGCGACGACGAGGCCGCCGGGCCAATGGGCCAGGGTGCCTGGCTTGCTGGTCCAGCCGCAGACGCCGACCGTGCTCGCGCCGCGCAGGTCGATCGTGAGCGCCGTACCCGCCTGGGACGTCACCCGCATCGTGCCGGCGGCGCGGAGCCGGCGGGCCGCCTGGCGCACCTCGGCCTCGAGCGCCGGGTCGGGCCGCAGCCGCTCCAGCGCCTCTGGGTGCTCGTTGCTGATGTGCAGGATGCGCGCGCCGGCCTTCAGGATGGCCGCGGTCTCCCGCGCATGCATCAGGCCTTCGAGCGTGAGATCGACCACCAGGCCGGCCCGCTCCAGCGCTGCCAGCACCGGCGTCAGGCCGCCGAGCGCCTCGCTCGCGCCGGTGGACCGCACGGGAACCGGGTGCGGATTGCGCGGCGTGGGCACCACCAGGTGGAACGCGCGCGCGCGCAGCCCGTGCAGGGCCAGTTCGGCCAGCTGCACGTTCAGCGCGCGGCTTTGGGTTTCGCTCAGGATCGCCACCGCCTCGCCGGGCTGGACGCCGCAGGCCTCGAGCACCTCGCGGAACGCGTCCAGCCACTTGCCCTCGATGCGGTCCGCTAGCATGCGGCGCGCAGCAGGGCGTGCTGGATCTTGCCCATGGCATTGCGCGGCAGGGCGGCCACGAACCGGATGTCCCGCGGCGTCTTAAAGCGGGCCAGTTCAGCCCGGATGTGCAGGATCAGCTCGGCCTCGGTGCAGGCCATGCCGGGGCGGACCACCACAAAGGCCACCGGCGCCTCCTGCCAGCGCGGGTCGGGCACGCCCAGCACGGCCGTCTCCAGCACGGCCGGGTGCTCCTGCAGCACACGTTCGATCTCGGCCGGATAGATGTTCTCGCCGCCGGAGACGATCAGGTTGCTCATGCGGTCGTGGATGCGCCAGAGGCCATCGGCGCAGCAGCCGATGTCGCCGGTGTGGAACCAGCCGCCGCGCAGGGCCTGGGCGGTGGCGGCGGGGTTGTTCCAGTAGCCCGCGAACAGGTTGGGGCCACGCAGCAGGATCTCACCATCCCGGCCCGGCGCCTGCTCCCGGCCCTGCTCGTCCACGACCTGCGCCTCGCACAAGGGGCCCGGCCGCCCCGTGCTGTCGGGCGCCTCGGTGCCAAGGGCGGTGTAGATGGCGATCGGGCCGGTCTCGGTGGCGCCATACACCTGCAGCACCGGCACGGCACGGGCCAGGAAGGGCCGGGTGAGCGACGGCGGCACCAGCGTCGAGCCGGTGGTGACGGCGCGCAGGCTCGAGAGGTCGGCGCCGGGCCAGCCGGGATGCGCGACCAGCGCGGCCAGCGTGCTCGGCACCAGTACCGTCAGCGTCGGGCGGTCGGCGGCGATGGCGGCAAGCGTCGCGCCCGCGTCAAAGCGCGGATGCAGGATCACGGTCGCCCCGGCCAGCAGCGCGGGCGTCGTCTGGATGTTCAGCCCGCCGACATGGAACAGCGGCAGCACCGTCAGCACCCGGTCGGCGGCGCTCATGGCGTGCATGTGCCGGCTCATGGCGGCGTTGGCCATCAGCGCCTGGCCGGTCAGCACGGCGCCCTTGGGCCGCCCGGTGGTGCCGCTGGTGTAGATCAGCAGCAGCGGTTGGTCGTGGCCGGCGCGCGGGCTGCGGCCGAGCGCCGGTCCCTCCAGCGCCAGGCCCTCCAGCGGCAGGTCTTCCAGTGGTCGCGCACCGGCCAGCGCGGCGATATGGGGCAGGGCGGCGATATGGGCCGCGTCGGCGAAGATGGCGCGCGGGCTCGCATCGCCGACGATCCAGGCCAGCTCCGCCGCCGCCAAGCGCCAGTTCAGCGGCATCAGCATCGCGCCCAGCCGCGCGCAGGCCAGCAGCAACACCAACGTGTCCGGGTGGTTGTAGGCCAGCACCGCCACCCGGTCGCCGTGCACCACGCCGATCCCGGCGAGGCCCTGCGCCGCCGCGGCCACGCGCCGGGCCAGGGCCGCGTAGGTCAGCAGGCCGCCCGGGTGCTCGATCGCCGCCTGGTCCGGCGCCGCCGCGGCCTGCAGTTCGACCAGGTCGGCGAGGGTCAAACGGCGACGCTCAGCGCTGCCATGATCGCCCGCGCGTCGCAGGTCGCGCACGGCGCGAGGGCGGCGCTGATGCCCAGCGCCGCCGAGAGGTTCGCCGCAAAAGCGCTGACGCTCAGGCCCACCGCGAGCGAGGCGGACAGGCTGACGTCGAGGCTGAGTGCGGCGACGGCGGACGCGTCGAGCGCGAGGGCGGCCTGCACCGTGGCGCTGAGCGCGAAGCTTGGCAGGCCGGGCAAGCTCGGCAGGGGCAGCGAGAGATCGATCCCTATGCTCGCCGCCAGCGACATCAAGGCCGAGAAGTTCGCCGCTACCATTGCTTGAATGCCTGCGAAGCCGACCTGCACGGGATCCACGCCCAGACTCAGCCCCAGCTGCGCCACCGCCGAGAGCCCGGCCGAAAGTTCGCACATCAGCATCAGGTTGGCAGCCGGCAGCGCGGGCAAGGAAACGCCCGCGATCGCCTGCACCGCGGCGGAGAAATCGGCCGTCGCCGACAGGCTGACGCCCAGCTGCGCCGAGGCGCTCAGCAGCATGGAGAGCGCGCCCAGGTTGAGCGAGAAGTCCGCCCACTCCGGCGGGGTGACCACCAGGGCGAGCGACGCGCTGGCCGAAAGCGCGGCCGTGAGGCTGAGCGTGGCGGCATTCAGCGAGGCGAGCTGGATCCAGGGCGCCAGGTTGAGGTCCAGCGCGGCGATGGCCGACATGCGCGCGTCCAGCGTGGCGGCAAGCCGGGCCATGGCGGTGGCGCCCAGCTCGGTCGTGAGGTCGATGCCGAGCTGCAGCACGGCTTGGGCGCGGAACTGCGCCAGCGCGGCGATGCTGGCGACCGCGCTGGCGGAGACCTGCGGCAGCGGCAGCGAGAGCCAGCCGCCGGGCAGGCCGGGAATGCCGAGGCCGAGCTGCAACGCCATCACCGCGGAGGCGCTGGCCGACAGGTTCACCGAGGCCGAGACGCTGAGTCCGGGCAGGTCGAGTTCGCCCACGGTCGTGCGGCAGAAGCAGCTCATCCCTTACGTTGGCGCATCAGGCCAGCCGGTTCAATCGTCGGCCTCGCCCTCCTCGTACAGCGCGGCGCGGCCGAGCCGGTCCATGCACAGCTCCGCCGTCCAGGGCAGCATCAGGCTGCCGCAGCGGCTGTCGCGGTAGAGCCGCTCGAGCGGCAGGCTGCGCAGCATACCCTGCCCGCCGCAAGTGCGGATGGCGAGCCGGGCGAGGTCGTTGGCCGTCTCCATGACCGTGTATTGGGCGCACCAGGCGCGCATGACCTGCTCCTTCGAGGGGTTCGGCCCGGCCTCGCCGACCGCTTGGAACCAGAGCGTCTTCGCCATCTCGAGCTTCACCCGCATCTCGGCCACCGCCAGCTGCTTGGTGGGATACATGCGCCGCTTGACCGGCGGCGTGCCCGGCACCTCGCCTCGCAAGTAGCGGACTGTGAAGTCGTAGGCCGCCTGCGCCAGCCCCATGTATGTGGGCGACAGGGTCAGGAACATGTGCGGCCAGCGTGACGCCGCCTGGAAATAGACGCCCCGCGGCATCAGCGCCGCGTCGTGCGGCACATACACGTCCCGGAAATGGAGCGTGCGGGACACGGTGCCGCGCATGCCGAGCGGGTCCCACTCGCCGGTCACCGACACGCCCTCCGCCCCCGCGGGAACGCCGAGGTAGAGGGTGTTGCGGCGGGATGGCTTGGCGTCGCCTTCCAGCTCGGTGCACAGGATGCCGTAGTAGTCGGCGTGGCCGGAGAGGCTGGCGAAGATCTTCGTGCCGGTAACCCGCCAGCCGCCGTCGACCGGACGCGCCACGGTGCCGAAGGCGGCGGCCCCGGCAGCGGCCGCGCCGCCCTCGCTGAACGGCTGCGAGTAGATGGCGCCCTCGTCCACGATCCGCCGGTAGTGCCCGGCCCGGCGGCGCGCATGGGCGGCACGCTCCTCCGGCGCCATGTCCAGGTCGTCCGCCAGCGGGCCGGACCATAGCGTGGAGCAGACGTGCATGTTCCAGGAGAGCGCGGTGGCGCCGCAGTAGCGGCCGATCTCGGCGCCGGCGAGCGAGTAGGTCAGATAGCTCGCGCCCAGGCCGCCCTGCGCCTGCGGGATACAGATGGCGAGCAGGCCGGCATCCCGCAGGTCCCGGTAGTTCTCGGTAGGGAAGCGGGCGTCGCGGTCGTACTCCGCCGCGCGGGCGGCGAAGCGGCTGGCGGCCAGGGCACGGACCCGGTCGAGCAGGGCGGCCTGTTCCGCGGTGAGGCGGAAGGCGGCCGGGTCGAAGATGGGCGCGTCCGGCACGACGGCCCGCCCGCTAGATGTCGGCGTAGCAGTGCGTCTCGGCGGCGCCCCCGGGGTGGGTGACGGCGCCCAGGTGCGCGGGGCCGACGGTCTGCGCGAATTTCCAGATGGTGCCGCTGTTGTAGTCGGTCGGCCGCGGCGTCCAAGCGGCCCGGCGGCTGGCCAGCTCGTCCTCGGACAGCAGCACCTCCATGGTGCCCCGCTCGGCGTCCATGCGGATGCGGTCGCCGTTGCGCAGCAGGGCGATCGGGCCGCCGACGGCCGCCTCCGGCCCGACATGGCCCACGCAGAAGCCCCGGGTGGCGCCGCTGAAGCGGCCGTCGGTGATCAGCGCGACCTTGTCGCCCATGCCCTGGCCGTAGATGGCGGACGTGGTGGACAGCATCTCGCGCATCCCCGGGCCGCCCTTGGGGCCCTCGTAGCGCACCACGATGACGTCGCCGGCCTTGTAGGCGCGCTCGTTCACCGCCTGGAACGCCTCCTCCTCGCTATCGAAGCACAAGGCGGTGCCCTCGAACTGCAGCACCTGCATGCCGGCGATCTTCACGATGGCGCCGTCGGGGGCCAGGTTGCCGCGCAGCCCGACCACGCCCCCGGTGGTGCTGATGGCGCGGGACACCGGGTAGACCACGTCCTGGTCGGTCGGAAACACCACATTCTTGAGGTTCTCGGCGATGGTCTTGCCGGAGACCGTTATGCAGTCCCCGTGCAGCAGGCCGCCGTCCATCAGGGCCTTCAGGATGACGGGGATGCCGCCGACGCGGTGGACGTCGAGCGCCACGTACTTGCCGCCGGGCTTGAGGTCGGCGATGTAGGGGGTGCGGCGCATGATCTCGACGACGTCGTCCATGGTGAAGACGATGCCCGCCTCGTGCGCCAGCGCCGGCAGATGCAGGCCGGCATTGGTGCTGCCGCCGGTGGCCGCGACAACGACGGCAGCGTTCTCGAGCGCCCGCCGCGTCACGATGTCGCGGGGGCGCAGGCCGCTTTCGATCAGGGCCATGACGGCGCGGCCGGATTCCACGGCCCAGCGGTCGCGATCCTCGTAGGGCGCCGGCGACCCGGCGGAGCCCGGCAGGGCCAGGCCGATCGCCTCGCTGACCGTCGCCATGGTGTTGGCGGTGAACTGGCCGCCGCAGGCCCCGGCGCTGGGGCAGGCGACGCATTCCAGCTCGTGCAGGTCGGCGTCGCTCATCTTGCCGGCGGCGTGCTGGCCGACAGCCTCGAACACGTCCACCACAGTGACGTCCCGCCCCTTATAGCGGCCGGGCAGGATGCTGCCGCCGTACATGAAGACGCTGGGGATATTGAGCCGCAGCATGGCCATCATCATGCCGGGGAGCGATTTGTCGCAGCCGGCCAGGCCGACCAGCGCGTCGTAGCAATGGCCGCGTACGGTGAGCTCCACGCTGTCGGCGATCACTTCGCGGGAGACCAGGGAGGACTTCATGCCCTGATGGCCCATGGCGATGCCGTCGGTGACGGTGATGGTGGTGAACTCGCGCGGCGTGCCGCCCGATTCCGCCACGCCGCGCTTGACCGACTGGGCCTGGCGGCTGAGCGCGATGTTGCAGGGCGCGGCCTCGTTCCAGCAGGTGGCGACGCCCACGAAAGGCTGGTTGATCTCATCTTCCGTGAGGCCCATCGCGTAGTAGTACGAGCGGTGCGGCGCCCGGCCCGGCCCTTCGGTGACGTGGCGCGACGGCATGCGGGACTTGTCCCAGCGCTTCTTCAACATGGTTTCCCCCTGAGGCGGCGGCGTGGATGGTTTGCGTTCATGCGGCCGCGGCGATGCGGGCGATGGCGGCCGCCAGGCGCGCGGCCTCCTGCTCGTAGCCGGCCAGGCGCTCGCGGTTCTCGTCCACCACCTCGGGCGGGGCGCGGCGCACGAAATCGGCGTTGCCCAGCTTGCGCGCGACCTTGTCGGCTTCGGCCAGGGCCTTGGCGCGCTCCTTGTCCAGGCGCGCACGCTCGGCGGCAAGGTCGATGATGCCGGCAAGCGGCAGCACCACGGTGGCTTCGTCCACCACCACCTGCGCGCTGCCCGGCGGCATCGGGCCGTCGAGCGGCCCGATGCCGGTCGCGCGGCCCATGCGGCGGATCGCCTCGGACCAGGTTGCGGCCCGGGCCAGCGTCGCGGGGCTGGCATCCCGCAACAGGATGGGGGCGAGCGCCGATGGGGCGACGTTCATCTCGGCCCGCACGGCGCGGACCTCGCCGACCAGGCGCACCACCCAGTCCAGCTCGGCGCGCGCGGCCTCCGGCGCGCTGACGGTGGAGGCCGCCGGCCAGGGCGCACGGATCAGGCTGCAGGCGGGTCCATAGCCCAGCTGGTCCCAAAGGTGTTCGGTGACGAAGGGCATGGCCGGGTGCAGCAAGCGCAGGATCACGCCCAGCACATGGGCGGCGGTGGCGCGGACCTCGTCCTTCTCGGGACCATCGCCGCCGTTCAGCACGGGCTTGGCGAACTCGAGGAACCAGTCGCAAAACGTGTTCCAGGTCATCCGGTAGCAGGCGGCGGCGTAGTCGTTGAAGCGGTACGCCTCCAGCGCGGCGTCGGCTTCCACGGTCGCCTGGTTGGCGGCGTCCAGCAGCCAGCGGCACAGCGGCGACCGCACGGCGACGGGCTCGAAGCCCGACGCCGGCGCCACGCCGTTCAGCTCGCAGAACCGTGCGGCGTTCCAGAGCTTGGTGACGAAGCTGCGGTAGCTCTCGACCGTGGCGCGGCCCAGCTTCACGTCGCGGCCGGGCCCGGTCAGGGCGCACACGGTGAAGCGCAGCGCGTCGGTCCCGTACAGGTCGATCAGCTCCAGCGGATCGATGACGTTGCCCTTGGACTTCGACATCTTCTGCCCGCGCTCGTCGCGCACGAGGCCGTGGATATAGACGGTGTGGAACGGCACCGCATGCTGGAAGTGCAGGCCCATCATCATCATGCGGGCGACCCAGAAGAAGATGATGTCGAACCCGGTCACCAGCACGTCCCCGGGGTAGTAGCGCGCGAGTTCCGGCGTCTGCGCCGGCCAGCCGAGGGTCGAGAACGGCCACAAGGCGGAGCTGAACCAGGTATCGAGCACGTCCGGGTCCTGCTCGAGCGGTTCCGCCCGGCCGTAATGCGCCAGGGCCAAAGCCTGCGCCTCGGCTTCGTCGTGCGCCACGAAGGCCGTGCCGTCCGGGCCGAACCAGGCGGGGATGCGGTGGCCCCACCACAATTGGCGGCTGATGCACCAGGGCTGGATGTCGCGCATCCAGGCGAAGAAGGTGTTCTCCCACTGCTGGGGCACAAAGCGGGTCCGGCCCTGTTCCACCGCGGCGATGGCGGGCTTGGCCAGCTCGGCGGCGTTGCAATACCATTGCGTGGTCAGCAGCGGCTCGATCGGCACGCCGGAGCGGTCGCCATGCGGCACCTGGTTCACATGCGGCTCGACGCGGTCCAGCAGCTCCAGCCGTTCCAGTTCGGCCACGATAGCCTTGCGAGCGGCAAAGCGGTCCTGGCCCTCGAGGCTTTGGAGGAACGCGCCCTCGCCGCCGATGTCCGCGAGCGTGATCCGGCCTTCACGGTCCAGCACCGAGGGCATCGCCAGGCCGTGGCGCTGGCCCACGGCGAAGTCGTTGAAGTCGTGCGCCGGGGTGATCTTGACCGCGCCGGTGCCCTTTTCGGGGTCCGAATAGGCGTCAGCCACGATGGGAATGCGCCGCCCGGTGAGCGGCAGCACGGCATGGCGGCCGACCAGGTCGCGGTAGCGGTCATCGTCCGGATGCACGGCGACCGCCATATCGCCGAGCATCGTCTCCGGCCGCGTGGTGGCGACGACGATGAACCGGCCGGGTTCGCCCTCGATCGGGTAGCGCAGGTGCCACAGGCTGCCGCGCACCTCGCGGGTCTCCACCTCCAAGTCCGAGATGGCGGACTGGAACTTGGGATCCCAGTTCACCAGCCGGCGGTCGCGGTAGATCAGGCCCTGCCGGTGCAGGGCGACGAACACCTCGCACACGGCCTGGGAGAGGCCCTCGTCCATGGTGAAGCGCTCGCGCGGCCAATCCAGCGAGGCGCCGAGGCGGCGAAGCTGCGCGGTGATGGCGCCGCCGGATTCCGCCTTCCAGCGCCAGACGCGCTCGAGGAACGCGGCGCGGCCGAGCTGCTGGCGGGTCTGGTTGGTCTCCGCCGGCAACAGGCGCTCGACCACCATCTGGGTGGCGATGCCGGCATGGTCGGTGCCGGGCTGCCAGAGCGCGTCGCGCCCCTGCATGCGGCGCCAGCGGGTCAGGGTGTCCTGCAGCGTCATCGTCAGGGCATGGCCCATGTGCAGGCTGCCGGTCACGTTGGGCGGCGGGATCATGATGGTGTAGGGCTGGGCTGGGGAAGCAGGGTCGGCGTGGAAGGCGCCCTGGCCTTCCCAGCCGGCATACAGCTCCGGCTCCAGGGTGGCGTGGTCGAAGCTCTTGCTCAACATGGCATCGCTTCTAGCCCGCTGGCCCGGCGGTGCAAGGGGCTTCGGCGCAGCGCTGACCCGCCTGTCGGCTCAGGTCGCCATGCGGTTGACCACCCGCTCGATCTCGGCCCGCACCAAGCGCTCCACCATGGGCGGCAAGTAGGTGTCGAGCCACTGCTTGAGCAACGGCCGCATCTCCTCGCGCACGAGGTCCTCCAGGGTCGGGCCGGCACGATGCACGGCGGTGCTGCGCTCGGTGGCCAGGGTGCGCATCAGGGCACTGACGGACGAGGCCGCCGCTGCCGCCGCTGCCGGCGCAACCAAGGTCGGCGCCGGCTCGGATGGCGGGGGCTCGGAGGGCGGGGGCTCGGAGGGCGCGGGCTCGGAGGGCGCGGGCTCGGGTGCGTGCTCGGGTGCGTGCTCGGGCGGCGGGCTGAACGATTGAGGTTTGACCGGTTGGGGCATGTGGATGGAGAGCTCCTGCGCCCGCATCAACGGCGGGGGCGCAGCCCGCGCCGAGGTTTCGTGGGGCGGGGTTTCGTGGGGCGAGGCTACGGGCAGCGCGGCTCGTGGTGCCGGCGGCGCAAGCGCGGCGGGAACGGGTTCCTGCACCAGCATCGAGGAATCGAGCATTAGCACGTTGTCGGGCGGCGGCGCCTCCTTCGACTTCTCGTCATCGTTGAGGATGCGGCGGATGGAGGCCAGGATGTCGTCCATCGACGGATCGCTGGCCGGGTCGCTCCCCCCTGCCTGGGTGGGGCTGGGGGTGGGAATTGGCGCCGAGCCCATCCCTAGCGGCCCGGCTGGTTCACGGCGTAGTCGCCGGTTCCGAACAGGCGGTTCCGCACGGCGGTGTAATAAGCCGTCTCGTCATAGAGCGGCACGTTCAGGTTGAGGTCACGCGCCGTCAACCGCCCGATCGAGGCCGCGGCAGCATACGACGCGTTGATAAGGCTGGTAAGGTTCTGCACCAGCGTCACGCGCGAGTTCAGCAGCGCCTGCTCGGCATTCAGCACATCGAGCGTGGTGCGGCTGCCGACGATCGCCTCCCGCTGCACGCCCTCGAGGGCGATCTGGTTGGCGCGGATTTGCGCCCGCGTGCTGTCTATGGTCGAGCGCGCGGCCACCAGCGTTTCCCAGGCCTGGGTCGCCGACTGGATCGACTGCCGGCGCGTGTCCTCCACCACCTTGCGCGACTGCTGCTCCTGCTGGCGCGCCTGGCGCACGCGGGAATACTCGGCGCCGCCCTGGTAGATCGGCACCGAGGCATTCAGCAGCACCTGGCCGCCGATGGTCCGCTGGCCCGCGGTCACGCTGTTGTCGTTGCGCGCCGCCGAGGCTTGCAGGCTGAGCTGCGGCATTAGCTGCGCGAAGGCGACGTCGATCGCGTCCCGGGCGGCTGCGTCGTCGAACAAGGCGGCGATCACGTTCGGGTTGTTCTGCGAGGCGAGCTGGGCGGCCTCGTTTTGGTTGCGGATCGGCAGCCGCAGCGGCTGCGGCTCGACCAGCTGGTCCGGCAACTCGCCCACGAAGCGGCGGTAGTTGGAGCGGGCCGTCTGCAGGTTGCCCTCCGCCGTCTGCCGCGTGGCGCGGGCGCCGGCCAGCGCCGCCTCGGCCTGCGCCACGTCGGTGCGGGTGATCTCGCCGACGCGGAAGCGGTCGTTGGTGGCTTGCAGCTGCCGGGCCAGCACTTGTTCGTTGTTGATATTCAGTTGCAGCACCTGCTGCGTCTGGATGACGTTGACGTAGGCGTTCACCGTGTCGCTGAACACCTGCTGCTCGGTGGCGATCAAGCGGGCGCGCTGGCCGAACACGCGGTTGTCGGCCTGGTTGGTGCCGGCGCGGGTGGCGCCGCCGCGGTAGAGCGGCTGGGTCAGGGTCGCCTGTTCGGTGAAGACGTCGCGGTTGTTGCGAGTGGTGCCGGTGCCGGTGGAGCGCGCCTGGCGGATGGTGCCGTCGCCGTAGCCGATCCCGCCGGACAGGACGATTTGCGGCCGCCAGCCGGAGAGCGCCTGCGGCACGCCTTCGTCGGTGGCCCGCAGCTGGGCCCGGGCCGCCTGGAGGGTGGGATTGTTGGAATAGGCGGCGACCAGCGCGTCCTGCAGGGTGCGCGGCTGCGCGTGCGCTGCCCCGCCAGCCAGCGCCGCGGCCATCCCCAGCGCCGCAGCCATCCCGCCTGCCGCTATCATGCGAAATCGCATCGTCATCCCCCAAACCCGAACGGGTGAGCTTGCCACAGGACGCCCCCCGGCGGCTAGAACTTGAAGCCCGGCCGGGCCAGGAAGGCCGGCAGCAGCGGGGTGGCGCAATCGAAATGCGCCTGGGCGCGCAGCGTGGCGCTCGGCGCCCCCGGCCGCACGGCCTCGGCCAGCACGCCCTGGCCCATGCCCGGCCCGTGGGCGAGCACGGTCACCAGCCGCCCGCCCTCGGGGCGGAGCTGCAGCGCGATCGGGCCCGGAATGTCCTGCACCGCGCCCTCGATCATCACGACGTCCCAGGGGCCCGGCGCCCCCTCCTGCACCGGCCCGGCCAAAATCGCCACGCCCGGCGCCGCCCCCGGCAACACCGCGCGGGCGATCGCCAGCAGCGCCTCGTCCTGCTCCAAGGCCGTGACCACGCCGCCGCATGCCGCCATCAGCGCCGCCCCATACCCCACGCCGGCAGCGATCACGAGCACCCGGTCGCCGGGCCGCACCCGGGCGAGCTGCACGAGGCGCGCGATGACCATCGGCTCCATGAGCGCCCGCCCGCCGGGCAGCGGCACGTCTTCGTCGGCATAGGCAAGGCTGGCGAGGTGCGGCGGCAGGAAGCGCTCCCGCTTGAGGCTGCGCATGGCACGGATGATGCGCGGATCGATGACCTTGTTCGGCCGCACCTGCCCATCGACCATGCGGTCGCGCGCGGCGGCGAAGTCGGCGATGGGCAGGTCCATGGCAAGTCCGTGCGTTGGGGCGGCCACCTTATAGAGCGGGTCGGGCCGAAGCGGAACCTTACCGCGCCGGGGCCGCGGCGGGGGCGTGCTTGACCGCAAGCCGGGCGGCGGAGGATATAGCGGCGCCTGCCCAGGGGTCCGGTGGCAGAGTGGTGATGCAGAGGACTGCAAATCCTCGAATGCCGGTTCGATTCCGGCCCGGACCTCCAACCTTCGCGCAGCATTACGGCCGGATATCACGCGGCGCTTGACTCCGTTGCGGCAGCATGGAACAAACCGCGAACATTAACCATTGCCGACCAATACCATTGCCGACCAATAAGGCATCGTAGGAGCAAATCCATGGCCCAGGCCAGCGCCGTTTTGCCTTTGTTCTCAGCCGAAGATCTCGCGCCCTTGCGGCAGGCAGCGCGGGCCGGCGTTGAAGTGGTGGGCGGCGCGGCGCAGGTGATCGGGTTTGCTGCCGTCATGTGGCTTGTCCTCGCCGGGCCGGGCTTCGTTGCCGACCACGCCAGCACCGCACCCGCACAACTCATCCGGCGATAGCTGGTCATCCGGCGATAGCTGGTCATCCGGCGATAGCTGGTCATCCCGCGATAGCTGGCGTGCTGTTCGGGGTTGTCCTACCTAGCCGGGATGCACACCCCCGCCCCGCCGCTCCCGCGGACCGGGCACCGCGCCCGGTCGGCTTGCGCCGTCTGCGGTGCGCCTTGCCCCGCCCCGTTCCGCGCGCCGGCCGCCGAGCTTGCCCCCGACCTGGATGGCCGGCCCGGCGAGCCCGCGCGCTCCACCTTGCCCCGCTGGGTCGCCACGTGCCGGCACTGCGGCGCGGCGGCGCCTGACCTCGCCGCCCTGCCGGACGGGGCGGCGGACACGGTGCGGTCGGAGGCCTACAAGCAGACCAAGGGCGCGTTCCAGCGCTGGGCCTTGCTGTGCGTGCGGGCCGGCGACCGGGAGGGCGCGGCCAAGGCGACGCTCGAGGCGGCTTGGGCGCTCGATGACGCCGGGGCGGATGCGGCGGCGCTGCGGCTCGAAGCGGCCGGGCTGTGGGGCAGGGGCGATCCGCTGCGGCTGATCGACGTGCTGCGGCGCGCCCGGGCCTTCAAACGGGCGGCCGAACTGGCGGGTTCGCTGGACGAACTCGACGAGGATGCCGCCCGCATCGTGGCGTTCCAGCAGGCGCGCATCCAGGCGAGGGACGCCGGGCGGCACATGATCAGCAGCGTGCTGCGCCCGCCGGCGCGCACGCCGCACGCGACGCATGGAAGCGTCGCCCGGCAAGGCTTCTGGGCACGGCTCTTCGGCGGGTAGGTTGGCCCGCGGCCTCATCCTCGCGGCGCGGCATCCCCGGCCGCGCGTCGGCGCCCGGATCTGCTACGGGCGGACCGACGTGGCGCTGGCCGAGCCGGCGGAGGCCGGGGCGGACGCGGTGATCGCCGCCGCGGGGGAGTCCATCGAGCGGATCATCAGCAGCCCGCTCGGCCGCGCCCTGCTGGTGGCCCGCGCGGTCGCCGGGCGCACGGGGGCGCCGCTGCACACGGACGACCGGCTGGCCGAGATGGACTTCGGCGCCTGGGAGGGCCAGGCCTGGGCGGTGCTGCCCCGGGCCGAGATCGACGCCTGGGCCGCCGAACCCCTGAGCTACCGGCCCGGCGGCGGCGAGAGCGTGGAGCAGCTGCTGCGCCGGGTCCGCCGGGCCTGGACTGGCATCGCCAGCTCGGCGGAGACCACGCTGCTGGTCACCCACGCCGGCCCGATCCGCTGCCTGCTGCACATCGCGGCCGGTGTGCCGATCCTGACAGCGATCGGGACCGGGATCGCCTATGGTTCGGTGACGCGGTTCAGTTAGCGCAGGTGCGCGTCGTCGACCGGGGCCGCTTCGGGCTGGTGCAGGGCGCGGGCGACCAGGGCGGCGAGCACGGCGCCGGCGATGGGGGCGAGCCAGAACAGCCAGAGCTGGCCGATATAGGCGCCGCCGCCGAACAAGGCCTGGCCGGTGCTGCGGGCCGGGTTGACGGACGTATTGGTGACCGGGATGGAGACGAGGTGGATCAGGGTCAGCGCGAGGCCGATCGGCAGGGGGGCGAACCCGTCCGGGACGCGGGAGGATTTGACGCCCATGATGACCATCAGGAAGAAGAAGGTGCAGACCACCTCGGTCAGCAGGCAGGCCAGCAGGCTATACTTGCCCGGGCTGAGGTCGCCGTAGCCGTTCGAGGCGAAGCCGCCGGCCTCGAAGCCGGGCTTGCCGGTGGCGATGAGGTAGAGCACCGCCGCGGCCGCGATGGCGCCGGCCACCTGGGCGACGACATAACCCAGCACGTCGCCGGCAGGGAACCGCCCGGCGGCCCAGAGCCCGATCGTGATGGCCGGGTTGAAGTGGGCGCCCGAGAGGTAGCCCACGCCATAGGCCATGGTCAGCACCGTCAGCCCGAACGCGAGCGCCACTCCGGCAAATCCGATGCCGAGGGCGGGGAACGCCGCCGCCAGGACCGCGCTGCCGCAGCCGCCGAACACAAGCCAGAAGGTGCCGAGCAGTTCGGCGGAGAGGCGCTGCGTCGTGGTGATCGGCATGGTCGCTGTTTTCCCGGCTTAGAGTCCCGGCAGAATACCTGAATGTTCTTCGTCAGGCCGTCAAATCGTCCATAACCCGGAATAAATCCGACTTGCCCTCGAAGCCGATGCCCGGCAGCTCCGGCATGGTTATGTGGCCGTTTTGCACCCGCACGCTGTCGGGGAAGCCGCCATAGGGCTGGAACAGGTCGGGATAGCTCTCATTGCCGCCGAGCCCCAGCCCGGCCGCGATGTTGAGCGACATCTGGTGGCCGCCATGCGGGATGCAGCGACGGGGCGACCAGCCGGCGGCGCGGATGACGTCCAGCGTGCGCAGGTATTCGCACAGCCCGTAGGAGAGGGCGCAGTCGAATTGCAGCCAGTCGCGGTCCGGGCGCATCCCGCCGTGGCGCAGCAGGTTGCGCGCGTCCTGGTGGCTGAACAGGTTCTCGCCGGTGGCCATCGGGCCCGGGTAGAAGTCGGCCAGCGCCGCCTGCAGGCTGTAGTCGAGCGGGTCGCCGGCCTCCTCGTACCAGAATAACGGGTAGTCCCGCAGCATCTTGGCATAGGCGATGGCGGTCTCGAGGTCGAAGCGGCCATTGGCGTCCACGGCCAGGCGGGCCGGGCCGATCTCGGCCAGCACGGCCTCGATGCGGGCGCGGTCCTCGGCAAGATCGGCCCCGCCGATCTTCATCTTGACCACGGTGTAGCCGCGGTCGAGGTAGCTGCGCATCTCGGAGCGGAGCGCGCCGAGGTCCTTGCCGGGGTAGTAGTAGCCGCCGGCGGCGTAGACGAACACGCGGGGGTCGGCTTCGGCGCCGTGGCGCTCGGCGAGCAGGCGGAACAGGGGCTTGCCTTCGATCTTTGCGCAGGCGTCCCACAGCGCCATGTCGAGCGTGCCGACCGCGACGGAGCGTTCGCCGTGGCCGCCGGGCTTCTCGTTGCTCATCATGGCGGCCCAGGCGCGATGCGGGTCGAGGTTGCCATGCGCGTCGAGCAAGGTGTCGGGCGGGGCCTCCAGCAGCCGGGGGGCGAAGCGTTCGCGGATCAGCCCGCCCTGCCCGTAGCGGCCGTTGGAATTGAAGCCGTAGCCCACCACGGGGCGGCCGTCGCGGACCTGGTCGGTGACCACAGCTACCAGGCTGGTCGTCATCTTGCTGAAGTCGATGTAGGCGTTGCGGATCGGCGAGGCGATCGGCTGGGTCGTCTCGCGGACGTCGAGGATGCGCATGCGGGCACTCCGGTGGTGGCCGGGCTCTACCCAACGTGCTTGGATGGAGGTGTCAAGGAGGCATCCATGCTGCACCGCCGCACCCTGCTCGCCGCCGCCGCCGCCGCCGTGCCGTTCGCGGCGCGCGCGCAGGAGGGCCCGGTCGTGCTGGGCACGCTGACGCCGCTCACCGGCGCGGGCGGCAGCTATGGGCCGGGGATGCGGGACGTGGTGGCCGCCGTGATCCGCGAGGTGAATGGCGCCGGCGGCGTGCTCGGGCGGCAAATCCGGCTGGTGAGCGAGGACGACCAGACCAACCCCGATGCCGGCGTGCGCGCGGCGCGCAAGCTGATCGACGTAGACCGGGTCAGCGCCGTCATCGGCACCTGGGCCAGCAGCGTGACGACCGCGGTGGCGCCGCTGTGCTGGGAAAGCAAGACGTTCCTGAGCACGGTGTCCGGCGCGGACAGCATCACGCAGCTGCCGCATCAGGGCTACCTGGTGCGCACGCAGCCGAACACCATCCTGCAGAGCGTCGCCTTCGTGCGGCTGGCCAAGCTGATCGGGGCGAAGAAGCCCTACTTCCTGGGGCCGCAGACGCCCTTCGCCGAGCCGACGGTCCGCGGCATGAACGAGCTGTTCGCGGCCGACGGCATCACCATGGGCAGCACGATCTACGATCCGCAGAAGACCAGCTATCGCTCGGAGGTGGACCAGGCGCTGCGGTCCGGCCCCGACACGATCTTTGCCGGCGGCTACGTCACCGACACGGCGGTGCTGCTGCGCGACCTGTATCGGGCGGGGTTCAAGGGCGCGGTGATGGGCTTTGGCTACGCCATCAACGAGAAGTTCGTGGCCGATCAACCCAAGGAGATCACCGACGGCATCTACGCCCTGTCGCCATCGCCCGAGCTGGGATCGCCTGCTTACAAGGCCGCGGCGGCGCTGCTGGGCAAGGCGGAGATCGATACCTATGCGGCGCAGGTCTATGACCAGGTCAGCCTCATCCTGCTGGCGATGCAGCTGGCCGGCGGCAGCAGCGGGACGCACGTGAGGGATACGATCCGCCGGGTCTCGCAGGGCAGCGGACCGAAGGTGAGCAGCGCACTGGACGGATTGCGGAAGCTGCAGGCAGGCGCCACGTCGCTCGACTACGACGGCGCTAGCGGGCCCTGCACCTTCGACGAGAAGGGCGACGTCCAGGACGTGAAGTTCCGCTACGACCGGGTGCAGGGCGGCAAGCTCGTGCTGCAGAGCGCCGGCTGACCCCGCTCCTCCAGGTCACCGGCCTCACGCGCAGCTTCTATGGCGTGCAGGCCTTGCGCGGGCTGGACTTCGCGGTGCGGCCCGGCACCATCACGGCGCTGATCGGGCCGAACGGCGCGGGCAAGACGACGGCGTTCCAATGCATCAGCGGCGTGGTTGCCCCCGATGGCGGCCGGGTGGTGTTCGCCGGGCAAGACATCACCGGCTGGCGGCCGGACCGCGTCGCGCGCGCCGGCTTGGTCCGCACCTTCCAGCTCGCGCGCGGGATCGGCCGGTTGTCGGTGCTGGACAACCTGCTGCTCTATGCGCAGGCGCAGCCCGGCGAGCGGCCCCTGGCGGCGCTGTTCGGGCGGGGACGCGCGGCGGAGGCGGCGGCGCTCGAGCGCGCCTGGGCCGTCGCCGCGCGGCTGAACCTGGCCGGGGTCGCCAACAACGCCGCAAGCGCGCTGTCCGGGGGGCAGAAGAAGCTGCTCGAGATCGGCCGCGCGCTCATGGCCCGGCCCCGGCTGGTGCTGCTCGACGAGCCGATCGCGGGCGTGAACCCGGCGCTGGCCGAGGACATCGCGGCCCATCTGCGCACGCTCCGCGACGAGGGCACGACCTTTCTCGTGATCGAACACCACATGGACCTGATCGCCCGGCTGTGCGACCCGGTGGTGGTCATGGCTGCGGGGGCGCGGTTGACCGAGGGCAGCTTCGCCGCGGTCGCCGCCGACCCTGCCGTGCAGGACGCCTATATGGGCCAGCGGCACCGGGCGGCATGTTAGCCGCCAGCGGGCTTGTCGCCGGCTATGGCGCGGCCGAGGAAATCCTGAAAGGCGCCGACCTGCATGTGGGCGCGGGGGAGCTGGTGGCGATCATCGGCCCGAATGGGGCGGGCAAGAGCACGCTGCTCAAGGCGATCGCGGGGTTATTGCCCCTGAAGCGGGGCGAGGTGCTGCTCGATGGGCAGCCGATTGGCGGTTTGCCGGCCCGTGCCCGGGCCCGTGCTGGGATCGCGTTCGTGCCGCAGGAGGCCAACGTGTTCCCGACCATGACGGTGCGGGAGAATCTCGAGATGGGCGGCTTCGTCGCCCCGCGCGCCGCCGGGCTGCGAATCGAGGCGCTGTTCGCCCGCTTCCCGATGCTGGCCGACAAGCGGCGGCAGGCGGCACGGACGCTATCGGGCGGGCAACGCCAGGTGTTGGCCATGGCGATGGCGCTGATGGTGCAGCCGCGGCTGCTGCTGCTGGACGAGCCCTCGGCCGGGCTGTCGCCGGTCGCGGCGCGTTCGTTGTTCGAAGGGATCACCGCCATCCACCGGGAGGGCACCGCGATCGCGATGGTGGAGCAGAACGCGCAGGAGGCGCTGCGCATTGCGGATCGTGGGATGGTGCTGCTGGACGGGCGGACGGCGCGCTCTGGGCCTGCGGCTGCGTTGGCGGCGGACGAGGAGGTTCGCCGGCTGTTCCTGGGTCTTACCGCGACGGCCGCATGAGGATAACGACCCCGTGCTGCTCGGCGCGAACGTTGACGCCGCCCTGGCCCGGCAAGGCTCGAGGCCGCATGGACACGGGCACAAGTAAGTTTCAGAGTGCATACCACTGCGTCCTGCAACCCTGGGAACTGAACCGCAGTTCGCTACTCGGGACGGGCTAGGAGAGCAAGGGTAACGCTCTGGCCGCGTGAATAGTTGTAGCCAGCAATGACGGCGAGCACCTGCGGTAGCGTTCCAAGACGGGCGGCTTCGGCGAGCACGGCCGCTCGGTCGCGGTCGGCGACGAGCAAGGTCCGGACTTTCCCTTCAGCCAACACGCGGGCGCCCTCGCTCGCAAGCAGCCACTGGGTCCCGGTGCCGGCGAGAAACATGAGGCTGGGCTCAGCGAACCCCACCGCGCCGAATGGGCCAGCCGGGAGCACGGCGACAACCCGGGGCGCGAGCCATAGCGGCTGCAAGCCGGGCAATTCCACTTCGAGCACGGCCCAGTACAGCAGCGGCATAGCGGCAAGTGCCGTCAGCAGCCTGTGCTGCGGCCGGCGCAGCAACCAGCCGAGTAGGATCGCCGCCGCCGCGGCCGGAAGGCCGAGCCAAACCGGCTGGTGCAGCGCCAGGGGCAGCCCGATCGCGCCCGCGCCAAGCAAGGCTGCGACCGACATGGGCACGATGGCCGCGCCGCGCCGCGCCGGACGCCGCGCTGGGTCCAGCAGCCACGCGGCCGCGAGCAGGCACAGCGCGGGATAGAGCGGCAGCGTGTAGTGCGGCAGCTTGGTCGGCACCGCCTCGAACACCAGCCAGGCCGGCACGATCCAGGCCAGCAGGAACCGGACCGGCGCGGCGGTGCGCTCGCGCCAGGCCTTCGCGGCGGCGCCGGGCAGCGTCCCGGCCGCCGGAAACAGCAGCAGCGGCAGCAGCAGCAGGTGCAGTCCCGGCGGACCCCAATGGAGGTCGTCGCCCGAGGTGAGCTTGCGGCCGAGATCGCCGCCCACCGACTCGGCGAAGAAACGGCCCTCGGTGGCCAGGCCGATCGCGACGAACCAGGGAAGCACCACTGCCATTAGCAGGGGCGCCCCCCAGCCCGGCCGCAAGGCCCGCAGCCAAGCCATGCGACGGTCTGCGACAGCCAGCGAAAGCGCGGCCAAGCCGGCCACCATGGGGCCGATCGGCCCTTTCATCAGCACGGCAGCGCCCAGCGCCAGCCAGAACAGCGCCGCGAGACGGGGCCGCACGCCGCCCGGGTCGAGATAGGCGCGCGCCAGCACGCCCATGGCCAGGACGGTGGCGCCCAGCAAGGCGGCATCGGTCTTGGCGATATGCGCCTCCACCGTCAGCAGGACCGAGGCGGCCAGCATCGCGGCCCCGAGCAGCGCGGCGCGGCGGCCGATCAGGCTCTCGCCCACCCAGAAGGTGCCCAGCACCGCCACGAGCGCACCGAGGAACGACGGCACGCGATAGGGCCAGATAGGGTTCAGCGTGGCCACCCCGGCCGCGTGGGCCGCGGCGGCGAACGGCGCCTGCAGCCAGTGGATGCCGATCGGCTTGCGGTTCCGCGCCTCGGTGCCGTTCTGGATGCGCACGAAATCGCCGGTTTCCAGCATTTGTTTGGTGGCCTGTGCAAAACGGCTCTCGTCGCGGTCGCCGGGCGGCAAGGTGAACAGACCCGGCGTCCAGAGCAGCACGCAGAACAAGGTGAGCAGCAGGCGGGGACGGCGCACGTCCAGCAGTCGAGACATCGCTCGGCCCTAGCACGCGACCCCGATAAGCGCCATGAACCGCCCATGACCGCCCCGCCCCGCCCGCCTGCCGACCCCACGCGGGAGATCGCTTTCGATTTGCTGACCGCCGTGCTCGATCGCAAGCGCACCCTGGAAGACGCGCTCGATCGCGCGCCGGCGGCCGAGCCGCGGGACCGGTCGGCGGCCCACCGGCTGGCCGCCGCCGTGCTGCGCCGGCTGGGCTCGCTGGACGCGGTGCTGGAGCCGTTCCTGACCCGGGCGCCACCCGATTCCGTGCGCCATGTGCTGCGCCTGGGCGCGGCCGGGCTGCTGCTGCTGGACACGCCGCCACATGCGGCGGTGGCGACCGCGGTGGGGCTTGCGCGCGCGCGCAAGCTGGCGCCGTTCGCCGGGCTGGTGAACGCCGTGCTGCGCCGGGTCTCGGAAGCTGGGCCGGCGGCGCTCGAGGGCCTGGACGGGCCGCGGCTGGATACGCCGGCCTGGCTGTGGGCCAGCTGGGGCGGCCAGGCGCGGGCCATCGCCGAGGCGCATGGGCACGAGGCCGGGCTGGATCTGACCCTGGCGCCGGGGGCCGCGCTGCCGCCGGGCGGCGCGCTGCTGCCGACCGGCTCCGTCCGCTTCGCGCCGGGCACGCGGGTGCAGGAACTGCCCGGCTATGCGGAGGGGAGGTTCTGGGTGCAGGACGCGGCGGCCGCCCTGCCCGCGCGCTTGCTGGCCGCGCAACCTGGCGAGCGCGTGGCCGACCTCTGCGCCGCCCCCGGCGGCAAGACGGCGCAACTGGCGGCCGCCGGCGCGCAGGTGCTGGCCGTCGAGCGCGACCCGGCCCGCATGCGGCGCCTGCACGAGAACCTGGCCCGGCTCGGCCTCGAGGTGGCGGTGCATCAGGCCGACGCCACCGACTGGATCCCGCCCGCGCCGCTCGACGCCGTGTTGCTGGACGCGCCCTGCACCGCCACCGGCACGATCCGCCGGCACCCCGACGTGGCCCGGCTGAAGCGCCCGCGCGACGTCGCCGAACTGGCCGCCGGGCAGGATCGCATGCTGGATGCCGCAGCCCGCATGCTGCGGCCCGGCGGGCGATTGATCTATGCGGTGTGCTCGCTGCAGCCCGAGGAGGGCGAGCAGCGCGTGATGGACCCGGCCCGCTTCGGGCTTCGGCCGGAGCCGTTCACCACGGAGGAATTGGCTGGCATCCCGGATGCCCGCACGGCGCAGGGCTATTTGCGGACCCATCCCGGGCTGTGGCCGGAGCACGGCGGCCTGGACGGGTTCTTCGCGGCGCGGCTGGTGCGGCTATGATGGGCGGGCATGACGGTTGGCATCGCAAGGCAGCTTCTCTAGAAGCAGAGCCATGCCCGAGTCCATGCCCCGAGGGGACGCTGCCTGGCCGCCACGCGGCGTGCTGGTCGCCCCCAGCCTGCTCGCCGCCGACTTCGCCCGGCTGGGCGACGAGGCCGCCGCGGTGAGCGACGCCGGCGCGGACTGGCTGCATCTGGACGTCATGGACGGCCATTTCGTGCCGAACCTCTCCTTTGGGCCGCTGGTGCTGAAGGCGCTGCGGGGCAAGCTGTCGCTGCCGTTCGACGTCCACCTCATGATCAGCCCGGCGGACCCCTACATTCCTGCGTTCGCGGACGCCGGGGCGGACCACATCATCGTGCATGCGGAGGCCGGACCGCACTTGCATCGTTCGTTGCAGCTGATCCGCTCGCTCGGCAAGCGGGCGGGGGTGGCGATCAACCCCGGCACGCCGGTCGAGGCGCTGGAGCCGGTGCTGGACGGCGCCGACCTGGTGCTGGCGATGACGGTGAACCCCGGGTTCGGCGGCCAGGCGTTCCTGGAGGGCGTGCTGCCGAAGGTCGCGCGGCTGCGGCAGCTGATCGGCGATCGGCCGATCGCGCTCGAGGTCGATGGCGGCATCACCGCCGAGACCGCGCCCGGCGCCATCGCGGCCGGCGCTGGCGTGCTGGTGGCGGGAACCGCGGTGTTCGGCCGGCCGGATCGCCGGCAGGCAATCGCAGCGCTGCGGGGCCGGGCGTGATCGATCCGCGACGATGGGCGCGGGATGCGCGCCGGGCCATGTCACGCGTGCCGACGCTGCGGATGGGGCGCGTGCCGGATGCGCCGGCCCTGCCGGTCCGCGATCCCTGGCCGGGCGATGCCGGGCGGGGCGCCGGCATCCTCAAGGGCGAGCTGGAGTTGGCCGGGACCATCCGCCCGCTGATGCCCGGCGGCTGGGCCGACACCTCCGGCCACGAAACCATGCGGACGCTGGCGCACGGCTTCACCTGGCTGCGCGACCTGCGCGCGCTCGGCACCGACGGCGCCCGCAGCCGCGCCCGCGCCTTGGTCGCTGACTGGATCGCGACGCCGGGCCTGGAGCGCCTGGCCGAGCGGCCGGACGTGGCGGGCGCCCGCATTACCGCATGGCTGGGCCATTACGACTTCTTTGCTGCCAGCGCCGATGACGCCTTTCGCGGGCGGTTGATGACCCGGCTGCTCGGCGATGCGCGGACGCTGGCTGCCAGCCTGCCGGCCGAAGAACTGGACGCGCGGGCGCTGACCGCGCTGAAGGGGCTGATCGCGTCGGCGGTGGCGCTGCCGGACCATGCGGCGTTCCTGACCCGGGCGTTGCGGTTCCTGCCGCAAGAGATCGCGCGGCAGGTGCTGCCGGATGGCTGCCACGCCGAACGCAGCCCGGCCGCGCAGCTGACCGCATTGCAGGACCTGACGGAAATCCGCGCCCTGTTGCAGGCGGCGCAGGCGCAGCCGCCGGCGGCCTTGTCCTCGGCCATCGAGCGGATGGCACCGGCGCTGCGCGCGCTCCGGCACGGCGATGGCGGGCTGGTGCTGTTCAACGGCGCCAAGGAGGGAAACCCGGTCCTGATCGATCTTGCGCTAACCCAGGCGGGCCGCGGCGGCCGGGCGCCGGCCGGGCTGACGGAGGGGGGGTTCCATCGCCTGCAGGCGGGCCGCAGCGTGCTGGTGATCGATTGCGGCGCGCCGCCGCCGCCGGGCATCGACCGGCTGGCGCATGCCGGCACCCTGTCGATGGAACTGTCGGTGGGGCGGGAGCGGCTGATCGTGAATTGCGGCGGCGCCCCCTCGGCCGAGGGGGCCTGGCGGGATGCGGCCCGGGCGACGGCCGCGCATTCGACCCTGGTGATCGCGGACACGAACTCCTCGGAGCTGAAGCCGCACGGGCTGGGGCGGCACCCGGAGGTGGTCGATGTGCAGCGGCAGGAGGCCAACGGGGCGCACCGCCTGGAGTCGAGCCATGACGGCTACCGCCGGGTCAACGGCGCGCTGCACCGGCGCTGCTTGTATATGGCCGAGAGCGGCGAGGATGTGCGCGGCGAGGATGCCGTCGAGGCGGCCTCCCCCCTGCCCTACGCCATCCGCTTCCACCTGCATCCGTCGGTGGTCGCGAGTCTGCAGCAGGATGGCGAGACGGTGGTGCTGCGCTTGCCCGGCGGCACCAGTTGGCGGTTCCGGGCGGTAGGCGCCGCGGTGGGCTTGGACGAGAGCATCTATCTCGGCGGGCCGGAACCGAGGCCCAGCCAGCAGATCGTGCTGACCGGCTCGGCCGACGGGCCGCAGTTGGTGAAGTGGGCGCTTACGAAGTTCGGATGAGACCGGGCTGCGGCCGCGCCATGGCCCGTGCGACCGGCAGGGCCGCGCCGCCCACCGCGGCCATGACCAGGAACACCAGCCCGCCCGCCTCGCCGTAGATGCGGCCGGAGAGCCAGATCAGCAACCCGGTCGGCGCGGAGAATCCCAGGGCGGCCAGCAGCGTCTGCGCCAGGGCGGCGCCCCGGGCCGGCAGCGCGCGCAAAACCAGCATGGCCGACAGGTGCTGGACGGCAAACGTCGCGGCGTGCAGCAACTGGATGAGGGCGAGCGCGGGCACGTTCACGATGAAGGCCGTGGCGGTCCAGCGCACGAGGCAGCAGGCGGCGGCAAAGCCGGTCAGGCGCGCCGGGCCAAGCCGCTCGACCAGTGCGCGGCCCCAGAGGAACAGCGCCACCTCGGCCACGATACCCTCGGCGATCAACAGCCCGATCACCGCGTCGGAGATGCCGACGGCGCGCCAATGCAGGCTGGCAAACGCGTAATAGGCGGCATGCGAGCCCTGGATCAGCGCCGTCGCCAGCAGCGCCAAGCGGAACGCCCGCGCCCGCAACGGCCGTTCTCGCGTGCCGGTAGCGGGGCCCGTTGGGACGACCGCGGGCAACGCCGTCGCGAACCCGGCCGCAATCCCGTATCCCGCGGCGAGCAGCCAGGGCACCACCCAGCTTCCAGTGCGGCCCAGCAGCGCCCCGGCGCCGGCGGTGGCCGCCATGTAGGCGACCGACCCCCAGGCCCGGGTGCGCCCGTAATCGAGCCGCCGCGCGGCGGCCAGGGCCAGGGTGGCGGCGTCCGCGAGGGGCGCCAGCGCCGAGGCGGCCACCCCCTGAGCCGCGACGATGGCCATCAACGGCAGCACCCCCTGCGCGGCAGGTAGGGTCGCCGCGCAGCACGAAGCCGCCGCCGCGGCCGCGAACAGCATCAGCCGCTGCCGCCCCAGCGCGTCGGACAGCCAGCCCCAGCCCGGGACCGCCATGACCCGCAGCAGCGACGCGACCCCGAGCACCTGGCCGATTTCGGCCGCGCTCAACCCACGATCGGCGAACCAAAGCGGCAGGTAGGCCGTCATGACGGCGCCGGCCGCGAAGAACGCCGCCAGGAACAGGCCGACGCGGACGCTCTCCGTTGAGGCGGAGGCGATCAGGCCGCTTGCGGCTTGGCGCAGGCCTGGGCGACGTCGCGAATGCGCGCGGCCATCGAGGCGATGCCGCTGCCCCGGTTGCTGGAGAGATTGCCGAGCAGGCCCAACTCCTTCAGGAACACCGGGCTGGTGGCCAGCACCTCCGCGGGCGGACGGCCGGAATAGACCCGCAGCAGGAGGGCGACCAGGCCCGAGACGATAGCCGCGTCCGAGGCGCCGGCGAGGAACATCCGCCCGTCGCGCAGGGTCGCTTCCATCCACACCTTGCTTTGGCAGCCCGGCACGCGATGCGCGTCATCCTGCCACTCCGCCGGGAAGGGCGGCAGCTTGCGGCCGAGTTCGATGATGAAGGCGTAGCGGTCCATCCAGTCGTCGAACACGTCGAGATCGTCGGCGATGGCGGCGATCGCGGCCGCGGCAGTCGGTTCGTCCGGAGCGAGGAATGGGTCGGGCATCGGCCGGGATGTGCGGGTGCAAGCGGGATGCGTCAAGACGCGCAAACGCAAACGGCCCCGCCGCTGGGGTCAGCGGGCGGGGCCGTTCAGGTCGCGAAGGCTTAGGCTTGCGTCAGCGTGTAGTGGTAGCTGCAGCCGCCACGCATGGTGGTGATGTCGGCCGTGTTGCCGCTGACGGTGCCGGTCAGGCCGCCACCGCGACGGCCGGCGGCCGTGATGGTGCCGTCGGGGCCGATCTTGCCGCTCATGCCGCCGAGCGCGATCATGCCGTTGCGAACGCGGGCGGTCTGCATCGCGGTCATCTTGCGGCAGCGGCGCGGCGCCTCGGGCGCCAGTTCGGCCATGCCGCGATACACGCCGTTGGTACCGCCGCTCATCACGGGCGCAGGGGCGGGCGGCATCGGAGCGGGCTCGGGGGCCATCGCCATCGGCGGCGGCGGCGGCGGCGGGTTGCTGGCGCAGCCGACGACAGTGCCGGCCATGAGAAGGAACGAAGCAATTTTCAGGCGCATCCGGAGTCTCCTATTACAATCCGACAAGGCCAGGAACATGTGGGATCGTCAAGGTTGCAACTAGAGGATGAACCGGCTGAGGTCCCCTTTCGCTGCCAAAGGCGCCACACGCTCGTTCACATATGCGGCATCGACCGCCACCACGTCGCCACCCCGGTCCGTCGCCGTGAAGCTAATCTCCTCCAGCAGCCGCTCCATCACCGTCGCTAGGCGCCGGGCGCCGATATTTTCCACCCGGTCGTTGATGTCGGCCGCGAGGTCGGCGAGCGCGTCGACGGCGTCCTCGGTGAAGCTTAGCGCCACGCCCTCGGTGCCCATCAGCGCGGTATACTGCTTCAGCAGGCTGTGCTCCGGCTCTGTCAGGATGCGCCGCAGGTCCTCGCGGGACAGCGGCGCCAGTTCCACGCGGATCGGCAGCCGGCCTTGCAGCTCCGGCAGCAAATCCGACGGCTTGGCCAGGTGGAAGGCGCCCGAGGCGATGAACAGGATATGATCGGTTTTCACCGGGCCATACTTCGTGCCGACGGTCGTGCCCTCGATCAGCGGCAGCAGGTCCCGCTGCACGCCCTCGCGCGAGACGTCGCCGCCACGGAAGCCGCCTTCACTGCTGCGGGCGCAGACCTTGTCGATCTCGTCGAGGAACACGATGCCGTTCTGCTCGGCGTGCTCCACGGCGTCCTTGGTCAGCTGGTCGTTGTCGAGCAGCCGGTCCGCTTCCTCCCGCGCCAGTGCGGCGCGCGCGGCGGCCACCGGCATGCGCTTCTTCTGTGATTGCCGGCCGAACATACCTTTCATCATCTCGCCCAGGTTCGCCATCTGGCCCGGAGGCACCCCCGGCAGGTCGATCTGGCCGATGGCCACCGGCGCCGCCTCGGCCACCGCGACCTCGACTTCCTTGTCCTCCAGCTCGCCAGCCCGCAGCATGCGGCGGAACTTGCCGCGCGTGTCCGCGCTGGCGCCCTCGCCCACCAGGGCCGTCACCAGCCGGTCCTCCGCGTTCAGCTCCGCCTTGGCTTGCACGCCCTTGCGGCTGCTGTCGCGCAGCATGGTGATGCTGGCCTCCACCAGGTCGCGGACGATGCTGTCCACATCCCGGCCGACATAGCCGACCTCGGTGAACTTGGTCGCTTCCACCTTGATGAACGGCGCCTGCGCCAGCCGGGCGAGCCGGCGGGCGATCTCGGTCTTGCCGCAGCCGGTGGGGCCGATCATCAGGATGTTCTTCGGCACGACCTCTTCGCGCATGCCCTCCGGCAGCTGCTGCCGGCGCCAGCGGTTGCGCAGCGCGATGGCCACGGCGCGCTTGGCATCCTGTTGGCCCACGATGAAACGGTCGAGCTCGCCCACGATCTCGCGCGGGGAATAGGTGGGGACGTCCATCACAGGGTTTCCACGATCACGGAGTGGTTGGTGTAGACGCAGATGTCGCCGGCGATCCGCATGGCCCGGCGCGCGACCTCCTCGGCACCGAGCCCGTCCACCGTCATTAGCGCCCGGGCTGCGGCCAGGGCGAAGTTGCCGCCGGAACCGATGGCGACGACGCCGTCTTCCGGCTCCAGCACGTCGCCGTTGCCGGTCAGCGTATAGCTGTGCTGCGCGTCGGACACCGCCATCATCGCCTCGAGCCGGCGCAAGTAGCGATCGGTCCGCCAGTCCTTCGCCAATTCGACGCAGGCGCGCTCGAGTTGGTTGGGGAAACGTTCCAGCTTCGCCTCGAGCCGCTCCAGCAGGGTGAAGGCGTCCGCGGTCGCGCCTGCGAACCCGGCCAGCACGGCGCCGCCCGCGCCGATGCGGCGCACCTTGCGGGCATTGCCCTTGATGACGGTCTGGCCGAGGCTGACCTGGCCGTCGCCGGCCATGGCTACCAAGCCGCCGCGGCGCACGCACAGGATCGTGGTCCCATGCCAGCCGATGGGATCGCCGGGATGTGTATTTTGCATGATCGGGCCTAAGTGGGCGCGCAGTGCCCGTTGCACAAGATATAGGCAGTTCTGCCAACGGGCTGGCTTGAAGGGGGCCGGCCCCGGTCCCAACTCAGTCAGGTGTATGCACCCTTGTCAGGTTCGGTCGTGATCGCCGACGTTGTCGGCCCCTGCACGTGCTTTGCCATCCGACGGGCCGCGCGGCATGTGACCCAGGCCTACGACAAGTGCCTGTCGCCCTCCGGCTTGCGCACGACGCAGTTCTCGCTGCTGAGCCGCCTTGCGCTCACGGGCCCGCGCAGCATCCAGTTGCTAGCGCGCGAGATGGGCCTCGACCGGACCACGCTGGGGCGCAACCTTCGGCCGCTGGAGCGGGCGGGCCTGGTGACGATCGGCGTCGACGCGCAGGACCGGCGTGGTCGGGCGCTCGAGATCACCGCCGAGGGCAAGGCGCGGCTGCGCGAGGCGCAGGGGCTTTGGGCGGGGGCGCAGGCCCGCTTCCTTGCCGTCTATGGGGCGGAGCGGGCCCAGGCGCTGCATGCCACGCTGGACGGCTTGACCGAGGTCGATCTCGGCGTTTGACGCGGGATTGGCGTTGGTTCCGGCCGACAGGCGGCGTAACCTCCGCCGCTTGCACCCCGAACGGTGCATGACCTGCTTGCGTGCCTGCGACTGAACGGGAGCGACGCCATGCCCAACTTGCAAGTAGCTGCCGCGATGCCCGGGCTTGCGCCCGTGCCCGCCATCCGCCGGATCGGCATTGCCGATATCCGCCAAGCTCTGGCCAAAGGCATCGAGGATTTCACCGCGATCCCCACGCAGCTGGTGTTTCTCGGCCTGCTCTATCCGGTGATCGGCCTGATCGCCGCCCGGGCGGCGACGGGCGACCTCCTGCCGCTGCTGTTCCCGCTGCTGACCGGGCTCTCCCTGATGGGGCCGGTGATGGCCGTGGGCCTGTACGAGATCAGCCGGCGGCGCGAGGCCGGGCTGCCGGTGTCGTGGCTGAACGCCTTCGACGTGCTGAAGTCGCCCGCAATCGGCGGAATCGTCGCGCTAGGGGTCGTGCTGCTGCTGCTGTTCGGCTTGTGGATCATGACCGCGCGCGCGATCTATGCGGCGACCATGGGCCCGGTGGTCCCCGGCACGATGCAGTCGTTTGCGGACATGATCCTGCACAGCGGCGGCGGCTATCGCCTATTCCTGCTCGGCAATCTGGCCGGCGCCGCCTTCGCGGCCGTCGTGCTGGCCATCTCGGTCGTGTCGTTCCCGATGATCCTGGACCGCGGCTGCACCCCGGCGCTGGCGGTGCGGACCTCGCTCCAGGCGGTGGCGCGCAACCCGTTGATGATCGCGCTCTGGGGCCTGGTGGTCGCCGTCATGCTGGTCGCGGGCAGCCTGCCGGCCTTCGTCGGCCTGGCCCTGGCCGTGCCGATCCTGGGCCATGCCACCTGGCACCTGTACCGCCGGATCGTCGCCTAACCCAGCACCTCCGCATTCACCACGTTTTCGCGGATCGGCGCGCCGTCCAGCACGCTGAGCAGGTTGCGCGCCGTCGCCGCAGCCATTCCGGCCATCGACTGCACCGTCACCCCCGCAATATGCGGCGAGGAGATGACGCTGGGCAGCTGCACCAGCGGATGGCCGGGGCCGACCGGCTCATTTTCGAGCACATCCAGCCCGGCGCCGCCGAGATGGCCAGATTTCAGCGCCGCATGCAGCGCCGGCTCGTCGACGATGCCGCCGCGGGCGGTGTTGACCAGGAAGGCGCCCCGCTTCATCCGCGCTAGCCGGGCTGCCCCGAACAGGCCGATGGTCTCCGTGTTGCGCGGGCAGTGGATCGTCAGGTAATCGGCCCGGGCGAGCGCCGCATCCAGGTCGGCCGCCGGCTCGAATCCGGCGGCGCTGATGGCCTCAGCCGGCACGTAGGGATCATGCACCAGCACGTGCATACCGAAAGCGGCGCAGCGCGGGGCGGTGCGGGTGCCGATGCGGCCGAAGCCCACCACCAGCGCGGTGGCGCCCGCCATCTCCACCGGCAGTCCGCTCCGCCGCTCGTGCCAGACGCCGTCGCGCATCCGCCGGTCCATCTCCAGCGCCCGCTTGGCCAGGGCCATCATCAGGAACACCGCGTGCTCGGCGACGCTGGTCGCGTTTGCGGTGCCGACCACCATCAGCGGGATCCGGCGTTCGGTGAGCGCCGGCACGTCCACCGCGTCGAAGCCGACGCCTAGGCGGGCCGCCACCTCCAGCTTCGGGCTGGCCGCGATTTCCGCCCGCCGGAGCGGCGTGTAGGACAGCGCGACCCCGCTCGCATTGGCCAGCAGCGCACGGAAGTCGGCCGGCGCGATCGAGGGCGGGTACATCACCAGCTCCACGTCTTCCCGCTGCCGCAGGATGCGCAGCCCCGCCTCCTCCATGAAGTCGGCGATCAGCAGCACCTTGGCGTTGGTCATCCTGGCGTCCCCTCCCGGTTGCGGCGATAGTACAGCCAAGCGGAGGATTGGCTATGCGGCGGATGCGGTTCGGGCTGGCGATCATGGGCCTGCTACTGGCGGGCGCGGCGCGGGCGGAGACGGTGCGCATCGCCCGGCAATTCGGCGTGTCGTACCTGCCGCTGATCCTCATGCAGGATGGCGGGCTGCTGGAGGCCGAGGGCCGCGCGCGCGGCCTCGACCTCGCGGTCGAATGGGTCACCTTCACCGGCGGCCCGCCGATCAACGACGCGCTGATCTCGGGCAACATCGACTTCGCGTCCGGCGGCGTCGGCCCCATGCTGACCATTTGGGGCCGGACGCGGCCCAACCTGCGGGTCAAGGCGGTCGCTGCCCTGGGCAACATGCCGCTATGGTTGAACAGCAACAACCCGGCGGTCCGCACCATCGCCGACTTCTCCGAGCGCGACCGGATCGCCTTGCCGGGCGTGAAGGTGTCGATCCAGGCGGTGATCCTGCAGATGGCCGCGCAGCAGGCGTTCGGCGCCGGGCAGCAATACCGGCTGGACCCGCTCACGGTTTCGATGGGGCATCCGGACGGCCAGGCGGCGCTGCTGGGCGGCAGCACCGAGATCACGGCGCATTTCACCGCCGCGCCCTATATGTATGAGGAACTGGACCTCCCCCGCATCCACCGCGTGCTGAACAGCTACGACGTGTTGGGCGGGCCGCATACCTTCAACCTGGTCTGGGCGACCAGCCGCTATCACGACGCGCACCCGCTCGTGGTCGCCGCCTTCCTTGCCGCGCTCGACCGCGCGATGGCGCTGATCGCCGAGCGCCCGCTCGAGGCGGCGGCGACCTGGGTGCGGGTGGAGAAGGCGCGCATGACCCCGGAGCAGGCGACCGGCCTGATCCGCCGGCCGGAGAACGAGTGGACGACGACCCCCCGGCGGGTGATGGACTTCATGGCGTTCATGCACGCCACCGGCGCTCTCTCGCAACGTGCCGAGACATGGCGAGACCTGTTCTTTCCCGGCGCGCATGCGCTGGACGGCGGCTGACCGGTCGCCGTCGGACGAGGACGAGCCGATCGGCGCGATTTACTTTCCGGAGTCCGGCTATGTTTCCTTGATCGCCGTGCTTGACAACGGCGATGCGGCCGAGGTCGGGTTGATCGGCGCCGAGGGCCTGGTTGGGGTGGCCGTGGTCCTTGGCGCCGAATCCGGGTGTAATCTCAGGGCCAAGCGTGCTGAGTGGGGATTAATGGATCAGGTGTCGGATTGCGGCCCTTCGTGCCCGCCAGCCAGCCTGCCTGCAAAGCTGGGCATGAAGGTGGGCGTCCTCTTCGATCTGTCCGGCGTGCTTTGGCACGTGGCCGAGATCCGCTTTTGAGCCGCCGCTCGACTCCCACCGGGGCCGAGGTCGCCGGAACCGCCTGGGATGGAGGACCCATAGGCCGATGCATCCTGCTGCTCGGCCTGCTTCTGCTGCGCCCGGCCTGGGCGTTCGACCCGCCGCCTGCCGCGGCGCGCCAAGGCATGGTCGTGACCGCGCAGGCGCTCGCCTCGGAGGTGGGCGTCGATATCCTGCGGCAGGGCGGCAACGCCGTCGATGCTGCGGTGGCCGTGGGCTACGCGCTCGCCGTGGTCTACCCGGCGGCGGGCAATCTGGGCGGCGGCGGCTTCATGCTGCTGCACCTGGCGGATGGCCGGACGACGTTCCTCGACTTCCGGGAAAAGGCGCCGCTGGCCGCGACGCAGGGCATGTTCCTCGATGAGCAGGGCAACGTCGTTCGCGGCCGCTCGACGGAAACGTGGCTGGCCGTCGGCGTGCCTGGCTCGGCCGCCGGGCTGGAGGCGGCGCGGGCGCGTTACGGCACCCTGCCGCGCGAGGCCCTGCTGCGGCCGGCGGTCCGCCTGGCGCGGGACGGCTTCGTGCTGAGAGACGGCGACATCGCGCTGCTCGGCCAGGCTACCGACGACTTCCGCCGCGACCCGGCCGCCGCTGCCATCTTCCTGCCCGGCGGCCAGCCCCTCGCCGCCGGCGACCGCCTGGTGCAGACCGACCTTGCCCAAACCTTGGAGCGCCTGGCCGAAGCAGGGCCGGACGCGCTCTACCGCGGCCCGATCGGCGACGCGATCGTGGCTGCCAGCCAAGCCGGCGGCGGCATCCTGGCCAAGCCGGACTTCGAGGCCTACCGCGTGCGCGAGTTGCCGCCGGCCGAATGCAGCTACCGCGGCTACCAGGTCGCCTCCGCGCCGCCGCCCAGTTCCGGCGGGGTAACCCTGTGCGAAATCCTCAACATCCTCGAAGGCTACGACCTCCGCGCTATGGGCTTCCATTCGGCAGCCGAGGTGCATGTGCTGGTCGAGGCCATGCGCCACGCCTACATCGACCGCAACAGCCGGCTCGGTGACCCCGACTTCGTGCCCAATCCGGCGGCGCGCCTGCTCGACAAGGACTACGCCGCCGCCATCCGCGCCCGCATCGATCTGGCGCGCGCCACGCCGTCGGCGAACCTGAACGCCGGCACGCCCCCGCATGAGGGCACCAACACCACGCATTTCTCGGTCATGGATCGGAACGGCAACGCCGTGGCCGTCACTTACACGCTGAATTCCTGGTTCGGCGTGCGCCGGGTCGCGGCCGACACCGGCATCCTGCTGAACAACGAGATGGACGACTTCACCAGCAAGCCGGGCACGCCCAATATGTTCGGCCTCGTGCAAGGCGAGGCCAACGCGGTGGCGCCCGGCAAGACGCCGCTGAGCAGCATGTCCCCCACCGTGCTCAGCCGCGACGGCAAGCCGGTGATGGTCATTGGCAGCCCCGGCGGCTCCCGCATCATCACCATCACGTTGGCGGCTATCGTCAACGTCATCGACCACGGCATGACCTTGCAGGAGGCGATCAACGCGCCGCGCCTCCACCATCAATGGCTGCCGGACACGGTCTATGTGGAGCGATTCGCGCTCTCGCCGGATACGCGGGCGGCGCTGGAGGCGCGCGGCCACCGCTTCACGGAAAGCGCGCCCTGGGGCGTGGCGGAAGGCATCCTGGCCGGCGCGCCGCGGCTGAGCCCGCCGCCGTTCGGGAGCACGCAGTCGCTGAACCTGGGCGTCCCCGCCTTGCCCGGCGCCACGCTGTTCGGGGCGCATGACGCGCGGGGCGGCGCCGGGTCGGCATCAGGCTACTAAGCCGGGCGCGCCTAACCCCGGCCGACGAAGGGCATTTTGGTGGCCATGACCGTCACGAACTGCACGTTGGCGTCGAGCGGCAGGTTGGCGATGAACACCACCATGTCGCCGACGTGCTTGGCGTCCATGCGCGGCTCCACCATCATGCTGCCGTTCGGCTGCGGCACGCCTTTGGTCATGCGCTCGGTCATGGGCGTGGCGGCGTTGCCAATGTCGATTTGGCTGCAGGCGATGTCGAACGGCCGGCCGTCAAGCGAGAGCGATTTGGTCAGGCCGGTGATGGCGTGCTTGGTGCTGGTGTAGGGGAGCGAACCGGGCCGCGGCGTATGGGCGGAGATGGAGCCGTTGTTGATGATTCGGCCGCCGCCGGGCGTTTGGTGCCGCATCATGCCGAAAGCTGCGCGCGCGCAGAGGAACGAGCCCGTGAGGTTCACCGCCACGACCGCGAGCCATTGCTCCACGGTCAGCTCGTCGATCGGCAGCGCCGGCGTGCCCATGCCGGCATTGTTGAACAGCAGGTCGATCCGGCCCCAATGCGCTTTCAGCTTGGCGAAGGCTGCGTCCACCGCAGCGGGCTTGGAGACGTCGGCCGGGACGACCAGGAAGCGTTCGGCGCTGCCGAGCTTGGCCGTCTCCTCGAGCGCCTCCGGCCGGCGACCCACCAGCGCCACGCTCCAGCCCGCCTCGGCCAGCGCCAGCGCTGCCGCGCGGCCCACGCCGCTGCCGGCGCCGGTGACGAGCGCGACCTTGCTGGTTTCAGGCATCGGGCGTCCTCCGTTCATTGTTGCCGCAGCCTCTCACGGCGCGGCGGAACGGGATAGGGTGGCGGGCCCCCGAGGCGTCAGCTCGCCTCGATGAAGGCCTTGATCCGTGGCAGGATCTCGCCCCGCCACTTGCGGCCGTTGAAGATGCCGTAATGGCCGACGCCGGGCTGCAGATACTGCGCCCGCCGGTCCGCCGGAATGGCGCGGCACATGTCCTGCGCGGCGATGGTCTGGCCCGGCGCCGAGATGTCATCCAGCTCGCCTTCCACCGTCATCAGCCCGGTTCGCTCGATGGCGGCGGGTGTCACTGGTTCGCCGCGCACGCGCATCCGTCCCTCGGCGAGGTCGTGCTTTTGGAAGAAGGTCTCGACCGTTTGGAGATAGTAGCTGGCCGGCACGTCCATAACCGCCAGGTATTCATCGTAGAACCGGCGATGCGAGACCGCGCTGTCGTCGTCGCCGCGGACCAGATGGTCGAACATGCGGCGGTGCGCCTCGACATGCCGATCGGGGTTCATGGACATGAAGGCGGCCAGCTGCAGGAAGCCGGGATACACGCGGCGGAACGCGCCGGGGTGCCAGGGCGGCACGGTGGCGACCACGTGGCGCTCGAACCAGCCAATCGAATGCTGTTCGGCCAGCCGGGTGACGGCGGTGGGCGCGGCGCGGGTGTCCACCGGGCCGCCCATCAAGGTCATGCTGCGCGGCTGCGCCGGGTCGTTGCGGGCGGCCAGCAGGGACACGGCCGCAACCACGGCCGGAGCGGGCTGGCACACCGCCACGACATGCGTATCGGGGCCGAGGTGGCGCAGGAAACTGATCACCGTCTCGACATAGCTCGAGAGGTCGAAATCCCCGTACAGCAGCGGCACGATGCGGGCGTCCCGCCAGTCGGTCACGAACACTTCGAGGCCGGTGTCGACCATGTCCTGCACCGTGCCGCGTAGCAGGGTCGCGTGGTGCCCGCTCATTGGTGCCACCAGCAGCACGCGCCTTCCTGTAGCGCCCGGCGCCTGGAAGCGCAGCAGGCGGACGAACGGCTGATCGAGCTCTATCGTCTCGTGCAGGTGCTCCTCGGCGCCGCGCCGTTGCCGAATGTTCCAGGTCGGCTTGCCCCGGGGGCGCAGCACGTCGTCCGCCACGTCTGCCCAAGCGACTGCGGCGCGGCTGGGCCAGGTTAGGTAATCCGGCCCAGCCGGGGAGCGAAGCGCCGTGCTGGCGGCCCGCGCCCACATGCGGGCCGGGAACATGGCCGCGGAAGCGGCATCGAACATCGTGTACAGCATTTTCACATAGTTGCACGGACGCGATTAACAAACCACTAACGGCTAAGGAGGGGCAGGTCTGCCTGCGCCGCGGGGGCAGCCTTGCGGCGCGGCGGCGCGGCCCGCAGGCGAAGGAGCTCGTTCAACATGCGATCCACCGTCTGCCACACCGGCTCGTCGCCCACCCGCTCCTGCATGATCAGCCGGTGCGCGGCCAGGGTCACGTTCAGGGTGCCCCGCGTGGTTTCGGGCCGCGGCGAACGCATCTGCACCAGGGCCTTCTCGATCTCCTCGAGCGGCAGGCCCATGGTTTCGGCGATGGCGCCGGGCTCGGCCCCTGCCCTGCGCATCCGCCGGGCCAGCGCAGCCTGCTTCTCGTCGAGCGCGATGGCCGGACGCAGCAGCTGCGTCCGGCGCGACATCTCGCCCGAGCCGCTGCCCGGCGCCTTGCCTTTCAAGCTTTCCATCGCCCTCTCCAGCTACGCCGCCCGGCAGCTCAGCCCGCCATCGACCGGCAGGCAGACACCAGTGATATAGGCGGCTTCGTCGGAGGCGAGGAACACGGCCGCGTGCGCCACGTCCCAGCCCGTGCCCATGCGGCCCATGGGGCAGGCGGCGTCGCGCGCCCGAACCATCGCATCCAAATCGGCGTACTGTCCGGCGATCTGCTGATGGATCAGCGGCGTGTTCATCAGGCCGGGCATGATCGCGTTGGCGCGGATGCCCTGAGCGGCATATTGCACGGCCAGCCCGACGGTGAGTTGGTTCACTCCCGCCTTGGCCGCGTAGTAGGCGGCATAGGGGTAGCCGGTCCAGCGGATCGCGGCGAGCGAGGAGATGTTGACGATCGCCCCGCGGCCGCGCGCCAGCATTGGCGGCAGGGCGTGCTTGCAGGCCAGGAACACGCCTTTGAGGTTGAGCGCCACGATGCGGTCCCACTCCGCCTCGTCCAGCTCGACCGGCCCTCCCATCCCCGCATAGCCGACGTTGTTGTGCAGGATGTCGACCTGCCCGTGCAGGCGGAGGGTCTCCGCCACCGCCGCTGCCACGCTGGCGCCATCGGTTACGTCGGCAGCGAGCGCGGTGCAGCGGCCGGCTTCGGCCAGAATGAGCGCGCGCGTGGCCTCGGCCGCCGCCAGGTCGCGGTCCACCGCCACCACCACGGCGCCCGCGCGGGCGTAGGCGACGGCGGCCGCGTTGCCGTTGCCCCAGCCCGCGCCCACGCAGCCCGCGCCGAACAGCAGGGCCACCCGGTCCTGCAGTCTCATTTGGGCAGCCTCATGTGGCCAGCAGCCCGGCGGCGCCGAAGCCGCCATCCACGTTCAGCGTATGGCCGCACACGTAGCCAGCCGCCTCGGACGCCAGGAACACCGCGGCGGCGGCGATCTCCTCGGGCGTGCCGTAGCGCGCAGCGGGAATGCGGTCGTGGAACGCCTGCCGGGTCTCGGCGGTGTGCAGCCGGGCCGCCATCTCGGTTTCCACTGGGCCAGGGGCGATCGCGTTGACGGTAATGCCCCGTCCGCCCAGCTCGGCCGCCATCACGCGCGTCATCAGCGCCAGCGCCGCCTTCGACGCGCCATAGGCGGTCCGGCCCAGGTTGCCGCGCTGCCCGGAAACCGAGGTGATATTCACGATCCGGCCGTAGCCGCGCGGCAGCATGACCCGGAGCGCGGCCTGCGCGCAGAGCATCGCGCCGCAGAGGTTCACCCGCATCACCCGCTCCAGGTCTTCAGGCAGGGTTTCCATAAACGGTTTGTTCATCCCTAAGCCTGCATTGTTCACCAGGATGTCCAAACCGCCGAACCGTTCCACCGCCACATGGGCCAGCGTGTCGGCGTCCGCTTGCTGGCCCACGTCGGCGCGGACCGCCACCGCCCGAGCGCCTGCATCGCACAGGAATCGGGCAACCTGTTCGGCCCCGGCCCGGTCGATGTCGCTGACGACCACCGCGGCACCGTGCGCGGCCATGGCGCGGGCGATGGCTTCGCCCACGCCCCGCCCGGCGCCGGTGACGACCGCGATGCGGCCCTGCAGCATCCGGCTAATACACGACCACGCTGCGGATGCTCTCGCCGCGCGCCATAAGGTCGAACCCGTCGTTGATCTGCTCGAGCGGCAGCACGTGGGTGATCAGGTCGTCGATGTTGATCTTGCCCTCCATAAACCAGTCGACGATGCGCGGCACGTCGGTGCGGCCGCGGGCGCCGCCGAAGGCGCTGCCTTGCCAAACCCGGCCGGTCACCAGCTGGAAGGGGCGCGTGCTGATCTCCTGCCCCGCGCCGGCCACGCCGATGATCGTGCTCTTGCCCCAGCCCTTGTGCGCGCATTCCAGCGCCTGCCGCATCAGGGTGGTGTTGCCCACACACTCGAAGCTGTGGTCCGCGCCGCCGCCGGTCAGCTCGACAAGGTGGGCGACCAGGTCGCCGCCGACCTCCTTGGGGTTGACGAAATGCGTCATGCCAAACTTCTCAGCCAGCGCCTGCCGGCCGGGGTTCACATCCACGCCGATGATTTTGTCCGCGCCAGCCAGGCGAGCGCCTTGCACAACATTGAGGCCGATGCCCCCGAGCCCGAACACGACCACGTTGTCGCCGGGCTGGACGCGGGCGGTGAAGATGACCGCGCCCACGCCGGTGGTGACGCCGCAGCCGATGTAGCAGATTTTCTCGAACGGCGCGTCGGCGCGGACCTTTGCCAAGGCGATCTCCGGCAGCACGGTGTAGTTGGCGAACGTCGAACAGCCCATGTAGTGCAGCACCGGCTTGCCCTTGTAGCTGAACCGGCTGGTGCCGTCCGGCATGAGCCCGCGGCCCTGGGTGACGCGGATTTTCTGGCACAGGTTGGTCTTGCGGCTGAGGCAGTAGTCGCACTCCCGGCACTCCGGGGTGTAGAGCGGAATCACGTGGTCGCCCTTGCGCAGGGTGCGGACGCCGGCGCCCACCTCGACCACCACGCCCGCGCCCTCATGGCCCAGGATGGCGGGGAACAGGCCTTCCGGGTCGTCGCCGGAGAGGGTGAACTTGTCGGTGTGACAGATGCCGGTCGCTTTGATCTCGACCATGACCTCGCCCTCCCGAGGCCCCTCGAGTTGCACGGTTTCGATGCTGAGTGGCTGGCCTGCGGCGAAGGCGATGGCGGCGCGGACGTCCAAACTGGTTCTCCTGGTGGCGTTAGTGCCACAGGATAGCCAACATCGCCGGCTTGTCCCAGGGCATGGGGTTGCCCGCTGGCGCCGAGGCTGGATAACGGTGGTGCTAGGCCGACTCCAAGCGGAGCGGCTAGTTTCGACCTGCCTCGGGGTGACACGCCCACCCCGTTCCTGTTAGCTGCGCGCCACGAAAGCCGGAAAGGACGTCTAGATGAACGTTATCGAATTGGCCGACCAGATTGCCGCCAAGCATGGTGTCGAGAAGAGACAGGCAAAGCAGATGGTGGAAGGCGTGTTTGCCGCCGTCGTCGAAGCGGCCACCAAGGGTGAGGAAGTCAGCATTCCCGGTTTCGGCAAGTTCAAGGTCGCAGCACGGGATGCGCGCCAGGGCCGCAACCCGGCTACGGGCGAGACCATCCAGATCGCCGCCTCCAAGAAGCTTGCCTTTACCCCGGCCAAGCAGGTGAAGGATGCGATGAACGTGCCTGGGCCGGCCGCCAAGGGCGCCAAGCCGAAAGCCAAGAAGTAGCGGACGCGTCCCGCCGCCGGGCGCCCTGTCCCGGCGGCGGATTGCTTTAGATCTAAAATACCTTGCCGCTAGGCTCCGAGCACACGACCGGGGCCTGGATCGATGAAGACGCTGCTGCCGCTGTTGATTTCGGCCGCTGTCATCGCGGTGGACCCGCTCCGGGCGGAGGGCAACGGCCCCATCGCCGTCGGCGTCATGGTGACCCTCTCCGGCTCCGTCCTCGGCCAGCACGCGCGCGACAGATTTGAGCTCGCGCTGAAGCAGCGCGGCGGCCAGTTGGGCGGCCGGGACGTGAATTTGGTCGTGGCCGACGACGAGCTGAAGCCCGATGTCGCGGCGGCGCGCACCCGGCGTTTGAGCGAACAGGACCGCGCCGATTTCGTGGTCGGCCCGATCTTCAGCAACGTGCTGGCCCCCATCTTCCGGCCAATGACCGGCGGCAACACCATCCTGATCAGCCCCAACGCGGGCGCCAGCAGCTTCGCGGGCAAGGACTGCAACCCCAATACCTTCGTTACCAGCTACGCGAGTAACCAGGTGCATGGCGTGATGGGCGCCTATGCACAGCAAAAGGGCTATGGCGCCGAACTACCAGGCGGGGCGCGACGCGGTCGCCGGGTTCAAGGCCCACTTCAAGGGCGAGGTTCTCGACGAGGACTTCGTGCCGCTCACCCAACCCGATTTCCAGGCGGACTTGGCGCGCATCGCTACCGCCAAGCCGGACGGGGTGTTCGCCTTCATGTCGGGCGGCCTTGGCGTTAACCTGGTCAAGCAGTTCCGCCAGTCTGGCCTGGCCGACTCCATCCCGTTTCTCTCGGCGTTCACGGTGGACGAGAGCACCCTGCCGGCGCAGCGCGAGGCCGCGGTAGGGTTGTATGGCGGCATGAGCTGGGCGCCGAAGATGGACAACCCGGCCAACAAGGCCTTCGTCGCCGCCTTCGAGGCCGCCTACAAATACGTGCCCGCCTCTTACGCCATGCAGGCATTCGACGCGGCGCAGCTGATCGACAGTGCTCTTAAGCGCACGGGCGGCGACACGCAGGACAAGGACAAGCTACGCGCCCCCTTGCGGGCGACCGACTTCGTCTCGCCCCGCGGCGCCTTCCGGTTCAGCAACAACGGCTACCCGATTCAGGATTTCTACGTTGTCCAGGTTGCCAGGTGGGGCGATGGCCTATTCGAACCCAGGTTCGCCAGCGCGTGTTCAAAGACCTCGCCGACGGTGACGCCAAGGAGTGCTCTACCCAGTAGCGGCAGTGACGCTCTTCCTGGTGCAGGCCCTCAACGGCCTACAACTGGGTGTGCTGCTGTTCCTGATCGCGGCCGGGCTCACCCTTGTTTCGGGGTGATGGACGTGATCGACCTCGCGCACGGCGTCCAATACATGCTGGGCGCCTACTTCGCCGTCGTGGCGCAGCAATGGACGGGGTCGTTCCTCCTGGCGCTGCTGCTCGCAACGGCCGGGTTGTTCGCGATCGGGCTGCTGCTGGATCGGGAGTCTGGTCGCCGTGGCCCTTGCGCTGTTCCTGCTAGGCGCGCCGGTGGCGGTGCAGTTTGGCGCGTCGGGCTACGTGCTCTCAGTCGCGACGCGCGCCGCCGTGCTAGCGATCGCGGCGGTGTCGCTTCGATTGATGGTGGGCTTCGGCGGGCTGGTGAGCTTTGGGCATGCAGCGATGGTGGGCCTCGGCGCCTATGCCGTGCTGGCGGCGGGGCGCGCAGACGCCTGATACCAACGCC
>JAABUK010001699.1_pt1 | contig 41368 bp, 31 predicted proteins | sample 5559141 | NCBI WGS metagenome assembly JAABUK01 (sample SAMN10711869, study PRJNA513367) | rock metagenome | isolation source: Antarctica rocks | place: Antarctica: Victoria Land, Pudding Butte nord | collected 2016-01-03 | reverse complement strand
CACCAAACAAGCGCTAATCAGTTCCCATCCCACCCCCGAAAAACTGGATGAATGAAAATGCTTCGCTGAAACTCGAACCCGCACCCTAGCCAATATTGATCAAGCTTCAATTCCCGTGAGGTCGCAGTACGGGTATCTGAACCCCCCCCCCCAGGGGGGGGTGGGGGTAAAAATATGCTACATGAAAACGAAGGAAAGGAAGGAAGGAAGGAAACAAACAAACAAATATCATGTCACGTATACGGCGGGGCAGATGGCGGAAGATGAAAGGCACAAAAGGATTTCAAGGTATGGACAAGTCTGACAGGGTGAGGTTGGCGGGGTTTTGTTCGGTGCGAAATCGAATGGAAGGAGTGGCTCGGGTAGGGAGTGCTCAGGAAAAGTACTCGGGGAGAGCATGGGAAGAGAGGGGGTCTCTGAACGTTGGGTATCAATCACGCTGGAACAAAGACGAAAGGCTGGGGAGGAAGTGGCATTGACGGATGGAAGGGTCGGTGGGACTAGGGGACATCGATATCATTGCTGCGATACCCATCCGCTTGGCCCAGCTGCCCCATCTCATGCCCTGCTGCAACACTACTTGATCGACACGAGCTCTTCGACCGACCGACTCACTGGCCCCGCCTTGTTCACTAGCCCGCCTGGCTAGCTGTATCTACCTATACCAATACTCCGGCTTAACGTAATCCGCCATCGTTTTCGGTTCCTCGTATCCATGGTGTGCGTGATGCGGGTCATCGGGTGGTCCGACGTATTCCATCCTGTAGATGCTGCCGCATTCGTCGCAGCGCTCGAAGGGGCGGGCGCGGGAGACCTGTTGATGTGTTAGAGACGGAGATAGGTTAATGCGAGGTCGAGGTCGGATGGTAGAACAAGGGGGTACGGGTAGTGTTTGTCGGTGGGGAAGGGATCGCTGATACGTGTTGGAGAAGGGCCTAGGTGGATAGGCCTAAGGTGCATGAGAAAGGAAGTTTGGGGAACTGCAGGCGCATACCACGACCCAGCGAACACCATGTGAATCAGCCGGACAACCAGTGCAGCCGCATTGGAGTTCATCGCCGGCGGACTTGACAACAATGGGTTCTTCGAAGGTTCCTGGATTCCACCATCACTCCTTAGCATCATGACCAGAACAGAAGTGCTGGCCATAAGCCAGTTGCACATACCAACTCGATCAGATGGTAGAGGCTTCATGTCGAAGATATCAATTCCCTGCATCTTCCCCAAGATTTCGAGACGTTCTAGACCTGTCGCTTGTTCGAGATCGGTGGGGACGGTTCCTGGTTCGGCTCCAGGAGGCATCAGGTCTTCGGGGGATTTGATTTCTGTCGAGTAGAGGCAGCTTTAGCGAGAGCTGTTATGAGGAGGTGATGTTGAGGCATTTCGGAGAGCACGGGAGAAGGTGTCACGATGAGGAGACCAGGGGGGAAAACAATGGTCGTAGATTGACGCACCCTCAAATGGGAGCATTTGTCCTTTCTTCTCGCCTGGCTTGGGATCCCATTTTCCGTCTGTCAATCACACAGTCAGCGACAGTCTTTCCGGGCGTCATTGTGGGTGCAACAGCTCCGTGGACGTCGTGGCTTCGAAGAACATACGTCGTGTCACAGCGACCGAGAAGCTTCGGTTCGCCAGCGGTTTGGCTTTCAGGGGCAGCCGCCTCGCGAGAGAGGAGACGGTGCGTGAAGCGGACATGGTGTTGTTGGTGGAGATGTTGAAGGATTTCGAGTGGTAAGAGAGGTTGGAGCGCGCGCAGGCGTTGCGGCCCATGGTTCTGATTGGTGGAGAGAGCTAGGGCTTGGCGTGTATTACTTCCATGCTTACTTAATGCAATTGACGCTTTCGAATCTGTTCGAGGCTCTCCTCTGCGATCATCGCTGTTCGGATCAGTACGCGAGACCCCCAGTGTGACATTGCATCTGTCTGACCTGGACACTGTCCGGGTCTGGTGGAAGGCCTCCATCTACGAGGAAGGTGAGGCTGTCCGGTTGCACCACTCTGACACGGTGTCCACATCCGCTGAAGTCCATTCGATTCTTTTCCAGAAAGTGTTAGCCTCGTTCGGTACCAAACCCTTCTTTCCTGGGCGAAGAAGAGCCGGTCCACTCCAGCAGCAGTTCAACGGCCTTACCGTGGATCTGTCGACGAGGCCATGGCTATCGGATCTGGTCCTAGGAGGCACCCGGCAGCGGACTTCGTCTGGCCGGCTCTGACCTTCACCGACTCCACCACCGCGACAAGATAATGCTTGTATACGTTATTCTGGAAGCTTCTCTTGCCCAACAGACCGCTTGTGCTCAAATCTCCTCGGTGCGGAAAGTTACGCCGAACAGGGGATAGACATGTGGTCTGCTGTGCCACGATCGACAGCAATTGCGTCAGCTCCGTGACGTGCGCCTTTTGCTGTCCAGCATTGTTGCCAAAACACAACGAAGGACTTCGCTCGGTGTAGTCGTCTGACCTCGTGGCAATCTGCACCAGGCGCACTGCATGGGTGCGTGGATTGGGTTTCAGGCTGCATGAGGCATATTTTGACCGTTGCCAAGCAAGCAGTCCCTTCGTACCCATGCTATTGCCGTATCAACGGCGGACGGGATCTAGGTCTCCCGTCTCTGCTCAAAGTATAAGAAGTGCTACTATACATGCTATGTTACAGTCTATCTAGTTTTACATGGTCGTTACACGTTGCCGGAGACATTGCCAAGGCTGTCCCCCCATGCATTTTTAGGGGGACATATGGTGCAAACGCCTCAATTTCCGCTCCGGTTGGCCCTATGAGGATGCAAACGCCGCAGAGAAGATGGTTCTAGGAGGAAAGAAAGGCCCCAACCGGTCATAGGCGTTGCGAAATATTGTGGTTGTGATCGTAGAGCGGGTGTACCAGGAAGACTGGCACTTCTTCTTAAGACGGGAACTAGACCCTCTTCTGTGGCGGAATGATGAGGACATTGGAAGCGATAATGATCAATGACAACGACGCTGTTTGGGAAAATGATTGCCTTTTCATGAGCTCATGTAGGTGTAGGCTTGCATGGGTGCAGAGATCGCCGGTTGTGAATCCGCACTCGTTGCGTAAGGAGGTTGCATGGGTGCAGAGACGGAGGGATGCGGATCTGAGCTTGCGGTGTAAGGCTGCATGGGAGCAGAAGCGGAGGTCTGTGAATCCGAACCAGTTCCTTCATCATACTCCTCTTGAACCTCGAGTTCTTCGGCTTTTTCTTGACAAGCCGTGGGCGAAAAGCCGCTACCAACCTTGGCAGCAACCAGTCGCCACTTGTCTGTCTCATACTCATCCATGGCCTTGCGTAACCTTTGTACCTACAGGCAGTCAGCCGAATGTCCACACAAGCCTCAGCAAACGGCTACTCACGGTATCATCGGTCCAAATAACGGTTTTCGCCTTGAGCTTCGTGCAATACCGAACTTGCAAAGTGCCGCTCGTCCTGCCGGGGAAGAAGTCTGCTATTTGCTTCCATGTAAGGTTCTTGTTCTCCTTTAATTCGACCAGCATTTGATCCTCCTGAGAGCTGAACTTGAGCTTCGGCCCTCTTGGCCTCGATGCTGGTTCTGGCATGCCCTCTTGCCCGACCACACTCGTTGTACTAGCCATCAATTCTGGAAGGCTTATCTGCATTAGATCAGGTAGAGTTTCGTGTCTGGTTTGAGCCGGAAGACGATGGTGATGGTGTTGCTGCTGTTGTTGTTGTTGTTGTTGTTGTTGTTGTTGTTGTTGTTGTTGTTGCTGCTGCTGTTGCTGCTGCTGCTGATGATGGTGCATGGCTAGTGGCTGGTACTGTCGGAGTGGAATGTGATGAGGAAAAAACTGGTCTCTATGAGACATCGGGTGATAAGATGAACGAAACGGCTCGCTGTGGGTCATCGAAGCCATGGTGGAAGGCGTATCTGGAAGCAAAGGTCCAATACTCTGGTCGCCGGCAAGACTATCGTCTTCCGAGTAGGGTCTTTTAGTGCCTCGGGAAGATGACCGCTGCGGTTCTGATCGTGCGGTTGTGTATCGTGACGGCTGGGCTTGACTGGAAGATTGGTGCTGAATGTATGGAAGATGAGGAAAATTCGGACTTATATGTTGTAGAAAACCTGTCGGCTGGCCAGGAAAGTCTGACTGAAACGCCCTGTGGGGAGTAGTTGGAGTCGGAAAATTGTATTCAACTTGCAACCCCTGTTGGGGCGTCTGCGAAGTGTTCTGCGGTGGCTGGAAGATGAGCTGGCGCCGTGGTACTTCTGCCGTTGACTGGCCTTGAAATCCGTGCTCAGCGCTATATTCTTGGTATGGATCCGCCAGTGTGTCGCTTTTGCATCGGTGCTGCACAAGCAAGGAAGACCACTAAAAGAGCAGCCAAAGAAGGGATATGAGCAGGACGAGATATAGCGTCTTATGAGCTAGAATTTTCTGGAACTCCTTCATCAAGCCCAAACAGTGGCAGAATAGTTACAGGAGCCAGATTGAGATCCTCAGCGCAGGGTGTTGGGCGAAGTGGTGCTACAAGAGCGGCAGAGCGGGAAGCAAGTATTAAAACTGCAAAAAGATAAGCATATAGAAGGACAGTTGTAAACGTGCCGGAGCAATAGCGAACGTTGCGCGGTTTTATGTTGTTGCCATCTCTCGGCGCATGGCATTAACAGAGTTTCCTATAGCCTTGTGGCATAGATGAACAAAAGGCAATCCAGAAGTCGGGGCCGACGACAGAAAGCGAGAGCAGTGAATTCAGAGTGACTCTAGCCAAAAAAGGTCTGACCCATGCAGCGGGAAAGGGTGACCCCAAAGCTTCAAGTCCGTCTCGTGGCCTGCTGGAGCTAGCCATGGTGTGAACCGCAACAATGGGCGCGCAACGGGTCATGCCTTTGAATGCTCCTATGCCTGGAATAGATTCTCCGTAGAAGTATCCTTGTCCCAGAAGGAGATGGCTGAAACACGCACGTGTTATCCTGTCAGCCGGGCCATGCAGGTGAAGATTTCACTCTTCTGTTGATGGTGCTCGAGTGATGCAGTCACAGTGTAGCCCCATTAGAAGTCCACTTAAGTAATCACCCAAGCCCGGCTAGCGATCAGCCTCCTGCAACAAGGCCAACGCCCAGTAGAGAGTGCTTGAGCGCCATCAATGCAAAGCCAAGGACTGAGCACGGATCCTGTCTGTGGATTGGGTGAGAAGAAGAGGGATACTGGCCATGGACCCGCTCGTTTCGGACGCGGACCTGCACATCCAGGGCTTGGACCCCATCAAAGAAACGTGGCCGAGACGTCACTCTCAGCAGGTTCAACTCGGGAGGAGCATTAAGATACAGCACGTCAGTGTGTGGGCAAGAGCAAACACGTACAATCCTTCAGTATCAGCCATTCTGCGAGACGTGATCGGTTGAAGATTGACAACGCGAGATCAGGAACCACGGGAGATCTTGCGACTGTGGCGCCAGGATCGGTTGAACTAACCACCACATATCACATATTTGGCCGGCTTAGCCGGTGCATTAGCTAACCATATTATTAGCTTCGCCGGTCAACGGACCGTGTGCGATGGGCAAGCCGCTCGCGGTAGGGAAGGGTACGACCGTCCAAGGACTCCAATCGGGTGGTTTGGCCCCCATTAATAAGAGGCATGTTATCGATATCGTCGTTTGCGGGGCGCTGACCCAATGAGCTAACTCGGCAGCAGGAAAATCGACAAATCTTAGCGATGTTCCCGTCAACAGCATGCTGCATAGCGAACAACAACACTGGAAGTTGTCATGACGATTCCAAAATTGGGCCGGGCTCGCGGTAAAGACCCTTGCTGGGCAGCTCCCTGCTCCTCTCGCAACCATTGCCGATTCGAGTCAATGGTGCGTGTTGTGGATGTCAGAAGCTCGGAAACCTCTTCTAACACCGCATGTGCGACGTACCAACAAGTTTGCCAACGACCTTCGAAATCACTGATGGTCGTGCGGCACTTGCAGCGCTAGAAGGACTCGAGACGTTCGAGAGCATCTTCCCACAGTTGGACCTTTGGTCTCTCGACACAAGCCATTCAATCCTTAGGTAATCATTCCTTATGTAAGCAGCCGCATCCACGCGAAGAATCTAGAGTGTCTTCGACAAAAACCTTCCAAACATCATCCACGCCCCTTCTCAGGACGTTTGAAGGATGTCGCAGCCTGACATCCAAGACAAGCCCCGTGACCGATCCATGGAAGTCTATTACATCAGGTGATATCTCGATATTGGTCACGTGTAGCGTTTGGCCCCTGAACCATAACACAATAGGCGTCAAAATCGTCTCTGCTTTTCGCCTCGCTGCTCGTACTCGTGCTGGGGCCAACAATCCAACACACGTTACCTCAGAAGCTCTATAGTGCTCACAATTAATCACGCAACTCACCTTCTGGAAGTCTCATGGAAGTCTCGGGTGGGCTCACAATTAATCACGCAACTCACCTTCTAGAAGTCTCATGGAAGTCTCGGGTGGGCGTGGACCCAAGAATAGAAATGGAAACGTAAGTTGTAGTTAGACCCTGTCTTCTCTCATCTGCATCATCACATATCGCTAAGCAAACACATCCTCGCGATCGAAAGAGACCTCCAGCTCTGCGAACGAGCTGAAATGCACCGGCCGATGCATTGCGTCGTAAAACGGCCGGGGCTGGTCGATCTTGCAATACACCGGCCTCTTCTCCACACTTCCAAATGACGCTCCCATAAAACTGTAATTCCATTGCTCCGTCTCGGGCACTAGAAAATATCCCCTGATCTTGTCACTCAGCAATAGCTGACATTTCTCGCCAAAGGCAGTGCTGAACCCAGCTGGAGAATCGGACGAGGTGTCCTTGTTCTGGGCCCCCCACGTGTACCCGGCAGGGGTGAGCGCCCATGACGAGAGAGACACTGACCCTGGAGTGAAGGAAACGGCCAAGGTGATCGTCTTCTTGTCCCAACTTGGATGAGCAGCCATCAGACGAGAGTGCATAGTGACATCTGCTGCCGTCATGTATGGTGCTTCGTTGCCCGACACCGTGTGGATGATACCAAGAGCCTCCATGCTCTTCAGGTACTCGTGCTGTGGCAACTGCTGAGGAAGCTGCACATCGCGGGTGTTGCCCACCTGCGGCACCATAACAATAGTGCGGATCTCCTTCACCCGGTCGTTGTCCGGTGGCGAAGAGCCGTACAGGTAACCTGCAACTTGCACCCTCAAATCAGCAATGGCAATGAAGCGCTTGAGGACGTTTTTCGGCAGAATGTAGGTGTAGCGGTCTTCCGACTCGTGAATATCGTCTGAGGAGATGTAGATGTTGTTTGCTCTCGTCCGAAGATTCGACGTAGCAATAGCACGAGTTCTCCATTCAGTCTTGGACGCAAATGCTTGCTGCTCATACTGTGATGTCGTTGTGACCACGATTTCCTCGCCCCGAACGTTCTGCGTCTTGGTGGTGACTGCTGTCAACTGCTGTTGTTCCTGCTGTTGCTTCTCTATCTCTGCGGCTTGTTGCCGCTGCATCGATGGGGCAGAAATTTCCATTCCAAGGATGATATCTCGCACCTCGCTGCTGGTGAGGGATTGAGTATTGACGTTGTTTTTCTTGCCGTAGTCGTTCAAGATCAGATCACGAAGCTGGACTTCGACCTTGATCCAATCTTCATCCGAGAGGGAAGGCCATATGTGATGTGCTTGCGTGATGACCGTCTTGTCGGGCCTCAACAGAAGCTTGGTCTTGTCAGTGTTCACGTGTAACGCCCTTAGAATAAGCACCAGCCGCGAGAAGGCCGTATACGAAGAGACGGTCTTGAGCCATTCGTCGTACAGATTGAAAAGCACCATTTGAGGTTCTGTAGCACGAAGAATCATGTCCGCCAGCTTTTCTACCTTCATGGCCGCTTGGAACGGTAACTGCAGCTCCGAGGCTCGAATGGAGATATTCGGGAAATCGAGCAGATGCACCTCCAGTGGGTCAAGAAGACCTTTGCGCGTGACAATCAGCTGCTTTGGCTGCTCGTCGACTGGCAAGGATCGAATTAAGGCGGCAACTTCTTCTGCGGTCTTCCATTTTGCAAGCTGGCCAAGTCGCTTTTGCCCAGCCCATACACTTGTGTGAATGATTTTCAAAAACAATTGGCCGGTCCGCGGGTTGAAGATGAAGATCGCTCCATTGATAGGTTTTGTTGTCAAATTCCCTTCGAAAGTTTTGTGAATGGTGACGCGATACACGTTTGTGTCATCGATGAAAAGCTGTGTCTGGTTGCTGAACAGCTCGGAGTAGTTCTGCGAGTTCAAGAATTCTTGTGTGCTCTCGGAAGCATAGAGCTGCAGACCTTTTCGAATACGTTCTCGAAGGACGTACAATGCCGGATTCGCCTTCATGATCTTCGCCATCGCTTGCTGCACAAGCGCCTTGAGACCGGGGAAATACTGTCCATAGGCTGAGTAGAGGTTATAGGCGAGGTCGATGCCGATCATCAAACCCGTAGCAGAAGGATAGATGCTCATACTGTCGGTGGTGTAATCAAGGTACTTGGCTCTAACATATCTTTCAATGTCATGAGAGTCATAGTCGCCGTACCTCAATTGAACATCAAGCCAAAACTTGTTTGTCGTAGTTGCCTCAATCTGGTCCTTGGTATCGAACAGAAGAGAAGGTCTTGTAACGTTCCACTTGTGACTTGCGAAGAGGAGAATGTCGGCGCATGAGCTGTTCATCTTGTAGGATTTTCGGGGATGAATCGTCTCCTTCTGTACCGTCTCGATACCCAGTTGTTCGAGCTCTTGGTCGAAGACTTGGCAGAGATCCATAACAACAGACTCGTGAATCTTCTGCCACAGATGCGCGCGGAAAATCTGGATGAGCGAGATCTTCAGCGTGGGGATCTTTCCATGTAAGAATATGCCAGTCAGGTCAAGCTGTACTTGGAACCCTACATAGACATTTGCTCGATTGATGGTGGGCGACCACCACAGCGTGAAACGACGATTGGGGATCTGGTTGAGACCCGATCGCTGAGCATTGGTTAATTTCTTAAATTTCATAGAGTTTTCGAAGCCGCTGTTGTGGAGCACAAGATAGTCGTGTCGCAAGTACAGCTGGTCCTTATCGACCCGGAAACCAGCCCATTTCGTAGGCTCAGCTTCGAGCACGATCTCCTTAATGATAAAGCTATGGGCTTGCGGGATGAAACGCTCGACTGGTTTCTTGCGCGCGAGCAGACAGGGAATCTCCGCCAGATTGCCAAATATTTGAGCGAACAGCTGAGGAAACTGTTGCGTACGGTTTGGATTCCACCCCATGCGCCGCTGAGTCCATGCGGAGAAGCCCAGTGAACGTGCCAGAGCAACAGTATCCCAGAAAAGGCCAGAGTGCCAACGCTCGCTTTGGCTGAAGCCGAACATGTTCTCGGGATAAACGTACCAGCCATCGGTGTCGATTAGTCCTGCGAGGACGGCCAGGCGAACAGCTCGTGTATTCTTCATAAAGACCTCTGGAATACGCTTCTTGTCGGCCGCGGGGCCCGTGGCTTCGGTCGTGAGCACTCCGAGGTCGCGGAGCGCGATGAGTAGCGTGTTGACACCAGAGGAGTGCTCGGAACGGTCAACGATCTGATCGGCAAGTTGTTCTTCCTCCTCGTGCTGTAAGTCACCGTGCTCTCGACGACCAGCCTGCAAACGAGTAACACGTTGACGCTCGGCGTGTGATGTTCGGCCATGGTAACCTTCAACGATGAACTGGACACTCTCGTTATCGCTGCTCCTATCGAGATCCTTATCACCATCTTCGTCTTCATCCTCACTGAGTGCCTCAATGATTTCCAGGGCGGCGTCGTCATCGTCCTCATTCTGCTCCTCTGGCATCTCGTCAGCGAATGCCGGATGCTCAGGCACCTCGGCAGGACCGACGAGCGTCATAAGTTCGTCATCGGACCTGAGCTGCTGCAGAGCCTCGTCAGAAAGCAGCTCGGCAGGTTGCGATCTGCGTTCTTCATTGCCAGGAGCTGGAAAAGACGACGGGAAGTCGAGATCAGGTGAGGTGCGAGCGCGTTGCCGACGCGCTGGTGACTTTGCAGGGCTCGAGCTTAGGAAATGCTTTGCTCCACGCTGCTGTTCGGATGCCTCTGGACCCTCGATCGAGTCCTTGATGTCTCTAGGAGGCGATTTCCAGACTCGGGCCTGGCCAGGCACACGATCTGGCTGGACTGTCCATCCAGCAGCAAGCCGCTGCTTGATGATGGTCTGCCGCGCTTGACGCCTGGCAGGACGCGGAGGTACTGTGTCTTCAGTGACAGGAGGGAAAGATCGAGCACTGAGGCGAGTCTTGCCTACAGTAGCGTAACCGAGCTGTCCATGCCAAACAAGTTGAAGGTCGAGTTCAGCCGCGTAACAGGCAAGAAACTCCCGGACTGGAGCTTCGTGATTGCTGTAGATGGTAGTGCTATTACGTTTGCCATCTCCCAGCCACAGGCCCAGAAAATAGGGGTTGACTGGCACAATCTGTTCAGGGAGCTCAAAACCAGGACATCTGAAGAGCCTGTGTTTGGCTCTCTCTGCTGGTTCAAGAGAAGCGAATTCGGCAGCGGTCATCTCAACCGTATCATATCGCTCAGCTACCGAAACCTGAGGCGCAGCCGGACCTTCTGGAATGGCCTCACCTTCTTCGAAATCGACGCCCTCGATTGTGCGCTCTTCAGCAGATCCTGGCAGCACAGGGAAAGTGTAGCTGCGTGCGTACTTCACGTAGTCGCGAGAACAGTACACACGTATCTTAAGGTCTGAGCCATTCTTGTTCCAGAGGAGAAACATGTTCGGCAGGCCTGTATCGATCCGTACCTCTCCACCCTTGCCACCCGCAGACTTGGCTAAGAAACGTTGACGAAGATTAGCTAGAGTTACATCACCTTTGTCGTGAATCTCGCGACTCTTGGTGACGGCAGCAGCGAAGGCTTCTTCTTTTGTCGGGAAGAAGACTGGCGGGTGATTGTCGTGGCCTTTGATATTCGTCCGCTCAGAGTTCCCCCACGAACAAGTCACTCGTTCCCCTCGGTTACCTTTGCCATCAGGAATTTTGACCACATAAGACTCCTCCTGAGTAGTAATGCCAGTAGTACCATTAAGCCTGTTTCGGACACGATCCGCTCCGTTCTTGCCTCGCTCGGCATCAAGCACCCAGGCGATGGCACTTTTCAAGGCAGACAAAAAGTCTGGACGCTGCTTGACAAGATTCTTAGGTCGACCTGCGTCCGCAGGATCAGAACTGGGGTCGGGCAAGTCTCCAATGTGATCTTCAAAGCGTTGACGATGACTTTGAACCTGTAACCCAGCGTATTGGTTCCTAGACATCTTCTCCCGGTGTAGAACCAAGATGTGGTTTGGTGTAACAACCAGATCCTCTTTGCCAGAACCAATCTTAATGCGATACAGACAGTCCGTACCTTTCACGACGTTGAATGCGCGACGGGAACCACCATCTGGACCTAGAAGTAGATCTCCTTCCACGACGTCTTCGACGGCGACCTTAGAGCCATCATAGCGCAGCAGCATAGTCCCATTGGCGAGACAGGCTCTCTCCCAAAAGAGGCCTTCCCAGGATGGGAAAGCGGTTGCTTTGAACAGAGTGTGCTCTAGGATAGTCTCGACGCCGCCAAGCGCCTGGATGACATCCGTGCGATAGGCATTCAGATTCCACAGCTTTCCATCATGCCGTTGACTAGTCCACCAAAATGGGTTGCTCTTCATCAGCTGGTAGGCTTTGAACTCCGTTCGAGCACGGAAGCCTTTGTCAAAGCTGAGTGTGCTTCGGTCCTTTTGGAACAGGGTATTTATTCGAGGAAGACCACGATCCCAACTGTCTTCTAGGTCTTCTAACGTAAGTCGACGATTCTGTTGATTCGCTTCCATTCGCTTCTGCGAGTATTCCGTCCAGACCCTCTGGGAGTCAATAAATTCAGCCTCCCAAGGAATGATGTATCTGAAGATGTTTGGAATCAAAGTCTCTTCGTCATGCGACATTCCAGCGCGATAATGTGTTACGCCAGTATCTGTTTGCTTCGACCAGCGCTTATCACTCGTCGGAATAAGAATATGCGACCCGGATATCATGCCCAAACCGCCTAACTCTTTTGGTGTGTAGAAAACAGCAGGAGGAAATCTTGAAGGCATCTTTGAGTTAAGCCCAATCTTGACCCGGGTCTGGATCTTCGTCTCGCATTTCACTATTGTGTCAAGCAGGTTGATTGTAGAAACAGCCGCCTCTCTATAGTAGGTGAAGAGAGCGATCAAGGTAGTGTTCCATTTATTGGCAATCTTAGTGAAGGTTGTCGATCCCGAAGACATCAAAATCTGTCTAATCCTGTTGTTGAACTTCTGAACGTCTTCTTCGGTAACCTGCAAGAACGCATGCGCCGTCCTCTCTTTGGTCGTATTGTCTGCGAGAGCCCATACGCTATCTTTGACAGTGAACTCCTCATTCTGATTTCTGGTCTTGGGCAGGATGCGCACCTCGAAGCCACACATCGAGAATAGCAGATTTGGGTTGTTCCTGCTGTAGACGCTAGCAAAAGTATCATCCCATTCGATGGTGGTCACTGATCGTGGCAGACGGTTCTTCAGATCCCAGAAAACAGCCCGTCCCAGATTGACGTCGTGTCGCATTAATCTCATCCGAGAATCGCGCGGCCAACATTTCTTATTCTTGTACCCGATGACATTTTCAAAATTTGGATCTGGCTGCTCAGTCAGAAACCGCTGAATCAGATCCCGTGATTCATCGGCAGTAAACCTGAAAAACACCCAGATCTTATCGATGTATCGGGTGTACAATCTGATTGGATGTCGACTCTCGGTCTCTCGATCTCGAAATTGCAAGAAATCATTCGGGCTTTGGGGGGGCCCCGCAATCTCACTAGCACGCTGCAGACCGAGCAGCAACAAATCGATAACCAGACCATAATACTGGAACACAAACCCTGAGAATTGAAGGCCTCGGATCATGCCATAGCTGTTTGTATGGTTCATGTCCTTGTAATTCAGCTGGACATTGTTTTTCGAGGTAATGTAATCTGCCAGATTGTGATCCATGATCAACCGGAGAAGACGGTTGAGCAATGTCAAATCAATCTTTTCATAGACTTTCGACAGCTGCGTTTCGATCATAACATTGCACTCGCCTTCTTCGGTTTCCCATACTTTCGTGAGGTTGTTTATGCCCTGAGCCCATTTATATGTGAGCAAAGGTGGGACTTCTGAGTCGGATGGCTTGATCCAAGCTGGGAACAAATGACGTTGATCAGCCTGATACCACAAGTACTGATCAAGATAGGCATCTGTAATCTTCTCAATGGGTTCGATATCGTACACCGGATTAATTGTGCTGTAGTTGTCGTTCATGTCGATACCGACCTCCTTAAAAGCTCGTTGAGTCAGCAAGAAGCGTTTAATTCTAGCCAGCGTAGTGCCTGGAGAATCATACGCCTGCTCGATAAGAGCCAGCTCTTCTCTCTGGTTTTGATTCAATCGGCCTTTGACTGAGTAGGCTTCTCGTAACCTTTCAAGAGCTAGGATCAGGATTTTGGTGTCATGCTTGTATGATACACTTGGAAATGGAATTGGAGAGAACTTTCGCGACTCGAGCCAGTGCACTGTGGTTGTATAGATCGCAACAGCTTCCTCAGATGATACGTAAGGCCCGTCCTTCATGTAGTTGTGCTGCCTCTCTTGCTCAGATTTTAGCCACAAGCGAGTTAGTCGACCAAGATTCTTCTTCGCTACAGTTTTGTCAACGGTGGCACCCCTTCTTATCCGCTCACGATTGTAGTGCGCCACCGAAATCCACCAATCTGCTTTGCTCTTGACGTAACGGAGAATGATGTTCTCGATAGGAGCAGGAAGCCCGGGTACCTTCCAGGGAATATTACTCTTCCAGCATCTCCAGGCTTCGGAAAGATGCTGTAGGACGGTATTGACTTTGTTTTGCTTGATCCCCTCAGGCATCATGTCCATCAGGTCTGCCATCACCGAAGCGCGTAGTTCGAGGTCGAAGTGCGACTCTACTCGCTGCTTTGTGACTGTCTTCGCCACACCCTTGCTATGACGACCCTCGAACTGCCGGGAAAGCAGATTGCCAAGCCACCGTTCGAGAAGGGGAATAATGCCACGCATGAAGAAAAGCCACACTCGCCAGGCCGGTGCCCAAAAACCACAACCAGGTCCCTTTCCAACCGGCCCAGAGTTAAAGCGATGGTAGATCAAATGTTTCAAGTCTTTGCACGATCGGATCTGATGCATGAGTTTATACTTGTATCGATACATGCCCGTCAGTTGACCAACATGGTTGAAGGCGTACAGAATCCCGTCGGCGAGCTGGAAAGCATCAATGTTGCCCAGGCGGTATTGGACTTGAGCGTCAACAATCAACTTCGTCAATCTAAGAATCTCTCGCATCAAATGGAAGGCGTTTCCAAATCTGGACTTCTTACGCTCTTTCGTTGTGAGAGTCTTGACAGGCTTAAGATTGAAGTTGTAATCCAGGTGCAGGTATGTCAGATTCTTGCGATGAATGAGCAAATTTAGCATATTGAAACCCTGTCGACACACTTGCAACCCTGCTTCTACCCAGTCTATCGTTGTCTGCTGGAAGAATTTTGTGGACTTCAGTGTTTGGAGAAGGTATTGCTTGTTCTGAGCTTTTGGCTTCTTCTCGTGCAGTTCATTCAGGACGTAGCTTTTCAGTAGCTTCTGATACGACACTCTGACCTTGACTGGCTGACCTTGTGGACAATGCTCAAGATACCATCGTTTTACCAATGGTACGTCCTGAGCTCGCACCATCTTGCCAGACCGACGGTCAAATGGGAACGGTGCCCACCAGAGTGAGATAGCAGATGCTGTTTCGCTAGTGTAGAGCTCTTCGTCGGCCAAAAAGGGTTCCACATTTCCGGGCAATTCGAACTCGTCATCTTCGTTATTGCTGGGGCCAAATATCTCGTCCTCGTGGCTCACAGTGATGTTCTTAGGAGCAACCGATCGTGAAGAAATAGGATTGATGACAGGGTCGAAGTAGAAAGCAGGTAAGTTGGGGTCTTCAGATCGCACGTAGACAACTTGGGGATATGAATACCAAGAGAGCTTGACGCTTCTCGGCAATGAATTGTAGAGGTATGGAAACGCAACGCGATATTCTGTTCGTATGGGTGCGCGGAAAATGATTCGATCGATAGCGTTGAATTCTCCAAAATCCTCATCTTTCGGATCCACGTCTTTGTACAAGGGCTCGAACCTTGGACCGCCTGGTATGGCAACATTCAGTGCTTTCGCGGTGAAGAAGCTTTCTCTGTCGAACATATGGAAGTAATTTTTGTCCACTACATCGCTGAGGAGCTGGTGACTCAATCGATATAGAGTCGCCATCTGTGGCAATGTGAGATTCCATTCCTTGTAGCTCGGCCCGTTGACATGCGGCGTGTCCAATAAAGATCTATGGTCGTAGAACCACTCATACACCGGTCCGTCTTCATTTTCGTCTAACTCCATTTGTATCGGCTCTAAAGGCTCAACATCCTCGATATTCTCGGACCATGACAGAGGCGGCTCTTCATCGTCAAATGGTGGGAATCTCATCCTCTTGAAATGTCTTCGGTCACTCTTTTCCCGTCTCATGCACACCCACATAGTAGCCCACTGGGCATGAAAGACTGGTTCAATGATCCTCGGTGTCTCGTTGACCAGCGTGAGGCAACCGTTGACATGATATAGGACCTTGACTTCGCGTGCAGATTCCCAAGGCATCGGCATGTTTTCGAGCAGCTTGAGAACCGCGTGTGGCATGAACTTCAAAGCACCAAGATAGCTCCTTTTGTCGCTGCTGAACTTCCTCTGGCTGACATCGCCAATATCTTTCACGATCTTGCGCAGATGCTCAGGCGGCATATCTGCCTTCTGAGTCTCCACAAATCCACCCTTCCACTTTTTCGCAAAGCGGTTTCTCTGTGTACGCAGCCAGTCCTTCTTCTTCTGCGCGAGCTTCGCAACTTGTGGGTCGGCCGGAGGACGATAGCCGGGAGGTGGTGGCGCCATGCCAGGCGGAGGAGGTGCGGCCGACCATCCTGGTGGTGGCGGAGGAGGGATAAAGGTCATCTTGATGAAGGAGACTGAATTGAAAGGATGATGAATTCTGCTCACGTGCAGGTCGTAGGTTACTCACCATCAGTATCATATGCTCTTACGCTCGAAAGGTAAGCCCTTTCTAGCGGCTGAGCAGATCCCCACACAAAGAGCGCTATTTGACGTTGCTACTTCACCAGAAGTTACAGGAGAAAAACTGCTTTCTTGCTGCGGTTCCTCGAGAGATATCTGGAGCGTGGCACTTCAGGCACTAGTCTTCTAGGAGATTGGCGCAACACTAATCTAGCTCGAACTTTCCAGCGCCCACACTCCACACTTCAAGATCTCCAATTTTCAATATTGTACGGCAACGGCATCTAACAGAACAGCCTTATTATAACGTCTACTCGCCCTCTAAATCTTTCTCATCGCCAAAATGACGTCCGTTAGATTGCAATATGTGAGTGACCGAGCTCTCTCGCGAATTTAGAAATATCAATGACTGACCATCAACTCAACAGCGACGACGAAATCCGTACGACCTTCTTCCTCTGCTATCAGCCGGTACAGATCCCTGAACTAACACTCCCTCAGCTACAACACCCGCTCAAATAAAACTCGCATAATCAAGACCCCTGGAGGCAAGCTCCGCTACCTACACATCAAGAAGCGCGGTTCGGCCCCGAAATGCGGTGACTGCAAGATCAAGCTACCAGGCCTCCAAGCCACCCGACCACGAGAGCTCGCCACGATGTCAAAGACTCAGAAGTCAGTTTCGCGCGCATACGGAGGATCAAGATGTGCAAACTGTGTGAGGGATAGGATTGTGAGGGCGTTCTTGATTGAGGAGCAGAAGATTGTGAAGAAAGTGTTGAAGGAGAGTCAAGAGAAGAAGACTGGGAAGAAATGAGGATGAGCTTGAGATGAGCGAGGAACGTGGACGCGAGGCGCGGTGGGAATCGAGACACGATACGTGGCACGAGATTCAAGCCAGTTTTGGCAGAAATCAGGTGAACTGAAATACTATGGGCCTCATTCACACTGCTCCGAGGACCGCTTCAAAGCGTAGTGTTTACAGGGAGTTATAAATGACAGCCAAACTCGACGATTCATTGTGGCCTATGGTCAACCCGAGCGCAGAACCCGAGAGACCCTTTTGTCTCCTTACCAGCCTGTACTCATGGGTCCGTCTGGTCCACGCTGCGTCCTACTATCATCGTTCGCTTGCGCGCTGCTGAGGATCATTTGAGTGTCCCACTTTCCCACCCCATCTCTGGAGACCCCAGTGAACCCGTGAACTTCCACACAGAACGTGGTCTCTAACAACACTGGTGTCGATCTTACTTTCCAGGCCTCCGCGCGTCACTATTCAAGGTTTCTTCACTCATATCTTCCAATGCTTATTCTGCGTCGGTTTCGTGCAAATTGCCATAATTATAGTTCACAGGTGTGCAACCTTCTACTAATTGATTGTCGAAACTTTTCGCCGGGGTATTTGGATCATCGCTATGCAACTCAATGCAAATCATGGGATGGTATGCTGAGCAAAGGAAGCAGGAGGTATCTTCACCGGCCTCGCTACTGGTTGATTGGCTTAAATTATCTATCTTGTTCAACAAGAAACACAAAGCCCGTTGTCGGAAGCCTTGAGAACCGGCTTCCCAATCCCAAGCGTTTGAAACTAAGCTCAATCTCTCCCATCTCGCACTCATCACATCAATCATGCAACCTATCGAATCAATTACCCGTATCTCCTTGTGACCGTCCCATTAATATCTAACCAGCCAGCCTAGACGACCCCTCGGAGCATCTTATCTTCCGTCGTCCTTCAACCACAACACCACACCCCGGCCGCTGACAGCTGTCATATCGCCATTGTGGTCCAAGCCCCGTAGCACGAGTGAACCCATCCACCGCGGCAGCGTAGATCACATCATTGGCATTCGAACCGAGGCGCAGGGACAACTAAAGCGGCAATTAACTCCTGAAGACAATCTCGGTGGGACGACATGACTGTGCTTGCACAACATGAGAGCCAAGGGGCCAGCTTTGGTAGGATTCAGGGCCCATGACGCGGATAGGGTGCGGCGATGTAGATGTACGTAGTGTGCGGTAAGTCAAGCAGAGTTCACAGCCGGAAATGTGGGACCAACGAGGTGCTTCAGGAACTAGAAGAATGGGCAGCCAGGAGATTGGAAAGATGGGGGGGGAAGTGGTCGCTATCAGAAGATGTTCTCCGTGCAGTGAAGCTCAGGCACAACGTTCAATGGCAACGGGTTGGACGGCGGGAATGGGGAAGCAGGAGCCGGTCGATTGTTAAATCTGCGTTTCGTGCAACGTGAGCGTCCCTTGCTGGGGTGAAATGATTGACCCTTCGGATAATAGATCATGCTGTGTACCCTCTGTCTCTTGAAAGCCAGATCGTCGAATAGCGAACATTTGTCAATTTCGGCTCGGGTGGGATCGTTCGAGATGCCAAGGGCTCTGTAAAGGTCAATCGGCTTGAAACTTGACAGGCAGATGAAGTAAGTAACTGAAGCGAAATGGTTTTGAGCGGGGCGACGGGGTTGCCAAAGTCAGGGCAGCCAGAGAACTGGTGATTTAGCCATACCGCGTAAGCTGTCACGGTTGCTGGCAGGGGGTTGGATTTTCAGTGCAGACGGGCAGGCCGAGGCAGCTAGGGACGGAAAGATGGTTTGGAAACATGGTTTACCACTGCATGTGTAACGAGACCGTCAAGGAGGGTGCTTAGAGGTTGGAGCATCACCAGTCCCGCAAAGCTACGCTTCCAAATTCTGAAATTTCTGAGAGACCAGACGTTGCGGGCTCTGTTGTGATGACAGCCATGAGGGGAAGGGGGCAATGTGCTGCAAGGGTGCTCATGTCCATAAGGTGGAGTGGTTGGATGTGTAAAGTCATCTCATGGTCCCGAGTATGTGGGCGTTTGGACTGTAGGAACTTGGAGCAGTGCTGCAACCGGCTGATGATTACTGACAGCCGGTAGAAGGGTCTCTAAAGAGCCTATCATTTGAAGGCACTGCAGAGCTCCATCTGATTAGTGAAGAAATGTATCGGGGAAGCCTACTTCAGGCTACCATTGACGGCTGAACAGGGCATCCCGTTCCCAGGAACGCAAAGCCGTGAACTATCTCACAATCATCAAGCTCAGCAACGTGAAACTTGACAACTTAGCTTGACATGCATGCGCTTGCATGAGTTGCCTTGTTGTCATTTTTCAACAATGACTGACAATGTTTCCCAACATCTCTCTTCAGGCACCTGCATTTTCATTGGGGTGATGCTGTCTGTAACCATCGCGCATGAATTAGTGTGCAACTTAGAGATTATATTGCCGGCCAGGCTCAGCATCAATGCCTCGGATAACAGCATAGCCTTTTTTGGATCATCAGACGTGGAGAGATACGGGATGATGCTCGACCGTCTGCGTCTGCGCTGACAAAAGAATAGCAACAAGACCAGCCGTGTCTGAGTCCAAGGGTTGTAAATGTGAGGAAAGCATCATGCCGTGACAAGCAACACGGGACGAAGTGGAAAGTTTCGAAACCGGCGAAACTCTCAAAAGTGCGTGTGGCTCAAGGAACCAAGACTGGTCTTTGCATAGCCAAAGAATGTAGCACACGTGTAAAGAAGCTAAGGGAAAGCTTCTAAAGTACTTGTTCACCAATCAAAGTTCTGAAGCTGGGTTTCGCAAAAGAGCATCGTTCAGCCTGTTGACATCGTAGAGCTTGAAAGTCAGAGGGGAATCGATGCACCCGCGAAGATGAGCATCTCAAATTGCCGCGGAAAACCAGTGAGAGACTCTAATGACCTCCAAGCAAAATCTGGATAAGAGGAAGATCAATGGTCAGTTGCAAGCTTCTTCAGCTAGGTTCGGCTGAGATTATCAGCTGTCAAATCTTAGGGCAAGCAAAACGCCGCTATCACCGCTGTACTTATCCGAGATCAACCCACGCAAGGATTTGCAGAAATGATCTACCGTATCTAGAGTTTGAAATTCCAACCTGAGGTAAGCGACGGCGACCGCAAGTCGATATGATCTACTCCTCGGGGTAAATTGCGACCAATACTATGGTGTCTGCGCGTCCGCACATGGTAGAGGACCGATATGCCAGCCATTGAAGAATTCATGCTGAGAGAAATTGTATCCTTCGATTGCATCCTACGTTGGGAACTAACGCTGGTATTTGATGCCTGCAGAATGTTGGCGAGACGGTTGGAAAAAAGTAGTCGCTGATGGTCGCTGATGGTTGCTGCTGACCGCTGCCACTGGCGAGAGCCTCCGGAAGATACAGTGTGCCCCACCTCAAAGGGGATATGAGGCGGTTCCTAGTTTTGTGCGGTCCCATCTTATTTGCCTTGCAAGCAAGAATATTGTCGATGGTTGCGGTGGAAGTAAGCATGCTTGCATCGCCTCTCTAGAGTGGGCGTAGCGGTGGTGCTTAAATACCAACCCGTATTGGTGGCCTCAGGCATGCACTCAATGCTTAGAAACCAGTGGCAAGCCTCCTTCTGCGCCACTACAGCCTTTCGCCGGATATTCCTGGACATGCAAGCTTCTCGCTTGGAGCCATGACCACTGCGGCCAATCCTTCCAACCCGTACGTGAACCAGTCCTGGATCAGAGCTTTGCAGCTGCACGCTCTGTTGGCGAATGTTGCTGGGATCGTCGAGTCATGAATCTGTGGTGCTGCCAGATCCATCTCGCACCAATGCCATGGGTTGCAGATCGGTATGATGCCCACCACGACCCCATTGTCAGAGGTACTCTCCATGTCGTTTGCGCCTGCTGTACCTGATCACCTGTACAAGGCGCGGTCCGGGCCGAGCACGTCAACATCCCCTATGTATATGTGAGAGTTTAGTATATTCGTTTTCTCGTTGAGATGGAAGTACAGGACAGCAAAGCGACGCCGTTGAGATCCAGCAATAACAGGGGGAGAGCGGATATCGCGATGGTCATTATGTGATATCACATTTGGCTGCGATGATGACGAAACAAGGTTGAGTCGGATCAAGCTTTCCACGACAGTGTCGGCCAGCAGGGAAGGATCGTCCTCGTGGTGTGGCTTGCTGTGACAATTGCAAATCCAACCCCGGGATGTCATCGATAGAATCAACTGCCAGAGTATTCCCTTCGAAACGCTTCGAAGTGGAGGAACGAAACCACCAAGGTTCAATCCGATTGGAAGAGTCTGAAGTTTTGCGGTAAGCGGCACGCTTGAGGGACTGCTTGCAGGATCAGCTGGCGGCTGCATATTGCGCTCGCGCCTCTTGGCCTCGTACCAATGTACGTTTATAGGCGGTGTATGCAGAAGGCACTTTCGGAGTTGACGTTGCTATATTCGGGATGACCGAGTGCGGACTTCGAAGGAAGATCAACTTTGAAGGGGGTGGGATCAGCCAAGTAGAGACTTAATATGGCCAGCAAAATATGGTATAGAGCCCTTCGCTTCCCAAAGCTAGCAGCTTCTTTGGGAATCTCTATCCTGTCCCTTCAGTGAACCATTTGACAAAACAGCATATAAAAGCTTGAGATGATTGACGGAAATGATCTGAAATTAATGAGCCTCAGTCTGCATATCTGGATCGTATGTTTTGCACGAATGAGAAACAGCAGTGGGGTCATGGATTCGTACAAATCCGACAGGCCAATGAAACAATATGCAGCGCAGCAGTACCATCACACCCTCCACGAAGCGTTGACTGAAGAGTATCCATACCAAGTAGCCATCCATGATCGCGAGATCAACCGCATCCGTGTCTATAACATCATGGTCTCTGCGGGAAAACGTTATGAAAGTGATGAACCCATAGCGAGGCAGCATGAAGGATGCGCTAGTCCTGGTTTAAACTTTTCCTGAACCATTCTTCAACGCCTATCGTTTCAGTTAGTCTAATTGAGAAATCACCCTTCAGAGGCAGCCTCCACGCATTTCTCGCATGTTTCCAGAATGAATTATCTTGCCACAGGCTGCGTTGGCGATGTGTATGGGTAACACAAGATTTCTTTCATGCACGTGTCTTGTTTCGCCTGAAGCTCTCCTGCATATGCCAGTTCACCTTGACTTGGTAAGCGCTCAGGCTTGTGATCAGAGAAATCCGGCAAGTGGTAGTAATAAGAGCTACCGTCAGACGATTGTGGAAACGCAAAAGCTGGTTCACTCTCAGGGGTGAGCGGAGAAGCAACGGAGAAATGATCGACTTCTTGTGAAAGTCGATCAGTGCCTTGCAGCCCGTAAAATGTTGGGACTCTCGAGCTTTGAGGCGCAGAGTCACTGCCTTGGCGATTCATCTGCTCTTCTCTGCGCAATCTGGCAGCTCGTCTAGCAGCGCGCCCTCCTTTTGCTCCAGATCGTTGCCGGAGTGGAGCTGGAATCCTCGTCCTGATTGTTTTTTTGTTGCTGCCATGTTTTCGGTAGCGAGTAGTCGATTGGACACCGTGCCTTATAGCGTCTGCTGTAAGAATCCAAACACTATTAGCTTTCCTTGCTTGATGTCCAGGATTTGCTGGATCTGTCCGATCGTTTTCGAAAGCCTGCGTGATGCGTCAGTTTGCTTCGTCTTTATTTACCGAGTCATCTGCAAGAGCTAACCTGATTCATGGATAGATTATGCCGTATGCTGTTCTGCCACCCGTTGGTGCCAGATTCGCTAGGCTTTGTGGTGTTCTGCACAAACCAGTCGTATATTTCTCTCAGCATCATCCTGTGACCAGGAGCCTGCATTAGGGCTTCATGTATCAGTCTAGCGTAAGGCTTGTCTCCCGAACCTTCTTCTTCATCTTGGCTATCCTTGGTGAGCAGACCGATTGTGGAGCGAAAGGCTGGGATGGGCTCCTCCGGCACAAATGGCCACATCTCGATTGCTGGCGAGGAATCAATCCGTGGACTGGTAGAAGAAGAGGTCATGTCTTCTTTGTAGGCCTCAACATCGGAAGAATCACCAATCTTGTATATTTCATCAAAGGCGGTTTGCGTAGGATACATAAAATCCTGGTTTAGACATTGAGTCGGCGAAGCCTGGAACTCCGATCCAAAGCTTTGGTCTTGTGCTTCCAAAGTATCATGGTAACGCCAAGTATCTCGAGTTCCATTTCTCTGGAATAGGTTCGCCGACGACCCCAGATTGAGGGCAGGCGCGTCGTTCCGATAGGTATGAGTAGGTATTCTGGCAGAGCGTGCGGTAGATTCTTGATCAGCGAGACCTTGCAATGTCTCGTAGTATTGTGGTTGAGTGTCGACATAGCCGAGACGTTCGCCCAGCAATATCTGCTGTTTGAAATATGAATCATCTTGCTGCAGTTCCATCGGGTTGCAATGGTCAAAGAACGAGCTGGTCGATCTGAGCGAAACATGAGATCCCTGCATTCTCCGAAGGTGGCAAAACGAAATTGTCTGAGGTAATGAGGATATTAGGATGGCACACTGGATAAGTGATAGAGGTGACGGGACGAAAACGGCTAGCTCATGTTGACACAAAAGAGAGCATAAGTTGGACAGCGAGCAAGATTCTCATCTGGGTCAATATGCACGATCTAATGGCAGTAAGACGTATTCGAAGATATCAGGAGAGAAGGCAGAATTTTGGAATACGTTTGGGATGATGGACATAATCATGTCTGTCAGCATAGAAGCTTTCCAAATGATCTGCCTAGCCCGTACCCACCTTTCGAGCTAGTGTGTATGGCATCCGGGACCCTGCAAACAGTGATGAAGAGCGTTGAGAACACAAACAAAGAATGTCGTTGCCGTAAATGGGTACTGAAGATATGCAAGCATAGCCGTAGTATCACTCCTCTTCGGGTTAGGTCGAGACCAGGGGCGTCCTGCAGTGTTTGTACGACATATCCGTTGAAATTAGCAGAACGAATGGTACGTGAAAGAGTTTGAAATTTGGCCCTGTGACAGGGGCCGGAAGATATGGCAGGTCGATTGACAGATGCACTCTCCCTGCTGGCCAGTCGCTGGAGGCAAGCTAGCCGGGTTGCAAGACCCGGCTGTATGCAGATGGCCCCGGGCAATCCTCTACCAGAAAATATTGGTCAACCACTGAAAATCCGTGGGTTCTGAGGATCTAGGGAGAGAAACAAATAACATCATTTGCATCGATGGTAGAGGAGTTTGTGGAAAGCAGCACATGAGCACCCATTCGACGGAAGTGACGAAAATTGGGAAAAGCCAGAGGATGTGGAGCTCAGGACCCAGGAAATGCATCTCACTAGCTGCAGAATAATTCTCCGACATGACGTGCATAGGGAGGGTGTGTCAAAAACAGGCGCTGTGGACCGCGAACGTACTCTGCCAAGGCCAGGATCTGAAGAGGAAAGGTCCTTGCTGAAGAATGTCGTGCAAGCGAGTTGGCCCAAGTATTGGCTTAAAATCTGACAGAATATTCAGACAGAAGCCACGGCCGGTCGTATTGGGCAGCCAAAGAATGACCAGAGAAATAATATGGTTGAAAATTCTTGGAAAACCTCCGCCCCACTCAAGTCACAAGACTGCATGGCTTCTTGTGAAAAGACGTTGCAAAGCCACTCCAAGGAAGGTTGCTTCACTCGCACATTCACAAAGGCGTGGTGGCCTCATGGAACAACATCCAGGATGTCCTGCACTGGAATTCTTTCTTTGAGGCGGATGATCGAGCGAAGGAATGGACAGCCTGGCCGGTCAGCCAATTCGCCGTAGTCCCTCTATGCTGAGCTTATTTCCTGTAAAAGACCTTTTTGAACTGGAAATGGAGCTGTAGGATTCCCTTGTCAAAACTGCTCTTGAAGCCTCTCTCGCGTTTGGCACTGAAGTCCCACTCTTTGTCAACGATGCGAAACGCGACATCCTCGTAAGGCGGACCAGAAATGAAACGAATAAGGCAAGTGTCTTCCTCGCCCGCTGGGGCGAAGGACTGTCCCTTCTTGCGGCCTCCTTCTCTTTCGATTTTGTAGGTCGGTGCTTTCGTCTTGTCAATAAGATCGGGATAGAAAATGTTGAACTTATAACCCTGGACAACCTTCGGAGGTGGGTTATCGTGATCGTAGTGTGTCTGGTTATACTTGTTCCATTCATATCCCATCTGAACCCGGTTGAAATAACGAGGCTTTCGAGGTTGGTATTTGCCGGACCAGACAGCTTTTGACTTCGTGTCAACATCTTCCTCACCGACGAAAACTTCTTCGTTCTCACTTATACCGCGAGCTACCTCTTTTTCGTAAAGCGCCTTTGTGGCCTGGGAAAAGTCTTCATTTGGCAGGGAAGCAAATTTTCCAGAAGAGGAATCGGAAGAAAGATGGCCCGCTCGAGTTGCACCTATGTTTACCGGCGCTTCTCTCTCATCTTTCGTCAAAGGGGCATTTTGAGTCGTTACCAGACCATTAAACGTACCCTCCAGATCGTCGATCCGCGAATCAAGCCTCGTGAGGACGTCCACTCGCTCGGTGCCGCTCTGTTGCTGGAGTGCTGAAGATCGCGAATCAAGGACATATTGGTACACCTTCTTCAAGTTTGCTTTCGCCTTCCACACGAGAAGACTCTTTAATAGCTGTTCCCAGTAATCTGTGTCAACAGACTCGTTGGATTCGAGCTTGCGGTTGATCTGCACTTCCAGAGCTTCAAGCTCCTCAAAAGACTTTGGGCCCAAAAGACGATCGATATCTGACGAGACAGTGCTTACAGCGCGATCCTCGGGGTCACCTACGGATTTCTTCCTTCGATCACGGCAAATGATTTCAATGGTCTGGGACCGGAAGTCAGCATGCATGTAGCTGTGCGAGATGGTAGATCGTACTCACTCGCCAATAATTCTTGTTCTGGGTATTCTTTTCCAGCCGCAGGAAAGTATCAATATCCTTCTCGAGTTCTGACAATTGGTCTTCAGACAGTCCTTCAAGAACCTTGTTGGGGTCAACAACATCAACTCCACTGGTGTCGTACTCATCATCTAGAGGATTCCGCGTGATGTCGATTATTCGCAAGGCCACTGCGAGCCAGTCAATAGGTTTAGCCCTGTTGTCCTTAACCCGAATTTCTGCCTTCTTCTTCGCCTGTTTTAATACGAAGTCGTCCTCTTGAGCTACCCATTCTCTAGATCTTTCGTCTTCTTGTATCTGGTTCATGCGGACCTGATCTTTCTGAAGTCGTTCTGGGGTGCTGGAGGGTCCCTGCCAGGTTGACCCTCCTCTATCCTCATACTTTGCCCGTGGTGATTTCTGTGGACGTCGACATGGCGGTGGAGAGTTCGATCTACGTTTGATACCGCGAGGTTCACTGTCGTATTGCCCATTTGATTCTGTCGTCATGCTGGCCAAGCTCAGAGGATTAGGGTAGTCGCATAGATCTCTGCAGAGGTCAAAATATGTCTACACAGAGTACTTCTCTGGGTAGATGTTGCGCTCCGGCATAACAATTCTCCGCTCCGATATGCCAAGACCTGCCTGAAGTCCTGACATTGATTGCGACGTAGTACTACTAAGAGTTTAAATGCATGGTCGAGCACATACTAATGTCTCACTTGATGGGTCTTCTCTGAGCTGTTGAGATATGAATACGCAAGACCTTAGATTCAGGGTTTTCTTAAGCTCTGCGAGCACCGCAGCGAATGAGTGGTCTCATTCCACCCATCTCCCCTAAATCTCATCTTACTATTCCCATCTCTATCGAAAACTTCATGTCCAAAACCAATCTGCGCCAAAGCGAGTGATATGGTTCTACTTTATTCAGGTACTCAAGAATGAAAGCTTTCCATCGACTATTCTCTGTTCAGCGGCATCTCAGGACGGTTGAATCAGCCTGGCAGTATCAGGGCATGGCTTCGGACACCAGGAAAAAGCTTGACATTACCTCAAGATATGATATGAGCTCAGGCTATACAATTCCAGTCCTAGGCTACGGGGTATACTCTCCCATCTGATGCCTTTCTTGGATTGAGCGTTCGGAGTCACGCAATGCACTGAACTTACTAATACATCATCCTACCTCTCCAGGTATACCAAACGTAAGACAATCTCCCAAACACATGAAACGCGATCTCACCTTACATATCTCCATCAGTCCAGCCGCTGTCACTGAGTCAGTAGTCCTCTATGCCTTCAAGACCGGCTACCGCCATATCGATTCCGCTCGTGCCTACCGAAACGAACAACCCTGCGGTGACGCAATTCGCTCCTCCACCCACTCGCTCCCTCGCTCGGACATCTTCTTTACCTCCAAAGTCCCACCCCGAGCAATGGGCTACGAAGCCACCAAAGTAACCCCGTCCGCTATTTCCATTGGTCTTCGCTGCGCACTTGAAAACCCCAAGCCTGTTCCATTGCCGTTGCTCTTTACTCCCCCAATCCACCCCCATGCCCCGCTTCTAACAAATCCATTCCTAGAAATCAATCTCTTCCACCTTGTCCCAAACCTCCCTCCCATATATCGACCTCTACCTAATCCACTCCCCCTACGGCGGCGCGGCCGCCCGTCTCGGCACCTGGGACGCACTCCTCTCCGCGCAAAAAGCCGGCCAAATCCGCTCCCTTGGCGTCTCCAACTACGGACTCCACCACCTCACCGAGCTGGAATCGCACATCCAATCCCTGGAATCCAACCACGGCCCCGGCGCAGGCGGCATCATCTCCGTCGGGCAATGGGAGCTGCACCCCTGGCTCCCCCGCGACGACATCGTAGAATGGTGTCGAGCGCGTAAAATCGTCGTCGAGGCGTATTGTCCCCTGGTGCGGGGTCAGCGGGCAGACTATCCGATCCTAAGGGAGATCGCGGCCAGGCATGGGAAGACGTGGGCTCAGGTGCTGTTGCGCTGGAGTCTGCAGAAAGGGTTTGTGCCGCTGCCGAAGAGCGTGACGCCGGCAAGGATCAAAGAAAACGCTGACATTTATGATTTTGAGCTGAGTTGGGAGGAGATGGCGAGGTTGGAGAGGAAGGGGGCGTATGAGCCGTGTAGTTGGGATCCTACGGTTAGTCATGATTAGGTCGCGCAATGATGAATTCACTGGCTCCGGTCATTTCATCATACTTTCTTGCTCTGCAAGAAATGTCTCGGGAGGAAAATCCGATATCGAACCGTCTAGCCGGTCGAGGCTCGGACCTCATCGCCGTACCACAATTCAAAATCATCAACCACCTGATCCATAAACCCCCTGCGTCTGAAAATTACTCACCATCCACCCATTCGACATATTATAATCCCCTACCGCGGTCGTCCCACGCAACACCTTATAGCTCTCATAAGTCCCACACTCTCCCGTCCCTCCCTCCAGGAGACACTTGGCCACCTCCGTACCAGCCTCCAACCCCTCAAAATAAGCCCCATGCAAGAACCCATAATACTGCGCACTAGTCGCCTCGCCCGCAAAAAACAGTCTGCCCACATTCGCACGTAGATTTTCGTGCGACTCCAAGCTCGTCCCCGGCGGCCAATTCGAATAGCTCCCATAAGCCCAGGGCTCGGTACTCCAGCGTGGATACATGAACGCGATGGGCATGGGGACATTCTCAGCACCAAACATCCGCCGCAGCACCGCCAGAATTTCCTCCTTGGTGACCTCGTCATCCTGGGCCTCGACTTTGTAGGACAAGTCCTGGACGACAGTACAGAAAAGGATTCCGGAGCCGGGGAGGAAGCCTTCCGCGTCGAGGGATTGGAAGACCGGGTACCAGCCCCGCTGGAGTGGGTCCGCGTAGAGGAAGAATTGGGTGGAGGTGTTCCAGAAGACTTGGTCGGCGGGGAATTGCAGGAAGATTTTGGTGTAGGTGCCCATTGAGAAGGTGGAGATAGCTTTTGTTTTCCAGGGTGGGAGTGGAGGTGAGAAAGTGACGACGTCGTTCTGGAGGACGCCGAGGCTGAAGGTGCAGATGGCGTAGGAGGCAGTGAGGCAGCTGTTGTCGGAGTTGTGGACGGTGACGCCGGAATCGGAGTAGGTGATGTTGGTGACGATGGTGTTGAGTTTGAGGCGGGGGTCGGAGGTGCCGTTCTGGAGGAAGGTGGAGGCTTGGCCTCTGAGGAAGGTGTTGAAGCCTCGGGGATCGAAGACGTAGTTGTTCTCTTGGGAATATTGGTAGAAGGTTGTGTTGTAGTTGACTACGGAGAAGAGCGCGGAGGATTGCTCGGGGCTGTAGCTGTACTCCCAGTCGAACACCCACCATTCGACAGCTTGGGCAATGGGGTCCTTCTTCGGCCTCCATCCAGCTATTGAGAATGCAGCGCGCACGGAGGTGTCCTGAAGGTTGTCCGTGAGGGTGTAGCCAGAATCTTGCTCATAGGTTGCGTAGTAATTGTTGTTGAAGTCGTCAATCGTGCTTACATAATCCACAGCCCCTGTCTCATTGAAGGTCTCGATTGAGCTGTAATTTGAGTAGCTGCTACTGTTAGGATAGAGGACCAGCATCAAAGCAAATTTAAGCTCACGTATTGGTCAATTTGTACTTCTGAGCCTGCTTTGCCATCAGACACTGGCGTACTGGAGGAGGTTATGCCAGCTTACCAAGTACCAGATCGGATTCTCTGGTCCATCGTCTGTCTGTAGTCCTTGGACCTGTTCCACTTGATCAGCACGTATGTGAGTGGTGAAGATGGGGTTTCCAAACCCAATTGGCACCCAATTCAACGACATAAGGAGTTCCGTCGGCGGATGCACCGAAGGTTGTGTGAGTGACTCTTCCGCCAACATCTCCTAGATACTCAACAATCACAAAATCGGTTATCGAGGCATTTGAGAGAGCTTGCTACACAGATGATCAGACACCGGAGGTGCCTTCGGGAGACTGTGTGACTCACTGCAGCTGTGATCCCCGCAGTTCCGGCTCCTCTGATCGACGATCAGCTTCGCCGCTGTGGCAAAGGTAGGATAGCTTACAAGATAGCTACCTGTGTCCTCTGACACTGTGATTCTTGTGGCTTGGCAGGTATTGTGTTTACACACTGGCTGGCAAGATATAAAGTAGCTAGCAACAGCAATTGGTTGAGCCTTGGATCTGGGTATGCCATGGTGACCAGTGAGAAGGATAATCATGGTTGAGAGGCCTATCGGAAAGTCGACGGCCTTTCATACCTAAACGTGCATGTGAGGAGTTGGCGGCAGCTTCCAATGGCCCCTCGTCCTGCAAGCTTCCTCTTGCAACGTGACTCAAGTCACCACGCAACGAGTGCTACATATTCACGTAAGGTCTAAGTATGATTGGAGGTGCAGCCACAGATGGGGAAGAGCGCCTGATAATGATCTGGGTCTAGGGACGCAGGGACCGGTTGACTGCCATGAGCCTCGGGTCAAGAGACCGAGTCACGCCCGGCCTGTTCCAGGTACATATGCCGAAAACGTTGAGGCGCTTCTTCTTTACTCGTGGGGTCCGGTCACTAGGTAGAATTGCAAGAGCAGTGGCTAACAATTTGAGGGCAAAAGGATCGAAAACCTTCTTTCAAGAAGCACAGCGCCAAAGCTCAAGCATTAGTGTCTTTCTCAACGACGAAAAGTTCCGCGAAGTATGTGTTCGAGGAAGTTTTCTGGAGAAGGTCCACTCAAAATTTCCTTTTCTTCTTCCTTCCAGCGCCGTCATTAAGCTGCCTCTTCAGCTCAATTCGTTTTCGGTCCGCTCTCGCTGCCTCCGTCATTGGCTCCTCGGGTTTCGAAGGACTTATTGAGCCTTTCGTAGTCCACTTAGGGTCGGTAATAGGTTGTGCCGTACCAGAGCCGGGCGGAGGGGATGGACTTGGCGATGCTGTAGAGTCATGTTCACGACGAGGAGGGCTGACTGTTTCAGCCTTCTTACAGCCGATAGCGCCCAGTCTCGAATTCGCTTTCGAAGGGATGACTTGGCTTGTCTGAGCTGAAGGCTTGGGTGACTTCGTCTTGTCTTTACAGGCAGTTTGATTCTTTCTACCACCGATGATTCCCATCTTCGAGTTCGACTTTTGGGAAGTTGCCTCTCTGGGACTGGCGCGGCCGCGGCCTGATTCTGATTCTGAGTCTGTGGCGGTGGCCGAGGATGCGGGTGACAACTGCTTCGATGTTCTTGTTTGTCGTTCAGGAGTCGCAGACAACGACTTCTGCTTCGTCGTGGGAATGGGCTTGGTTTTCAGTCCTCCCAAGGCAGCTAGCTTTGTTTTCCGTGGCTTTGAACTGGGTTCTCTGCTTCGGACAGGGGCTGGCGAGGAATTGGAAGAGCTTGAACGCCGGAATGCTCCGTGACTACTAGAGGGTGCTTCAGAAGAGTCGGTATCGTCAGCAGAATGTTTGACAGGCTTTTGCTTTGACTAATCAGCCAGTTTTTCCTTGCTTGCGATAATATAGCCGTTACCTGATTTACCTTACTTCCGCTGGCATAGCTATAATACCCATCTCCAGGCTTGTCGCTGTTCGATCCCCTCATATATGACATCGGTGCCCTCCATACCACCTTACCAGTCTCCGAATCTTTCAAGGCATCCACTATCTTCTCGAATCCACCATCAATCCTGTCTTTCGGATTTCGTCCCCACTCTCCCTCCCTGAAAGCTTCAATTCCCGGCACAACCTTAGCAGCCTGTCTTGAATTAAGCCCCTTCCTCACACCTGCAAAACCCGGAAATACCATGCTGAGATCAATGCCTGACCCTTCAATCTTATCCATCAATTTCCCAATGACATGATCTTTCTCTTTGATCCTTCGCCGTAGATCCTCTTCGCGTCTCCTGCTGGCATCTATCACGCACAACGTTGGGATCACCAGCTCCTCAGTGAGAACGGATGGCTCCTGACGAACCATCTGAAAGGTCCACTCCAGCACCCCGAGCGGCACAGGAAGAGGGATCGAGGCCTCGATCTCAAACCGCACAGGAGTGGAAGACTTCTTATCCCCAACCAGTTGAACAGTTGCCCCATTCCGTCCAGACACAGCTTCTTCAAGCTTGGTGAGAAGAACCTCATATTGTTCCTCATCCTCACTCGGATCGATACTACAGCGCGTCCTGACAGCCTCCTCTTTCAGCTCCTCTTTTGAGGTCCTTGCAGAGGCCCAGATGTGAATTAAATCAGTGATGTGCAATTTGAGACCATCTGCATATCTTTTGAACGTAAAAAAAAGCACAGAATCGTGGATCTGATTGCTGTCCGCAATTGGAAGATTTCTCCATGCTGGACTTATGGCAGGAGCCATTATGCGTAAAGAGCAAAGCAAGGATCAGCAGAATACAGATGCGAGAAGTTGGGCCTGTACTGGATTGACTGTACCTGAGACCATGAAGTGGTGAGCTACTAAACAGCAAGATGGACTTATCGTCAATTGCAAACTTGGTGACTATGGGTTCAATCTCTTTAGTACTGCAAGATACTGGAAGGCAACAAGGAGGCGTCTTGGCGCTAGTTAACTAGGCTGCCTCCTCCGGTCAAGTGTATTGCAGCGACAATTTTATATCATTCAGTATCATGTTTGCCGGAGAGCAGTGAAGTGCAGAGTTGAGTTATCTTATCGATTCATTGAAGAGATACTATGCATAGAGCTCCGTGGCTCAATCAAATATATCATGGGCCGAAAGAAATAAGTCCCTGAGAAAAGCACGCCGAGAATTATCTAACTTTCCACTTCACCACGTCGCGCGAAGTAGTCCTCGTTCCTCGTAAGACCTTCAGGGCTCTCACGAAGTCTTCTCAACCAAAGGCGCTTGCTTTCCACTAAAGTCTCTCTTGCTCAACAAGGACCTCCGCGCACCCCTCTTGCTGTCTGGACTTTCTCTTCCATTGGAAGTGGTTAGCCTCACACTGTCAGCAGAACTGCCCACTGAAGGTGAGAAATAGCTCCGGAGGACCACGGTACCAGCGCCAGCTTTGACCGACTGGGTCGATCCAGAGCCCTGGTCTGCCAGGAAGAACAAGCCCTCGCCTAGAATGTCCCCACCAAATAATCCGTGGTCTTTCACCAGCACCTGGAATTGAATGTCTGCGGAACAAGTAACCTTGAAGGTTTCGTGATCAGCGGAGTACTCAACCTTTCCTGTGCTTGATTTGATCGACTTCGTCTTGTGAACTTCCTTGCCTCCCTTGGGACCGATCATTTTCACATAGACGCGCACATCGGCAGTTGGTGGGTAATCGTTTGCAGCCATGATTGTCAACAAGGCGCTCCCAGTATCCGCTCCCTTCGGAGTCCCGCCCGAACCACTTAGATTTGAACCGAAGCTTTTCGTCCTGTTGTGGGCAGAATCTTTTTGGGTTGATGTCGGCGTAGCAGGTGGACCATCGACAATCGCATTTGCGCGAGACGGAGTGGCTTGAGGCGTATTTGCAGTTGAAGCTCTGTCACCGTTGAACGTGTTTTCAGCAGAGCCGTTGGCATCCATGACAGCATCATCACGGCTTCCTTTGGACTTGCTTGTGAACCCACGTTTGAGGAACGACGCTCCTTTGACGACTCCACCTCCAACAGCACCACCGACGAGGCCGACGCCTTTGATTGGTGCCCCCACGACTTTTCCTGCGGGGGCAAACGTGCCGGAGAAGGTGGAAGATCCTTGACGAGATCGTACAACATAATCTGGCTTGAACATCATCTTGAGTCTGAGAGTTCCTGATTTGCCATCGAGAGCATAACCCATTTCTGCAGGCTGAAACGGTTCAAGAATTTCCAGATTGATAGCTGTAGTGCCAAGGTGGTCTGCCTTGTCTCCGAAATCCCAATCATAGACATCACATTTGAAGCCCGCCGCAGTCCTTGACTTGATTGCCACCTCGAAAAACTCATTCCAGGCAGGATGTAAGGTCTTCTTTTGGACCTTCGTTTTGAACACCTCCTTGCCGTTCAGACGAAATTTGCAGTATGGATCACTGTAACCGTTCCGATCTGCGGATGGGAGGTCTGCAGCATCTAGGACGTCGACTCGCAGAGTGCCCATGTTGTTGATGCTTTCACTTGGGTCGAGTTGCATCTTGACCGGCAGGTACTTGAGACTGACTATGACTTTGCTCAGGGCGCCGTCTGAACCTTTCATAGTCAGCTCCGTAGGTTTATATAGACACTGCTGAAGGGTCGTCAAGGTGGGGCCCTTCAATTTTGCTATGACATGATCGGGATCATTCTCGCCCTTCTTGTCCGTCTTCTCGGTCAGTCTCAAAGTGATCTGCGACACGTCCAGCTCACGGACAAAAGCATCTCCAAATTCGCCAAATTTATGGCTCCGCTGGCGAGCTTTAGATGAGGTGTAGGAAGGAAAGACCATGTCATCTATGAGGACCTCGAGTTGAACATCCGAATGAGCAAATGTGCCTTCGATGATTTTGAATACAAGTAGACCGGATTCTGTGAAACATCAGCAACAGCGTTGTGAGGACGTAAGAAGCCATACCATATTTTGTCAAATCCTCTGGTCCAATGCGAACTTTCGGTTCTGCTTTTTTAGAAAGTGCAGGTGATAGAGGTGTACTGTCACCAGGCTCCTTCTCGCCATTGGTCATTTTGTTTGCCAAGGCCGTATCAATGCTTCCATGATTCATCGAATCAACTCCAGGTAGGTAAGACGTTTCGGCGCTCTTCCAGGATCCTTCCTGGCTAGGACGGGAAACTTCCAGAGATGCTTTCATATCCATTGATCGTTTGCCTTCCACCGAGGCCTTACCGTTCATTTCAGCCTCGGCTCTGAGTTCTTCCTCTTCTTCCTCCGGATCTACCACGTTCAAGGTTGGATAGAATGCAATCGTGTAATTCAGCTTGCCTTTCGGTTGGCCACGTCCGTTCATCTGCAACCCATCTGACATTGACTTCTTCTTGTCGTGGACTTCATAGCCACCCGTTGCGCTTTCCCAGATGTAGTCAGAAGCGGAGATCTCGATCGAGCCCAAAGTACGGTCCTTTCCTAACTTTTCTTGATCCATAACTTCCAGTGTCAGACGTTCGTTAGTGGAGTGCATCGGGACATAGATGACCTCATCCCAATCTGGGTTGAGATTGTTCTTAAATGTGACGGTGCGACCCTTCTCAATACCAGTAAGCAAGACACGTCCGTAAGCGTCCGACTTGCCGATGGTTTCAAGGTTGCGAATCTCTCTGGCGCTCTGGAAATGGATTCGCATGATGCCAATGGGAGTGACATAGCCACCGGAGCCGGTGACGCCTTTTATTCCGACAGGTCTCCAGTCCAGCATCAACTTGACGCGGCCGGTCTTGGTACCGTGTAGGCTGAACCATTCCTGACCCTTCCCCATCAGTTGAATCATGTCGCCCATCTTGATCTGATAAGAGCCCAACACAGGATCTGCTGCGATATCTCGATCGTCCTTGATCACCAACCCAAGTCGCGCCTTCTTGCGGTCTGTGATGAGAACAGATTTCGTGGGATCCGGGAAAATAGGATTGTTGGTACGCTTGAGCTTTTTCGTGACGTGAATCTCCTTGTTGTTGAGAAGCAACACAGCGTAAGGATTCAGGGCGCCAACCAAGCTTTTAGAACCATCGAGCTCTTTGGCTTGTTCTACTGTGATCCTTGCTATACCAGTATTTGACTCTGGCGGGGGTTCGACCGTACCATTTTCAAGCTTCCTACCTTCCAGAACAGGGAAGAATCGAATGTCGGCTTGGAGCTGGCCGCGCGGCTTACCATTCGCGAGGACTTCGAGCTGCAAGTTTTCATGCTCGTTGATCCGCTCAAGTTGGTCAAGGGCGAAACTGGCTGTTCCAAGTTCTTTGTCTTTGCGGAATTCGTTCCAGTCATAGACTTGCATTGTCAAAGCGTCCGTAAAGGATGTGATAATGATGTACAATGTTTCATTCCACCGAGGATTAGCATTTTCTTTGATTGTCTTGGTCTGTCCCAATGGTTCACGACTGTTGAGGGAGACAGTTGCGTAGGGATCGGGAGTACCTGAAAATTTGTCAGGGTTCTTCAACCCACGCGCGCCATGAATCGTGACAGCAACCACGCCAACAGCAAGATCAACAGGGCTTCCGGCGAGGATCTTAGCAATCTCGATGGGGAAGACGTTTGGATCGTACATGATAGGCTGTAGATTGCCATGAATTTGGTCCGTGATGAACGACTCCAATCCTGGGATAAAGTTTATGTCAAAGCCAAGGGTGTCACCACCTAGAGGTTTGCACACGTAGTCAATCTCAGGCCGGCCAAGGAAGCAGATGTCGATCTTTTCAATGTGTGGGAATGGAAGCTGCAATTTGACTTTCACTCTCATGAGACCAGAGAAAGCAAAATCTTCGACAACAACATCAAGCCCTTTGCTGATCATAGCTTTGCCGATACGTATTTCAAGCACGACTTTGGGATTTATCTTGTTCTTTAATTGGCGGGCAGTCAGATCCATGGTGTCTGTAGGTGTGAAGCTGAATTTCCAGTCCATCAGAACAATGTCGTCGTCAGCTTTAGGATAGGTTTTAACATGCTCCATCCTTGGTGGCTTGGTACCAAGAATGAAAGTTTTCATGCGAAGACTGTCGAGAAATGCCGGCGTCGAAGTGCTCAAGACCTGGTCAACAGAGGCGATGATTGTCTTGCAGAGTTCGGGCGCGTAGATGGGCCAGAATTTTACCAAGAAGCTGTTGATCCACTCGAGACTTTCAGTATCCGTCTCCAACCTGGCTTTTGCGAGTTCTCGATTCACGTCGTCCCGGAAATTCCTTCTAACCCTTCGAATAGACGTTCGATAGTAGGTCCCGCAAGCGGCCATCACAATGAACACCCATCCTAAGCCTCCTCCAAGGAGAGCGATTACCCAGGAAGACAGGCAGGCGAAAACTATCACGCCCGTGTTATGGTACCAGTCACCGAAGAATTTATCGTCCAGCTTGCTCTCGAGAAAGGTCTGATGATCTAGTAAGGTGTCCCCATCATCATCGGCAGGATCGCCGGTACCAAACCGAGGAGCCCATCCTACTCGGTCGCGGGCATACTCGTCATCAGGTGGTGCTCCGTTCGCGTGCATCGCCTTTTTGCCTTCGGGTGTAGAGGTAGCAGGTAAGGCACCCTCGTTACTCGGTGGAGGGAGATCGTATTGCCCTGGTGAACCATCGTCCTATTAGCCGAGTTAGCGATATCTCAGCAGAAGGACTGTACAACGTTGCACATACAATATCAGTCGCGATACCGACTCCAGACTTTTTCTTGCGATGAAACGAAGAGGGAACTTGCTGTAAGGTAGCAGATCAGTAGCGGTTCTGGTAAAGGAGGCCACAACGTTATGCTTACGGCTCCAGCCTGATCGGCCTTCTCTGCTGGGGAAGCATCAGGATCAAACTGAAACGCGGCTGCACCTCCTTTAATGCTCTCGTCAACCATGACCTTTTCTGCATCTTGGGCTGTCACATGACTGTTTTCGTCCTGGGCAGCCTCTACGGCGCCTTGTTGTTTGAGCTCTTTCGCATGGCTGGCCAGTGAGGAAAGCATACTTGACGCTCGGGCGATTGCCTGCTGCTCAGCTGAGCTGCGGCTGCTACTCCAATGATCTTCGGTCAGTCTTTTCACGAAATGCTGAAACCGCTCGATGTCGGTAACAAACTCTTCGAAGAGCTTCCCATGAGCTGTTGATCCTCGCAGGGTAATCTTTTCACGAAATGGGGGCAGCGTGGAGTTCGGGGCTCGCGATTGGCAGCTCTAAGTCACGAATGGATTAGTCTTATGCAGAACATCCAGATTTGACATAAATATCCTGCGACTACTGCAGTAATCAATCTGAGCAAAGCATTTCACAGTGTTGAAGACGACACCAATGAGTCAGATAATGGATCTGAGTTTGTTGGCAAAGCTTGTCCAGATCTATCCGTTGGTCAACCAGCCTCCACATATCCGAAGCTTGCTCCTCTGGAGCAGATGGGTCCCAAGCTCCCAAACCAAGCTTGGGCCCCTGTCCGTCCCTGCAGGGCCTTTCAGATCGATGGACCCGAGGCCGGTGTCGATACGGAGAATCTGTAGAAGATGAGGGTGCAAAGGGTGCCGGATCGGGGACCCTTTGACGCTGCTTTTGACCCTCTCTGCACCCGCGCTAGACAGGGATGCCGACAGAGCGCCAACAGAGCGCCAACATCAACGCCCAATCTGGCGAACCTCTGCCGGTGCCGTCTTTGCATCTCTTTCCCTCCCCCCCCCTCTTACACTTCCATCCTTTCCTCTATTATTGCTCTCATCCAGATCGCGGTCTATTTCCAGCCTTCAGTAAGGTAGAAACGACTCGATAAACCCGGATACGCATATAAAAAGCTCAACTACTTTGAGTCAAATAGAATCGACCCCGCCGCCAGTCCCGTTTGATTTGTTAGGAAAACGGAAGCCCCCTCCGGAACTCTCACAGTTGGAGTTGGCCTGCAGCTCCGGCGAGCTTCACACAGTCCACACCATCTTCTCGCAGTGGCTGGCAAAACAAAATCTGGATTCGGAAAAGGGCTGTCTTGATAATATTACTTCGGGCCTGCCCTGATTATAACAGTAGCTAATGATCATTCTCTGATCGTAGGATATTTATTATTCTAAGAACTGCGAGTAAATATCTATCTAATTTAAACAGCAATCTATATAGAGTTGTATAAGATGCTTCAGATCTTTCTTAATTATAAGTAAGATATTAATAAACTTATTAAGAGAGTGATATCTTCAGATCTTATATGTGCTATTATATTAAAACTCTCACTAAACTGCTCTAATAGAATCTAGACTTACACTTAATAACACAGATGTTACAAAGTAGTTTCTTACTTATCGTGCTAATCCTAATAATTTATGTAAATAAAACTGTACTCTATTATTCAAGACTATTTTGCGCGTATTATTACCACTATTAAATTATTGTTCAAGCGTGATAGAACAGTTATTTATAAACAACTACTCTATTACGCTGCGGCATAAGAAGTATCAGATCGCATAAATATCCTCACGTTCCTCTTAGAACGGGGGCCGCCAGTTAATGAGGTTATGTATCAGAATTGCGTTAACGATTACTACGAGCAAGCAGCTTTCGGACTTGAAACTCCTCTGCATCAAGGAGCAAAGCTTGAGCGAGTCAATATTAAAGAGTTCTTGTTGAGCAAATGGGCAAATCCTTCGATCAAGGACTCAAAGGGTCGGACTACATTTGGGTTAGCAGAACATCATGGGCATGTGTCAAGGTGCTCCAGCGTCTTCGCGTCGTCTGACTTTGGAGATTTGCGAGCTACGTCGTATCTCTCTACAGTACGATTCCATAGGCTCGACCTCTACAATGTCTTCATCTTGACCTTTTCCCTCTCTCAAAAGGCTCAAAAACTGGATTCTATGAACTACGCGGGCCCCTTCTGACGATTTTTGCGCAGCAACGCAGACCAACGCTTGTACCTGTGTCAGGACTCTTGCGTCTTGTCACGGACGATTCGCCCACTGTTTCTGATAGTGCTGTCGATTGACCATGAACCACTTTCGTCCGGCCAGGCCCACGTTGACATGAACGTGATTGAGGATCGCTATTCCTCCTTGGCGCCATACTATTTTGAATGGCAGACAATCTACGAGTCTGCTTTTGAACAGCAGGCATGTCACCTAGGAGGCGGTACGGAGGTCTTCCCGGAGGTTCGTGAACGTGTAGCTTGGGAAACAGAAGGACTCCTTATCGCTTGCTGGCTAGCACCGCAGGACGATGTGGAAGAAATCGAGTATAGGCCTTCTGGAATATGTCGACTTGAGAGAAGCAACATAAAGAAAGAATTACGTCGTTTTCTCGCCGATATAAGAAGCTCTGCTGGAGAACCACAAGCCTGAGTGAAGTCTAGTCGGAATGAAATATTGGGGGTAAAATACAAAGGGGTGGGCCGGTTGAGGACTTGAACGCGTAATCATAATACATCCTTGCTGCAAGTTTAGGAAGTAATTCCCAGCTCCTTTTGCGGCTCCCCTGACAGACACCAAGATGGCCAGAAAACATTCCAATATCCACCCTGTATGGAACGGAATACTTAGGCCGATGGGCCTTTGACATAGTTCAGGTATTTACGGTCTCGTAAATTGTGTCAAGGCCGGTCGCAGGTCGGGAGGAAGGAAGGCTGGTGAGTGATGGTTCGACACTCAAGTAGTTGTTGGGATAACGCTGATCGAAATGGTGAGATTTTGATACTGCACTACGCAATATCTAGGTAGACCGTCAAGACTTGAGGCAAAGGTACTACGTTGTCTTCCGCACCGGCACCTTTCCATGATTATTAGATGAGACGGCAGAACATCCCGATGTGTATGCGGTAGGTCTCGTAGATCATGACTGTTTGGAAGACAATCCTCTCGTGTCATCATTCACGGGTCCAGGCGCCACCAACTGACTCTTTCCTGTCGGTTGGTTACTTAGGTAAAACCGTTCTTTAGTCGGTGTATTGACTCGTCTCTCACCCCCCGACAGTTATTGTCGAAGAGGAAACTCCTCCAAACCTCACCTGCCCCACGTTGTTGGAAGTGTCAAGAGAATAGCTAGAAATGCTTGTAGAATCGAATTGAATTGATTGAATCAACTAGCCAGAATCTATCTAGAATGCCTCCTGAAACGGGGCTACATATGAAGATAATGAGACTCAAAATCGGCTGATGGAGTGTTAGTGTGCTCCGTAACTCCGCAGTCCACTGCGCCAAAAGGACAGAATGAGGCATTGCAAGCATCATGGCAGCACCGTTAAGTACTTCACTTCTCTTGGCACTCCTAACATGGAGAGCCTGAGGCGCAGGCTGAGGCACTGACAGGAAAGTTCAGCAGCCACATGGGGCATGGACGAACGCATTGGGAAGGCGCACTATATCCAATTGAGCGTTTTGATGCGAGATGTAAAATAAAAGGTAATTGATTGCTAGGTTACGAGTAACTACGCACCCTTAAGTATAGATCCTTGTGTTAAGACCTTATGCCAAGGCCTTGTGCCAAACAGTATCACGTGCTAGCTTAAGAGTGGAGCTCGCCTAGCTTTAATATCACATTCTCCCTTACTTAAATTTAAGTATTATTGCGAATAGATAGATTACGATACTTTATAACAGCGTACTGTAAGTAACGTGTTATTAAGTGATTCGGGAGTGAGAATAATAAGAGAGGATAATAAAGAGACTACTAATATTTAATAAAATTTTAATTTAATTAAGCTTAAGTTTTTTATATAATCTATTCTTTTTATTAAATTACACTCTCTTTTAAATATATTCTCATAACTATTAAGATAAGTTTTCTTATTCTATATTTTCGGGTGAGAGAATATGTAATAAATTATAAATGAGAGAATTAATATAAGAGTGATTATTAGTATTTACAATTTAATTCTATATTATAAGTACTTAAAAATCAATCTTATTCACATTCTTTTATAATTAAATAATATCTT
>JAABUK010001698.1_pt1 | contig 41391 bp, 40 predicted proteins | sample 5559141 | NCBI WGS metagenome assembly JAABUK01 (sample SAMN10711869, study PRJNA513367) | rock metagenome | isolation source: Antarctica rocks | place: Antarctica: Victoria Land, Pudding Butte nord | collected 2016-01-03 | reverse complement strand
GCGCCTGCTGCTCCGCGGCGGCAATGGCCTGAGTATGCCGGCGACCGAGAAGCCTTTCTGTCGTCCGGCTGGGCCTTGCCTGGCAACTCTCCGGAGACCGGCGGCACCACTCAGGCGAGGCGGAGACAATTCGCGTCATGTCAGCTTCACCGCACCAGCTCGGATCATGGTTCGCCGTCGCTCGCCACTCCCGGCGCCGTGAGGCGCTCGGCGCGACCAGCCTGCTGCTGGTGCTCCTGCCCTTCGGGCTGTTGCTGCTGCTCGTCGAGAGCCGATGGTCGCCGCTGGCGGAGCTCGACGCAGCCGCTCGTGACAGCTTGCACGGGTTCGCGATCGGCCACTCGTGGTTCGTTCGCACCATGCTGACGCTCAGCGATCTCGGGTCGGGAGGGGTGTGGACGAGTGCTGCGATCCTGACGGTGGCCGTGCTGCTATGGCGGCGGCGCGGGCGTACGGCCCTGTTCGTGGCCGTGACCGCGATCGGATCCCCGTTGCTCAACCGGGCGGTCAAGCAGCTGGTGCACCGCGCCCGGCCCGTGCTCGCCGCACCCGTCGACCGGGTGGGCGGTTTCAGCTTCCCGAGCGGGCACGCGCAGTCGGCGATGGTGGGCTATGCGCTCCTGCTGATCCTGGTCGTGCCGACTCTCGGACCGGTATGGCGTCGGGTCGCGGTGTTGTTGGCGGTCCTGATGGTTATGGGCATCGGTTTCTCCCGCGTGGCGCTCGGTGTCCACTACGTCTCCGACGTGCTCGCCGGATACGTGCTGGGCGCGGCCTGGGTGGCGGCAGTCGCAGCGGTACTGGCCGTCAGGCGGGGGTCGGACCGACTCCCACGGGCGGCAGAACGGCTCCGCTGAGCCAGCGCCCGACCGTCTCTCGGCCGGCGACCTCACCCTCCAATTGGCAGAGCACGCCCACACCGCCGAGGTAGACCCGGTGGATCAGCAGGTATTCCGGCGGGAGGTTCATTCGCATACCGACCGTGAACTCCGGCCGCCGCGGGTCGTTAACGTGGGCGAACAGGCCCCGCAACCACGCCCGGCTGAACCGGAAGCGGTCCTGCCGCAACGGCGAGATGAAGGGCTCGAGGTAGTCCAGCAACGCGGGAGCGTCGATCCGCATCTGGGGCCGGACGAACCCCATGGTGCGCAGCATCCGCAGTACCCCGTCCGCGTCGCCGTCGAGGGTCAGCGTCAGCAGTTCGCCCATTTCTGTGGGGAGCCCTTGCGGCAGGCGGTTGACCGCGCCGAAGTCGAGGACGCCCAGCCTGCCGTCGGGGGTGAGCCGGAAGTTGCCGGGATGTGGATCGGCGTGCAGCAGACCTGCCCGCTGCGGTCCGGCGAGCAGGAACTCCAGGTATCCCGCGGCCGCCGCATCGCGCTCGTCCTGCGTGCCCGAGGTGATGATCCGGGACAGCGGCACACCGTCGAGCCACTCGCTGACCAGGACCCGCTCGGTGTGCGCGATGACGTGCGGGATGGCGAAATCGGGGTCGTCCTCGAATGCGACGGCGAAGGTCTCCTGGGCGGCCGCCTCGAGTAGGTAGTCGAGCTCTTCGCTGACCCTTGCCTTGAGTTCGTCGGTGATCGGCTTGATCTCCAGACCCGGTATCCAGCTGGTGGCCATCCGGGCGACCCGCGAGATCTGGGCCAGGTCGGACAGCAAGGCCGGCCCGGCGCCCGGATACTGCACCTTGACTGCCACGTCGCGGCCGTCCTTCCACACGGCGCGGTGCACCTGGCCGATGGAGGCCGCGGCGGCCGGCGTTTCCGAGAACGACCCGAACTTGGCCCGCCACCGGGTGCCGAGTTCGGCCCGCAGGACCGTGTGCACGATGGATGCCGGCATGGGTGGAGCGGCGTCCTGCAGCTTGGTCAACGTGGCGCGGTAGGGACCGGCGAGGTCCTCGGGCATGGCCGCTTCCATGATCGACATCGCCTGCCCGAACTTCATGGCCCCGCCCTTGAGCTCGCCGAGGACGGTGAAGAGCTGCTCAGCCGTGCGCGCCTGCAGCTCCAGGGCGACCGTTTCGGCGGACTTGCCACCGATCCGCTTGCCGATCCCCAGCGCGGTGCGGCCGGCGAAGCCGAGCGGCAGCGTTGCCAGCTTGGCGGTGCGGTAGACAGCCTTGCGGGGGAGATCGGTCACCTGTTCATTGTCGCTCCGAAGGGGCTTCGCGCCCCGACCGCCCCCGTCGGATGCACCCGGACGGCCGGCAGCGGAGTCGTGGACAAGCACGAGCACAGCGGATGCGCCGTCCAGGTCCGATGGTCGACCCGCGGCCACGGCAGGGCGATCTCCAGGCTGGCGCCCGGCGGGAGGTCGCTGCCGTCGATGCGGCGGTGCACGACCATCGCCGTCAGGCCGGCGGCGACGGCCGTCAGCGCCGTCTCGGCGCGCACCGCCGGGGAGTGGTCCGGCCGTGCGGTGACCAGCTGAGCCAGGACGGTCGGCCACGCGGAGTCGCGGTCGCTGCGATGCAGGTCCAGGCAGCGCAGGCAGGGTCCGCTGCCCGGGGTGACCAATGGCCCGATCACTACCCGGTGACCCAGGCTGACGACCGGAAGATGGGCGACGCCCTGCCGCAGCCACTGCTCTCCGGCCTCGATCGGAAGGGCCCGGGAGGCGGTGAGCACGATCAGGTCGGGCGGTCCCTCACCGCCGCCAGAGCTGCCGCCAGAGCTGCCGCCAGAGCTGCCGCCAGAGCTGCCGCCAGAGCTGCCGCCAGAGCTGCCGCCAGAGCTGCCGCCAGAGCTGCCGCCAGAGCTGCCGCCAACTTCGTCAGCGGCGTCAGTCGGTGCGCGCTGCTCCGCCGGGCTGACGCAGCTCACGCCGGTGCTGACCAGCAGCGACGCGATGGCCTCCGGAAGTCCACCCCAGCCGTGGACGGCCACGCGGTAACGACCTCGCGCCGCGATCTGCGCGTACCCGTCGCCTGAGCCGGCACCGCTCACGGCGAGGGCATCTGCATCCGGACCAAGGTCGAGTCGGGCGCGGCCGCTGAGGCCCAGCCTCGACAGCAGGGCCCGGTCGGTCGGCTGCTCGACCAGCAGCCGGTGCCGGCGCAGCGTGTCGAGGAGTTCGTCCAGTCGGGACCGGGCGATCCCTCCGTTACGGGCCACGGCATACAGCCCCCGCAGATCGGCCGATCCGTCCAGGCGCTCCAGCAGGGAGATCTCGGCGGGAAGCAGGCCCTCGAGGACGACGCCGAACCCGGGCGTGAGCCCGAACTGGACGGCGCCGGGACCGCGCCGTAGCGGTCTGACGTGTGTCTTGAGACGGGGACGGGCCACCACGGTTCCTCCAGGGCGTTGCGCACTGAAGTCATCTTGAGGCCGGCCGACCTCCGCCGGCCGCTCGTCCACAGCCCGGGGTCAGCGCACAGTCAGCGCCCGGGGCCAGGCCCGTCGAGAACAGCCCCGGGTCAGGCCTTGCCGAGGATGCGGTTCAGGTTCGTGCCACACACGGGGCACTTGCCCTTGGCCATCCGGCGACCGTTGGTCTCCACCACGTCGCCCTCGGCCTCACGCTTGGCCTTGCACTTCACGCAGTAGAAGTCGCCTTTGTAGGTCTCAGCCATCGCCGTTGTCTCCTTGTTGTCGGCCCGCCGCGGGCGGCAGTCACCAGCACAGTAGACCAGCGCCTGCACAACGGGCACGTTTAGACCCGGTATGCCGTGTCGTCCCTTGGTGACGGCCGAACGGACCTCGCTGCCGCAGTCCCCGCGTCCCACTCCGCATTTCATGCCGGATCTGACCTCGCCGGGCGGCCCCGGTGGCAACGGTACGGCGCCCCGCGAGTCGCCACGGCAGCGTCGGCATGGTGTCGGTGTCGTCACCTACAGTCGACGAAATGGAGACCTCCCAGGCGCCCGGCGCCCCGCTGGTCGAGGTGCGGCGCAGCCCCCGGCGACGGCGTACGGTCAGCGCCTACCGCGACGGTGGTCGCACGGTGGTGCTGATCCCCGGGCGGTTCAGCAGCGCCGAGGAGCAGCACTGGGTTTCGGCGATGCTCGCCCGGCTCGAGGCCACCGACCGTAGGCGCAGGCCCACAGACGTCCAGCTGGCCCGGCGGGCGCGGGAGCTGTCCCAGCGTTACCTCGGTGGTTCGGCCGTGCCCACAACGATCAGCTGGGCCACCAACCAACTCTCGCGATGGGGGTCGTGCACGCCCGCAGACAGGAGCATCCGCATCTCCAGCCGACTCCAGGGGATGCCGGCGTGGGTGCTCGACTACGTCGTGCTGCACGAGCTGGCGCACCTGGTCCACGGGGGTCACGACGAACAGTTCTGGCGTCTGGTGCGGGCCTACCCCCGCACCGAACGGGCCCGCGGATATCTCGAGGGCGTGGCGGCCGCCGCCTTGCTCGGTCTAGACGGCGACGACGTGCTGGACGGCAACGACGTTCTGGACGGCAACGACGTTCTGGACGGTGCGGGCGACATACCAGACGAGGACTGACCCCGACCCTCGCCGGGGCCCGCGGCTCAGCACTCGGTGCGCCGGATACGGGCCTGCCTCTTCAGCTGCCGTCCGGGGCATCCCGCTGTTCGTCGGGCTTTTCCTGGCTGAGCATCGCATTCAGTGCCGCATCGACGTCGTCGCCGCCGGAGGTCGAGCGGCGGCGCTCCACGTAGCCGAGCGGGTCGTCCAGATCAGCGGCGGTCGGGGCGAGGTCCGGGTGCGCCCAGGCTGCGTCGCGGCCCTCGGTGCCGGCGTCGGCCTGCAGAGCTGCCCACAGGTTGGCGGCGTCGCGCAGCCGCCGTGGGCGCAGCTCCAGACCCACCAGGCCGCTGAAGATCTTCTCTGCCGGGCCGCCGGACGCGCGGCGGCGACGGACCACCTCACCCAGGGCGGCCGCGTGCGGCAGGTGATCGCGCGTCGCCTGGTCGGCCACGATGTCGACCCAGCCTTCGACCAGGGCGAGATAGGTCTCCAGCCGCTCCAGCGCCGCTCGTTGGGCCGCGCTCGGCTCGGGCGCGAACAGGCTGTCCTGCAGCGCGCTCTGCATAGCGGCGGGGTCCGAAGTGTCCACCGACTGCAGGGACTGCTCGATCCGGTCGGTGTCGATGGTGATGTCGCGGGCGTACGCCTGGACCGACGCCAAGAGCTGCGGGCCGAGCCACGGGACGTCGGCGAACAGGCGTACCCGGGCAGCCTCGCGTGCGGCGAGGTAGAGCCGGACCTCGCCCGGGTCGATCTCCAGTCCCTCGGCGAACGCGGCCACGTTGGCGGGGAGCAGCGCCACCGCGTGACCGGGCACGAGCGGCAGTCCCACCTCCGTGCCGCTGACCAGGTCGCCGGCGAGCGCCCCCAGGGCCTGACCGACCTGCATACCGAACATGGAGCTGCTCATCCGCGCCAGCATCGGTTCCATCTGCTGCAGCAGGGCGGCCGCGTCCATCCCGGCGGGAATGCCCGGGATCTGCAAACCGCCCAGCTCGCCCAGGCCTCCCTGCTCGCCGGCCTCGCCCAGCTGGGTACGCAGCGTGGCGACGATGGCGGCGCCGACGCCGGCAGCAACGGGCTCGACGAGCGTGCGCCATACCGGCATGGTCTGCTCGACCCACTCGGCGCGGCTCCACGCGCGGCTCGCGACCCCGGGGGCGGTGAACGACGTGGCGCTGTCCAGCCATAGCCCGGCCACCTGCACCGCCTCCTCGACCTGCCGAACGGCAGCGGCCCCGACGGTGGAGTCGCCCTCGGCCGCTACGGTCTTGCGGGCGACGTCGGTGGCCAGCTCCAGGTTGAACGCCTCGCCGGGGTCGCCGGCGAACATCGTCTGCAGCTGCGCCGCGATCATTCCCATCATCGACGGGTCGATCTTGTCGATGCCCATCGCGGACAGGGCCTCGGCCATCTCCGGGTTGGTGGGTGTTCCGTCCGGGCCGAGCATGGATCCGAGGAACTCACCGAGGTCGGGCGGCATCATGCCGGGAGACGCCGCGCCGAACCCCGCGCCGGCCATCCCGAGGTCCCCCGGGCCGAACGGATCATCCGGGCCGGCCTGGTCCCGCGGGCTAACCGAGCCACCGAAGCCGATCCCGCCGTGCGACCCCTTCTCTGGGGTCGGGTCGGCGGGCTTGCCGGTATTGCCGTCCGCTTCGTCAGGCGGGTCCGGGGGTATCGCTGGATCGGTCACGCGGAGCTCCTTGGTCGCCTGAGAGGATGTCCTGTCCCAGACAACCATGCGGAGGTGCCGATGAGTTCCCCACCCAGGAGCGTTCGCTCTCGGCGCACGGCTCCGGTCGTGGGCGTGGTCGGCGCGGGCAGCGGGCCGGCTCATCGCATCCTGGAGGTCTTGAGCAGCCCGCGTGTGCAGAGCGGCGGGTCCGCGAGCCGGAACCTCGTCGGCCTCGACGTCGCACCCGAGGGCGCTCCGGCATCTGCAGCGGCCACTGCGCCGGATGACACGCCGTCGACTGCGGCCCCGAACGTCTCGTGGCGCCCCCTGGACCTGTCCCAGCCGGCATCGCTGCTCGCCGCACTCCGCGGACTGGACGCCGTCGTCTATGTTGCCGCGAGTACGGACCTGGTCGCCGATCTCGTGCTGCACCCGCGGGAGCGCCGCGATCTCGCGGTTCGCCGCATCCAGGCCCTGGTCATCGCGACAGCTGCGGCCGCGGTCTCCCAGTTGGTCGTCGTGAGCAGCGCCATGGTCTACGGCGCCGCACTCGACAACGCGGTGCCGCTGCCCGAGGACGCCGACCTTGCCGCCGAGCGGAACGACGGCCTGGTAGGCGACCTCCTGGCCGTCGAGGAGGTGCTCGAAACCGCTCGCGACGTCCATCCGGGACTGGCCGTGACCGTCCTGCGCCCGGCCGCCCTGGTCGGCGCCGGCGCGGACACCGTGATCACCCGGCACTTCGAGGCACCTCGGCTGCTGACGCTGAAGACCGGTTGCCCGGCTTGGCAGTTCTGTCACGTCGACGACCTCGCCACGGCCGTCGACGTGGTCATCCGCCAGCGGCTCGGGCCTGTCCTGACGGTCGCCTCAGGACCGGCGATGACCCAGCCGGAGGTGGAGCACCTCTCGGGTATGCGCCACGTGGAGCTGTCCGAGTCGCTTGCCTTCGGTACGGCGACCCGGCTGCACCGAGCCGGAGTACTGCCGATGCCGGCCTCGGACCTCACCTTCGCGGTGTACCCGTGGGTCGTGTCCTCGGCCACCCTTCGCGCTGCCGGGTGGTCCGCGGCATACGATGCGCCGACCTGCCTCGGGGTGCTGCTGGAGGGCACCCGGGGCCGGCACGCCGTCGCCTCGCGACGGGTCGACCGCAAGGACGCGGCCCTGGGAGCCGCGCTCGGAGCTGCGAGCGCCAGTGCCACCGTGGCGCTGGTAGGTACCGCCGCCGTGTTGCGTCGCCGACGTCGTAAGGGGAGTTGAGCCAGGTGGACAGCAGCGGCTCGGCCGGATCGGTTACCTCGGCAGGATCGACGGGATCGGCAGGATCGGCAGGATCGGCAGGATCCGCAGAGGTGATGCTCGCCGAAGTCAGTGATCGGCCCTTGTCGGTCGATGCCGTGCTGGACCTGGTTCGCCAGCCCGGCGCCGGAGCCGTGGTCACGTTCATCGGCGTGGTCCGGGAGCAGGACCGTGGCAGCGCGGTCAGCGCTCTCGACTACTCCGCGCACGACACGGCGGGCGCGGTGCTGACAGCGCTGGCCGAGCGGTTGAGCGCGCGCGACGGCGTGCTGCGGCTGGCCGCGGTGCACCGGGTCGGCCACCTTGAGATCGGCGACCTCGCCGTCGTCGTCGCGGTCAGCGCGGTGCACCGCGCGGAGGCCTTCGAGGTGTGCCGCGAGCTCATCGACACGCTGAAAAGGACCGTTCCGATCTGGAAGCACCAGATCTTCACCGACGGCAGCGACGAGTGGGTGGGGATGGCGTGACCGGCTCGCACGAGCAGGCCCGGGCTCGTTCGGATAGCAGCGACCGGCCGACCGGCGTGAGCCGGCGCTCCGGCCTGATCGTCGGCATGTTCTTCGCGCTCGTCCTGCTGGCGGCGATCACCAGCCTGGTGCACCTGCCGTACGCCGTCTTCCGCCCCGGCCCCGCGTTCAACACGCTCGGCTCCATTGCCGGCGGCAAGCCGGTCATTCAGGTGAGCGGCACGACATACCCCACCACCGGCGCCTTGGACTTCACCACAGTGTCCGTGTACGGCGGCCCGAGCCATCCGGTCAACGTCTGGGACGTGTTGCGGGCCAAGCTCGAGCGCAGTGCCCACATCTACCCCGAGCGCGAGATCTTCCCGGCCGGCCAGAGCGGCAAGCAGGTGGAGAAGGAGAACACGGCCGAGATGGTGGACTCCCAACAGGAGGCGGTCGCGGCAGCACTGCGAGCGACCGGCAGGACGGTGCCCGAGGTGATCAGCGTGGCCCAGGTCGCGGCCAAGGCGCCGTCGGCCGGCGTACTCCGGGTCGGGGACACGATCACCGCGGTGGACGGCTCGCCGGTCGCCGACAGCGCGGCCCTGCGCAGCGCGATCCAGCGCCACAGCGGCACCGCTCCGCTGCTGCTGTCGATCATCCGCGGCGGCACGGCCCTGCAGGTCCGCTCACCTACCGCGGTCGTGTCGGGCCGCAAGGTGCTCGGCGTGTCCCCGCGCATCTCGTTCCAGTTCCCGGTCAAGGTGACGATCAACGCCGGCGACGTCGGTGGCCCGTCCGCGGGCCTGATGTTCTCCCTCGGCATCTACGACAAGCTCACCCCGGGAGCGCTCACCGGCGGCGCGCGGGTCGGCGGCACCGGGACAATCGACAGCCGCGGCAACGTGGGCCCCATCGGCGGCATCCAGCAGAAGCTGTACGGCGCATACAACGCCGGCGCGAGATGGTTCCTGGCGCCCGCGGCCAACTGCACCGAGGTCGTCGGACATATCCCCCGGGGCCTGCATGTCGTCCGGGTGGCGACGTTCGACGAAGCCCGCACCTCGGTCCAGGCCATCGCGGCCCGGCGCACCGGGGACCTGGCCGAGTGCACGTCGAACGCGCCGACCGCTGCCGGATGACTCCGTCGCGCCGGCCCCCCACCTGCACCGGCGGGCGGTCAGTCCTCCAGGGTGGCCGAGAGAGCGTGGACCAGTCCGGGTGCGATGTCGGCGCCGAGGGCGACCTCGTCGTCCCGATCGTGGTCCCGCTGGCGCAAGAGGCAGACCGACTGCCCGTCGCGCAGCACGGCGACAAGGAGCCGCACGTCCTTGCGCCGCGGATCCGCGGCGAGCTTCTCGCTGGCCTGCTCCGGGTCGTCCGGCAGGTCGCGTTCCGCTTCGGGCGGGACCACCAGCCGCTCGAGCGCCAGGGCCACTCCGTCGACCTCCGGCGGCCAGCCGAGGCGGCCGAGGAGCGACTCCAGCGAGGAGGTGGCCGGCATACCCTCCTGCTCGACGGCGCTGAAGGCCTCGTCGAAGTCCTCGACCGGCATACCGTCCCCGGCTCCTGTAAGCAGGTGCGGCTCGCGGGCGAACAGCGCCGCGCTCTGGACCAGGGCGAACAATCGGGGTCGCTGGTCCCATCCGGCTGCCGCGACATGGCGCTCGGTCTCGAGGGCGCAGGCCACGAGCGGGGTATGCACGATGTGGGCGCTGGTCACGGCGTCCATCGTGCCGTATGCCGTCCGTCACCCGGTATGCCTCGTACCGGGACCCGGCACGAGGCACCCGGCATCCGTCAGGTCCGGCGTGCGGCACGTTCTCCGCGCGGGACTCGTTTGGTGATCCGTGACGGCGAGAGCAGGCGCGTGGCGGGTTTCCCGGGATCGGCTGGGTAGGTTGAGCGCAGGAGTGGCGCGCACGGCGCCGACCATGCGAGATCGGGCTGGACGTTGAGTTCACGGGAGTGGTTCGACCGCGACGATTCGGGTGCGCCGCGCGTGCCTCGACCCGGCCGGCCGGCGGCAGAACGGAACTGGCGCCGGCAGGGCCCGCTGCTGCCGACCCTGGCCATCCTCGCGGTCTTGATTCTCGCAATCGTCCTCGGCGCACAGTTCTGGACCGAGCTGCTGTGGTTCGACAGTGTCGGTTTCGAGACGGTCTTCGCGACCGAGATCAGCACCAAGATCATCCTGTTCGTGCTCGGCGCGGCGATCACCGGTCTGGCGGTGGCCTCCAGCCTGATCATCGGTTACCGCGACCGCCCGATCTACGCACCGGTGACGGTGGAGCAGCAAAACCTCGACCGATACCGCGAGATGCTCGACCCGCTACGGCGGCTGGCGAGCATCGCCGTGCCGGCCCTGCTCGGCCTGTTCGCCGGTTCCGCGGCGGCGGGTCAGTGGCAGACCTTCCTGCTGTGGCGCAACCGCGTGCCGTTCGGCACGCGTGACGCCCAGTTCCACCTGGACGTCGGCTTCTTCGTCTTCACGCTGCCCTGGCTGGACTTCCTGGTCGGCTTCGCCACGATGACGCTCGTGCTCGCCGCGATTGCCGCCGCGGTCACGCACTACGTCTACGGCGGCCTTCAGCTGCAGGGCCGAACGGGTAGCACCACGAGCGCCGCACGCATCCACCTGTCGATCCTGCTGGCCGCCCTGGTGCTGGTCCGCGCCGTGAGCTACTGGCTGAGCCGCTACTCCCTGGCGACGCAGGACTCCAAGCTGATCACCGGGGTCACCTACACCGGCGACCACGCCGTACTGCCGACCAAGGCCGTCCTGGCCGTGGCCTGCCTGATCACCGCCGGGCTTTTCGTCGCGACCATCTGGAGCAAGTCGTGGCGGCTGCCGATCATCGGCACCGCGGGCCTGCTCGTCGTCGCGGTACTGCTCGGCGGCATCTACCCCGCCCTGGTGCAGAGCCTCAAGGTCAACCCGTCCGAGAAGCAGCTGGAGCAGAAGTACATCCAGCGCAACATCGAGGCGACCCGGTCGGCGTACAGCATCGCGGCGGTCAAGCCGCAGACCTACGACGCCGAGACGACCGCCACCCAGGGCCAGCTCCAGGCTGACGCCGAGACCATCCCCGGCATCCGGCTGGTGGACCCCGCCGTCGTGTCCCCGACGTTCCAGCAGACGCAGGCGATCAAGTCGTACTACCAGTTCCCCGACACCTTGGACGTCGACCGCTACGTCGTCGGTAGCAAGCTCAGTGACACGGTCATCGCCGCCCGCGAGCTGCAGCTCGACGGGGTGCCGCCGGCGCAGCGCAACTGGCTCAACGACCACACCTATTACACCCACGGCTACGGCGTCGTCGCCGCCTACGGCAACCGGCGCGACAACGACGGGCTGCCGGTCTTCTACGAGTCCAAGATCCCGGCCCAGGGTTCGCTCGGCACGTTCGAGCCGCGGATCTACTTCGGCGAGGAGTCGCCCGACTACTCCATCGTTGGCGGCCCGGCCAAGAGCCAGCCGCTCGAGCTGGACTATCCCGACTCCACTTCCGGCGGCCAGAAGAACACGATGTACACCGGCAAGGGCGGGGTCGCCATCGGTGGGTTCGCTCGCCGGCTCGCCTACGCGATCAAGTACCGCGAGCTGAAGTTCATGCTCTCGGACCGGGTCAACAGCGACTCACGCCTGCTCGACACCCGGAAGCCGCTGGACCGCGTCGGCAACGTGGCGCCGTGGCTGACCCTGGACGGCAACCCCTACCCGGCGGTCGTCGACGGCCGGATCAAGTGGATCGTCGACGGCTACACCACGACCGCGCAGTATCCGTACTCCAAGGTGCAGTCGATCAGCGACTCCACCTCCGACTCGCTGACTGAGCGCTCGACCAGCGTCGAGGCGCTGCAGAGCGGCCACGTCAACTACATCCGCAACTCGGTCAAGGCGACCGTCGATGCGTACGACGGCTCGGTCCACCTCTACGCGTGGGACGACCAGGACCCCCTGCTTCGGGCGTGGGCCAAGGCGTTCCGCAACACGGTCGAGCCGATGAGCCACATCAGCGGTGCGCTCATGTCGCACCTGCGCTACCCCGAGGACCTGTTCAAGGTGCAGCGCGCCGTGCTCGCCCGCTACCACGTCGCCGACGCCGGGGGCTTCTACGGCGGGCAGGACTACTGGCGGGTCTCGCCCGACCCGGAGAACAACCTCCTGCTGCAACCGCCCTACTACCTCAGCATCGCCATGCCGGGACAGACCTCGCCGGACTTCTCGCTGACGACGAGCTTCATCCCCAACGGGAGTCGCCAGCAGCTCTCCGGATACCTCGCTGCCGACTCCAACGCCGGCTCGACTGCGGGGGTCCGAAGCCCGGGCTACGGCGTCCTGCGCCTGCTCGAGCTACCGACCAAGACCGCCGTCCTCGGCCCGGCTCAGGTGCAGAACAACATCAACTCGCGCAACGTGCCGTCCCCTCAGTTCTCCCTGACGCTGGCGCAGTTCCTCGAGCAGAACAAGACGTCGACCGTACGCGGCAACCTGCTGACCCTCCCGGTCGGCAACGGCCTGCTGTATGTCGAGCCGATCTACCTGCGCAACCCCTCCGGTTCGTCGTCCTACCCGCTGGCCACCATCGTGGTCGCGGCGTTCGGGCAGAAGCTGGCCTGGTCCGACACGCTGGGGGGCGCCCTCGACGGGCTGTTCGGCGGCAACTCCGGCGTCAACGCCGGCGGGACGGGCTCGTCGGGGTCGGGCAGCACCGGATCCGGGTCCACCGGGTCGGGCAGCACCGGATCCGGGTCCGCCACCACCGGAGCGCTGGGCGACGCCCTGCGGCAGGCGCAGAAGGCGCTGACCGACAGCCAGGCGGCCCTGGCCAAGGGCGACTTCGCGGCATACGGCAAGGCGCAGCAGCAGCTGAAGGACGCGATCGCCAAGGCCGTGGCGGCTCAGCCGAAGAAGTAACCGCTCCTCCGCGGCGGTCTCGTAGTGGTCTCGGCGGCGGTCTCGTTGAGGCCCTCGGCGGCGGCTCGGCTCCTGCCTTGTCTCGGCTCCGCCGCCCAGGCTGGATTTGCCCGCCCTGACGCCGCTCCCGTAGGGTTTGACCTACCGACGCGGGGTGGAGCAGCTCGGTAGCTCGCCGGGCTCATAACCCGGAGGTCGCAGGTTCAAATCCTGCCCCCGCTACCAACCGGAGTCGATCGAACCAGCGTCCACAGGGGCGCTGGTTCTTTTTCTTTACCTCCTGAGCCTCCCTTCGGTTTCGACCGCCGTCACCAGCGGGACCAGAGCAGGTGCTGCAGCAGCAGCGCGAAGACCACTTGTCCGATGAGCGCAGGCCGAGCCCACGACCGCGGCAGCCAGGCGGTGGACAGCAGCAGCCACGGGACGAACGGCAGCCAGATCCGCTCGACCTCCGACTTGCTCATCAGCGATGCGTCCGCGAGCAGCACCATCGCGACGGCTGCGCCGACCAGGGCGCCGATGGCGTGCCGAGAAGGCCGGGTCAGCGCGGCACGCAGGTCGTGGATGCCACAAGCGAGGCCGGCTCCGAGGACCGGGCCGGCGCAGAAGAGCAGCACGGCGAGGTTGCCCCACACCCAGTACCAGTTGGGGCGCACGCCCGCGATACCCGCCCAGTACCGGTCGTGCAGCGCCGGTAACGCGCTCCACCAGGCGAACCCTGCCACCGCGAAGCCGAGGACCACCGCCATAGCCGTCGCAATAACGGCAGGCGCCGGCCGCCAGGTTCGTGCCACGAGCAGCACGGCCAGCGCGAGCAGTCCCTCCAGCGGCAGGCCGTAGGACAACATCACCCCGTAGCCGAGGAGCAACCCCGACAGCACCGACCAGGGCGTACTGCGCCGCACGGCGCCCAGCGCGAGAGCGGCGATCCCCCAGGCCACCACGGCTGCGAACATCGCGTCGGCGGACACGGCCTGCCACATCGCCGACGGCCCTACGACCAAGAACGGCATCGCCGAGCGGAGCTGTGGTTCGGCGCCGAGTGAGCGCAGCGTGACGGCCACCGCGAGGGGGGTCGTGGCGGCGATGAGGATCACCACCACGCCTGCGGCCAGGCCCGAACCCAGCCCGAGGCGGGCCAGGCCGATGAAGAACAGCAGGGGCCCGGGCGGGTGACCGGCGATATGAATCGGCCACGAGCCGGTGACCCCCGCGGGAATCCGGCCGATATACGCGTGCAGCGTCTCGCCTACATCGGTCGTGATCCGAGCGGTGGGGAGGTACTCGTCCTTGTTCTCGAAGACCTCCGCGATGCCCGCGGTGCCGTCGACGAGGGCGAGCGAGGTCATCCAGGCCAGGGCGGCGAGGTAGCAGACGAGCAGGAAGCGACCCCAAGGCAGCCGTCGCACCCGTTCCACCGGCCCCCAGCAGACCAATGCGGCCAGGACGAGCGCGGGTACGGTGCCGACCCCGACCCTCGGCCTCCAGTCGGCCAGGAGCGGCGGGAACGTCCCCACCCGCACGTTCACGCCCGTGAGCGCCGGCGTGATTGCGGCCAAGGCCATGACGGCGGCGGCGCAGGCGAGGCCCTTCGCCGGCCTCGAGGACCGGACGGCGCGGGGTGAGGTCATGGTTCCGATGCTGGCATGGGATGTCCCGGCTGCCGGGGACGGTCGGAAGGCACTGGCGGTTCGTCAGGCTCAGGTAACGCCAGCGTGGGGTACGCACCAACAGATGGCACGGTGCGCACGTCGTCAGATCTTCTTAAGACTTCACGCAGTTTGCGGATGGCCTGCAGGACGTACCGTCGAAACATGGACAGCACTCGTATGCCGGGCGCGGCCCTGCTCCGAGCCGCTCGGGCGGTTCGAGGCGGTCTCGCCGCGCGCCGTGGACACGAGTGGGCGGGGCGGTCGTCGTCGTGCAGCGGCTGAGGCTCCGCCCCCCGCAGCCTTCCGACTTCTCCAGCACCCTGCGCAGCCCCGCGGTAGCTGCACGGATCGGCGTATGGCTCGGTACCTGTTTCCTGATCGCCTTCCTGACCGGTCTCTACAGCCATGTGTCACAGGTTGCGACGCCGTGGTTCGCCGCGCCCACACGACCGATCTGGCTGTATCGCGTGACTCAGGGACTGCACGTGATCTCGGGCACCGCGGCGGTGCCGCTGCTGCTGGTCAAGCTGTGGACGGTGTACCCACGTCTCTTCGCCAAGATCGCGAGGCGCGACGCTCGCGCCCTGATTCTGCTGGCCTTCGAGCGCGGGTCGATCGGGGTGCTCGTCACGGGTGCCATCTTCCAGCTGGTCACCGGCCTGGCGAACTCCGCGCAGTGGTACCCCTGGGGCTTCGCCTTCCCGGCGACCCACTACGCGGTGGCGTGGCTGGTGATCGGGGCCCTGCTCACCCACATCGCGGTCAAGCTCCCAGTCATCCGCATCGCCTTCCTCCACGACGTCGACGAGGTCGAGGAAGCGGAGGAGGGCAGCGACGCCAACAGCCCTCCGCGCGTCCACCCCAAGGGTCAACCTGTCGCGGCAGGTGCACCGGCGTCGGCGGGTGCGCAGGCTACGGCGGGTGGGCGGGCGTCGGCGGGTTCGCACGCGGTCGGACGCTCGGCGCCGCTCAGCCGTCGGGGCTTGCTGCGCGCTACCTGGCTGGCCACCGGCGTCGCGGTGCTCACCACCGCGGGCGCGACACTCCCCGCTCTGCGTAAGGTGTCGGTCTTCGGTGTCCGCTCGGGTGACGGGCCCCAGGGCGTGCCCATCAACAAGTCAGCCGTTGCCGCAGGCGTCGTCAAGGACGCCATGGCTCCGGGCTACCGGCTCACCCTGAGTGCCGGCAAGCAGAAGCGACAGTTCAGCCGCGCCGATCTGGAGGCGCTCCCCCAAGTGAGCGTGACGCTGCCCATTGCCTGCGTCGAGGGCTGGAGCGCCTCGGGCACCTGGACCGGCGTACGCGTAGCCGACCTGGTCGCGGCGGTCTCGCCTGGCCGGAGCGCGGACGTCATCGTGACCTCCCTGCAGAAGACGGGCCCCTACATAACAACCATGCTCCCGGCGAACTTCGTGGCCGACCCCGACACCCTCCTGGCGCTGAAACTGAACGGCGAGACGCTGACCGTCGACCACGGGTACCCCTGCCGGATCATCGCCCCCAACCGTCCGGGCGTGTTGCAGACCAAGTGGGTCTCGGAGCTGGCGGTGCAGGCGTGACCAAGATCCGCGGGCTCCTGCTGGTCTCGGCCTTCGGCTGCCTCGTGTACGGCGCGTGGCGACTGTGGTCGGTCGGCGTGGCCAACCTCCTGTCGGCGGTGCAATGGCTGATCGGAGGCGTAGTGGTGCACGACGGGGTGCTGGCGCCCGCCGTCGTCATCACCGGCGTCCTGATGGTCCGACTCCTTCCGCGGTGGTCCAGGGCGCCGCTCATCGTCGCCGGTATCGTGCTTGGCTCGGTGACGTTGCTGGCCATCCCCGTCCTCGGCCGGTACGGCGCCCTGCCGGACAATCCCAGCCTGCTCGACCGCCCGTACGTCGCGGGCTGGCTGGTCCTGGCCGCCTTGGTGCTGGCGAGTGCGGCCGTCGCGGCCATTGTGCTGAGGGCGCGGGAGAAGCGGCCCGTTAGCTGACCGTGGCGCTGACTGCCGCTGAGCCGGTAGCTCAGCCGGTCCGGTCAGGTGCACTCGCTCGGGCAGCGGGTCTAGCCGGTCCGATCCCGCGGCTCGGCGGGTATTGCGGCTCCGGTCCCTCGGTTCGGCTCGGCGGGCTCCGACGCTCCGGTCCCGCGGACCGGCCGGTCCGGCAGCTCCCCGGTCTGCACCACGTCCGCGGCGAGCTCGCGGACCTTGCGGTTGCGCTGCTGGCTCGCCTGCCGCAGCAGCACGAAGGCCTGGTCCTCCTGCACGTTCTTCCTGGCCATCAGGATGCCGATGGCCACGCCGATCTCGCGGTTGGACTCCAGCGCCCTCTCCAGGTTGCGGATGCGTTCTTGGCCGCGTAGCGCCGCGAAGGCGAGGTCCAGGTGGGCGACCATCAGCGATCCGACGGCAATACCCTCGTCGGCGAACGCAAAGGGCTTACCGGCGTAGATGTTCAGGGAGGCCACCCGGCCGTCTCCGGGCAGCAGGTGCAACCGGAACGACATGACGGCGTGGATGCCCTGGGCCATCGCGGCCGCGGTGAAGCGCGGCCAGCGTTCCTCACCGCGTAAGTCGTCGGCGAGCAGCACCGAGCCGGGTAGGTCGTCGGCGAGCAGCACCGAGCCGTCGTCGGGAGCGTCGATGCACGGTCCCTCGTGCAGCAAGAACTGCGCCGCGTCAACCGCCTCCGCCCGGGGGTGTGTGCTGCACACGGTGCGGAAGGCCTTGTGCTCGGCGATGGTGACACTGGCGAGGTCGGCATCCGGGATGACGTCGACCGCCAGCAGCGCGAGTCTGAGCAACGCATGTTCGACCTCGGCGGCGACGTCGGTACCGGCGCGCAGGCTGGCCGCGAGCGCGGCAAGCTCGCGTGCGAGCGTCGAAAGCTGTTCGGTGTCCATGCAGGCTCGTCGTTCCTTCGACGGGACAGAAGTGACCGTGCGCGAGCGTAGGTGCGCCCACCGACAGTCCCCCCGTTATCCCGGTGGTCACTGGCGTGACGAGGAGGTTGTCGTCTCGCCGGCCTATTACGCCGCCGCCGTGCAGGCGCTCCCCGGGTGGCAGTCAGGACGGCGCAGGCCCCCGGCTGGTCATGCCCGGGCGCGACGCCGCATAGGCTGCCGGACGTGCCGGCCATCTCCTACCCCATCGCAGATACGACGCTCGACAACGGGCTGCGCGTCGTCGTCTCCGAGGACCACACCGTTCCCAACGTCACCGTGAACCTGTGGGTCGACGTCGGCTCTCGGCACGAGGCCGAAGGGCGAACCGGCTTCGCGCACCTGTTCGAGCACCTGATGTTCCAGGGGTCGAGAGGGGTCGCGACCGGCGAGCACTTCTCGGCGCTGATGGATGTCGGGGGCCGGCTCAACGCTTCGACCTGGTTCGACCGGACCAACTACTTCGAGACGGTGCCGCGGGGCGCATACGAGCTGGCCCTCTGGCTGGAAGCCGACCGGCACGGCCACCTGCTCGACGCCGTCAACCAAGCGAACCTGGACAACCAGCGCGATGTCGTCAAGGAGGAGAAGCGGCAGCGCTACGACAACGTGCCGTACGGCACGGCGCTGATCGACATCTACGCAACCGTATTCCCGCCCGGACACCCCTACCACCACGCGACGATCGGCTCGATGGCCGACCTGGACGCCGCCAGCGTCGAGGACGTGCACCAGTTCTTCAGGCGCTACTACGGCCCGAACAACAGCGTCCTGACCCTTGTCGGAGACCTCACCGCCGAGGAGGGATTCGCCGCGGCCAAGCGGTACCTCGGCCCGTTGCCGGCGAGCGCGGCGGCTCCCCGGGCGCCGGTCGACGCGCTGGCGCCGCTCGACGCGCCGGTGCACGTCCGTCATGTCGGTGACGTGCCCAACGACCGGCTGTACACGGTGTTCCGGCTGCCGGTGGATGACACCCCGCAGTTCTTCGCGGCCTCGCTGGCGCTCGACGTACTCGGCGGCCTGGCCACTTCACGGCTGTACAAGCGGCTGGCTCGCACCGAGCAGGTCGCCAACAGCGTGTCCGCCACCGCTCTCGGTCTCGTCGACGGGGTGTCCACGGGGTTCCTGACCATCGACGTCGCCGAGGGCGTCGACCCCGAGCAGGTGGAGGCCGCCGTGTGCGAGGAGCTTGACGTCTTCGCCGACGGCGGCCCCACCCCCGTGGAGATGGAGTGCGTCCTGGCGCAAACCGAGCGGGCGTGGCTGTCCTCGCTGGCCAGCCAGGAAGAGCGGGCGGACCACATCAGCCACCACACCCTGCTCCAGGGCGATCCGGGCTACGTCAACACCTTCCTGGACCGGATCGCTGCCGTGAGTGCAGACCAGGTCCGCGAGGTCGGCGACCGGTGGCTGCGCCCGCGATCTCGGGCCGTGGTCGCCTACCTGACCGACAGGACGTCCCGATGACCAGCGCCCCGTCCGCTCAGCTCGGCGACGCGCCCGAGCGCCCCACCGTCGCCGAGCCCGAGCCATGGGCGTTCCCGGTCGCCTCGCGCAGCGAGACGGGCAACGGACTCACCGTCCTCGCCTACGACATTCCCGGGCAGTACGTCCTCAGTGTCCGGGTCGCGCTCCCCATGCCGCTCGCCGCCGAGCCGCCTGCGCTCGAGGGCCTCGCGACCATCCTCAGCCGCACCCTGGACGAGGGCACCGCTGACCTCAGCGCCACCGAGTTCGCCGAATTGCTGGAGCGCAAGGGGATCGGCTACGGCGCCTCGATGTCCGAGCCCGGTATCGTGCTCGACCTCGACGTGTCCAAGCGGCACCTCAGCGCCGCCCTCGAGCTGTTGAGCCGGGCCGTGCGCGAGCCGGCCTTTCCCGAGAACGAGGTCACCCGGCACGTCAAGACCCGACTCGCCGAGATCGAGCAGGAACGCGCCAACCCGACCCACCGGGCGGCGTGGGAGTTCGTCGCGACCTTCTACGATCCGCACGAGCGCGCCTCACGGCCCGGCGCCGGCACTCGGGACACGGTCGCCGCGATCACCCGTCAGGACCTGGTCGCCTTCCACGCCGCCAACCTGTCGCCGCACGGCGGCACCGTCGTCGTCGCCGGCGATCTGGAGGGCATCGACGTCACCGCCGAGGTGGAGGCGGCTCTCGGCGGGTGGACCGGACCCGTGCCCGCGCCGGAGTGGGCGCCACCGGTCGCCCCTGAGCTTCGCGCGGACCGCATCCGGGTGGTGCTCGTGGACCGGCCTGGGTCGGTACAGACCGAGTTCTACGTCGGCTGCCCCGGACCGGACCGGCGCAAGCCGGGATGGGCGGCGTACCCCGTCTTGGGCTTCGTGGTCGGCGGCTCGCCGAACGCCCGCGTGGACGCCGTGCTGCGCGAGGACAAGGGCTTCACCTACGGGATCCGGTCGAGCTTCCGCCCCCGCCGCCGCGGCGGGACCTTCGTCACCAGCGGTTCCGTGCGTGCCGACGCCACGGTCGAGGCGCTCGGTCTGCTGCTCGGCATACTCGACGGAGCGCGGGACGGATTCGCCGATGCGGAGGTCCGCTCCGGGATCGACTTCATCGGCCGGACGGCTCCGGGGCGCTATGCCACGGCCGACGCCGTGGCCGACGAGGCCGCGACCTTGGCACTCGAGGGCTTGACCACCGAGTTCACGACGGCGACGCTGCGCGCGCTCCGCGAACTCGACGCGGAGCAGGTCGGCACGGCATACGACGCCTTCGTCGCCGGTGAGTGGACGGTCGTGCTCGTCGGTGACGCACGTCTGTACGCCGAGGGCGTGCAGGCTCTGGGCAGGGGCTCGGTGACCGTCGTACCGAACTGAGGGGTACGTCGTCGTGGCGCGGGCCACCGCCTCCGGGCCCGCCTCGGGCACCGCCTTTAGTGCCGCCTCGGGTACCGCCGACTGTGCGCACGAAACGGTCGCTCCATCGCGGCGTGACGCACCACCCGACCACCACAACCTGCGCAAGGCGAGCCGGGCCACGACCACAACCTGCGCAAGGCGCCATGCGGCCGACCCGGAACTGAACGCGAGACACCCGGTCGGCCGCGCAGCCGGAAAGGCTCAGGCCGTGTGCTCCAGGATTGCCTGCTCCAGGACGTCCAGCCCGTCGGCCAGCAGCTCCTCGCCGATCACCAGCGGCGGCAACAGGCGGATGACGTTGCCGTAGGTGCCGCAGGTCAGGACCACCACGCCCTGCGCATGGCACGACGCGGCCACGGCCGAGGTCAACGCGGCGTCCGGCTCGACCGTGCCCGGTCGGACGAACTCGATGGCCAGCATGGCGCCCCGCCCCCGGATGTCGCCGATGGCCGGCACCTTGTCGGCCAGGGTCGAGAGGCGCTCCTTGACGACCGTCTCGATCCGCCGGGCGGCAGCCATCAGGTCGTCTTCGCGCATGGTGGCGATCGCTCCGAGCGCGGCGGCGCAAGCCACCGGGTTGCCGCCGAACGTGCCGCCGAGGCCGCCGGTATGCACCGCGTCGATCAACTCCGCACGTCCGGTCAGGCCGGAGAGCGGCAGGCCTCCCGCGATGCCCTTGGCGGTCGTGACCAGGTCGGGGACGATGCCTTCGTGATCGCTGGCGAACCACGAGCCGGTGCGCGCGAACCCCGTCTGCACCTCGTCCGCGACGAAGACAATGCCGTTGTCGTTGCACCACTGCTGCAGCGCGGGCAGGAAGCCCGGCGCCGGCACGACGAAGCCGCCCTCGCCCTGGATCGGCTCGACAACCAGCGCGGCGATCTGGTCGGCACCGACCTGCTTCTCGGCGACCGCGATGGCCCGGGCGGCGGCCTGCTCGCCGGTCATCCCGTCGGGGTCGCGGAACGGGTAGGACGTCGGCACGCGGTAGACGTCCGACGCGAACGGCCCGAAACCGCGCTTGTACGGCATGGCCTTGGCCGTCAGCGCCATGGTCAGGTTGGTGCGGCCGTGGTACGCGTGGTCCACCGCGACGACGGCGGTGCGTCCGGTCGCGTAGCGCGCCACCTTGACGGCGTTCTCGACCGCCTCGGCGCCGGAGTTGAATAGCGCCGACTTCTTGGCGTGGTCGCCGGGAGTCAACTCGGCCAACGCCTCGCAGACCGCGACGTACCCCTCGTAGGGGCTGATCATGAAGCAGGTGTGTGTGAAGTCCGCCGCCTGGGCCTGCACCCCGGCCACGACGCGGGGGGCGGAATTCCCGACGGTGGTCACCGCGATACCGGCGCCAAGGTCGATCAGGGTGTTGCCGTCGACGTCTTCGATGACGCCTCCCGCTGCCCGGGCCACGTAGATTCCCATGGTCGAGCCCACCGCACCGGCGACAGCCGCGGCCCGCCTCGCCGCTAGTTCCTTCGACCTCGGCCCCGGCAGCTCGGTGCGGATGAATCGGCGTTGAACCAGCTCAGCGACGGTGTCGGACACGTGTCAGCTCCTTCGGCAGCCAAGCGGGCGCGGGCGCCGCGACCGTTCGGCACCAGTCTCGCGCATACCGGCCGTGCCCCGCACTCCGCCGTCGATGTCATGGCCGGCCGCGAGCCCCGCCCGCGAGCCCCGCCCGCCGGCCGCGAGCCCTCCCTCGGTGCGCGATCACTGCGGGGTCAGCCGGCGCAGGACCTCGTCGTGCAGCGACCCGTTGGTGGCGAGTGCGTTGCCGCCCCAGCACCCCGGCACACCGTCCAGGGAGGTGAACCGGCCACCGGCCTCGGTGACGATCGGCACGAGTGCGGCCATGTCGTGCACGTTCAGATCTGGCTCCGCGGCGATGTCGACGGCTCCCTCGGCGACCAGCATGTACGACCAAAAGTCGCCGTACCCCCGCGACCGCCCGCACTGCCGATCCAGCTCGAGGAACGGTTCGAGCCGTCCGGCGTTCGCCCATCCCCGCAGACTCGAGTAGGAGAGCGAGGCGTCCCGCAGTTCGCTCACCGTGGACACCCCGAGCCGCTTGGCCGAGGTTAGGCTACGGCCGACCCATGCTCCGGACCCGATCGCCGCCCACCAACGGCGTCCTAGGGCGGGTGCGGCCACCAGCCCGAGCACCGGGTCGGCCCCGTCCACCAGCGCGATCAGGGTCGCCCACACGGGCACGCCGCGGACGAAATTCTTCGTGCCGTCGATCGGGTCGACGACCCACCGGCGAGGGCCGTGCCCGGTCACGCCGAGCTCCTCACCCTGGACCGCGTCGCGGGGGCGGGTGCGGCCGAGCTGGTGGCGGATCACCTGCTCGGCGGCGCGGTCGGCGTCCGTGACCGGGGTACGGTCCGGCTTCGCCTCGACCTGCAGGTCCTCAGCGCGGAACCGGGCCATGGTGATCCGCTCCACAGCGTCCGCGAGCACGTGCGCGAGGCGCAGATCGTCGTCGTAGGCAGGCATCGCGCCACGCTAGCGCGATTGACCGCCGCAACCGCTGACCGCCGCAACCGCTGGGAGTTGCTGACCGCTGCAGCCGCTAGGAGTTGCTGACCGCTGCAGCCGCTGCCGCGTGGCCGGAGCACTTGGGTTCGTTACTGTCACAGGAATAGCGTGGCGGCCGTCGACCGCGCGGGCGGAACCCTTGGCTGCCGCAAAGTGGTCGCGGATTGAACCGGATGCAGCTCACGCCCGTGTCTCCGGTTGATGGTCGTCCAGCCCACGAGAGGCCAGCGATGTTCGACACGTTCCGCGGCTTGCCGATGCATGCGATCGTGGTGCACGCGACTGTGGTGTTCCTCCCGCTCATGGCGCTCGTGACCGTCGTGGTCGCGGTGATACCCCGCCTTCGGCGGTATGCCTGGTGGGTCGTTGCACTCGACTTCGCCATGGTGGTGCTCACCGGGTTCACCGCCGAGACGGGACAGGCCTTCCAGGCTCGCCTCGGCGGCCAGGTCGCGCAGCGGCACGCCCAGCTGGCTGGTTCTCTGATCTATTACGCCGCGGCCCTTTTCGTGACGGCCGTCCTGGTCGCAGTGGCCCGCCGGGTCAGGGTTGCGGCGATGGCGGCGGCCTTGCTCAGCGTCGTCGCCGCAGGGGCGCTCGTATTCTGGACCGTGCAGGTCGGCGAGGCGGGGGCGCAAGCCGTCTGGGGCAACGTCATGGGCTCCACCAGCACCAAATAGCGATCAGCGCAGGTAGTGACGGAACGTCGTGCCATGCCCCGCGTGTGTGTCACTCGCCCGACTCGCCCGACTCGCCTGACGCGCCCGAACGCGCGCGGAGCAAGCGGCGCAGCGACTCCAATCGGGAGGCCCCCGCCGGGCCGGCACGGCCGTCCGCGACCCACTGGTCGAGGGCGCACTCCGGCTCGTCGTGCGTGCAGCCACGGGGGCAGTCCGCGGTGCCGGGTTCGAGGTCCGGGAAGTGGGAGATGATCCGTTCGGGGTCGACGTGGGCGAGCCCGAACGACCGTACGCCGGGTGTGTCCACCACCCAGCCGCGCAGTCCCGGCAGGCGCAGGGCGACAGCGGAGGACGACGTATGCCGTCCGCGACCGGTCACGTCGTTAACCTCGCCGATGGCGCGCAGGGCGCCGGGAACCAGGGCGTTGACCAGCGTGGACTTGCCGACGCCGGAATGGCCGACGAGCACGCTCACCTTGCCGCTGAGCTGGTCCCGCAGGTCCTCCACACCCCTGATGACACCGTCAGCCGCGCGCGAAGTGACCACGGCACCGACGTTCAGTGGCGCGTAGGCGGACATGAACGCGGCGGGATCGACCAGGTCGGCCTTGGTGAGCGCCAGCAGCGGAGTCAGGCCCCCGGCGTATGCCGCGACGAGGCAGCGGTCGATCAGCCGCGGCCGCGGCTCCGGGTCCGCCAGGGCCGTCACGACGACAAGCTGGTCGGCGTTGGCAACGATCACTCGCTCGATCGGGTCGCTGTCGTCGGCGGTCCGGCGCAGGGAGGACCGACGGGGTTCGACCCGGACGATCCGGGCCAGGGAGTCCGGGCCTCCTGCGGTGTCGCCTACCAGTCCCACGCGATCGCCGACGGCGATGCCCTTCCGCCCCAGTTCGCGCGCCTTCATCGAGGCGACCACCCGCTCGCCGGTCCCGCCCTCGTCCACGAGGACGGCATACCGTCCCCGGTCCACCGCTGTCACGAAGCCCGGTACGGCGTCTTCGTGCGCTGGGCGGTCCTTGGAGCGCGGGCGCGACCCCCGAGGGTTCGGCCGGATCCGGACGTCGCTCTCGTCGTATTCGCGGGGCCCCGGGCTCAGTGCGGCCCTCCCTGGACCATGAGCTCCCAGCGTCGGGCAAAGTTCGGCAAGGTCTTGGCCGTGGTGTCGACGTTCTGGATCACCACATCGGGCACGCGCAGACCGAGCACCGTGCCGGCCATGGCCATCCGGTGGTCCGCGTAGGTGCTGAACAGGCCCCCGTGCAGGGCCTGCGGTCGGATCCGCAGTCCGTCGTCGGTCTCGGTCACCTCGCCGCCGAGAGCGTTGAGTTCGGTGGCCAGTGCCTTGAGCCGGTCGGTCTCGTGTCCCCGCAGGTGGCCGATGCCCCGCAGCCAGCTGGGGGAGTCGGCGAGGGCGGCGACTGCTGCGACGACCGGGGCGAGCTCGCCCACGTCGTGCAGGTCAACATCCAGGCCGCCGACCTGCCCCGTGCCGGAGACCGTGAGCCCGGAACGGTCGAGCAGGACTTCGGCACCCATGGCGTCGAAGATGTCCCGCACCGCGTCGCCCGCCTGGGTGGTGGCTTGCGGCCAGCCCGGCACGCGCACCTCGCCACCGGTGACCACGGCCGCGGAGAGGAACGCTGCGGCGTTGGACAGGTCCGGCTCGACGTGCATGTCGACCGCGCCGATCTCGGACGGCATGACCCGCCACGTGTCGGGTTCGCTGTCGTCGACTTCGACGCCGGAGTCGCGCAGGACCTCGACGGTCATCCGGATGTGTGGCTCGCTGGGGACCGGCTTGCCGTCGTGGTGGACGGTCACGCCCTGCTCGAAGCGGGCACCCGAGAGCAGCAGTCCCGACACGAACTGGCTGCTGGCGGATGCGTCCAGTGTCACCGAGCCGCCGGGCAGCCCCCCCGACCCCCTGACGGTGAACGGCAGGCCGCCCCGGCCGCCGTCGTCGATGTCGGCACCGAGCGCCCGCAGCGCGCCGAGCACCGGCTGCATGGGTCGGCCTCGTGCGTGTGGGTCGCCGTCGAACCGCACGTCCCCGGTGGCCAGCGAGGCGACGGGGGGGACGAACCGCATCACCGTCCCGGCGAGCCCGGCATCGACCGTCGCCGGCCCGGTCAACCGGGCGGGAGTCACCAGCCAGTCGTCCCCGTCCGGCCCCGTCCCTGACGTGTCCTCGATGCGTCCGCCGAGGGCCCGCAGGGCTCCGGCCATGAGCAGCGTGTCCCGGGAGCGTAACGGTCGGCGCAGGCGGGAGACGTCGCTCGCCAGGGAGGCGATGACCAGCAGCCGGTTGGTGAGGGACTTGCTGCCGGGCAAGGACACGGTGGCGGTGACCGGCCCGCTGGCGAGGGGCGCCGGCCAGTCCCCTGGGGCAACGGTGCCGGAGGCGGGCGACATACGGTTCAGGCCCGGCTCACCGCAGACGGTGACACTCAGCTCAACCGGCTGATCTCGACGATCTGGCCGGGCTGACTCGTCCGGGTGGTCCAGCTCGTCCAGCGCCCACCTCGCGTCGTATCCGCGGGCGTCGGCTCGGTGGACCGCCTGCGTATGCCCCTGCCGATGGGCTGGCTGGTTGCGCTCGGCTGGCTGGCGCTGGGCGGGGCTGGCTTGCTGGACTTGGCCGGCTTCGCCGGCTTGCTGACCTTCGCCGGCTTGCTGGACTTGGCCGGCTTGCTGGGTTGGTTCGAGCCGGCTCTTGCGGCCTTGGCCAGCGCTGCCTTGGCGACGGGGGCCGCCTTGGCCACGGTGGCGGTCTTGACCGGCTTGCGCGATCCGGCGAGTGCGGTCAACGCGGCACCGACCTTGGCGTACTTCGAGGTCTTGGCAGCCATCCGAGCCTGCTTTCCAGTCAACGCGGCAGTACGCCTGACGTCCCTGCCGGCGTGCTGTGCGCGCCAGGCCAGGCCAGGCCGGCCTTCGGTGTCGACCACGGCGAGCAGCAGGCCGCCGAGCAACGACAGGTTCTTCGTGAACTCGATCCGCTGGGCGGCTCGCTTGGCCGGGTCCTGCTCGGTATAGAAGGCATGACCGACGTAGGTGGTGGGCAGCAGCGTCAGGAACAGGATGAATGCCGACAGCCGGGGGAACCGGCCCAGGCCGAACATGGCACCGGCCCCCAGCATGGCCCCTCCGTTCGCGCGTACGAGGAGCTCGGGGTCGTTCGGTAGGTGGAGCGGTCCGGCGACCTGGGCGATGAACGGTGCCGCCGCTTCCGGCCGGCCTGCGGGACGGCGCATCGCGTCGTAGCCGCCGGTGATGAATGTGGACGCGAGCATCGGCCGCGCAACACGTCGGACAAGAGTCATCGGATCTCCTTCGATGCGGATCTGCCGTCCCTACCGTAGTGCCGCCGAAGGACAGGGACCACGGCGTCGCCGAGGCTGACGCGCCTGGCGGCTAATCGCCCGCCACCCCATGCCGTGGCTGCCTACGCTGTGGCCATGTGTGGGCGATACGCAGCCAGCTCAAGGCCGGAGGATCTGGTCGAGGAGTGGGAGATCGACGTCGACCGGACGGACGACCCCGCGCGGAGCATGCTCGCCGCGCCTCAGTCCCCTCCGCCGGGCAGCCCTGATTACAACGTCGCGCCGACCAAGCAGGCGCCGGTGGTCCTGACCCGCCCAATCCGAGGTGAGCAACGAAACGAGGGCGGAGAGGGCGACGAAGGCGCGAAGGGCGACGAGGGCGACGAGGGCGACGAGGGCGCGGGGCGCCATCCACGAGCAGAGGCTCGCCCCCCGCAGCGACAGCTCCGGCTGCTGACCTGGGGCCTGCTGCCGAGCTGGGCCAAGGACACCAAGACGGGACTGCGGATGACCAACGCCCGCGCGGAGAGCGTGCTGGACAAGCCCGCGTTCGCCAAGCCGGCTGCGTCGCGCCGGGCGCTGGTACCCGCCGACGGGTGGTACGAGTGGCAGGTCAGCCCGACGGCGCTCGACGCCAAGGGCAACCCCCGCAAGCAACCGTTCTTCGTCACCCGGGCCGATGGCGCGACGATGGCGATGGCCGCGCTGTACGAGTTCTGGCGCGATCCCACCGCGGAGCCCACCGACCCCCTGGCGTGGCTCACCACATACGCGATCATCACCACGACGGCAGAGCCGGGACTGGACCGTATCCACGACCGCCAGCCCCTGGTCCTGGAGCGGCAGGATTGGGGCCGATGGCTGGACCCGGCGATGACCGAGCTGGACGAGATCAGGGGGCTGCTTGCGTACGCCGAGCCAGGCCGGTTCGACGCGCGGCCGGTCAGCACCGCCGTCAACGCCACGCGCAACAACGGACCGGAGCTGATCCGGCCGCTCGGACGCGCTGATCTGGTCGGGGTGGTGGATCCCAGCACCGGCGAGGTGCTCGGCTGATGCCTCCAGGGACACCTCGAGACATTCGAACGCAGGCCGGTATGGCGCGGGTCCACCTGTACCGACCGGCGCGTATGCGCGCGCCGACCTCCCTGATCCTCGGCCACGGTGCCGGCGGCGGCATCGAGTCCGCCGACCTTCAGGGCCTTACCGCGCTGACCGCCGACGGCTGGCAGGTCGTGTTGGTCGAGCAGCCCTGGCGGGTGGCCGGTCGTCGGGTGGCGACGGCACCAGCAACGCTGGATGTGGCTTGGCTCGCTGTGCTGGCAGCGCTGTCAGCCAGCGGGGACATCACCGGCAACGTGGTCGTCGGCGGCCGCAGCGCGGGCGCGCGGGTCGCCTGCCGGACGGCGCCGGAGTTGTTGCCGCCGCCGCTCGGAGTGCTCTGCCTGGCGTTTCCGCTGCGACCACCGGGGAGACCCGGGGGGACCCGCGCATCCGAGGCGCTGGCAGCCATCTCGTCCGGCACCCCGCTGGCCGTCGTACAGGGTGAGCGGGACCCGTTCGGCGATCCGGCGCAGGTCGCGGCCGAGCTGGGCGAAGGCGCGGACGTCTTCACCGCCCGGGGCGGCCACGGCTTCACGACTGATCCGAGTGACGCGGTGCGCCAGGCGCGTGACTGGCTCCTGACGCTGACCGCAGGGGGCTGACCGGAGGCTGCGGACGGGCGATGAGCCACGTCACGGCGCTGAAATCGCGGGCATCGGCCGCCGGCGGGGAATGGGACCGGTTGTTCGCGACGTTCCACAAGCGGACCGAGCAGAAGGAGACCCTGTGCTACTCGCCGACGTCGCGACTGAGGGATTGCCGTGCACCCGTCCCGGATCGGGCAGCGAGAGGGTCGGATTAGGCTTGGGTGCGATGACCAACCACGAGAGTGCCCTCGACAGCCCGCCTGTGCTCGACGCATCGCCCGTCCTGGACACGCCGCCTGCCACCGAGCAGGTGGACGTCAGCACGGAGACGGCGGCGGAGCGCGCCGCCAGGTTCGAGACCGAGGCCATGCCCTTCCTCGACCAGCTCTACAGCGCCGCTCTGCGGACCACGCGCAATCCGACCGACGCCGAGGACCTGGTTCAAGAGACGTTCACCAAGGCGTTTGCCGCCTTTCACCAGTACCGCCCGGGGACCAACCTCAAAGCGTGGCTCTACCGCATCTTGACCAACACCTACATCAACAGTTACCGCAAGAAGCAGCGCGAGCCGCTGCGCTCCGACGCGGCCGAGATCGAGGACTACCAACTCGCCCGTGCCGAGTCCCACACCTCCAGCGGACTGCGCTCGGCCGAGACCGAGGCTCTTGATCATCTGCCGGACAGTGACGTCAAACGGGCACTGCAGGAACTGCCCGAGGATTTCCGGATGGCCGTCTACCTCGCCGATGTCGAGGGGTTCGCCTACAAGGAAATCGCGGAGATCATGCAGACGCCCATCGGCACCGTGATGTCGCGGCTGCACCGTGGACGTCGACAGCTTCGCGAGCTGCTCACGGACTACGCCGCCGCCCGCGGCTTCGCAACGGAAGGGTCCGCCTCATGAGCCTCCAGGAAGCCGACTGCTCGCAGGTGCTCATGCGGGTCTACGAGTACCTCGATGGAGAGATGACGTCCGAGGACGGCGCCCGCATCCGCGCACACCTCGAGGACTGCGGTCCCTGCATGACCGAGTTCGAGCGGGATCAGGCGCTCAAGGCTCTGGTACGCCGCTCGTGCGGCTGCGAGCCGGCGCCGGCTCAGCTGCGGTTGCAGATCATGGCCACCATCACGCGCGTCTCGGTTACGACGACCTACATCCCCGTCGACTGACCGGCCCTCCATACGCCGCACTCCGGCCCCTACGCAGCGAAAGACCCGCCCCATGTGGCGGGTCTTTCGCTGGGTAGTTGCGGCTGCGAGCACCGACATAGGGGCTATTCGGTCAGGCGTTCGGCTTGCGGCCGTGGTTCGCGGCGTTGCTCTTGCGGGAACGGCGTTTGCGCGCGCGCTTGCTCATCGGGGGTGCTCCACTTCGGGTAAGACGTCGGGACACCGACGAGGCTACTCCGTTTCCGCGTCGGCATCGGCGCCACGGGGTATCGGCCTCGGTAACGGCCCGTGCAGGGCGTGACGGTGGCCATGCAAACAAGGGACATACCGCGCAACCGGGCGTGCGGTACCCTTTCATATGTAAAACGCCGTGACATTTTGGTCATGTGCAGACCAAGTGCGTCATGGGTTGGTCAGCGTAGAGGGGCGGAGACCCGCAGCCCTGGTCTGATATCCGTATGGGCAGCCGAGAACACGAGCGGCCCGCAATCGTCTCAGTCGAAATTTCAAGCGCATCTGCGCAAAATTCAAGGAGTCAGTCATGAACGTCAATTCCGTATCTAGCAGCACCCCCGCCAAGCACTGGGGCTACGGCGGCTCCAAGCACTGGGGCTACGGCGGCTCCAAGCACTGGGGCTACGGCGGCTGATTGTTGACTACCCCACGGATGGTTGCTGCCAGTTCTTGTATCGCTCGGTAGCATCGGAGGATGAGACGAGGGGGAAACGGAGCTAGGGCGGAATTCCCCCTCCAGGCGAAGATCTATGTCGCCGCCCTGGCCTGCATCGCGTTCATTTCTGGCGCACTTTGGCGATTGCCCAATCTGCTGCACGATCGCCAGTACCAGGCGTCTCTGGCGCTGCTGACCGTCCTGGCGCTGCTGAGCTGGCGCATCCGCGAACGCGATATCGGCGGCAAGGTGTCGCTAGCCTTCAGCAGCATCGTCCTGCTGGCCTCGATCGTCCTGGTCCTCCCCGAGGGCGCCGGCCTCATCGGACTGATCGCTCCGCTCGCAGCCCTGGGGTCGGAGCCGCTCGGCTTCACCGTGTTCAACGCCGTGATGGTCTCGTCCGTCAGCTCCGTCGCGGGGCGGGCCTACGGAATGGCCTGCGGTCCGCCGCTCAGCCAGCTGGAAGGCCACCAAAGCGGCGCTCTCCCCGCAATGATGATTGCGCTCATCGTGGCGGATCTCCTGCAGTGCGTCGGCAATGCGGTGATCGTTTCCGGCATGTACAAGTTTCACCGCGGCCGCCCCTTCCGACGGGAACTGGTCGGCATCCTGCGCTCCAGTGGACTGGTCTACGTCGGCTACGGCGTGATCGGCATCATCTTCGTCCTGATCTGGGCATCGGCCGAGGTCCGCTACTTCTCCGCCGTGCTCGTGCTCGCGCCGCTCCTGGTTGCTCAGTGGAGCTTCAGCCAGTACGGCGACGAACGGCGTTCGCACGAGCGCACGCTGAACGCACTGGTCACTGCTATGGAGACCAAGGACCAATACACCCGCGGCCACAGCGAGCGCGTCGCCGAGCTGTGCGAGCTGATGGCCCGTCACCTGTCCCTCTCGGCTCAGCGCTCGGAGGAGCTTCGCTACGCCGGGCTATTGCACGACATCGGCAAGCTGGGTCTGCCGACCCGCCTTTTGCGGCGGCCGGCACCCCTTGTCGATGACGATCTCGTCCACCTGTCCGCGCACGCCCACATCGGAGCGGACATGATCGCGGACATCGAGTTTCTGGAAGAGGCGCTGGAGGGGGTGCGCCACCACCACGAGCGGTGGGACGGTGGGGGCTATCCGGGGCGCCTGTCGGGAGACGCGATACCCGAATTCGCCCGGATCATCGCCGTCGCGGATGCCTTCGACACGATGACCACGGATCGCGGTGACCGGCCGGCATACCCCGTCGCGGCTGCCCTTCGGGAGTTGCACGACGCCGCCGGCACACAGTTCGACCCGTCCATGGTGGAGGCTCTGGAGCAGGCGCTGCAAAGGCGCGACTGGCAGATCACCGATGTGGTCGCCTCTCGCCAGCGTCCTGGCGATCCCCCCTACGACCACGACTGTCCCCAGTCCTCGGCCGAGCTCGCCGCGCGCCCCGACATCCTGGACCGGATCCAGAGCGCTATAACCGGCCCTGCCGCCGGGTCGGCGGGCTACGAAGCCCGCGTCACGGTGCCGTAGTGCGCTGGATCCGGCGTCGGCCCGCCGTCGACGTGATCATCGCCTGCGTCGGTGCGGGCTTCGTCGTTGTAGCAGCCATCCTCACCTCTCAGGATCTAGGCCTGTGCGTGTCGTCGTCGTGCGGGCCCATCATCGGGGCCTATCTCTTGGCCATGGTCGTGGGCGAGCGCCTCCGGGTCGAGCCGCCTGGCAGAGGCCCCATCGCCCCCCTCGCCACTGCATCGGCGCTGGCATTCGCCATGACCCAACCGCAAATCTCCCCGAAGGTGATCTCCGCGAGCCCGCATCCCTACGGCTGGATGTATGTCGTGGTCTTCACCGGCCTTGCCATGACCCTCGGCTCGCTGCCCGAGATCATCCGGGACCGCCGGCTCATCGTGCCGACCTTCGCCATGCGCCTCATCGGCGTCTCGGTGGCCGCAATCGCCTACCGCTCGCTGCCGTGGTCGACGAATGGGCAAACGGCCCTCGAGTACGTGCAGAGCCGCCACGGCACGGGCTGGGAACCCGCCGTGCTGATGGTTTCCGTGGCCGCACTGGCGCTGCTGGTCGAGCTGCTCATCTCTTCGTTCAGTGACGCTTCGAGCGCCCACGCGCCGTTCCGTCGCACGCTGCTGGACACGGCTCGGGCGCTGTCGGGGCTAGCCGCCGCGCTGAGCGCGACGGCCGCGCTGATCGTGTTGGCCTACCAGCAGCTCGTGCTTTACGCCATACCGCTGCTGTTGCTGCCGCTGGCGCTGACCCGGTTCGGGGTGCGCCGTTATGCCGGCATCCGGGCGACGTACCGGCAGACCATCGTCTCCCTCTCGGAACTGACCGAGACGAGCGGCTACACCGCCCGCGGCCACTCCGAGCGGGTCGCGACACTGTCCGTGGCGATGGGCCGCGACCTGGGGATGTCCGAGCGAGAGATCACTGAGCTGGAGTATGCCGCGCTGCTGCACGACATCGGACAGGTGGGCCTGGTCGACCCCATCCCGCGCGGCGCCACCGTGATGGCGGCGCCGGCGGACCAGCGGCGGATCGCCGCCGACGGGGCGCACATCGTGCGCGAGACGGGGGTGCTGGACGAAGTGGCCAGGATCCTGGAGACCCAGGCCACGCCGTTCCGGCAGACCCGCGAGTTCGGCGAGAAGCTCCCGATGGCCAGCCGGATCATCAAGGTGAGCAACGCGTACGACGACCTGGCAGAAGGCGAGCGCGGGCCGGCCCAACGTGAAGCGGCCATGGAACGGCTGCATCTCGGGCTGGGCTACGAGTACGACCCACGCGTGGTCGACTCGCTGCTGCGTGTCCTCGAGCGCGACGACATCCGACACGTCTGACAACGGGTAACTGCCGGAAGCGACTGCCTCACCGGCGCAAGCGATTGCCTCAGCTGGTGAGTTCGGGCAGTCGGCCGACGCGGGGGTCGGACTCGTCCACGAAGTAGTCACCCGTGCGTGTGCTGTCCGTTCCGTCGGCGGCCTTCAGCGCACGCAGCACCAGCGTGACCACTGCCGCGACGACGACGTTGAGCACGAACGCCGTAAAGGCGATGTAGCCCAGTTGCCCGATCCATTCGATCGGTGCGACCGACCCACCAAAGTGCGGAACGGTCGCCGAGCTGACGCCGTACGCCTTGGTGGTCCCGTAGACCATGGCCACCGCCCAGCCGGCGAGCAGCGCCCATCGGTGGAACCACCGGGTGTAGAGCCCGAACACCACCGAGGGGAAGGTCTGCAGGATCCAGATGCCGCCCAGCAGCTGGAAGTTGATCGCGTTCTGCTTGTCCATGGTGAGCACGAACAGCAGGGCGACGAATTTGACCAGCAGGGACGCGAGCTTGCCGACCTTGGCCTCCTCGGCGGGGGTCGCGTCGGGCCGTAACCACTCGCGGTACACGTTGCGGGTAAACAGGTTTGCTGCCGCGATGGACATGATGGCGGCGGGCACCAGGGCGCCGATCGCGATCGCCGCGAAGGCAACGCCGGCGAACCACGAGGGGAAGGCGTCCTCGAACAGCTGCGGGATGACTAGCTGGGCGTTGGGCTTGCCGTCCAGGCCGATCGGCTTGGTGCCCGCCGCGATCGCCACCCACCCGAGCAGCGCGAGCAGGGCCAGTAGGAAGCTGTAGGCCGGCAGGATGGCCGCGTTGCGACGGATCGTGTTACGAGACTTGGACGCCAGCACCGCGGTGACCGAGTGCGGGTACATGAACAGGGCGAGCGCCGAGCCCAGACCGAGCGTCGCATAGGCCCACAGCTGCTGCGCGTTCGGCACGAAGGTGCCCGTCGGCTTGTGGGTCACCGGGCTGGGCTTGGCCATCTTGGTCTGCGCCGCGTCGAAGATGTGCGACCAGCCGCCGTACTTCGTCGGCAGGTAGACGATGGCCACCGCGATCACGAGGTAGATCAGCGTGTCCTTGACGAACGCGATGATCGCCGGTGCGCGCAAGCCGCTGGAGTAGGTGTAGGCCGCCAGCACGGCAAACGCGATCAGCAGCGGTGCGTCCTTGGCCAGGGCGTTGGAGCCGCCGAGACCGATGACCTCGAGCACCGCCTGCATGCCGACGAGCTGCAGGGCGATGTACGGCATCGTGGCCAGGATCCCGGTGACCGCGACGGCGAGGGACAGCGCGCGCGAGCCGTACCGTCCGCGCACGAAGTCGGCCGTGGTGACGTAGCCGTGGCGGTGGCTGACCGACCAGAGCCGGGACATGAACACGAAGATGATCGGGTAAACCAGGATCGTGTAGGGCACGGCGAAGAAGCCGTTGACCGACCCCAGTGCGAACATCGCCGCCGGCACCGCGACGAAGGTGTACGCCGTGTAGAGGTCGCCGCCCAGCAGGAACCAGGTCACCCAGGTGCCGAACCCGCGGCCGCCGAGGCCCCACTCGTCCAGGCTCTCCATGCTCTCCGCCTTGCGCCAGCGGGTCGCCATGAAGCCCATCACGGTGACGGCGAGGAACAGCACGATCAGCACCGTGAGCGTGACACCGTCGACACCGGCCTTCATCGGGGCGTCTCCGCGGCGTGCCGGCGCATGGGCCGGTGGGGGCGGGCGCGAAGGACCAGCCGGTATGCGGCGTACGTGCACAGCGTCGACAGGAACACCCAGAGCATCTGGTACCACAGGAAGAACGGGAAGCCCCCCAGCCTTGGCTCCACCCTCGCGTAGCTGCCGACCCACAGCAGGGCGATGACCGGCACGGCCAGCAGCACGCCGGCGATGCCGAGGAGCTTGCGGTCGGCGGGGGGAGTCGAGTCGTGCGGGTCGTCCGCGTGGGGAACCTCGTAGGGACCCGGGTCTTCGGGGTCGACACCGTGGGTGGAAGCGGTTGACATGGGAACCTCCGGCGTGGGTCGCTGCGCTGCGCGTCCGACCGTACTCCCGGTGACCACCAGTCGTCGCGCATCAACGCGCAAGCTGATCACACTTCGCGCAGGACGGCACCTGCTCGACGTGTCGCCGCCCTACGCGAAGTTGGGGCCGCCTCGGGGGATGCGGGCAGCGGCATACCTCGGGTTTGTCCACAGGGGTCGGCGAGAGCGCGGCACATTCGGCCACGATGACCAGGTGAATGCGCTGCTGGCCGCTCGGAGCGCCTGTCATGGCGGAGTGTTCACCGTGCGCGATGCGGCTGCCTGCGGCCTCGACGCCCGGGCCCTTCGCCGGTTGGTGTCCACCGGCTCGGTCGTGCGCGTCGCACCGAGCGCGTATGCCGACGGCCTCCGCTACGCCGCCGGTTCGCCGGAGCAGCGCCACGCGCTCGCCGCCCGCGCCGTCGCGCTGACGTTTCAGGGCCGCGCCGTCGCCAGCCACGCCTCCGCCTTGACCGTGCTGGGGCTGCCCGTCCTCGATGCGGACCTGGGACAGATCCAACTCCCTGAGCCGGCACAGCCGGCACATCGTGATGCACGGCAGCTACGGGGCTGGTGCGTGCTGTCCGGATGAGCCGTGCCTCACGCCGGTCCTGGCCGTGCTCGGAAACGCCATGCTCAGCGGCACCGAGTCAGGCGTGACCGCCATGGACCGAGCCCTGGCCACGGGGGTCGTGACAGCTGCCGACCTGCGGGCAGGTCTGGAGCGCTTGGCTTCCTGGCCGGGCGTCGGCCAGGCTCGTCTGGCGGTGGCACTCGCGGACGGCCGAGCCGAGTCGGTCGGTGAGACTCGGACCCGTCTGCTGCTCGGCGCCGTCGGGTTCGCCGACGTCGTGCCGCAAGTCCGGATCACCGACGCCGAGGGTCACGTCGTCGCCCGAGTGGACTTTCTCCTCGGCCGGGTGGTGGTCGAGTTCGACGGCGCGGTGAAGTACGAGGGCGTCGACGGCCGGGCGGCCCTCGTCGCCGAGAAGCGTCGAGAGGACCGGCTGCGCTCCATGGGTTACGAGGTGGTGCGGCTCGTGTGGGCGGACCTGAACGACCCCCGCCGGGTGCGCCTGCTCGTATGCTCAGCGCTGGCCCGAGCACGTCCGGCGGCGTAGGGGCTGACGGCGCCTGCGCGGAGACGCCTGGTTGCATCTCAGGCGGCGGCCTTGGTCTCGGCGAAGATCCCCGCGATCTCGTCGATCTTGGCCAGCAACTGGTCCGCGACAGCGGCGTCGTTGGACGACTTTGTGCCGCCGCCGCCGGCGAGCTTCGTGGCGGAGTTGAACAGCTCGTTCAGCTGCGGATACTTCCGGAAGTGCGGGGCCTTGAAGTAGTCGGTCCACAACACCCAGAGATGATGTTTGACCAGATCCGAGCGCTCTTCCTTGATCAACAGCGCACGAGTCTTGAAGGCTTCGTCGTCGGAAGCGTTGTACTTGTCGATGATGGCTTTGACCGACTGAGCCTCGATGCGGGCCTGGGCGGGGTCGTACACACCGCAAGGCAGGTCGCAGTGGGCACTGACGTCGATCGTGGCGGCATACAAACGCAGAAACATCTGGGTCCCTTCGGGTGGTCGAAGTACCGTGCATTGTCAACCTACCCCGCTGCGGGAGCCTTGCGACAAGGGGTTCGACGAGGTAGGCGCAGCAGCACAACGCCGAGGACGTCACCCTCGGGGATACCGCCCACGAGCCACGAGTCGACCCCTTCGCCGATGTTGTCGCGCTCGACCCACCACCGGGACGGGTCCTGCGGGTCTCGGCCCATGACCCGCTTGACTGCCAGGGGACGTGGCCCCGACTCGGCGGCAGGGAGGCGCAGGACGACGAGGCGACCGGGGCGAGGACGTCCGGGATAGCGGACCAGCAGTCGGTCGCCGTCGTGGAGCGCGGGCTCCATCGATCGACCTCGGACCCGGGCCAGGCCCACTCTCATGGCGCGCCTCCTTCAGCGATGGACCAAGTCGCCTTCAGCCCGGCCGGTCGAGTCAAACCGACGGGAATCCAAGCGTCCCAGACTGAGCCGTGCTCATCGAGTGATAGCCACGGGTGCCCTAAGCTCAAAAGCGTCGAAACGCTACGAAGGAGGCAACGGACGTGACCAGCGAACACCACATCGTCGTCCAGGACGACCCGGAGACCGGTCCCCGCCTGAAATACTGGTCTCGCGCTGCCGACACCGCGTACTGGACGGAGTTGTGGACGAAGGTCGACACCGGCTCATATGACCGCGAGCGCAAGGGGCATCTGCCACACCAGCTCAGAGGCACCTTCGTCAAGTGGGTCAAGCCGGGGTCGCGCGTGCTCGAGGCCGGTTGCGGACTCGGCCACTTCACCGTGGCAGCCGCAGCGAAGGGTTACCGCGCCGAAGGAGTCGACTGGTCGGCAGTCACGATCGACAAGCTGCGCGGCCGCTTTCCGGAGATCCCTTGGCACGTGGGGGATGTCCGGAAGCTGGACTTCGAGGACGGCACATTCGACGCCGTCTACTCGCCGGGCGTGGTCGAGCATTTCGAGGAGGGCCCGACGGAGATTCTGCAGGAGACCCACCGCATCTTGGCGCCCGGCGGGCACGCGATCGTTTCGACGCCGTGCTTCAACAGGTGGATGCAGCGCCACCCCGATCGCTTCACCTCCACCGGCTCGTCCGCTGGCGAGTTCTACCAGTACGCGTTCAAGCGCGAGGGGATGGCCGCTTTGCTCGGACGGATCGGGTTCGAGGTGGTGCAGATCCTGCCGTACGGCAGCCTCTCGACGCTCTCCATCTACGGCGGGTGGAAGGTGCCGACGCCGCTGGTCAAGCCCGTCGCCGTCGCCATGGACTACGCGCTGCCCACCAAGGCCTGGGGTAGCACGTGTATATGGGTGGCCCGCCGCCGGTAATCCAGATTCGAGCGATCTTCATCCGTTTGCCGCTTGTACATTGCTCTGGCCACCTTTGGCCTACCATGGGTCCAGCACCCTACTTCGACGGGCGATCCACGTTAGGGGCACACGCGTGCGTTTGTTGATCACTGGGGGCGCCGGATTTATCGGGTCCAACTTAGCCAAACTGGCGGTCGCCGAAGGCGTTGAGGTCGTCGTCCTCGACGACCTCTCGACGGGCGACAAGTCCACGATGTCGGGGCTGGACTTGAGCTTCGTGGAGGGCTCCGTGCTCGACCCGGAGGCGCTCATGCAGGCGTTGGCAGGGGTCGACTCGGTCGTACATCTGGCTGCGCTACCCAGTGTCCCCCGGAGCATCAGGGACCCACTCGCGAGCCATGCCGCCAATGCCACAGGCACGTTGACCGTGCTCGAGCGGGCCAGGAGCGCAGGCGTCACCCACCTGGTGGCCGCGTCTTCCAGCTCCGTCTACGGCAGCAACCCTGCGCTACCCAAGGGCGAGCGCGAGTGGGTCCGGCCGATCAGCCCCTACGGTGTCTCCAAGCTGGCGACGGAGCAGTACACGCTGGCATATCAGCAGTCATTCGGCTTCCAGACGCTGGCGTTCCGCTTCTTCAACGTCTACGGCCCGGGTCAGGGCGCCGACCAGGCGTACGCAGCGGTCATCCCGGTCTTCATCGACGCTCTGCTGGATGGCCGACCGCTGCCGGTTCATGGAGACGGGACGCAGTCGCGCGACTTCACCTACGTCGGAACCGTGTGCCGGATCCTGTGCGACAGCGCCCTTGGGCGCGTCTGGCATCCGGAACCGGTCAACCTCGCCTTCGGCACCAATACGACCTTGAACGAGCTCATCGCCACGATGGAGACGTTGTCGGGCCGGGCGGCGGTCCGTGATCACCTAGCTCCCCGCTCCGGGGACGTCAGTCACTCCCAGGCGGACAGCACCCAACTGCGTGCCCTCTTCCCGACGGTTCAGCCCGTCCCCCTCGACCAGGGCATCCGGGAGACGCTGGACTGGTTCGAGGAGACCCGATGAAACACCTGGTCGTCATCGGTCAGGGGTATGTCGGGCTCCCTATGGCCCTACGCGCCGCCGAAGCCGGCTTCGACGTCGTCGGTCTGGACAGTGATCTTCGGGTCGTCGCAGACCTCAATACCGGGAGGTCGCACATCGACGACGTGTCGGACGAGGAGGTCCACAAGGCACTGGCTGCCGGCTATCGCGCCTCTTTCGAGCCTTCCTGCATCGCCGACGCCGACGTAGTGGTGGTCTGTGTCCCCACCCCGCTGAGCCCGGACGGCGGCCCAGATCTTCGAGCGGTCCAGGCAGCCGGTGCCGTCATCGGGCAGCACATCACCGCCGGCACCCTCGCCGTGCTGGAGTCGACGACATATCCGGGCACGACTGAGGAAGTCTTTGCCCCGCTTGTGCTCGCTCGCGGCTTCCGGGTCGGCAGCGACATCAACATCGCGTTCTCCCCGGAACGGATCGACCCCGGCAATACCACCTTCGGCGTCGAGAACACGCCGAAGGTCGTCGGGGGCCTGACGCCGGCGTGCACCGCGGCAGCCACCGAGTTCTACAGTCGCTTCGTCGACACTGTCGTTCCTGCCAAGGGCGCCAAAGAGGCCGAAATGGCAAAGGTGCTGGAGAACACGTTTCGCCACGTGAACATCGCCCTCGTCAACGAGATGATCCGATTCTGCGACGAGCTCGACATCGACTTGTGGGATGCCATCGACGTTGCTGCCACCAAGCCGTTCGGTTTCATGCCATTCCGCCCCGGCCCGGGCGTCGGCGGCCACTGCATCCCAGTCGACCCGTCGTACCTCAGCCATCGTGTGCGAGCCAAGCTCGGATATTCCTTCCGGATGGTCGAGCTCGCCGAAGAGATCAACACTGCCGCCCCGCTCTATGTAGCCAATCGATTGTGGCGCGCGCTCAATGCGCATCAGCGCGCGGTGAACGGCTCGTCCGTGCTGCTCGTGGGCGTCACCTACAAGCCCAACATTTCGGATCGCCGGCAGAGCCCGGCCGATCCGCTGGCGGAGCGACTCGCGTCCTGGGGAGCTCGCATCAGTTACCACGACCCCTACGTCCCTTCGTGGGAGGTCAACCTCGGGGGCGTCCCCGGGGTGCTGCACAGCGCGGGAGATGTATACGCCGCAGCGGCGTTGGCCGACGCGGTCGTGCTATTGCAACCACATGCCGAGTACGACCTGCCCCGACTTGCCGCATCGAGCTCGCTGTTGTTGGACACCCGTGGGGTACTCGAGCCCTCGAACACCGTCCAGCGACTGTGACGAGGTGAAGCAGCCCTCGGCTGGGCATGGCTGAGCCAGAGCCGGCTTCCATGGGGACTAGACGGCAGTTCCTCGGGTTGTGTGGACTTTCACTGCTGACAGGCTGCGCTGAAGGCTCCAGGCCCACCGGACCGGACACAAGCGCGGCACGAGGCGCCACCCGCTCGGCGATGCCGCTTGACCGTCCCATGATCAACGTCAGAGCCTTTGGAGCTCAAGGCGATGGTAGGAGCGACGACACGCGTGCGATCCAGTCAGCCTTGTACGCCGTCCCGCCGGAGGGTGGTCACGTCTATTTTCCGGCAGGGGTTTACCGGATTAGCAAGACGTCGACGGACCACTTTCTTACCTTCAAACCCTCGACGACGATCAGCGGTGCCGGCATGAGGTCTTCGACGATCCAGCCCTTGGACGCGGTCGGGGATTGGGTCGACATGTTGCGCATGTCGAGCCCCCACGAGGATCCACGAAGCCTCGTGCTCGCAGACATAGGCTTCGACGCCAACACTGTGGGGAACCCCATCATCGCAAGCCCACTGACTACCGCTCGACATCGAAACGTTCTGACGACCGCGGGCGGAGCCCGGCCAAGCATCACGGTGCTGCGCTGCCGGTTCCACGACTGCTCGAACGTGAACACCTTGTATCTGGCGGGGGGGACGGTCGATGTGCGCGACTGCGTCTTCACCGCAACAGGAGCCCGGAGCCGCATCGGTTGGGACCACTCGTCAATCTACGCTGTGGCGCGAGACTCTGGTTCCATCAGGATCGAGTCGAACACGTTTCAGGGCACCCGTGGGTCCGGAGGGTCAAGGACCGCCATCGAAACCCACGGTGGCACGCAGGCGGTGCGGGACAACTACGTGAGTGACTACGTGACTGGCATGAACATCACTGGCATAGCCGATGTCAATACCAATGCGGTCGCCGTCAGCAACAACGTCGTCACGCATGCCATGGTGCCCTTTCACCTTTGGGCCGGCCCATACGGAGAGCCAGAAGTCGGC
>JAABUK010001697.1_pt1 | contig 41406 bp, 52 predicted proteins | sample 5559141 | NCBI WGS metagenome assembly JAABUK01 (sample SAMN10711869, study PRJNA513367) | rock metagenome | isolation source: Antarctica rocks | place: Antarctica: Victoria Land, Pudding Butte nord | collected 2016-01-03 | reverse complement strand
GCTTGTTGGCACGACGCATCCTACTGTGGACTGCATGCAGCATCAGTGGTCGAGTGATGCATGATGACGGCGTTGCAGTTTTGGTGCAATACACATTGCAATATTTCACTCCCAGGGTCTTGATGCACATGTAGCATTGCAACATCAAAGTTGAGCAGATTTGCTGGGAAAATGACTGCAGGTTCTGGAACTTACGGGAGCACTGATAACAAAGTGGTTTTTGTCCTGAGGTGTGTAAACGTGGATGTGTTTTTCGTTGATGTCAACAAAGTAAAGCCTTCCAGTACGTGCGTCCCACACGGGAGACTCTCCAAGGTCAGTGTGGCAATCAAGAACCAGCTTTACACTTGGATCGCCTCCCATCTTGTCTACAAATCAGAAGGGATCCAACTCACAGTTCCACCTGCATGCCATGCTAAATAAGCCCGGTGCATAAGTCTCGTGCAGCACAGGATGAAAGCATATTGCACGGGCATTTAATGCTTTCAGGTCCGACCGAGCGATGCAGGGTATGCAGCTGCCTGGCACATGCCAACGTCGTCTGCGCCAATGGTAAGCTTGCAAGGCGAGTACAGCTGTGCAAAATCGATGCCACACTATAACGACATACACAGGATGGAACTTGTACGCTTACCTGTACTTAAAACCCTTTACAGGGACCAAAAACGAAAGACAGAACAGCAGCTGCAAGTTCTCACCTATATCAGAGTTGCTCTATAAAGCAATCGTCCACCCAGAATATAGCAATCGGGAAACAAGAACTCAGCGCCAGCCCTTCACCGCCTGTAATTAGTTCGGAGAAGTTAGTTGCTGCCTGGCTGTGATCCCATTCTGATTGGTCTGAAAAGTCTGACGCACTTCTGCTTCTTCCCTCTTCTTCTCTTCCATGTTCAAAGTTCAGACTGCTGCCTGCATGGTAATCTGTCGATGCGCAGCATTGCCAGCGCAACCTAAAGGTGATCATTAGCAAGATGGGCAAGGCAAAGAAGTGCCCATCGAGATCTGTCAAGCATGCCGATGGCGCCAGCGCGTGGAGGCTGTCTGCACCTTCCGAGACAGCAGCACCGTCGACAGGTGGGTCAGAACCTTGCATTGGATCGGGCATGTCTTTTAATGTCCTGAAATCATGTTTCAACTTAACGCATTCACACGCAGGTCTTCTTGATCGGCACGAATTATATCAGAAAGCAGGTATGCAGGTCGTGCATGGTGCATGCGTCCGCTCATCTTGCAATTATTCACGCATTGCATCGCTTTGTTGAACTGCAGTACAGTCCCCAGCAGGCGACATCTCGTATATGGTGAAGTTTTTCAGGCAGTATGTCGGCCTTCAGGTATTGCTATTGAGGTCTGAAACTGGCAATTGCTTGTCATACTTATGAGCCCATATATTGTGTATCCCTGGCACAATGTACTGCCCTGTACAGGTACCTCTACATCTCAGAGAAGACTTCAGTGGCACCAGCTTGATCTGTGCAACCTGGTGCAAAAGCGATGTCCGTAGGACAGCGCTAGGAGTGGACATTGACCAGGAAGCTCTGCAGTGGGGCTGGAGGCACAACGGCCAGGCCATGCTTGGACAGGCCGAGAGCCAAATGTGTCTGCTGGAAGCCAATGTGAGACCTGATCTTCCATGTGCATGCTCACAACTGCCTTCCGTTACTTATGCAGAACATGCATTGCCTTGTACCGCAAGCATTGTGTGCCTGCACACGCACATCAACCATCATCCTTGCAAGAAGCAACTGCCAATGGTCGCTTTTGTTGTACAGGTGTTGGAAGATCTGTCCACCTACCCCAATGTTGGCAAGGCTATAGCAGATGAGAACTCTCAAGAACCTACAGATCAGGCCCAATTGGATCAGCATGTGTCCAGACCTGCAGACATCATCTGTGCACTGAACTTCAGTGTTTTCCTTCTGGACTCTAGGTGAGTCATTACTAAACATACACTCAGTGTCACACTCCACGTTGGTGCACTGCATGTTCATTAGCACAGCAACTGTGCATGTTTTTTATCAAGGCCCTAGTCCTGGCACAAGTGTTGCTGTCAAGATTCCCCTGCTATGACTGATATGGCTGGCTGTGACCTTACTGCTGCTGCCTGGTATTACAGACAGGACGTAGTGAAGTACTTCCAGCTTGCTCGTGCAGCAATGAACTCTGAGGATGGCAGTATCTTTCTACTTGATATGCTAGGCGGTCATGCCGGCGAATCAAGCATTAAGCTGCGGCGCCAAAACGAGATCACTGGTATGCACATGACCACAAGCCATTCTGTGTGATGGTGTTTGAGTCAGCATGCCTTGACCTGATGGATCTGTGCATTGCAGGCTTGTCATATCTTTGGGAGCAGGCAAAATATGACCCGGTCAAGCGGCAGCTGACATGTCATATCAGCTTGAAGAATCCCCAAACATCCCAGGTGCAGTTGTCTCTCCACAGCATCATTCCCAGGATGATGTCTCCTGTGGCAGGCATGCCATTATGCGGCACAATGATGTTCATTTCTTTTCTGCTCAAACTGCATGTCAATGCGTGCATGACTAGCTCATATTGAACTGCAGCAAGCATAGGTCGATAAGCATTGATGTTGTCATTGCAGGTTATGAAGCACGCATTTACCTATCACTGGAAACTATGGACAATTCCTGAGGTTCTGGAATTGCTGCAAGAAGCTGGGTTTACACAAGTACATGTCTGGATGCGGTGTATGATTGTGAGTCCAGCATCCACCATTGAATACGAACCTCATGCGACATGCCTGCTGCTGCAGTCATTTCCTGTTCAGCCAGGGTTGATACATAGCTGCCTCTGGCTGTGGGTGTACGCATACGCTGGACGGGGTTGTCTTAACAAAATTCCATGGCCTGCACACTGTTTCATTCTGGTGTAGTGGCTGTGTAGGTGCACTGCTGCTGGCGTTTGCTACCTCAACAAGCCTTCTGACACTGCTGTATTAGCTACTCTGCTCTAATAATGTAGTCAAGTCAATGGGATGTGTTTGGTACAGGACACTGCTGAGTCTCCAGAGGCAGATGGGCAAGATGATGTTGAAAATGACTTTGAGGACTATGAGGCTTTTGCCAACGATCCTGCAATTTTATCGCGCCTAAGTAAAGGCTGGACAGCATACTTGGTTGCTGTAGTGCAGGCAAACACAATGTAACAGCAGAACATGCTATGGGCATCTGGGCCATTGCTTAACGTATGATTTGGAAACAGAATAAATAGCAGATGCCTGTGACAATATAGGTGGTGGCAGCAAAATACAATTAGTGTTTTGCAGCATGCAGCAAGCAGTAACAAACTATATGTGCACATGTTTATTTGCAGCTGCTAGTTGTGCAACTTTGTGATACAGCATTTAGTGTTTGTCCGTGGCCAACAGCTCTGCTAGCCTGCTCAACACTTCCAAGCAACGTGACAATGCCAACATCAGCTCCACATCTTGTGCACATCTTGGCAATGGGTCCCCTGTTTCTGCTTGGGCAGCTTGAACTGCTGAAGTCAACAAGTTGACATGACTACTCAGGACAGTGAGGCTTGATGATGAGCGTATCTGCAGTTTGAACAAACGACGTCTTGTGGCAATTGCAGCTCTGGCACCGAAAGCATTTCAATCTTTCGGTCTAAAATGTAAAACGTGTCCAGTGTTCATGTAACTGCAGCCAGCAGCCAAAGCACAGTGAGTCAAAAATGTCATTGAGGGCAAAAAGACATTGCATTGCACATGTCAGCAACCAACACACATGAAAAGAACCTGTACATGGTTTGGGTAAGAAAACCCATGACGTACCTCAGTATGGTTGCTGCTGTGTGCCTGCTCACGAAGGAGCAGAAATCTGCAAAGGTTTAGCGCAGAACAAATGGGCTCTACATTGCTCATGATGCTGTTTGGCGCCCAGCCATGTGACCCATGTGGGTCTATCCAATCCAGTGCAGCCAAGAGCAGCATGGGTCTGAGAAGCTGCCATTGCCCTGCAACAAGACAAAAATCAGGAGTTGGCTGGTGCCTGAGAGGCTCAAAAGGCAACCAACAGGAGTAGTCCAAGTTGTTTTTAAACACTCTGATACATCTACCCAATATAGAAACGCATGTTTACTGTTCCCAGGTGTTTCTGAGTTTAGATTTCTCGTGTGGGGATGATGTTTCTGAATTGAAATATACGTTTTGGGATTGGGAAGGCAAGATGGATATGGGTGCAGGCCACCCATGTCTTGTTCAAAGCTGGGAACAAGGTCAGTACGCATGACTGGGCAAGCTTTTCAGCTGCCTGCCTGATGCTTCTTTTCACCTGATGTGTTTGCCCAGCACTTGTCAGCCTGTTGCTGCAGGCGATGCAACATGAGCGCTGCAACACCAGGAGCATCTGAGCCCAGCAGCTGTTGCATCACGTCTGAGCTGCTCTGAACCTGCAGACTACATCACTGCTCAGCAAGCAGTCATCACAGTATATGCAACTGGTTGGTAATCAGTCAGCACAGGGCATCTTCTTCTGTGGTGCCTCCAGGTGTGGCAAGACCAAGACACAGAGAGTCCTGTTGACCAGATCAACCAGAAGGAAAGGAGGAAGACCACTAACAGACCAGACTGGAGGTAGAGGAGCACAGGAAGGGGGAGAGATAGGTTAGGAGGAAAGAGGTAGGTTAGGAGGAAGAAGGCATCAACAAGCAAGGACTTTGCAGGAAAGACAAAGGCCCGAAAACCAGACAGAGAGAGAGAGAAGTTGACCTGGAGAGCGTTGAGTAAAGAGTCCAGCGCCCAGAAGGCCATATTGCGCAAAGCAGCTAGTGGATGCTGCACCATGGTCACTTCCAATGACTCAACTAAGCTCCGCACACTTCCATCAAGGCAGCCTCTGTGTGCCTGAACAGTTAACCTTTTGTCCAGCATCCAAACAGCTGACTAACATGTGCACAGTCAAGCCGCTTGACTCATCAGTCTGATGCTACACTGTGATTGCAAGATGTTCATTGAGATATTTTGCACAGGCAGTGGTGTATGAGACTATCTGTCAACATGCCAGCATGATGTGCGCTGGCAAGTGCATGTGACAGGATGTGGTGGGTGCATTGTAGCACAAATGGCTGACTTTGGGCACAGACTCACCCCTGGAAACGCTGCCACGTGATTGCTTGCAGATGCTATCAGGGATAAGCCTTTCTGTGCAATCACAATGTCCTGCATCCACATGCACAACTGTTGACCGTACAGTTGCCTGTCTTTCCTCAGATGCAAGCGAACAAGAGCTGAGCAGCTACTAACATTGCAGCCTGCGTGCTTGCATCACAAAACATAATCCGGCACACTAATCAGTGAGTGTAGTAGGTACACCAGGTAACTGTTACCTGATACATCAGGGCACTAAAAGCGGCACAGCAGTTACACAATCACCTGATGATCACTGGCCACCTGCAGCAGTAGGGATGCATGCTTCTGCACTGTGTGTAGGATGTCTACAGCGCTAGTTTTAGCCCAGCTGGTCACTTTTGTCGAGCAGTCCTTGACACAGTAGGCAGCATGCACTGCCAGTGCTGCCCCAACCTGCAAAGGCATACCACTATCTGCAACAGGATCAACCCTCAGGGAATTTGCTTTGGTGAGTGGGGCTAGGCAATCTCCAGTAGCCCTCTGCAAACTCAAACAGAGTTTGCGCTTGCCAGAACAGCAACAGTGTTGTATCACTAAGATTGCAAGCATCATCAGGTACAGCATGCCTCATTGATAAGGTCATCAACATGCACCGCACATTCAGCTTAGCCCATGAAGGCATACCTCAACTTCAGCAAGATCCAAGAATGCAGCATCCTCCACAGCAGGGACTTTGCTATCACTGTGGGGACTTGCAAGCTCTTCAAGCAGCATTCTTAACTCTGTTGGTGATTGAGCTTCCAGCATGTGCAGCCACTGCATGACATGCTGCACAAGGCTTGTCGACATGGCTGAGGGTGACTGCCTGCTGCTCATTTGTGTCTGGCTGGATCGTTCAGCATTGAAGTCTGGGCTTCCATGAAATCCACTTGTTTGCTGAAGTGGTGCTGTGAGTGTGCATAGCATCAGCTGCAATACAAAGCAAGCCAGCAGGAGCTGGTTGTCTTGTGCATGTGGCTGCTTACTGGTAGATGCCAAGATTGGCCTCAACCCTGTGACTGTATTGGTCAGTGAGTCCAAGACTGCATCTGATATGCTTGCTGATCTGACGGTGCTCAGCAGGACCTGCAGGTAATCGGCCAGCAGACGTGTCTGTTGGCGCTGTTGGACGCAAAGGATCTTGACTGCTGTCTGTGCCAGCAAGGTGTTCTGCATGCGCCACTCATCCCTGTCAAGGAATACGCTGATCATAGTGCTTGGATGCTTTGTTGTTGCAGGTCACAAGCAGGAATAGCCAGCTTACCCTGATGAGCAGTCAAGAGTCGACATGAGGAGTGTCAGCACTTCTCTTCCAGCGCACTTCTCTAAAACAAGCTGCAGATATGCCTGTACCAGGCTCTCAATTGGGCCTGATAGGTCTGCGCAACGAACAATTGTGCCAAAAGTATCGAAGAGGGTATGGTCCAGTGCAGCATGATCTGTCTGCAGCTCAGTCATAGCGTTGCCCAGCAGCTCTTGGCAGCGGTCGGTGTTCGAGTCACGTTGAGCTGAGTCTAGATTGTCAGTCAAGCGCTGAATAGCAGAGTTGTCGTCTGCTGGGAGTGATGTGGCTGGTGGGGACCCCATGTTCCGGTTGACCGTGCAGGCCTAGGGCCTAGGCGTGCAAGTCAGCAACCAGGACTAGAGTACTCTCACGGTTGGCCCTGTCAATGTTGTGCAGGAGTGCTTTGACTCACAGTTGACCAACTTATGCTCTGCGTTGTCGTGCTCTACACAAGACGGCATACATAAAGTATCGTTGTAAAGCCTCCGCGCATCCATCTTTGCTCATGTTCCCTGCCGCTTGCGTTCGTTTAGACTAGCATCTCAGGATCCTGAAGCCCTTAGACGGTCTGCGGCAAGGCGATCGGATCGATGTGTAAGCATGTCAAGCAATGCTTCGAACAGCATATTACATCGTATACACAATTACGAGGCTTTAGCCATTAAGCGTCGCCGAAAAGAGGCTGCACACACAGGTGATCTGTGCATGCATATGCCGTTTACTCACGAACTCACTTCAAGGCACGCCAAGGGCGACGTTTATACTGACTGCAGCTAGCTCGAGGGCTTCTGTGGAGGCATCCTTCGTTGAAAGCAAACTTGTCGATACAACCGCCGCAGCCCACAGTGATCAGACTACAGCTGATCACTCCTCCCCAGCAGTACAAAGCCTGACTGTCACAAAGCCCCCTCTGCCATCCAATGTCAAAGCAAACAAATTTTACGGCAGCAACAGGCTGCTGCTTATTGATCAGTGTGTTGCACGGCTATGTACAAATGCCAAACGACGCCTGCTCTGCCAGGAGAGCGCCCCTTTTGAGCGTTTCTCCTTGCAGAGACAGGCCTTTGCCTGGGCAGAGGCACACGAGCTTGCTGCTGACCTGAAGTAGGTAGCGATGTTTATATGTTGTTTTGTGTTCTGCTGGCCAGCAGACTGTTCTGCTGTCAATAACATGCTGCAGTCAAGTAAATGTTACACCGAAGATTTTACCTGCAGGACCTTCTCTGTTGAGCATGACTCCACAGGCAGACGCTCTTTTCTTGTTAGCACCCATGAGGGATTCTGGAAGCGGTATCAAGACATGCTGCCTGATCACAGACACTATTACGAGATCATCCAAGAGTCATGTCCTTGCCACCTGTACTTTGGTAAGTCATTCCTACCAAAGACCTGCAATCATACATAGCAATTCATGTTGCACAGTAGAAGCGGATGTACGTAGTCACATGAAGTAAAGAATACATTGGTTCAGCAGCAGTTGGCAATGCTGCATTGCAGACTTGGAGTTTCAGAAGGCCTTCAACACTAATGTCAATGGTCAAAGCATGGTGGATCATCTGCTCACACTGGTTGCTCAGCAGCTCCAGGTCAGTATACCTTTGCAGCACGGCTGTCCTTCATGTACACTGCAATGCATCACCCAAGAAAAAAAAAAGAAAAAAAAGCAAAGACTACACCTTTCGGCGTCAATTTAATGAGAAGCTGAGTATTATACTGGGCTGTCCAGGCGCATCACCCAACACCACCACTGCTGTGCAGCGCTGTTGACCCTTGTCAAGCTCCTGCTTTTGCTTGTGCACATTTGCACAGTTGGTAGTGCAGGTGCTGCTTAGATGAACAGACTGCAATGCAGACTGTGCAGCAGCCTGTCAGTCGCTGACAGGTCAAAAGTTGCCTGGTCACCATCATATGTGATTACTCATCGACAGGTCAGACTCTGCCTGGTCACCATCGCATGCAGGCAGCATTTGGGATTGATTTTGATCCTGCATGGGTGATGGAGCTGGAATCTGATGCGCCTCACAAATTTTCCCGGCATCTCATCATACAGATCCCAGGCAGGGCCTTTGCCAATAATGTACATGTTGGCGCTTTTGTCAATGACGTCTGCACCACAGCTGTGGACTCACAATCAGGCATCTCAAGCTTACAGGTTGCCAAGGTACTGACTCCCCCTCTCCCCCCTTTGTGCATTGAGCAGGACAGCCTGCTGTTTGAAGCCAAGTATGATCATGCTGCCAGAGTGGCATTTCTTGCCTTATTCTGCTGCACCCCAAAGCATTGCGGGTTCAAGCCTCAGTGGTAACATGCTGATTTCTCAGGCTTCCGTGTCGGGTAGTGGGCAGAGGTTTCCTGCCTCGCAATTGCGTCTATGGCACTCGCCCTGTCAGCGCACACCCCTTGGTGCAATTAGTGTCTCATGTTAGTGCATGTTGGCTCACAGGACTAGGGTTTAGGCACACCTAGTAGGTACCTGGCAAGAACGATTAGCTGGAACGCCTGTAGATTATTATTATTACCCCAAAGCATTGCACTTGATCTAAGCAAGGCCAAGTCAAGCGCTGCAGCAGCAAAGTTCTGAAACAAGTTGTTGAACCTCTTGTCAAGTCTGCACTCCAGTTGGAGGTATGGTGTCACAGGAAGGTGGCACAAGTGTGATAGTGGATACAGGAGTTTACACCAGGAACAGGGCCTTCCGCCTGTATCTCTCCTCCAAAGCTGGCAAGAGCAGCATCCTCATCCCAACAGGTAGCAGCCCTCTGATTCCTGTTGAGTGCATGCTTGAGACCACCCATGACATGATCAAGACTCGTGTCAGATAAGTGCAGGCTTTTGCCCTTGAGACTGGTATCTGATAGATCCCATTGTGACCATTGTAAAATCAAATGCAGCTTCACCAGGTTGTGAGTGCGATGCGACCACATCTGGCCTGCTACGCTTCATTCTTGGTGAACACCAGTGTCATGTGAGCCTTGATGGCATGTCCTCAAGCTGTGCGGCAAAATCTGCATCAGTGCAGGGACAAGAAGGCTTGCACGGATGCCAAGGCAAGCCTGCATGCAGCAGCAAAGTGTGTGATGCTTAGAGTCACGATGAATCTGTTGTCTGACTTGCAGGGCGCTTCCCGAATGGTGCTCACAGCCAGAAGCACATTTTCATGCAGTCACTGATATGCAAGACTCAGCCTGGCTTTCAGCTACTACACTGCTTCCAGGGCAGCGAGCTAGGCCAGCCGAAGGGCAGACACAGCACTTCTGCCCTTCAAAGGAGTGCTGCTGCCTCTCAGGCCAGCACTGGACCCTCTCCGTGCCCGTGCCTGGATCATTTTGTCACCTCCAAATGCAACCAGGTACTAGCAATGTGCGACATTTCGCTGGAGTGTGCTGCTCTACAAGCTGGACAGACAGTGACAAGCTACTCGCATTGCTTTACTGTATCTAGACATGCTCATATTTCTGTGACTCACTTGCCAAATATGAACTGGTAGCTGTAGATGAGGTGCTCAAGTATGCGCTGCAGCTTCATTGAACAATGCCTTGCAGCAGACTTGAGCGTACGCAATGAGGTCATGCAACAGGTGAGTGCTTCTTGCAGGGGGGTGTGCAAGGATGCATAAGGTCCTGGGTTTTATGGGACGATATTGGTGTGTTCCTTTACAACATCAAAGACAACCGATGGTGCGGCAACATTGGCAGGGCGCACAAATCCAATGGAATCTATCTGATAGTGGATCTTCAGGTAGCACACATCGGCAGGACTTGAACATGTTGCCAAGGGCTGTGATAGTTCAAGAGCAGCTTGATATTTGCTATGCAAAATACTGCAGGACAGGCATTGGTATATACATTGAAAGTCTCCAGCTGCCTCTATTTTGCAAATGCAGGCTGGAGTGTGGTATCAGCGATGTTATGACCGTGAGTGTGGCAGCTACCGCTCTGAGACAATGCCGCTGCCAACAGAACTGGTCAGGTATGTCAAGCAGGTGCTCTGCAATGCTCAGTGTGCACCAGGACCCAGCAAATGTGCAACAGAGTCTCAGACACGGTATGTTATGTCTGCAGGGAGTGCTCTCATGTTGCGTGTCAATCGCTGGCAAAAGAAAGCAGCAATGAAGGTGTCTTGAAAGACATGCAAGACATTGATGAAGCTGCTATACTTGCTGCACTGGAGGAGTATGAGTCTGCTGCTACTAGATAATGCTGTTGCAACCTGTCATTGCATTTCACAGCGCTAACCTAGCAAAGACGTTACAGTAACACATGGTATCATGTTCTGAGGAGTGTGGGAAAGCTGCATCACTGTCGCTACACAGCAGAATCAGAGCTGCAAAGCTGAGGTCATGGCAAACATTATTTTTACACGTGTATCATATAAGCTTGTCACCATCAGTCTCATGCTGCATATCGTTGGAGTCATCATCATGCCTGTCAGAATGCTTGAAAGCAGCGATTGGGGACAGTCCATAATTGTCTTCTATTTTCTGCCACACCTGAGACTTGACCCTCTGATCCTTCATGCCTAGAACCTGTGGCATGCTGATCTGGCGTTGCAGATTTATGTGGGTGTCTTCACCTTCATTGAAAGGATCAGCCTCATCCATTCCAATATCAATGTTGAATTCGTCTGGCCGTTCTCTGCTCAGGTAGTGGTCCCGGACGTACTCGTCCAGAATGATGACATACGTAGCGATCAGGAAGTCAAGCAGCGCCACAGTTCCAAGCAAGAATAGTGTCCAGTCTCCCCATTTGCCCCGCTCCTTGGTAAACCCATAGTATGCAGTAATTGCCATGGCCAGTGACAAAGTCATAGAACTGGTGTATTTCGCATTTCTGTCAAATCGAGCTGCCCTCTCGGGTGTGCTGAAGCCTCTGAAGATGATCAGGTTGCCTGTCAAGGCAAAAGTCACACCATCCCTCAAGCATTCCAGAAACCTGCAGCACATGTCAGCTTATCTTGCTTGCTGAAATTTCTTGCTGCATGTTTTCTGAGCCAAGCTTGCTGACACAGTAAGATTCACACACTCTGACTGACCTTCCAGCCAGAAAGATGGGAATGGCCGTGTCAACTGCTTTGCTGCCTAGGCTGCCGACCAAGAATATTTCAGCAAGGACCGCGAAAGCGGCAGTAGCTATGTTGATGAAGAACTTGAACCACTTCCACCACTTTGTATATGCGTACTCATACTGTGGAAATAAGTTGTGGTGCACCTCAAAAAGCTTGCTCTTAAACATCAGTGAGCGGCCTCGACGCCAGCGCTCAACACGTGGACATAACAGCGAGGTCAACGGTATGGACGCAGGGATGCTGTGCCGCCGATGCTAGTCATAGCGGGGCGATGATATTCAGCTACTTGTCGCGGGAGCAATGCGCGGTCAAAGGAATCGAGGAATACAAATCATGGTTGGTCCCTGCTTGACACGAACAGACACACAGCCGTAGGTAGGTAGAAATTCCACCAGCACCATTCATGTTTGTGAATTGGTTTGCAGACCAGTGTTCCTGTATATGTCATGGTGCTAGACTTCCCTTGGCAATGACAAGCTAACCATTCGACGCATGAGTTCAATACCAATCACTGGTAGCTGCTGCAAACAAGATCTGTGATTTGAGCCTAACAGACATCAGCTGCAGCTGCTCAAGTTGCCAGATCTTCAACAGCTGTCAAAAGATCAGCAGCCATTCTCAGGACCTCCTTCTTAGCTCGCTTCTTTGTAACATCAGCGCAGTCACCCTTATGCCTTGAGACTGCTGCTTGTAGAGCAGCATCACAGCTTGCGTAATGCCTGCATGCAGTCAGAGAATAAAACACAAGCTGTACCATACGCAATACATTGTTGGTGAGAACATGACATGCTGTGCACATGATCCTGTGATCTTGCCTGAGCACCACAGCTGCCTCAATGCTTTGGGTGCACATGAACATAGTTCACATGAACGTAGTCACAGCTGTCCTGTGTGGTTGTAGTTTGTTGCCCAATGACCTGCGTTGGGTGTCACCAGCATTGGTAACAGCATGGCAGTACTTGCTGCAACACACTTACTTCTTGCGGGCACTCTGACGATTCCAGCCAGGCAATTTTGAAAGCCTTTGTAGCGTGCCTTTGCTTGCTGCCAGGGCCATGGGCTTCAGCTGAGTATAGGAGCCCTCTGAAAGCCGATGCTGCTGCTGTTTCAGGTAAGACACAGCACGGCCTGCACATCATGTGCATGTGACAACAGGTCAGAGCTGATGATCATGATGTGGACAAGAAGCTGACACTCTTGCTTGTGTTCATTGCTTCTGGCAGTCGGGTGTATGCAGGCTACAATGTTGAACCAATTTGCTAGAGAGTCGAATGCCTGGAGCATGGTACAGTCTTGAAGGGAGCTGTATGTGCATGAAATGATCCGCATGAAATAAGCTGCGTTGCCAAAAGCAGTGTGCGCAGCCTGAACTGTATTTTGCCATACGAAGCAAGGGACATGCCAAGCCACACTGCCCAGCAATAAAAGCATTGACGCAGCGGAACGACATCAGATGAGCAGACACACCAACAGCCATGTGACTCACCGACAGGAGTGTCTTTTGCCAAGTCCTTGCTTGAAGGCCCAGCTTCTTCAGCAGCTTCTGACTCATCAGCATCAGTATCCGATTCCTCAGGAGCAGCTGCTGCCTTGGTGTCTTTACCTATGCAAATATCATGGGTAAGTGCTTCAGCAGAAAATACGGCAAAGCTACTGATTATGCAAAAGGTAGTGACAATGTGACAGACTGGATATGGTGCATGCTGTCATGCACTGCAGGGAAAGTGGCTTGTTCCAGTGATTTGAGCAGATTCCAATGGCTGATAATGCATGCAATGTGGCATGTTGCATGTCAGGCAGCTATGCAGAGCTAATGGGTCTGTACGTGACATGAGGCTGTGCATCAAAGACTACACACAACCAAGTCAAAATCAAAGTCGCCATCAGCAACACTTGGGCTCGCAAATGATAATGGTGCAGAGCACACACTAGCACAACAACCTGGCCTACCTGTGGCAGGCTTTGGCTTCTGCTGCTTGCCTGAGCTCTTTTGCTGCTTGCTTGGAGCAGCTGCCTTGGGACTGGACTTCACCTGTGTGGCACCATTTTGATTGATGGGCCAGAAATCACAGAAGACAGACATATGGCTCTCACCTGGTCAGTTAAATATACTGCTGACTGGCAAGGACACAGCAACGATGGGAATACAGAGCTGAGCAAAGAACGTTTATTCAAGCATGAGATAGGCACTCACTGCACACAAAGTGTCTACTATACTTTGGCCTTGACAACGCGGGTAAGCAACTCCACGATATAGGCATTATGATGATCGCCAAAGCCAGAAGTGCGATCACTGTGCTAGATCACTGTGCTAGATCACTGTGCAAGAAACATCTGCTCTGCATGATGTCTTGCCAGAAGGCAGACTTTGCATACCTGCTTTCCTTTTGGCTCCTTGGCACTGCTGGCAGGCTCGCTGCTTGCACCAGACTTCTTGTCAGATGCCTTGCCCTTGCTAGTCTTGCTGCCAGTCCCAGCAGAAGCTGCAGCAGCAGCAGCTGATGTAGCAGTTGCTGCAGCAGCTGCCTTGCCTGGCTTTGGGCTACTGGGGGCAGCCTTTGTGAAGGGCAGTTTCTGCTGCTTGGTGGCCTTCTTGACAGCCTGGGCAGGCTGTGGCGCAGGAGGAAGTTTGGCATCTTTTGCCTTGTTCCTTCTGTCCCTTGAGACAGGTGGGGCAGCAACATCCTCATCTGCTTCTGCAGCAGCTGCCTCAACAGCTTGACCTGCTTCAGCAGGTGCATCATCAGCACTGTGATCAGCCTTGTCATTGTCAGTATCATCAGCATCGCTGTCACTGGCCAGAGCAGCAGCACTGGCTTTCCTTTTGGCACCGGAAGTGGCTGCACCACCTTTTTTGGTGGCAGCAGCAGAGGGCTTAGCAGCTGCTTTCTTGAAGTTTGCGCCGCTTGCCGTGGACGCTCCCTTCTTGACTGTTCTGCCACCTTGCTTGGTGGCGGCAGCTTCAGCAGCCACAGACTGAGCTTTGCTTGCTGCAAGCTTAGCAGCAGCAGCAGCAGCAGCAGCCCTCACAGGAGCTACATCAGCATATTCCTTCTGTGATGGCGCAGCTGCCTTTCCAGCTGCCTTGTCAGGTACTGGAGAAGCTTCTCTGTCGTCCTGCTTGCCCTTCTGCCGCTTGGCGTTACCCTTCAGAAATGCTGCTGCCTTTCGCTTGCCCTTTGGCTTTGCTGGCGCGGCACTTTTAGACTGATGAGGCTCCTCCTGAAGCTCATCTTCTTCAGGCTGCTGGACAGCAGTCTCTGTACGAGCAGCGTCTGATGCACCAGGCACTGGCTGCTCTTCTCCTTCAGTGTGATCGTGACCATCACCCTCTTTCTGTCTGTCTGTGACTTGTGCGTCAAGTGGCAAGACAGCAGCTGCTGGTGGTTGCTCACCCTTAGGTGCATCTGGCATTTTGCTGCCCTCGGAATGCTGTTGTGTGACATCCAATGCCTGAGGCATGACTGCATCTTTATCTGCTGCTACTGCCTCACTGCCATCAGCATGAGCAACATCATTACCCACCTCAGGTTCAGCAACATCAGCATCATTTACCGCACTAAATGCCGATGGCTTGTCAGCATGTGTGCTATCTGCTGGGGCAGAACCCTCAGCAGCAGCTGTGTCAGCTGAAGCAGCTGCAGTGGAAGCTGCTGGCTGGTCAGGATTGACTACGGCGCTAGCAGCCTGCAGCTGTAACTCAGTTGCTGGAACCACACGGGAGGTCTGCTGTGCTGCCTGTTCTGAGCCTGCAACGATGGCAGCTGTGGCTGCAGTCTGTGGGTAAGGGGTGGGGCCAAGGGTGGAGGGGTCTGTGTGAAGGGCCTGAAGGTCCCTCTTGAGGCGGTGAGCCTCCAGTGACTCAACCTGCTTGGCTTGGCTGAGTTGATGCAGAGTCTGTGCTTCAGGAGCACTACCAGATGCCTGCAACAATTGCCAAGGCTCAGACATGCTGATGCATGTATTGTACAGGTGTTATGGCGCTGTCTGGCATGCCAAAACTGGTCATGAGCGTGTGCCAGAGCATGCAGGCCCGTGTGTGCTTGGAGGCAGCCTTGCCCCTGCAGGGCTGAAATCAAGACTGGAGGCAGCAGCACATAAGGCACAATCCTACAGCCACAGCTTGCTACTGTGGTGACTGTCTGATGTGTGCCATTATGAGGCACGGGGGGGATGGGGGGGAGGTGGGGGGTGGCATTTGTAATCTTGTGGGTCACATGTTTCAAAAATGAATATTGTATCATAAGATAAAATAGCCAAAACATCAACATTTCCAGTTCTGTGCATTTGCAGAGGTACTGTCAAGACTAGTCATCCAAGGCACTGTGATAACGAGCCAGCAAAGGCTTTGCAGGTTTATGATGTGACTAGCAAGTGATTGCAATTGCAGCATCTCTGCTCAATTGCATATCTCTGCTCAAAATTGCATATCTCTGCTCAAAAGGAAGCTCTTCAGGTTGCCATTGTATGCATAGAGGGCCAGCAGCACATGCACATATTCTACAACAGGCATTACCAACATCACATGCAGCAGCTCGAAGTTTTCCAGTTGGCCATACGCAACAGGCATAAGCTACACTACAGCAATATACAAAGATTCAGAAACCACTTTGCTCATGTTCACAAAGCACTCACCCGAAGCAAGGCAGCTGCACCTTTGCTGCCCTTCTTGCTGTCCCACCCATCACGCTTCCTCTTCTTCTTGTTTCCAGTGGCATACGCCTGTGCCAACAACATCAAGGTGTGCATTCCACCTGTCCACCTGTCCATTCAGATTAATGCACAATGTGTGCTTGGATGAACATGCGTGTGCTGTATGTTGTCACTCTGTGGTACCCCAGCTATGCCCCAGCCTCTGCCCATGCATGCATACAACATGGACAGGCAGCAACAGGGACAAAGTATGCACATGCAACCAGACGTTGTAACTAGTGCAGCATAGCAGATAGATTGGTGTGTGCCACTGTGCCTGCATGCATGCATATGTGTCTGCGTGCATGCGTGCAACTGTGTGTGTGTGTGTGCCTAAACCCGGTCAGAGTGTGCAGCTGCACACCTGGGTGGGTGCAGCTGGGGTGGCCTCAGGGGCGGGGGGCAGGGGCAGGCCCCAACGGCCAGCGCACTGCTCAAGAAGCTGCGTTGTCTCATGAGCCAAGTTGCGGTTGGGCCAGGGCTGTGTGACTGTGTAGAGGTGGCTGGCTAGGCTACGCCGCCACTGTCTGCTCATCATGTCAGCCATGTAAGCAACACTGGCCTCCTGCAGACAGTATACTGAGCACGCTGATGCCCAGAGCATCTGCCTGGGATCAAACCTTGATGTGCCTAAGCAAGCACTGCAGCAAGAGGAGACACTAGCAGAGGATGCATGCATAGACAAAACATTACATGTGCGTATTGATCAGGTGTCATGTATAGTGCACCCTTCTTAAGGGCAGTGTCCTAGGAGGAGGCATTAGACATGTGCTGCAGCGAATGCAGGTGTTCAGCATGAAGCAGTCACAACAGAGCCAGCTCGACTCACTGGGGATTGTCTGACACGATCCACAAAGGCAAGCACCCCAGTGCCGGAGAGCAAGCTGAGGTTCATATGCACTGATCCCAGTTCCCGCAAAGAGTCCAGGACCTCTCCTAGCTGCTGTCCAGAGAGGCGTGAACAGGACAGAACAGCTCCTGCCAACCCTGTACCATCTGCACAAACCAGCAAATGCGTTCATGCACATAACTGATGCCAAGATGCAATGACCAGATCACTGTTGCAGAAGCATGTGTGCTAATGCATGAACAAGCACACAAAGGGAGAAAGCAACGCCTGAACAAACTAAGAGCCATTGCAGGCAAATGACATGCATGCAGCATGCATTGATGTATCAATGACAGCTGCTGAGTCTGCATGGCTGAGACCGCACTTGCAGAGTTCTGCCCCACCTGCAGGGTGCCCAGCCCTAGGGGTGCCCCCAGTTGCATCTGCGTCAAGGTCACCAGCCCCATTTGCTGCACCAGATGATGCCTGCTGGTGCGAGCTGGATGGATCCATGCTGTACATAGGCAGCCAGGAGGCAGGCTGGTGTGCACTGCCTTGCCCTGCTTGTGCAGGGTTCAGCCTGTCAGACAAACGCTGTTGTGCTGCCGTTGCTGCTGATGCACGCCGCTCAGCAGAACTGACCTCAGCCTCGCTTTTGCTGGGCTGAGCGAGATTCTGTGAGTCTGTCAGAGCTCTGCTCAAGTGGGAGTCATCATCGCTAGGATAATCAACCAGTCCGCCGAGAGCTTGGTTCAATGGGACGAAGAGCTGTGTGTTTGCTTTCTTCACCACACGTTGCTCTTCCTGAGCAACAGCAGCTCTGAGGGCAGCTTCAGCGGTGGCAGTGGCCTTTGCTTTGGCAGCAGCAAGTGCTCTGGCTGCCTCGTCCACAGCCAGGGCAACTGCTGCAGCTGGGGCAGCCCCATCTGCAGCTGCAGCTTGCAGTGCAGCCACTGCTGCTGCTGAGTTAGCTGTGGCCTCAGCAGCAGAAGCACTTGTGACTGCAGCAGTGACCACTGCTGCTGCTCGGTCCACAGCTGCAGCTTTGGCTGAGGCTGCAGCAACAGGGTCTGAAATGGTTGCAGCAGTGGCAAGCCCTGCTGCCTGCTCTGCAGCTGCAGCTTTAGCAGCAGCAATGATGGTGGCTTCGCCAGCTGCAGAAATGTCAGCTGCGGGCTTGACTTCAGATGCAACTGGTTGCAGCAGGTTTGCGTGAGCCAGCAAGCTCTGTACTAGGTCCACGTGGTGCTTGACATAGTCAGCGTCTTCTGCGTCCATGGGTGCTTGAAGCCAGTTCAGTGCATGCTGTTGAGCTGCAGCTGACAAAGCAGCTTGCCTTGCAGCTCGCCTGTGAAGCTCAGCAATGACACTGTCCCGTGCAGCCGCCTCTGCACTATGACGTTCCTGCAAGCACTTCAGCACATTTGTGCAAGATATTTATGGGAAGACGAGGGAAACCCAGCAGGGCCATGTGTGGTTGGAAAATTGCTTGCCTGTGTGATAGAAGGACCTGGAATGCTACAGAAGAGGTAAGCCACATACAGAGTCGGTTTGAGGTAAAAGGCAGCAGATACAATAACAGCAAGCAAGCAGCATGGCCAAGCTGTGATTGCGTAAATTTGAAACCCACAGCAGATGTACAGCAATGTAAATACAAATCTGGCTAAAGAGGCGTACAGAATCTTGAATGTCACTACGGGCAACTGCTTCAGAAGCAGAACATCAAGCATCCGATTCATGTGGCTCCAATCTGCACCTGCTCTTTTCTTTTGCCGACAGCAGCCTTGGCAAGAACGTCCAGGTCTAGGCTCTCACCCCCTGTTACCATGCTAGCCATCACAGCAGGCGTGTTGAACGCTGAACCAAACATCTGCCACAATGGTAAGCTAGACTGTCTGAGGGACTGAGATCCAGTGCCTGGAGGGGGTTTGATTTTGGGGGACGCCTGAGGGGGCGGGAGGGTTGGCTGGTGCTGAATAGAAGGCAAGGTATCTGGAACAGATTTCACCACAGGAGTCAACAGGGGAAGGACATCTGATGGTTCTGACAGAGGAGCACAATCCACAGGAGGCATGGTGCCCTGAGCCAACGTGGTTGCTGCTGGCTGAGGCAAGACCTGCAAGCAACACAAGACAGAAGGTCAGTATTCAGAAGGTACAGCAGGTATAACAGCCCCTCGGCGCATGAACGATATGGTATCATGCTGCTGAGTGTGCTGTAGCATGTAGCTAGATCATGAGTTGTTGGCTGAAGTTATCATAAACCTTCTAAACCTGTCCAGGCTCAGCAAGAGATTGTGCTTTAAGCAACACACAGGCTGTGAGAAACTCTGCGCAATGGTGCAACACTTGAACACTCAGTTGCATGCATGCTCACCATGCTGCTCATGGCCAAGCTAAGAGGTCTCTGCCTTGTCTGTCTTGTTGAAAGTTACATACACTTTCTTGTAGTCTGGTCTGCGATAAAACCCGTGCTTGCCGCGTTTCTTCGCACCTTCGTAGTTCAAAGTTCTGAGGCTGGCTACACTTAGACCATATACGGATTCCAAGTACTTTCGCAGTTCAATCTGCAGCAGCAGCGATCAATTTTCAGCACTGGTTTTAGCACAAGAAACCGGAGGGCACTACAGGCGCAGCACTTCGGCAGTTAGCATGAACCACAATTCGACGAGTCACCTTGCTGACGCTGGGAATGGTTTGGAACGCAACTTGCTTCAAACTACCACTGGTCTCGTATGCTTTTTGTTGTCCTTCCGTCAGCGGCATGAGTTTGAGGGGTATGTTAGCGAAAAACGTAGGCAGCCTCTTCCAACTCATTGCTGCAGCCACTGTGGGCCTAACGTATCCTGCCACTTATGGAGGCCTGACTTGGACTTTCAGACAGCTGGGGAGTCAACAGCGGCCACCAAACTGAGTCAACATTACTAATTGTTATTGTACTGTTTAATGTCCTGGACAGGTCTTGTGAATTCAGTCAGACAACATTCACTTCCTACAAGAAAAGCATTCCCTGAGAAGACCCTAAAATGCATTTGACTCACACTAACCATGAAGCCTGAAGCCTGACTGTACAAGTTCGCTGAGAAAGACTTGCATGCTTGTTCCTAGTGTGACTATAAGCTGCACAATCGACTGTCTATGCCGTCCTGCCAGCAATTGTGGCTTGCCATGAACACCAAGCAGCTGGCAGAACTGCAGCAGGTTGTTGCATCAGCAAAACAGAGCATCAATCGCAGCAATTGCATTTGAGAAGAACTTGCTGAGTGCATTGCTGTGATGCAGTTCATGGTGCTGATGCAGTTCGCAGTGCCAATGCAATCAAAAGGCTTTTTAACTGTTATAACTATATGAATATGCCCATGGCATCTTGAACTCGGGCAACAGAATTTGCATGGTGTTCTGGTTAGTCAAAGTGGAACGGCTGCGGCCACCTGAGTCAAAGCTATAGCTAGATGTGCATGCAGATGTGCATGGTGTTGTTATTTCACCAGCAGTGAGGCAGTTGCGGCGCAGCACGAGCCCTGTCAATCACTTAGACGACTACCACTTCGCCCTGCTGTCCATGCCGCCAGCCCCTCGGCAGGATGCACTGATCGCCGTGCGTCACACTGCTGTCAAGCCTCAGGGCTTTGAGCTTTGACGTGATGTCTGATGTGGAGAGTCAATTGCTAGCAGAGCTTGGCAATTGCCAAAGTATCGATGACTCGTCAGAATATGCTGCAACTCAAGACCTACAACACAATCAGCTCGTTGGCGTTATCAAAAGCTTGCTAGCAGCAGGCCTAGTTGAAGGCCAGGTACGGAGTGACGCGTGCTTCACAGCTTGAGAGTTGCGTCTGGACTGTGAAAGGCCTTTCATGGCAGGCCTGCATGACCTCAGCGCTAGCAATGTGCCAAGCAAACCCTGCTCTTGTTCAGGAGCAACGTCATGCCAGCTACGCCCTGACTCAGGAGGGCACCAGTTATCTCGAGTCTGGATCCCCAGAAGCACAAGTTTTTGCAGCTACGCCAATAGAAGGAATTCCACAAGCAGAGCTCCTGGTATGTGCTTTTGCACCTGAAGCTTTACTGTCAAGCTTGTTGCAAACTGCATATCACCCCATCTTGACCGCTGATTGGCATATGTGGCACTGCGGTGCAGCAAAAGCTAGGGCCTGTGGGCAAAGTGGGCATTGGTCAGGCAATGAAACTACAGTGGATCATGTTGGACAAAAGCGGAGGACAGCCACTAGCAAAGCGAAAGGTACAGAGCACAATGGCCTCAACGCGCAATCACTGCAACCATCTGTGTGTAGCACATCCCAAGAGTGTTCACAGTTGTTAGACTCCAATGACTTCAAGCATGATGTCAGAACTCCCCTGCAGGTTGCTGAAATCACGGACGGAGTGCAAAAGATTCTGCAGAGCATTGCTTCTGGCAACACAGAGGTGAGCATTGTTACTACCACCTGCAAGCAAGCTACTCATCATGAGGAACTCCTGCCCAATGCTGCTGCAATCCATTGTTTTGCAAGGCTGGTCTGCCTTCAAATGCACCCTTGCTTGCAGCACAGATGAATAAAGCAGCTGAGGCATCAGGCAGAATTGCACAAATGTGAGCAGTGGTGGGGTATTACCTCGCGTGTTGATCTGCAGCTGCATCCTAAGATTGTGCTCTGGCTTTTCTCATGACAGGGCATTGCAAAGCAAGAGGCAGACGGGCTCAAGAAGCGCAAGCTGATAATTCCTGAGACAAGGATGTCCTACAAGCTCACAAAGGGCCCCAAGTTTGCCCTACAGCGCAAGCGGGCAGCCACAGACCTGACTCATGACATGCTGCAGAGGTTCTGCACAACATCTCTATTGCACACCAGGATTTTGCAGTACTTCTACATCCATTCTCCCCTGCTGTCATGCCATCCTTTCTGTTGTCCCCAGTTGCAAGCCTTGACGTGCTGTCATGCCATCCTTGGATCCTACCTGTGCTCACTGCCCTTTGCAAGCAAGCCTTGGGCAGACTGTTGTTCAGCCACATCAGGCTTGCCCATGAACATACACATGTTCTGTTGAGGCCTACGCAACCTCATGCGTAGGCCCATTCATAGTCCTGGACCGGTCACAAAAGAGGTATCAGCAGCTAGTTGGCACAGACAAGACTTAATTCATGCTAGACGTAAACCGGTCAACAGACGCCAGTGTGCCCATCTGCCTGCTGCAGCATGCCGTGAAATTAATGTACACTTACTGACTGCATGTATCATACCCTAAGGGGAATGACTGAAGGAATGACTGACTGAATGAGTCAAATAGCTTATAAGGACATTGTACATACAACCAATTTTCTCCCTGCCTGCTGTAGCTGACTGCCACGCTGGTCTGAGTATGATTGCAATGGTGCATGGGTTGCTGCAGTGGTAGCTGGCAGGATCAGGAGTTCAAGGCATACAACTTCAATGCATTGGGCCTTCCCCCTACTGGTGGCTACCTACATCCACTACTCAAGGTCTGCTGCCTGTGAAAAATGGACTGCATCTGCCTTGCCTGAGTCTGTATGACTGAGAGTGCCTGTCTCGAGGCCCTTCAGATGTGATAACAATCAGCCTCCAGCAAGATGGCATTTGCAGGCGTGACAACATTGCGTGGTGTGCCTTGTAGTGTGCATTGTCCTAGCTCTGAGCTGAGCAAGGCGCTGTGCTGACTTGGGTTGTATTCAGTGCTTGAACAGTTGTGCATGTACATCAGGGTGCAGCAAACATGTAACAGGGTGTGGTGGACATGCAATAGGACGTAACAAACATGCAACAGGTTTAGTGGACATGCAACAGGTTTAGTAGACATGCAACAGGGTGTGGTGGACGTGCAGGTGAGGTCACAGTTCAGGAAGATCTTTGTGGCCATGGGCTTTGAGGAGATGATGACTAATGCCTATGTGGAGAACAGGTGCGCCTTGGGCAAGAGCCCTTGATGTACTGTGATCTCATCCTGCGACGTAGTGACTGCTTGGGCTGCTTTTGACCAGATCTTCCACACTTTGAAAAGCTAGGGTCAAAAGTCAGGACTGTGAAGACTGCCAGTGAACATAGTTGCACAGCTTTCTTGTAAGTGATGGATGCACATACTGATGTGTGGCCCTTGATTTGCATACTGTCACAGCGGCCTCAGCATGCCAGGTATAACATGTGTCAGCTTTTGAAGTTGTGTTTTTGCTGCCTGAGCCTTCACGGCGTTGCCAGAAATGCTGGTAGTTGGCTTGTGTTGTCACTGTCAGGCTGCTGATACACGGCACACGGCCTTCAGCACAGGATGTTAACATGTTTGAGGTCGCTTATGTGTGCTCATTCCTTCTGCCCTTGCTTGCATGATGATGCCAACTGCTGCTGCAGCTTCTGGAATTTTGATGCGCTGTTCCAGCCTCAGCAGCATCCTGCCAGAGATGCACATGACACCTTCTTCCTGACAAGTAAGTCCTCCGCAGCTATAGCTTGTGCAGCAATGTGTTTGAGTTATTGCTGAATTCAACAGCAAACTGTAGAAGTTGTTGTGCCCTTTGAGCACACATCAACAGTATGTGCTGGCATAGTAACCATAGTTTAGCTAGACTCATGCAAGGGTAAAAGGGCGCTGTGCAGCAACCATATATGCGCAACTTCATTTGTGATCTGCTCAAAGGATAATCTCCTCATTCTGTTGACATTTGCAGTAGTGTGGGCACGCTGTTCTTGCATTTCAATTCCCTATTCTATGAGCTGATTGTGATCACTTGGTGGTGCAGATCCTGCCAGCACACCAGCTGAGCGGCTTCCACAGGAATATCTGCAAAGAGTCAAGGCCACTCATGAGCAAGGAGGGTATGGGTCTATAGGGTAAGTTCCACCACTGCTGCTACTACACATAACAGAAGTGTGTTGACGTGCAAATTGACGTGGCAAAGGCATGACAAAAGCACTGAAATGCAATTTGAGTTTGCACTGGCAGATCTGCACAGCTCCAGTAGCCACTTGGCGTGTTAGTATTGACACTCCTGGACACAAGGACTGACTCCAGCACAACAAATGCAATGTAATGGTTGCCTGCTTGCTTGTTTGGCTTGTTGTTTGGTGTGTTGCTCGATTTATGGATGACAATGACAGCAGCATCAGCAGAGGCAAGCACTGCTTTCTGCTTGTGAAGCCACTTGGCAATGCTCCATCCATGTTCAGCTGTGCTGTACCCATGCAGGCTCTTGTTGCTGCACATGACTGGCACACTCTGCACTATTGCTCAACTCCCTGCTGTTCCATGCATGCAGGTACGGGTACAGTTGGAAGGTGGCAGAAGCTGAGAAGAACCTGCTGAGAACGCATACCACAGCAGTCTCCTCCAGGATGTTGTACAAGCTAGCTCAGGAAGGCTTCAAGCCGGCCAAGTACTTCTCCATTGACAGAGTCTTCAGAAACGAGGCAGTGGACCGGACCCATCTGGCAGAGTTTCATCAAATAGAAGGCAAGCTTCTCCTTGTATCGCCCTGCTCAAGCATACTGCCCACCTAGTGGCAGAGATATTGGCTATCAGGCGTTTCTGGATTGCTTTGCAACATGACTTTGGAAGTCATAGCATGCTCGGCAGGCTTGTGTGGTTTGTTCTTGTAAGTGTGCCCACGCAGCACTGACAGTTGTAGGTAGGGATATCCAGCAGGTCCTGCAGGGAGCTAGATATCTGACTCATATAGAGGACACCCGTCTCAGAGCATGAATGAACATGAAGAAGTTGTGTGCATGTGGTCTGTGATGTCATGAATTTACGCAAATGGGAAGACAAAGACTCTCAGAGACCCTCCTTTCAGGCAACTCTTGAGATGTCTGACAGACTCTTCTGCTGATAGGATGTGCAGCCATGCTCCTTGAATGCATTCAGAACAGTCAGAGCATTGAGAGCATGCTGCACACCCTATCAAGCAAAAAGAGTCTGTCAGACATCTCAACAATTGCCCTAATACTCTCTGAATGCATGAGTCAGATGCTTGACTGTGCTTAGCCACACTGAACGCAACCCTGCATGCATAGTAACAGCACACATGACCCGCCTGCAACAGTAGTGCTCCATGCATTGTCAAGGCCAATGATCAGCTTGAGGTGCAGTGTTGCTGGGAGTCTGACGCACATGCACTGTCTTTGTTGCAGGTAAATTCCCTCATGTCTTTGATGTCCCTGCTGTAATGATTGTTGTGTTTGAGCCTGTCTTGACTGTGCAGGTGTGGTGTGCGACAAGGGCTTGACGCTGCGAGACCTGATTGGCACCCTGAAGATGTTCTTTGACAGGCTAGGGCTGAAGAAGCTTCGCTTCAAGCCTGCCTACAACCCATACACCGAACCTTCCATGGAGATTTTCAGGTCTGCCGTCACAGATCAAGCACTGCTGCGCTTGTCAGACTGTGCATTTCACACAGAAGCAAGCACAGCTGTTGATGTGCAGATCTTAATGGGCTGATGTGCAGATCTTAATGGGCTGCTGGCTGGTACTGTCACATGCACCTCAACATCTTCATGCACCCAGCGCTGCATCACTGCAAGCATAAACACCGTTGCCTGCTGCGACCAAACTGAATCCCACAAGGTGTTATACAGAGAGGTTCCCAAACCCCCTAAACTGGCAAGGCTGGCCATGCTCACTGTTCCTCACCAGGAATGACTCCCCAAATTGCCCGCATCAACATTGTCAAACCCTATCCCAGGGATCTTATTGCCTTGTCATTGCTGTCACCATGCAACTGAACTGTGTGTACTTGGCCCTAGGGGAAAAGGGAGACAGGGATTGTACATTGCTTTGTCCAGCAAGATTACAACATAGCCAACAAGGACCAACAAAACAAGTGAATCAACAAACAAAATCAACCAAGCAATTGGAAAAACACATGAACAAATCAAAACAAACAGACAAACAAACAGTTGAACAAACAAATGATTGAGACAGAACGGACTAGTGAAAATCCTGTGGCTGGTTGCAGCTACTCTGATGAGCTGGGGAAGTGGATGGAGGTTGGCAACAGTGGCATGTTCAGGCCCGAGATGCTGCGCCCCATGGGCCTTCCTGAAGATGTCTCTGTCATTGCTTGGGGCCTCAGTCTTGAAAGGTAGGCTGTTACTGTTACTGGTCCAACATATCTGAACTAGACACACACACAATATCAGTTCCCAAGCGCTGCTTTTTGCACTTGTTAACCATGCAACAGATCCTTGTTTAGGATTCTCAATGTGACCTGTTGTGTTATTTTGTGAGGGGGCAAAAGCTACTGATAGTCTCTGCAACCCCGTAAGTAGTCATCTCTATCTGTGGTTAAGTGCACTGCACTGGACCCTCAACTGTCTCCTACCATCTTTCTGCAAGCCCACTTCACACTTTATGTTCAGCAATTGCACTTGCCAGCCAGTGTTGACAGCAATGATGTACTGCAACCCTGAAACTATATTGATTGCATGTGTGTAACAGGTTCATGTCTAACTTTGCCTTAGCATCAATCACTGCCTAGTGACCTGCCAGTAGTCATATTTTAGCAAAACGTTGAACGCCAGCAGTGAGACATGCCATGGCCCTATGTGGGCAGCTTCACTCAAAAGTTATTTTGGCACAGACTTGCCTTGGCAATGGAGACTGCAGCTTGTCCTTCAAAACCTGTTGTTCCCACTGTCTGCCACCGCACCTTCAGCTAACCTCGTATGAGTATTCTGTGCAGGCCAACAATGATCTTGTATGGAATCGACAACATCAGAGATCTCTTTGGACACAAGGTATGTCTGCCTGATCAAGCTTTATGTTTGGCTATCAAAGTAACTGTGTTCTGATATGAAGTGAAGTAGAGCAGTGTCATGTACAGCATCTTTCAAACAAGCAAAACTTGATTGCAATGGTTGCTGCCTGCAGGTCAGCTTGAATCTAATCAGGAAAAATCCCCTGTGTCGACTCGGCTTGTAATCTGTTTTGCAGTGCATCATCCCATCTATGCATAACGTACTCAGGATACCAATATGCTTTGCACTGCATATGGCATGTACTAGGCCACAAAGGTGTACACTCATGTGTAGATGCATTGCGCATGAAACCAGTTTAAACTTTTGACAGGCTCAAGGGTAACTCCCTCACTGATACCCGTATATGGATATGCTTCATTGGACAGACGTGTTACGAGCAGGATTGTAGATGCAGCCTGCAAGGGCACTCGACATTGGTCGTACAACCTGCGCTTACCCTAAGAGGCAAGTCAAGCCTCTGAAAGTAAAGTCTGTCAGACAAGCTGTGTTGTTAATATGTGTGTACACACTGAAATGAGAATATTACATGACCAGCAGTGATATACAGTGACCGTCAGTTCAAAGCGGAGTGTTCATGAAGCGCTTGACTGCCTTCTGGAGATTTGCTGGCCAACTAATGTGCTTAGCAAACAAGATATGAGAGCGTTCCAGACCAGCATCAGTATAGACAGCGCCTAGTACAGCTTCGTATGATTCAGACAGAATGCTTGATGGGTAAGGCAGCTCAGCAAAACCCTCGCCAGCGTATATACTAGAGATGTCATTGCCCACAATCAGCCATTGCTGCAGCCCATGCTGCTGTGCATATTTGCAGCAGCTTGCTCTACCAATCATGACGGATCGCAACTTTGCCAAATCGCCAATTGATGCTTGAGGGTATCGTGATAGCAGCCCCTCAGAAACTACCAGCTGTAACACAGAATCTCCTATCCTGCATCACATCACCTGTGTCATGTCATGAGCAGTACGCACATGAGACTATCATGGTATAGGTACAAGCCCAATATGACTCAGCAGACAGCAACAGTCTAGGCAAGAATCATACCATGCTAGTGGAATGTTGTTCTGCGCCGATGCTGATGTGTGCGTCAGTGCCAATCGTAGCAGTTGTCGGTTCAGGAACTGATACCTGCGTGCAGAGCAGGAGATAGTACTTCAAACTCGTCGTTGTATACAGCATCATGGACTCGGTGTTCAATTCTGCGTTTTTGCAGGTGAAGATGTCATACCCAATTGCTTTCTCGGCCTGTTCAAGAGTAGCGTCCGAGTGAAGCTTATGACTGTCCACCTCATACCGAAATTTGATCTTGGTTGCCGACTGTAAGATCTGAGCCTTCAGATCTCGCGGCCATATCTCCGGTGGGTCAGGAACTGCGCTGGTCTTGACACTGCAGGCAGGCTGCGCGCAATGGCCGAGTAAGAATGACCTGAGGGGTTGTTTGCAACACCGCGGAGCAGCACCGTCGCTAGCTCGCCTCGCAATTTGCAGGCTCGGACTTCGTATCAGCCGTACGAGCATGTGATCAGCAGCTATGCTGGGCAACGCTTGTTACCATGCCTTCAACCAAGAAGCTGGTTTCGGAACCAGGAAGACGAAACGGCCACCTCCAGAAGACCTAACCCAGATTTAAATAGGTCAAGAACCAGGTCAACCCGATCGGGTAGAGGTGGGTGTCTCCTCGGACTCCGACTCCGTGGTTGATAGCAAATCTCTTGTACCTCGGAAGGAGCACGAGGGCATGAACTGCCTGCTGCAAGAGCCCAAGTGTTGTTGCTACACTGGTTGTGGACGTCTGCCTCCACGTGAAAGACTCGCAACCTCAGTTCACCGACAGCCTTTCACTGCTGCCCGTCAATCCGGCCAATCGTCTAGTCGCAACACACGCAGATTGTGCTGTCGAGTCACAAGCACTAGCGAGCCTTCGACTTCTGTCAGCACCAGTTCGCCTACTTATAGCCCACATCAGAAGGGCCTGCCACAGTCGCAAGTCTGGGAGTTGGACTTTTGCTCACGTCCTCTCTTAGACGAGCGAGGCAAGAAACGCTGGGAGCTGCTGATATGTAGTCCAGATCGCAAGTTTGAGTACTCTGCTTACTTCCCAAACAACAAGATCAACAGCACACAGGTACCAGAGCTCAATATTCATGCTCAGCACCACTCCATGCGTTGTGCTGGCACTTGCATGTTCAAGCATCACCTCCGCGTGTTGTTTTTCAGTTGAAAGCAGCACTGTTGGAGTTGCTACAACAAGCAGGCGCTGAGAAGCCTAGGCAATGCCGCTTCTTCCGAGGACAAATGCAGACCATCATTTCTAGGTCCCTTACAGATCTAGACATAGCCCCAGTCCCCAGCAGACGTTGCTTCACTCTTATAAGTGATTCTCTTCCTTCTTGCATCTGATGCTGCATTCCTGTTCCTTAGGGCACAATGCTATGAAGATGATCCTGCTGCTGGTTGAATCACACCACCTGCAATGATGCCATTTGTTGCTTTGCATAACACAGCAGAAGACAAACCATGTAGCTGAGCATACTTTCTGCTGTGCAGGCTGGCTCCAAGAACGCCTTGAAAACTTGTACAAGAAAGATCCTGGATACAGTGACAAAGCAGCTTCCCTGTTCATGCTTGATCTCCAATCACCACAAGAGCTGCCAGACAATCTGCGAGGAGAGCAGTGGAACTTCGTTCAGCTGCCCTTATCTGCTTTGCTGGAGGAGCTATCACAAGTCAAACAGGTATGCAATCTCCTCAAATCAACACGTTTGGCGGCTCTACTTATCATGGCTTTCCTCCCTCCCATTCAGCAAGTTCTGAGTACAATTCAGCCTTCTGTCTGATGTTGACAAACAGGATGCATGCTGTCATGACTGAGCAAGTCATCTTCTGGTCTTGCAGCGTGAGGTCTTTGGAGATACTTTTGACCTTTCCACAGCAGATGCAGCAGATCTTCCTCTGGACGCTCTCATCCCTGGTATGCTGTCCAGCTTGCATCTGAGTCTTGCACCACATCAAGTACGTGCTTGCTGGCACACTGCATCAAAGTTTGACTTACCTCAGAAAAGTACATGCTTGCTAGCACACTGGATGAAAGTTAACTCATTTCAGAAGCGCACATCCATCTTTCCTATGTGACTACACACTCACGGAGCATGATTTACATACAAGAACAAGCTGTGACGCCACATCTTGAGACGTTCTGCTGTTGCAGGCGTGGCAGTATTCAGCAAAAGGGCCGTGCCGCTGGCAGCTTGGACCAGTGGGTTTGAGCTGGCGTCTCTGGTCGCCGACACCGACAGGGCTTGTGTAATCCTAGAGACAGGCGTGAACCAGCGGTGGCGGTATGGCAGCTACAGGCGCAATCCAGAGACCAATGCTGAGGCGCGACAATGGGAAGATGCCAAGAAAACTGTCAAGTGAGCTTGCTACTGCATGTTGCCGTGGACATCATGTCAGGCAGTACATGGCAGGCAGAGAAGAGGCCATCATAGTACTTTTGAGCGATGCGCTCTGCTTGGTGTGATGTGTGTGGACCTTGACAGTCTTGTGTCTCAAAGCGACGTGGGTCTCAAGGGCTCATTGGTGAAGCACTGATTGGCGGGATTTAAGCCTGACACATGATGCAGTCTGTCCTTGGCCAATTTCTGTCATGCACATTTGATGTCAGGAGCATGACGTTCGTGACTGCCCCAGTGTCTTCCTGACTCCATCATCAGATATTTGGCATGATACACATTTCCTGCTGGGGTGCTGGGGTGCATACTCTTCACTGGATGCAGTGTCTCTGTTTCGCATGATGGCATGTTGCACAAGCACTGCATCTTGGTCTTGAGACGGTGATGGCCTTGCAGGGGTTTGCACTTTCTGGCTCTACAAAAGGACGAGGAAGCAGAGCAGTGTGCAGGAGTATGGCTATTGCAAGACAGAGAGCCGCCCAGCATTTGATCCATCTTGTCATTGTCACTAGTGTCCAAGTGGTATCATGCTGTGTATGATGATTGCGTAGGCAACATGGGCTTCTTTTAGTTGGATGATGCTCATGAGATCATCAGTTTGCATGCGCATGTCCAAGGATGTCTTTGTTGCACAGTGCATGCACATGTCCAAGGATGTCTTTGTTCTTGCTGTTGTAGATTGAATTGTTAGCAAAAAGATTGAAGCTACCTGGGGTGCAAGGTTTGGTCAGTACTATATTTTAATGGTTCTGCTGCACTGAGACGAGGCTTTCTGGTGAACAGTGTACCATGAGGGTAGTGATGAGCTTTCAGCTTGTTCAGCATTCTTCAGGCCAGCAATGATATGACAAAATTGTTTGCTACTCAACTGAGCTTTTACATGTCGATGGCGCTTGGCAATGTGTGCACCATCAGTGAACTCAGCGTGTCTGCCTTGGGCGTTCCTGCTCCAAATGCATTAGACACTTGCCGGGTGCAGCTCGATTTGATCTGATGCAACAACGCATCAAGAGCAATGCGTTTAACTGCTTTCTTGCTGCGTGTGCATTTTGACCAGCCCTGGACAATGGACCCCAATAGACTGACCATGCACTTGCAGCATCATAATTGTGCGTTGGTGTAATTACTGGCTGCCAAAGTGTCCACGCATGTTAAACTCCGAATAACGAGTTGACTGACAAATCTATGCATCAGAATAAGAAGCAGAGTATGTGCTCAGCTTGTGTGTGGTTACCATGCACACAATGAATACAGCACGTCCCAGAAACCATCATCTGCACCTGAGGTGGTGTCTTTCAATTGACACTCCTTCCCCACTGGAGCTACACTAACAAGCATGCACTCTAATTGACTTCTTGAGCATGACAATGATGAGCAAGTTTTCAAAGCCAGTTGCCAGGCCAGAATATGTGCCGCAGCACTGAAGGCTGCAAGCAATTCTCCAGAGCAGCTGTCGTTAGTCATCATTTGTAATAGGTTTAGACTGGGCGATGCGGCATCTGTTTGGGTCAATGGCGTTGACTCGCCGATCGCAGTTCTATTTTCTAGACTTGGACGACACCAGTCTACGTGTTGGCGCATTACTTGCATTGAGGTTGAAACACTAAGCGCCTTCAGACATCCAATTCTTCACCGTTTCGTTGTGACTGCTTGCTGATCCCGCTCCGTTTGTGACTCTTTCATAACTGCGGTGGATACTGTACACCGTCAAACCAGTACCCAGTTCTGAAAACCAAACGGTCCGGCAAAGCCCATCAGCTTCACCTGTATAAGGTACCGGCAGCCCAGAAGGGTGAGGCATGGGTGTCGATCAGTCCAGCTGACGGGGGGGCGTCTTGGCGCAGGCCGTGCCATGCGCCTGCCCTTGCAAGCCCAGCGACCCCTGAAAGCCGCACCAGCTGAAACTCATTGCAGAATGCACTGCCAAGCTGGCAGGCTTTCCAGGCTGTTTGTCTCTGCGCCTAGACTCACTAGCTATCTGCCCAGGCAAGTTGTCCACAAGCTCTGCACTAAGCAGGAACAACTTCCCCTTCTTTTTTGCATATAGCAGCTGAGTTTATATCAAAATGTTTACTGTATGTACAATGCTTCAGGCTTGCAGTTGCTGCTGCACCTCCTGGGGCAGAGCGTGGCGTGTGTTCACAGGGTCAGGTAGTTTCCTTACTTGATAGCAGCTGCTGCATTTAGTGGCTTGTTTCTGTCTGCCTCATGTGCTTCAGATGACTGCTGCTTGCAAGCAATGCAGCTGCCATTCATTCCTGCATTGATATGTGTATGCTGCTTGTCTGCTAGCCGTTCGACTCCTATGACCTGTGCATTCAAGGCAGTTGTGCCACTACCTGGTATGCATCGCCACAGACTACACAGGCCTCCAATGTTGCTGAAGGCAGGGCCATGCAGCACTGGAGACTGGGTGCATGCTAATTTGAGCATGCTATAGATGTTGTTGCATATCTTACACACAGGGGCAAAGGGAAAACATGCATTTTTCAGATGCCTGCTCCTGCACATAACTTTTTTCACATTAGTCCTGTTCATGGATTATGCAACATAGACATCCAAATGCTCATGACGCACACTAGCACCAGCTCATGACAATGACTATCTTGTCTGTCAAGCAAGTCAGTCTCCTGTCTATGCATGCAGTCAACAGTCCTGGCGTTTCCCCCTGGCCCCCCTCCCCCCCGCGAGGAGCTTCCAGGGTGGGAGGACCGAGCCTGCGTCTCCAATCTGGATGTGCGCCGAAACATCTTCTGCAACAGATCCCTCAACATGAGGTCCATCAAGGTGAGGCACACAACTGCCTGCCTGCCTGCAAGGCCATCATGCTATGTGCACCTACAAAGCTGCTTTGCATTGATCAACCTCATATTGCAGTTGTCCTTGAAGCTCTGCTGAGCTGCCTTCATCTAGTCAGGCAGAACAGCTAATGACAGACAAGGCACACAAAGCGTTTGCGCCGACTGAGGGGTTGAAGGTTGAGGTGCATGCTTTGCCTGCTATGCTTGGTGCGACGCAAGCCATTACAATTCCTGCATGCCGTAAAGTCTGCAATGTCAAGCTGAGCATTTATCTGTGAGAGAGACGCGATGCTGACTCAGGCTGCCACACAAACAGCGCTGTCTTGTCAGCAATTGCAGCAGCAACGGACTTCACCTTCGTACACACCACCCGTACTCAGGTTGTTTGTCAGTATTTTTGTGCTGCATGAGCCAAGGTGCAGCATCCTGCAGCTATACACTTTGGCATCAGCCAATGCTGGTCACTGCAAACCATATTGATAACATGCAATGAGTCAGGTCTTGCAAGAGGTACACAGCAGGACAGCATTGCTTGTCAATGCACGGACACTCAAGGTTGCATGCATGACTGCACTGATGCCACACCTGTCTGCATGCTTCAAGAGCTGCTAAAGCACGGGGCTTGACTGTTTGCCATGTTCAGGCTGTGGGGTTTGACATGGACTATACGCTGTCCCAGTACAAGCCTGAAACCTTTGAGAAGCTGGCGCATGACTTGACCGTGGAGAAGCTCGTTGGTGTCTTTGGCTATCCAGAGGTGAATGACTGCCAGTCAAAGCTTCCTGTATCCTCTTGCAGTTGTGACATGGAGCACATGTGACCATGAGCCACAAAGAGATGCATGCAAAGCAGTGCAGTAGATACCTCCTGTCATGACATCAAATCGAGTCAAGATTTCAGGAACAGTCCTGCTGAAGTTGATGCTTTGAGGTGAAACAAACCATGCAGAGCTGATGGAGGGCATGCTGAAGGCTATCACTGACAAGTTTTGAGTGAGCACTCATGAGCTGTGCTGCCTCAATGCTGTCCTAGCTGTCCACCTCAATGCCCTCCTCCTGCTGAACATGGATGCTCAGTCAGAGGAGGACAGTGATGTTGACAATAGGTGTAGCAGTGAGGCAGCAACAGCCCATGAGCATAACTCACACCCTGTCATCAGTGGCCTTAAGCATGCTCCTCCACCAAGCTCCAGCCAAGTAGAATGAAAAGGGAAAAAAAAGACTACGCCTTTTGGCGTCAATTTAATGAGAAAACCAGTACTATACCGGGCTGCCCAGGTGCCAAGTATTTGCCATTAGCCATTTGACGACAGTGACAACCTGATGCTGCCTATCTCACCATTGCACAACAGTCATCACATGCATTTGATGCAGCCAGGCATGTGACTTTCAACCGCATGCATTGAATGACTTCTTTCATTTAAACTCAGCATTCTCAAAATTCACTGTTTGTTTGTCTGTTGGGTCCCAGTTGCCCCCCAGGACATTAAACATATTGAATTGAAGTATATCGAACTGCATCTAAAAGCCAGAGCAAAGGCATGTGATGAGTGTTTGTCTGTGCGTATGTGTGGTGTAGATCATTGCTACATGGAAGTTTGACTGGCGGTATATGGTGCGAGGCCTCACCATTGACAAACAGAGAGGCAACATCCTGAAGATTGACCGCCACAAGTATGTGAAGATAGCATACCACGGCTTCCGGGAGCTGTCCAGAACAGAACGAAGGGCCATTTACTCAGATAGCAATGTAAGTCAATGTACACTCATGTTGCTCTGAGCACTGCGGTACGTCGTCACTGAATTGCTGCATCCAAGAGTGAATGAGCGTGTGATGGGCGCTGCTATTACAAGTTGGTGGGTTGCTGCAGCATAGGAGCATGTTTCATCTTAGGAGAAGGTGTGCACATCTGCAGCAGTTGCCAAATCAAGCAAGTTCATTTGTTGCACGGCACATCAAGGTGAGCAACAGTCTGCCGCCGTTCAACACATAGTCTCGTGAGCCAAAATCAGCCTTCTGAGCATTGCCTTACCAACCGACTATAAGCCATCTCACAACCTTGCCTAATTGTTTCACACCTGTATTGGGTCTTACCATGCTGCCGTTCTGCTGTAGCTGCAGTTTGAGTTTGATGAGCCGGACTTTGCCATGATCGACACTTTGTTCAGTCTGGCAGAGGCTCACCTCTTCATGCAGCTGGTGGAGCTTCAGGACAGCCAGCCTGACCTGCTGCCACCTGGCAAGACACGCCCTGACCTGTACAGGTATACCTGGCTCCTTTGCCAGTCCTGTCTGCCTTTCGCTGTTGCCTTTTGTTCCTGTTCCTCTTTGTTGCCTTTCACCCTTTGGCTTCCCTATTGATGCCTTTCCTTGTGCCTTGTGCCTTCTGCCTCTGCCTTTGAACTTGTGCAGTCACCGGCGCTGAGTGTCTCCTGGTCTAGCACAAGAATGAGGCATCCAGCTCGCTGCTGCCAGCCCAAGCAGAAATTCCGCAGAAGAATGTGCAAGCAATGCTTGAGTTGCACTGCTGTTCCAACAAGCAGTAACTAGGCAATGTGCTAAGTTCATTGACAATTGGCTACTTTTAGCCTAAAAAAGGCAGCTGTCATGGCAGCTCTAGGGAGTCACAGATATGGCTGAGCATGGCAGCAATCAATTACAGCCCTTTCTGATGACATAGCATTGAAGCTGGTGCATGACCTTGCAGTGAGCTCTTGACCAGTCTCACAGACATCGTGGTCACAAGCAAGCTGTAGATAAAGGTTGGGCCCCCAAGGCACTCACACTCACACAGACAGCACAGCCACAATAGCAATGCAGCAACAGCATCCATACAAGATGACAAGCAGTGCAGTGTCTGGTGACAGTGTGTTTTATCACCTGTCCCGCACCTACCTAGCTCATCATGAGCTGGAAAGCTAATTCATTGTTATTATTTCTATCATCATTATGTTTTATTGCCCTGGTGCAGGGATGTGCGAGCAGCCGTAGACTTGTGCCACAGAGATGGTAGTCTGAAGCAGGCAGTAGCCAAGGACCCGGCCAAGTACATCCATGAGGACTTGCGCCTGATAGGCATCATGGACATGTACCGGGCAGCTGGCAAGAAGCTGTTTGTGGCCACCAACTCCCTGTGGGACTACACCCATGTGGTCATGAACTTCCTGCTCACGGGCCGTGTCGGCAGTGACAGGAACGAAGACTGGCTGGAGTACTTTGATGTGGTAATCACAGGTGAGGCAGGCTCTGCTGTGGCCTTGTATCTTTTTCTTTTTGGGTTTGTTTTACGCAGTAAGACACAATAAGTAAAACAAAAACTTGAAACGGAAAATTGACGTCTTGCAGACTCGCCATCCAGAAGTTGCACAGGTTGTGATGTGAACCTGGATTCCTTATAGATTGGATCTCAGATACACGTTCCCAAGGATGCACTGATTTGCAGAGCTTGGGAAAGTGCCTGGATCATAGGGACATTGTGTTAGATATAGTATGCAGTCAAGCAACCTGGCTTGGCTGCTGCAAGCCATGGTTGTTTGCTTTTCATTGAGTGGGCTGCTAATGCAAACAATGCAGTTTGACAATGCATGTGATCCTGGCTGACTGGAGACCTGTAACAGTGTCATCACAGGTGCGGCTCACATCATGTGGACTAGCTGCCCAAAAGATACGGGGTGACAATGCGTGTTGTTGTGAGCTCTCTGCTCAGTTGATGCATCAGATGTGAGAGGAGTGAAGCTTGGCTGCAGCTAGCTGCCCTAGCTCCTGCTGCATAATCATCACAATTCAGGCTCACATGGTGTGAATTAGCTGGCAAAGGATACAGGATGACAGGGCATGTGGTTGTGAGCTGTTTGCTTGGTGGGTGTGTGAGCAGTGGGAAGAAAGTCTGGCTGGAGGGTGGTATTGTTACTATTGCAGGGCAAATTATAACTCACAAGCTTGCAGAGGCTCTGGTGGCCAGCAGAACAGTGTGCTGGGTGTGGAGGACCAGGCGTGACATGAAACAGTGTGCTGAGTGTGGAGGACCAGGCGTGACATGAACTACATGGAAAATAACAATGATAACTGTAATAATTATCATAATAAAAATGACAATATAATTAATGATGATGATGATGATGAAGTTATGCTTTCCAGCTCATGATGAGCTAGGCATGTGCAGGGATGGCACACTACATGGGAAGTGGTGTCACAGGTGTTGTGGTTGCTGGGTGTAAAGGACAGGAGATGACATGAACCACATGGAACATGGTGTCACAGGTGTTCTGATTGCATGCAGGATGCGGCAAGCCTGCCTTCTTCAACAGCCGCAAGCCCATGTTTGAGGTGCAGACCAGCTCAGGCATGCTGCGCAACACTGACAGCGGCAACCCCATGGTTCCCATAGGTCAGGGCCTCCACCCCCCTCTCCCCCCCCCCCAACCTGCGTGCTCTCTCAGCAGTGGTTTATGCATGCTTAGCAGCAATGTCACTGAAGTTGGTAGCAAATGTGCCATCATCATCTTGCATCCTTTCGTAGGAAAAATGTGACTCAGGCATGCTGCGCAATACTGACGTTGTGACCCTGGATTGTGCATCTACTTCAAACTGCCAATGCGACATCCTTGGTGTTTCTGCACATGAATGTACACCTGCTTGTGCGATGCTGCATCCTTGGCTGCAATGTGCGAAGAGTACAGAAACAGCTGCCTGGCAGTGACAACCCCAACAGTATGCTGTACCACAGGCAAGCCTGATTGCCTGGCCTTCATGGAATGGTTTGAAAACAGGTCAATGTCTAACATCCACAGAAGGCCCCTGTACCTCTGCAGCCCAGCTGCCCATATGCCTGCTCTCCCTCCGGAGTCACTCTGTCCTCAGTCAATCAACGCATGCACTCTATGACCATTTTGTAACTCTCATGAACAGCGTTCACGTGTGACTCATGATGGCTGTTGTAGGCAGCTTCAGACAGCACATTGCAGCGTACCATCATTGCTGAGCATAGGGCTCCTGTGAATGACCCCTCAATCCCCCAGCTGAAAAGCTTGTGCCTCTGGTAGGACCTCTGGCAACAGCAACATGCAGTATATCAGTTGCTTTGTGTGTTGTTCAGGTGACCAAGATCTGCCTAGCCCTGACTTCAGCAGCACAGCACAGCCCATGGCGGAGGCAGGGCAAGCTGCTGTCTACCAGGGGGGCTTCTACATGGACCTACACCGCATGCTGGGAGTGCAGTCAGGCTCTGAGGTACACACCTTTCCCTCTTGTAGGCTCCAGGTATGGGTTTGCCTCGTCTCAGAGGCTGTGAGGTTAGGTTTGCCCCTTGCAGGCTCTGACGTGTGCTTTGTACTATGCTAGGCTGGGGGTCAGGCTTTCACTCTTTCAATCTCTGGGGTAGGATCCCATCTTCAGGCTGTAGGTCTTCTTTTGTTCATTCAGTCATTAGATGCGTGTCTTCCGATGGGTTATGTACCTATATTATGTAGGTGTGATGTAGGACCTGCTGTATGCTGCTTTCTTGCAGCTGACCTGCAGACTGTCATGTCTCTGCTGTGTGCTTTAAGTTGCTGAGCAAATCAGCAGCACAAAGCAGAATTGGCCATGGGTCTGCGTCCCATCCTTACTAGTGGCAGCAGTGTTCATCTTGAAGGGGGCGAGAGACAGGGAGTCTAGCCTGCATGTTCTCAAAACAATATGCTGAGCAGCATCCTGACCAGTTGCTGTTCATCTGAATCACCTGTACAGAAGCTTACGATATCACCTAGCAACAACACACAGTGCTCTGTGGCTGGCATCTGTCAGCTAGCATACCCAGTAGAGACCTGCACGCAAGCTGTAAGCCTGTAGAACACAGCAACTGGGCAGCCCGGTATAATACTTGGCTTCTCATTGAATTGATGCCAACAGGTATAGTCTTTTCTTTTTTCTTCTGTTTTTTTCTAGGTCACAGCAGCCATGTGTTGTGCAGGTGTTGTATGTTGGGGACCACATCTATGGAGACATCCTGCGCAGCAAGAAGACGCTGGGATGGCGCACCATGCTTGTGGTCCCAGAGCTAGCCACAGAGCTGGACATACTGCAGCAGCATCAGGCATGCACTCTTACACGTCTGTTGCCAAGCCTGCATCAACCTTCAAAACATGCTCATGTCAAGAAGAGACAGACTCAATGTGCACACTGCAACACAAATTGTGTCCAAGTCTGCTTGCTCCTGGCCGGCTGTGTACGTGCTGTGACTGCAAAGCTTGTGGGCGGAATTGACACGTCATGCCTTGCTTATATCATCGTATGGTTGGGCCTTTGTCACACAGCTTGCTTTCAGTTGGTGGCAGGCAGCACTGGCAGGCGGTGTTCAGGGTTTGTTGCAGCTTGTGACTCAATAGTCCTAGCAGCTAGTGGCATTCACCAGTGGCAAGCAATCTTTGTATCACTCTGTACACTAGTCTTCATTGTGGACAGTATCTGCTCTTCTGAATGCAGCAAATGATTTTGCTTTCCTGCAACTTGATTGACTTTTGAGCTTGGTGGGGAGCAACATGGGCACAGCTGCTTCGCACAGAGCATGCAAAGCTGTTGGTGCCTCTGATGTGTGAATGATGACATCATTGCAGATGCTCTTGCATGATCTGCAGGGAGTCATGGATGAGCTGAGAAGCCTGAGAGAGGCGAGGGATGCACTAGATGACCAGATCCAGCGCATGCAGTGGGGCTTGGGGCCCTGCCCCTCCCCCTCTACCCCCCAGCTTGAGACCCCCACTGCCTCACCCCAAGAAGCGGTTGTGGATGCCATCAGCATGAGGTGCCATTGCATTGTCACACGCCTTGCACTCCTTCAACCTGCCTGGCTTCTGCATGATTAGTTAGATCTAATTATCAATCTAGTGATCTGAATATCAATTTAGATTGACATCAGGCATGCTTGGAAAGACAAGTGCATACTGACTGTGCATCCATTGTGTTCAGCTGCTATACTGTCTACCTTGACAATCAGGACCTGACAACAGCCCACAACTTTGGTTCATGATGCCGGTGTTGTGTGAGGTAAAGCAGGAAAGTGGGCCCAAAGCAAGCTGACCAAACAGCTGCCAACAGACACTGAGATACACACTCAGTCTGTCAAGCCCTTTGGGAAACACATCACATGATCTGCGCACGATTCGTCGCTAGCCCAGGAGTGCGATAGCCTAGACATATATGTGAGGTACTCTCCAGTCTGTCGCATGCCTCCGCATGTTGTACAAACTATTCCTGTGACATGGGTCAGGATTGATCAGCTCGGTGATGCAAGTGCAGGGACATAACCCAGGCAGAGCGACATGGTGCAAGCAGCAATGGAACTGCTACTGCTTCATATGATGCTGCCAGCAGCAGTGGCTCCTCAATGGACCAGGAGGACGACGATGAAGAGCTGATTCAGTACCAAGAAGCGCTGCACAACCTGGAACAGCAGCGAGACGCAGTGAGCATCACCTTTGCTGTTGCTTCTGCTGCTGCTGCTGCTGCTGCTGCTGCTGCTGCTGCTGTTGAAATGCATTTGTTGCTTCTGCTGCTGCTGCTTTTTTGGCTGCAATGGCTTGCATTGATTGTGAGTGCTGCTGCTGCTCTGTCTTTGATCTCGCTGCTGCTGCTGCTGCTGCTAACACACTCACCCAGTGCTATGCATTCATTCAAGGCAAGCCTTAACTCCTAAGTTTCAAGCCACTATATCTGCATTACTGTATGCCGAATTTGTACCTTTGCCCATCCCTTGAACAGACGCGTTGAAAGGTTCAAGGTGCATCTTTTGCTGCATCTGTGCAGGTTGCAGGTGCTTTTTCTTGTTGCAATGACATCTGTACATGCTTGCTGCTGGTCTGACCAACACCCTGTTATGTCTAGCTGCTGTTACATGTAGTGCAGCTGAGCAACATGCATCAGCAGATATGAGATAGTAGCATTCACCCTTGGAGCTATTCAATTCTTGGTAGTGCTAAAGATTGATTGCTTGACTGAGAAATGAATGATTCGATGAACAAGCTGTGCTTGAATGAAAGAACATCACGGTCAAAGGGTGAATGACTGAAATGCATGAGTGCATGCTCAAAAGAATGAGTAGGAACATGTGAATGAATAAATGAACACATGAATGTATGAATGAAGGCATGAATGGACAAATGAGTGCATGTATGGATGTGTGAATGAATGAACAGATGAATGAATTAAATGAATTAAACATATGAACAAACAACCGAATGAATACATGAATGACTGTGTAAGTTGACATGTGATGTGATGTGGCTGCAGATCCGGCAGCAGCATCGGCAGCTGCTGCATGAGCATCATCAGAGGTTCCATGCGGTGTGGGGCCAGCTGCTGAAGACTGGCTACCAGAACAGCCGCTTTGCGCACCAAGTGGAACGCTTT
>JAABUK010001696.1_pt1 | contig 41431 bp, 36 predicted proteins | sample 5559141 | NCBI WGS metagenome assembly JAABUK01 (sample SAMN10711869, study PRJNA513367) | rock metagenome | isolation source: Antarctica rocks | place: Antarctica: Victoria Land, Pudding Butte nord | collected 2016-01-03 | reverse complement strand
TGATTATTGTACTGTGATGATGCATGCATGCAGCAAGCAGTGGTGCTGCAATATCAGAGCCATGGATCACTTTATCATAGAGGGTAATCAAATCTTGTGTATGCCTCCGGCATATGTTTTAGTTCTATATTCTTGCCGATTGATGGTCCACCCCCCCCCTCTTGCACTTCATGCGCTCCTGTTAAGATGCCTAATCGGGGGACTGTGACCACGCCACGGGACGAGGTCATTAAGGGGGACAGTGCAGTGCAGCGCCATTCGAATGGGGGATGTGGGCTTATTTATGAGGCTCTAAGTGGGGGGCAATGATAATACCGACGAGAGATTGAGATGGAGATAATCTTGCAAGTTTTGGATTGATCCTGCTACTGTGATAAAGCAAACAAAGATTGTGAAAGGCATTGCCAGGAGCGCACGCTTGATAGGCAAGACGACAGGTTTCACTCTAGGTAGACTTACTATCTAGAACCGTGAAGGCATCGATCAATATTCGCAGTGCTCTCAGGTTCTCCAACCGGAGGATGATGACGTTCTGCAGAAGTGAGTGCTGTTAAATTACATGTAGAACAAGCGATACTACTCATTCGAGTGCACAGTAACAACGGCTCCGAACTCTTACCATGGTTGGTCAAGATTGCGTTGCTTGTTCAAGCACAAGAGGAGCCAGAGTGCGAGTGATGGGCCATTGATTTCGGTCTACAGCACGGAAGGGCGAAGGTCAGTCGGCATCAGCAGTGGCATGTGTAATGGTGGTCTAAGGATAGAAGAATGGCTAGAGGGTGCTGCGGTTCACAGAAGAGGCATGGGGGGGTCGCTTACAGGAAAATGACCTGCGTCGCCATTGCCAGAGCCTCTATCAGGGACTTCAGAGCATCCCAGCGTCGAAATTTCGAATACCTTTATGAGGGGGGAAGGGTGAGTGGCATCTGCTGTGATAATCCTTGTGAGCCGTGGAAACGGGTTTTTTCAGTCATACCCAGGTTGATCAGATGGCTACAGAGGATATGGTGTCGGGAAGTGAGCGGGTCGAACTCATGGCATCCGCGTCGACGTATGCGACATAGTCCTGCCGCGATAGTTGCTGGAAAGGGTCTCTACTCGAGAGGGAACCATTTCAGACCAGGTTCGAACGGGAAATGCCAGCCGACTTCACGAAGAACGGATCATGTCAGGTTTGCCAGCACGGTTCTTAGTACAGCCATTGCCGCTCCTCAATACTGGCTTGGTATGGCTCCTTTTGGTCCCGTGCGGTTCTCTTTTGCGAGGTCTTAAGCTTGCTCAACGATACGTGATTCCGCCAACGTCTCCATGTCCCACCGAGTCGCCTCCCGTGACGGTGCTTGGCTAATTGACGCGATCGTGCGACAACATTGTTGCCGTTGGGGCTAGTGGACCCTGTGCAGCCCAGGTGATGGGATACTGCAACGAATCTCGCTCGATCAGGGCAAATTTGGTGTGAGATGGCACCTGAGGGAGCCAGTGCCATACGATGGATGGTGTCTTGAAAGCGCGACGAAGGATTCTGCGTCGCCGTGAGGATCCAGCTAGCGGTGTTTTTCTCTGGGAGCCCGGTATATAGTCAACTAGGAGACACAGCAAAGCCGGCCATTGTCTAAGGCTGACTAGCAGGTGACAACGATCTTCTGCCGGCCCTCTGCTTCGAAAAGGCCCATATTGGAGATACTCAAAGGTTGTGGGCTGTTGCCTCATTGAAGAAAAGCTAGCGCATATGTCACACCTCCTAGCATTTCTGCTGATGAGCTTGCCTAGGGGGAGCATTTGCAGCATCTGAACGCGGTCAGTGAAGATTCGTCAGCTGCGGAGAATGTCACCATGTGCTTGTTGTGCGCCAGAACAGCTTCGGAAGCTGCGCAAATGCTGGAGAAAAGCTCGGTTAAAGACCCACGGCATTGACTTAGTCCTAGATACAACGTGGCCAGACCCATGACTCAAAAGCTGGGCCTTGTAGGAATTCGTAAAGAACGAGAAGTTTGCAGAGTTGGACAAGGCTTCAGAATAGAAAGGCGCCCATTCGTCGAGAAGGTTGGAAGTGCCAGTAACGAAGCATGCAGGAGTGCTGTTGAACAGCCGAACCTGCAAGTTGAACGTGAAGAAATGTGGTTCCACAAAAGGCTGCTGAAGAAGTTCCGGGGTTGAAACTGTCTCAATTAGATAATGGCGCCCACTGACGAATGAGAAGCACCGCAATTGAACGTATTTCCTACCGGATGCAAAGATGTGGACCCCCGATTCGCAAGGTGAGTGAACTATCGACTTGGCTGGGGCGACAAGTTCGTCAGATCCTTTCCCTTACATTCCTATAGGCAACCCCCCATAGGCCTATCGTATCCTCATAAGACCGCCAATCATGGTGAAGGTTGAGATCCATTACCCGCAGCTAAGTCTGGATCGCTTGCTACACCCGTAATGCGGCTCGAAGCTCGATATGCAGGCTTGCTCGCTCAAGTCGACGGGAGTGATCCATTGGAATGGAGCTGTGCGGCATACGATAAGCACGTCCATGATGAACTTCAACATCAAGTCTACAGAGCTCGAGTTGCCCTGATTCAAATGTATGACCGGCAAATGTCATTAAGTACCTTCCCAGTGCGGAATGCAATCATCGCATCCTGGCCGGTCTGCTTCTTTTTCTGACTTCGTTCGGGCCTTAACAAGGATCTAGACGTTCAAGAAGCGCAAATGAGCAAGGCTTAAGCAACGCAGGTCAAACGGCGGTGAGACCCAAATCCGCCCACATGATGGTCAGGAAATGCATAAAACTGGACACATTGACAGTGTTGAGTTTGTTATCGAACGCGTTGGATAGGCCAGGAAATCGTCCTGGCGCAATATTGAGGGTACGAGATCAGCAATGTCAAAGCAGTCGATCGAAAGTTCGAACCAATATTAGCCCTGAAAGACAGCCACTGGGCAGCTTGATGTGAAAAGAGAGGAAAATCTCCCGGGGATGGAACCTACAGTGTTATCATCCATGCTGCCTGAATAGCCATCCAGCAGAACTAAGACATCACATGCTGAGGTGGAGGAGTAGGTCACTACCCGCAAAGTTGCCGAGAAGCATCTGATTTGACTTAGGAAAGGTGATGACAGCTGGGAGAATGCAACCGTCTCGAAAGGTTCGTTTGAAGGATGACATCCGGGTGGTGACCAAAAAGATCCCGAGAACGACCATCGAGGTTTCTTTGCAAGCGCGCAAGCCATTTCATCCAGATCTCCGCCAGCGTCCAGACACGACCTGCCACGTCGCAAGTGTCTTATTGCACCTAGCGCCACTGTCTAAGAGGTGCTGCGTGCTTTCCAGTCCGAGGACACATGAACGGTCGATCAGCTGAGACGTGGCTGGTGGAGGTCAGGGGTGAAAGGCCCCGGCCAAATCATGCGAGAAATCCAACCCACGCTCAAAATGTTGGTCCGAGATGACGCCCCTCTTGTTGTCGTGGACCCGGCGGTAAGAAGACTGTCAAAGCAATGCCGTGAAACAAGAAGCCCACACGGCCTTCGTAATGGCCCCCAACCCAGGGATGCTGCGGCTCTGCTGGTACGGAGCGGAACCTATGACATCGAGCGCTGGCGCTAGAACAATTCTGGGCCTAGTGCATATCAGGTACCTGAGAGCGACAGACCTTGATGTATGAAACCGCGGAAGATCGACCGGACAAGAAATCGAACCATTGGTTTGCGTTGAAGAGCTGCGGGTCGTAGGAAACCATGGGAGGGCCATTTTTAGTGTGCACCTCTTAAGTCGTGGCGAAATCGCCATCCCCGTCGAGCTGGGGTTGTCAAGGTAGGGATCTTGAGATGCCAGTGTGTTCTTGCTGCTCAACGTCTGTCGTGAACTTCAGGGGACAAGTGTGTATTTGCAACCGTAATCTCATTTCGGGCGACTAGCAACGGCGTAGAAGTCGATCGGTCGTGCATTCTAGCTGCAATGGAGACAGAGCGAAAGCGGTTGGTGAAGAATATTGACTAACAGGGCAGCTGCTGATGTTCAACCCTAGCTCCCCTGATATTGATGCTCATCCCTTGTTACGGCTGAGTCCTCGGAGATAAACCTGTTGAATGCTGCTTGCAGAAGCTCGCACTCTCGGCAGTGGCCGGATGAATGCAACATATCTCTCCTGACAAGCTAGCCACGTCGATTAGGAAGGTCGGCAGTAACACAATTGGAGGGTGTCAGAGCGATGGAGAGTGCAGGGCGTGGACTGCTGCGAGGTGATTTTCAAATTTTGTGGAGTAGGCATTGCCGAGCTCTGAGAGAGTCTTCCAGACCCAACTCGAACATAAATAGTGCCCAATATCCTCGAGGTAATGCTGTTGTTCCTCCCATGGGCCAACCCAAAAAGCATTATTGTCCACGGGAAACTGAACCATTGAATCCAACTGATACATTCCACACATCGAAGCCCATCACAACATTAGTAAGCTTGCCCATCATTCAAACTTGGAGGGAGATACAACAGAGATTAACAAAGCCTATGTAGCTTGTTCACAGGGGAAGAAATCAAGCCGAATCCCCAGAAGTTCACCTGGTATGAGTCCACTTGCCTTATGCATGGCTGTGCATTGACAGAAAAAAGAAATGTGTTATTATGAGCGGAAAGACTTCTCATGTGGAGATCACCAATGGGGTAACATGAAACTGAGGTGTGAGCTTGAATATCGCATGGGCGAGACCTGCGGAATGGCCCCAAGGCCACTCGATGGGTATATCTATGAGGTGAAGGAGCAGTGCACATATTGCACAGCTATGCAGCCAAAGAAGCGTCGAATTGCGAAAATCGAAAGTGACATCAAACGCTGGCAGCAGGATGACCCAGCGAGATGGCATGGCAACATTGCAAAGGCTCAATCGGACATGATCATTCTTCGCGGCCAATTGGAAGCGCTGAATAACAAGCGAACCACTATCTCGAGACGGCTAAATTGACGGACTTTTCACGTCCAATGCGTGTTTCGAATCGAGGCGTGGTTCTTTTGACATAGTGCTGTTCTGCTGTGTTGTTATGTCTTCTCGTCATGGAGGAAATGAACGAAGTACTGTCGTTCGGGAAATGATAGCTTGTTCGGCTGTGTCAGCTTGCCAATCGTTAGTCTAGCCTTTCCTTGAGTCGCCCATATAATTGCAGATTTCCGATTCATGGCATGAAACTTCACATGGGTTGAATCATCGCTATGAGCAGCGGTTTCTGTGCTTGTAGAGGAGCTCAAGTGACCGACGATGCGGTCATCACTTCTGCAACCACCTTGTACCAGCATCCAGGCTAATTGCGACTATGTCTAAGATGAATGACAGACGGCGGACTCATATGGAATAGAGGTACTCGCTTGTCCAGTGGCAGGGTCAAAATGATGCTGCTTGCGAGGGGAAGGCGGAGGATAAGATGGGATGAGACGCGATGAGATGAGATGAGGTTGAAGTTGGGCGGGACGAGCCGTGCCGTGAAGACAGGAACGCTGCATGGGCGCAGCTCTGAGCATTAACTAGCAACCAATGGCTCTGTCCACGTGGAGATGGATATGCAATACCGCGTACCATGCCAAAGCTGGTTTATGACACAAGTCCTTCTCGGATGCGAGACATACTTCTTGCGATAGGCCTCAGCTGGAAGGTGGTATGCGATTGACCTGCTCTCTAGACTCCAAAAGGCCACCATGCCTGGATCGTTGAAACAGAGCAAGACCTCGAGGATCCAAAGACAAGGCCGAAAAGTCGGTCACTGCAAGCTTAGCCTGTTTCCTGTTCCTCTACTTTCGCCAGGCCCTGCTCCTTGAGAAGAGCCATAATCTCATCACCCGACCATAAGTGGTGGTAGACCATTCCATCCTTGGTTTTTCCTACCGTTGCGAATTCGACTACACATTGTTGTATTTAGCATGATGGTAAGCAGTAAGTTCGATGACGGCTCTCGCTTGACAACAACAGAGTGAAGACTTACTCTTCTCACTACTCAACTTGGTCGAATCCATTGTTTTGCTCAGAACCTTGACCGCCATTCCGCAGGCCTCTTTCAAGTTGCAGTCTTCCTTGTAATCTTGCTTCAGCAGACTTTGCGCACTGGCATTGTTGGCTCCAACACTGGTTGCCTTCCAACCTCCATAATTTCCGCTGGGGTTGCTCTGGTACAACTGAAACTGCCTTTGGGGATCCCAACCAGCGTAGATGAACGACACACCGAATGGTCTGAGGCCTCCATTTTGAGTGTAACTTTGCTTTAGGTCGCACAATCGGCGGACTAGTTGTTCGCAAGGAATGTCTTCGTTGTAGGTAAGGAGGTATCGCTGGGCGGCTTGACGAGCATAATTGATCAGAATATTGGCGTCAGCAGTCATCCCGGCAACTGCGCAGATCATGTTGCTAGACAAATGTGTCAGACAGAACCATACCATTGCATACAGCGATTTCGAATCTCACTCATTGAGGATATAGAGTTTTTCAGCGGACGTATCTTGCTCGAGCAGCTTGCTGGTAACTTTCCGCTCGGCGGCCAGGACGATTCCATCTTGTGCTAATATCCCCAGCGCAGTGCCGGCATGTGAGATAGCTTCTAGAGCATACTCAACCTGGTATAACCGACCCTCTGGAGAGAAGATGGTAGTCTGTAATTTGTCAATCAGCCAAAAGCGTCCTCCAGCAGACGGATCAACAAACCCGGGAGTCATATCTTCGCGACATAGTCTCTGGTGATGTTCACAAAGTCAGTACGACCAAGAGGATGCAGAAGTCTAGCTGAAGCTCAGTACTGAGGTTGTCGAGGCGTGCCGAGTTGGTGGACTGAATAGCTTCAGCAAGCAGGCATCGCCTCACGCGTTGCTCCAAAAGCTTGGACCAATCGGAGAAGTGCACCACCCGCACCCACCTTTTCCTCACACGATTTCGATAAAACACGCCGGAGTACGGGATACAGCACAGTAAGATCAACTGGAAGCTACGCGTGCTGCGGTGGATTCGGGCATCAGATCTAGATGTTGAAGTCTACCCATGAAGCCGCGCTCCCAGCAAACTCCCAAGAGTCTACTCTCCTTCCAGGCTGGACTGAGCACAAAGCTCCAACAGGACACAGCTATTACTACAATGCAGACACCAAGCAATCTACGTATACTCGACCTAGAGCACCGTCTCCCAATGGTTTCTTCGTAGATCACGCCTCGACGTCTTCTCCGTTCGTTCACGGTCGAGCACAGAGTGATTATGGTTCCAGGCGATCTAAAGACTCGTACCATGGTGGAACTTTTCGAGGCGGGCTGTCATATGAAGACCGTTCTCGCCGCAAACAGCAGCAGGATCGACCTCGGAAAAAATGGCCCATCCGTGGATGCGAGCCATGGATTCTTGTGACCACAAAACTGGGGAGGAGATTTGTGTATAATCCTGAGACGAACGAAAGCTTCTGGAAGTTCCCTCAAGATGTCCTCCTTGCAACGTTTGAGATGGATCGCAAGGAGCAGGAAGAGAAAGATAGTCTACAAGCAGAAACGCTCAAAGCAGAAACGCTCAAAGCAATAGCTTCAGCGGAACCAAGACCAGACCTACCTCCCGTCCAACAGAATGATGACCGAGGCCACCGCGAAGCAGATGATAGCGATTCCTATGAAGAAGTCGAAGTCACCGACGACGAAGATGCTGATCCAGACGATCCCGACTCAAATAAAGGACCCTCGAAAAAGCTGCGCGCAGATTTAACTCGAAACCCAGAACCACCGGGTCCCGTCGAATTCAAGGAAAGAGATATAGCCTACCAACTCGGCCAAATGGGCCAAGACTACGGTCTTGACCCCGGCGAGTACGGCAATGATGAAGAAGATGAACATGACACCGGCCTGCCCGTTTCCATCGAAGACTCTCACGCACTTTTCCATGACCTCCTCTCCGACCACGCGATCAATCCCTACACTACTTGGGAGAAGATCATCGAAGAAGGCTACATAATAAACGATGAGCGATATGTTGCACTGCCAAACATGCGTGCTAGGAAAGAAGCTTTCACAACCTGGAGCACAGAACGCATCCAGGAATTAAGGGAGAAGCGAGCAAAAGAAGAAAAGAAAGATCCTAGAATCCCATATCTACGATTCCTGCATGAGCATGCAACCTCTAAGCTCTACTGGCCCGAGTTCAAACGCAAACATCGGAGAGAAGACGTCATGAAAGATGGCCATCTCTCCGACAAGGAACGGGAGAAATTATACAGGACCCATCTCAACCGTCTCAAGCTGCTAGAGAGCACAAGAAAATCCGATCTAAAAGACCTGCTCAAAAGCACACCCATGCCGCATCTGCACCGCAACTCTACCCTAGCCACCCTCCCATCAACTCTCCTCACAGACCTCCGCTTCATCTCACTTTCCTCACAAACCCGCGACGCCTTAATCGAAGCATATATATCCACTCTCCCCTCCCTACCCTCTAACACCAACGCCCTAGACCCATCTCCGTCTGCCTCAGCTGAAGCAGCCAGGAAAGCAGCTGAGCGCGAGAAGAGGGAGCGAGCCTTCAGAGAAAGGGAGAAGATGGTCCAAGCAGAGAAGCGGAGGATTATGGGCGCGCTGAGGCACGGGAAGGAGATGATGAGGGATGAGGAGAGGGAGGTTGAGGAGGGGTTGAGGGTCAGGGGACGGGAGGGGTTGAAGGCGTATATGAAGGAGCAGGAGGGGATGGCAGGTGAAGAGTGAAAGGCTGCAGTTTAGAGAAAGTCTTAACGAGGTAGCTTTTAACTGCTCTAGCAGAAAGTACAGATGGGCAAACTAGGTACAGTGAGCGACAAAGCTATCCAGGCTAACAGCGAGGGAGAGAGAGAGAGAGAGAGAGAGAGAGAACACGTAGCATTTCCAACTGCCCCACTAACTTAAGCAAACAGCCAGCCAGCCAGCCAGCCAGCCAGGCACTTCACATCCTTCCTACGGGCCAGGTCATAAGCAGAGTCTCCTCGGACTTTCGTCTCCATGGACATGCCCCAGCAAGTCAGCCCTAGCTCTGGCAAGCCGCCCCCCCCCCCGTGGGGAAATTCACATTTCAGCCATGACCAGCCTTCCGAGTCTCTCTATCTAATGCCTGACAACAGAGCCGCTATCCACCTCCCCCCTCATATCCCTATCCCTCGCCATAAGCATCCCCGTCAGAACCCCCAAATCCTGCCCCGCAGCCGGATTCTCCCCCAAACAATCCCTCACGACGTTGAATTCCTGGATACCCGCGGTCGGGACCTGGAGGAGCAGCTGCTGTACCGCGGGGAGCTGGGCGGCGGTGGGACCGAGGATGTAAAGGGCGGCTTCGGGGCCGGTGGGTGTGGGGGTGTTGTTTGGTACGGGTGCGGATGCGGGCGGCGGGTTGGGTGGCTGTTGCGGATGGTGTGGGCCGTATTGAGGTGGTGGGTGCTGGAGTTGTTTCTGATGTTGATTCTGTGCAGCGGGAGGTGGAGGAGTAGGGGTAGGATAGCCTGTCTGTGTCGGGGTTGGAGCGGGAGGCATGCTCGCGCCTGGCATGACACCAGCAATGGGGCTTGCGGAAATTGGCTGATGTTCTCGTGGTGTAGCATTCGCGTTGAGCTCGCTTGTCTTGATGACGAAGGGGACGAGAAGCATGTCTTCCTGGATAGGGGTGTCGATCTTGTCGTTGTCGAGCAACTGAAGCAATTCCGGCTTTTTGTCGCTTCCAGCCTCGAGTGGAATGAGGTAGATATCCTTGATAGCAGGGTTGCTGGGGTTGACCCCAACGCCATAGCGATTGCGAGTTTTGAAGTAGTTGAATAGGACACTAAATTGATGACGGTCTGCCACGTTCTCCGAAGCACGAAGCGAGACGACGATGACGTCGGATGTTGAGCTGTAGCGAAGACCGCAGAGATAGCTGTCTGCTCGGGCTGGGTCGATTCGACCTTCGATAGTGAGGATGTCTGGGATCAATTGTGGCCACGTAAGTCCCAAATTCTCAACGTCTGCCCCAGCGGCTTTCCTAGCTGAGCCTTGAAACCTGGCCACAGGGCTCATGTTGACTGATCCGCGCCAGATGACTGTGTTGTCACCATCGAATGATTTAGGTGAGTATGGCGGTGACTCAACGTCTTCGTCTTTCAGGAGAGCGTCAATATCTGGATCAGCTTCGGTTTCGTTAGTCTTCTGTGGTTGTCCGCCGCTTTGGTAGGGTATCTGAGGGAACGAAGGTCTGTCGCCGTCTGGAGAACCTTGAACGCTAGACCAGACGTCTTGAATGTTGAACGCCTGAGATGACTTTCGTTCAGGCTCTGTTGACGGCCGAGAACGGGCTTGGGTGTTGATGGAGAGTGGTTTTCCATCTGGTGACCTTCGCGGGCCTGGGCTGGTAGCCGTAGGACTTCTCATCTCGCCCATTTCTTGACCTCCACCACCCTCCATTCGACGCACTGGCGCATTGACGGCATCTGGCTCAGCGGCGATTTGTTGAGTCTCGTCTACGTATTCTTCTCCCTTGTGAGTCCGACGAATACGAGGTCCTTGCTCTTGGACAATGACATGCTGTTTTTCCTGCTCCTGCTTAATTTTGGCATCTCGTAGTTGTTGCTCCCTGCTTGCCATATCTTCAGGACTCATCTTGGCAAGGCTTTGTCCACTTATGCTTCCATTCAGCAAGCCATCTCTCAAGGCGTCGTTCTTCCTTACGTTGAAGAGGATCGTCCTTACATGGGATTTATAGCCATCATTTGGATCTCCAGACCCATGGGAGAGGATGTGGTACAAAGCATGTTCAACACTCAGGCCTAATTGAGTCGCAATGCCATCCGCAGTCTCACCCGCTGGTATGCTATATTTCCCCTGCTGTTGAGCGGCAGTAGCGTCTAACGAGAACTGCTTGATAAGATTCGTCGCAACCGACTTCCTCTGGGCGGGAAGCTCGTCCGCGTTTGAAGCAATCAGGCCATGCGAGACCTCGGACCTAGAACTTTGTCTCGATGGCGTCTGTAGAGCACTGGACTTGCGCTGCTGCGGAACAGGATGAGCTCCGTTCTGAGCATCAACAGAAGATGGAGTGGGATGCGCAGAAGTTTGGCGTTGCTTCTTGGAATCCTAGGAGAAAGTTAGTCGAGTCGAGAGTCATGTGGAGGGAAAACTGTTTACCTGAGGAGTGCCAGCGCCGTTACTCGGCTCCTCATGCTTGCGCTTTTGCCCTGTCAAGGTACTGCCGGTATCTTTGCCGGGTGTTTGTGCCATATCAACATCCAGACTTGCCTCAGACACCGCCTCACTTGGCCGCGATCCAGCCTTCCGACCCCTTTTCCCACCCTTCTTCTTCTTCGTAGCCTTTTCCGCTTCGGCGGCGTCTCTCTTTCTGGCAACCTCCTCCCAGGGCTTCTCACCCCTGGCAATAGCTGCCAGTAGTTCCTTATGGTCCTCAGGTTTGCATTGCTCGCAGTAATACTTGTCAGGGGCTTCTTCAGGTGGGTAGGGCAACAGCATGCAGTCGTTGTGTTGCCAGGCGGAGCAACTGTCGCAGCAGATCATGTCTCTGTGCGTATCCTCCTCCTCTTCATAGTGACCACATATGCATCGAATGGTCTCATTCTCTTCATCTTGTAGCTCTGGCTCTTGCGTCTTCGATCCTTTCCCTTTGCCTTTCTTCTTGGGAGCATCTTCGTCGATATCCCGATCTTTGGTATATTGGCCTTTGGTAGCGCGACCCGAGCGTCGAGGTTCATCTGTGGGTGATAATGTCAGCGTCTTGAACGTAGTGTACGACGACGCGTGTGAGACTCCGGTTGGACAGGATGGACAGCTTACCGGCCATGATTCAATGCCACAGAGTGTACACGGCAGATTACAGCAGGTCTTCAATGAAGCCAGGCAGTCACAATACTATATGATGCCCGTTCTACAACAGCATAGAGCGGGAACTTGGGCGTTGTTTGTTGATTTGAGGTGTCCGGACTATCAAAGAGCGCAAAAGTAGAAACAAGACAGCCAAAATTCAACACCGCGACAATTCCTAGCACTGTCCAGCCAGCCAATAACCGTTCAGGACAAGCAGCAGCCCGGTCAGCTGCTGTAGTAAAAGTCACCCGGTTCAAATCTTGCGCTCTGCCCTGCTCTGCACAGAAGGTGGAGGATGGAGGTGTGTTGGCGCAAGTTGAGACTCCCAGGATTTGAGTAAGTCTTGCGTCCACAGTGGAGTGTTGGTGTGCTATGGGTTGCGATGATCTGATTGTTGGCCTAGCAAGCTCGTAGCTCTTCGAGGTCTTGGATCAAAGAAAGAGGAGAGTGTCGTGTTGTGGAGTGGGTCGTCTTTGGCAGCTGCTTGGAAAGAGGAGATAGCTCGGGGGGATCACGTGCTTCTAGTGGCGCCAAGACGGGCTTGTCAATCCTTGTTTAGCAACTCGATGCTCCCTTTGGCTACGGAGCACCGTGGGGGCATTCGTATCTAAGTGTTTCCACATTGCCATTCAGAGGGTTCGATAGATCATTGTCTACCAGGTTGATATCTCGAGGCGCGAAGATTCTAGCCTACGCTCTCCTGGTTCCCTCAAGCTAAACGTTGCTCGCTACAGCTGTGTCGCATAGGGAAATCTTTCGAGTGTTGAACCCGATCCGTATCCGAATGCCGGTCAGGGCATCAAGAATCAACATCAGTTATGAGCAGGATCCACGTATGTGGAAATAGCCGCAACAAACTTACACGACGTACTGGACAAAACAGCCGCAAGCATTATACAGTTCGCACGCAAGACGACGTCAAATCGAAGCCCCGACAACGTGCATGTTGGTACTGTATCGCGACAGCTATCCCCTCCGCCCAGCAGACACGAGAGTGGAATGTCTCAATTAGCGTTGCTGATCTGGGTTTTCTGGTGTTGCAATAACCTCTTCGGATCAAGTCCTTATGACTTCCTCTTTGAGCGTGTACATCGTCAAACGTAGATCCTCCCAGAGTTTTTCGAATCAGTCATCTCAGAGCTATTGATGTTGAGGAGAGCCATATGATCAACAACCTTATTTGAGCTTGAAATCTGACAAACACGCTTATTGAAACATTGCCGGCGGAAGGGATAGCATTTGGAAAAACCTCAAACATCTGACAACTTACATACGAATCGAACAGGGTCAAGAGGCTGAGCCGAGCAACCACAAGAACTGTGGTGGACAGGATCAATAGAAGAGGTCATTACAGATGAACCTTCGAGGCAGCTCAGGCTACATGTAAAGAAGTCGAGGCTAGCCAACACACGGAATCCATTGCAACAGCGGCCAGGACGTATGCACACTTTTCAGAGTCAGATATGGCCCCTTTCCAAGCGGACCCGACTATCTCGCTGTGTTTGATACAAATGAAACACTTCACGTGCCCTCGCATTCTTGAATATTGACGCAGTCTGTTCCAGTCATGTTTCATGCAAGTGCCAAGATGCCCTCATGCCCCTCTGTGAAGAATAACCCTTAACAGCCATGAAGAGTCTTGAAGCTCTCGACCGCGGCACCTTCACACGAAATTCCTACTTCGAGGAATACGAAAATGGGCGTCCAAACCAGGTTGCCCCGGAGTGAGCGAGTTTCGAGAATGCTTTCACCCATGTGGCGATGTCGTCTTCGTCCGTAGAAGGACAATCTTTATCCTCAGAAGAAGGCGTGGCCGGCTGCCCCTGTCACTGCTACAGCCATCTGATCGATTGGTGTTGCAATGTTCCTCACACGTGCATCCTCAGTCCATCCATAGCACAGAGACTCAATGAGTTTTCACACCCTGCTCGTCGAAGTCCATTCCACGAATCCCTGTTCTGAGCCGTCATCATCCTCAAGCTCGACAATCACGATGACAGATCATGATCGGACAGAACCGAATGAGCGGCACAGCTCAATATAAACCTCACGCAGAATTGTACCTACATAATTCCTGATCGCCGCCAAGACTGGCCCCTGACCTAACTACTGTAGTACTATTATAGCAGCCCAGGTTTCAGACACAGCCAGCATCGCACACTGCCGTGTGCGGAAACGTGCAATTTGAAACGTTGCTATCTCACAACACTGCTTGTCTTTCATGGCGTTTGTCGCATTTGTCGCATTAGACAACAGTATTGTGTCAGGTGCTCGGGACCCTTTCCCAAGAAGGCTATCCAGGTGGGGAGCTCTGACACCGACTTCCCCAGGCAAGCGCACAGCATTTGAAGTAGCTTGGTATGGGCTATTGTTACAGTGTTGAGGTTGCAGATAGATGGGTGGAAGCAGATGTGTTAGTCAAGCTTTGACGGATCCCGGACGCTTCCTGCCGCAGGATAGACAGGATCTGACCTCTTCGCTTGACTTGTTGCCTGTGATATATAGACAAACGTGGATGGCCGATGACTGATCTGCTTGATTCCGGAATAGGAGATCTTGTTTCATCGTATGAGTCGCGATGTTGTTATTGTTTTCCTCTTCTTACGATTAGTGCTCCCAATTACCCTCCTGTGTCTCTCTTTTCCAGAATACAACATGCCATGCCTTGGCTGCGGTGGTACCAAAGAGGAGGCTGGTAGATTTCCGGTAGCCTCAGGGCGACGAAGAGGTAGCCGTTCACAGGGAGCAGCATCGTCACGCGGGCAACGGCCTCCGCAACCGACTCAAAGCACGGGTCCGGCTCCAGTCACTCATCATCCGACTCCGCCCACAGGAGAGCCCCCAGCGATTGCTCCACCGGTTGATTCATCGGTGCAGCGGACTGTTCAACCAGCTAGAGAGGGAGATGTCTCATCATTAAGAGTGAGGACAACACAACAATCTGGAAGCTCTGATGCCGCCCTGCCCTCTTGGCCAACTTCTGCGCCTACCGTTTGCCGCCAGCAGAATGTTCAATCGAGTAGTTCGCCTGGACTGTGGACCGGTGGTTCAGCTAGAGAAGGAGAGGGCTCAACATCGAGAGAGAGGACACAAAACCTGTCTGGAGAGTCTGATGTGAGTGTGACTACATGTCTAATAACTGCACGCAAACAAGATCGCGTGCAGGTTGGTCAACCGAGTCCAGCTGGAGAGCGGGCTGTTCGTCCAGCCAGAGGCGGAGAACGATCATTATCGAGGAAACAGACAGAAAAGCTTCCCGAAAGCACTGATATTATGCCAATGCCTCGTTTAGCGATAGCACGGAGACAAGACCGCCCGAAGATTCCTCCAGCTGGTACAGCCGGACAGGATACCGGTCCCATAATCAGTCCATTCGCGGCGCTCAGCGTGCAGTTTCCTGGAGCCGGTTCGCCAAGAGGTAATTCGCCTAGGAGTGGTTCACCAAGGATTGGTTCATCTAGACAACAGACTGCACGACCGACCGCCTCCTCAAGTCCATCCGCAGGTCATGAGCAGCTGTTCCGCCCAGCTAAGTTATCTAGACAATTGCCTGGTCGACTAGCGGGGAGCGGAGAGAATTTGAAATTGCGAGAGAAGCAAAGCCAGTCGATAGGTGCGAGAAACACCCTGGATCGGCCAGGAAGTGCAGGGCCTCCTGAGCAACGGTCAGGTAGCAGTCCAACGCGTTGGACAGGGCAATCCGCTGGGCCTTCTTCAGAGCCTTCTGGTAGGTCAGGCGCAGCACCCAGATCTTCCAAAAGACCGGTTCCGCCCCTTTACAGAAAGCCCGTGCCTTCTGCCGGTGCACATTCTAAACATCTTCCTGGGTCTCAGTTCCGCCCAATAACGCTTGGTATTGAGACATAATTCTTGATTGGATCCAAAAAGCCTCAGCATAATACAGTCCCAATGGAAAACTTCGTGACTACTCTTGCAGCTGCTCACAATGCAGAGGTGCACCGTCCCCGTCCTCAAATGTGGCACTCTTTGCGCCACTTCTCCGAGGAACACGAGTATGACCAATGGTCTATGGTGATTGAAGAGTCGATCGTAGCGCCCAAGAAGAAACATGCGCCATGTAAGTCGATGCCCTTCTGAGTAATGCCTAACTTTATGTAACTAAGTCAGGCTGACAACATTCTTTAAGGGGGTTTAGAGATGGTATCGCCAATCTTTGAGGTCTCTACCACAGCAAAATCAAAATGGCGAGAAGATGTCAAAGCGACTTGGGCATTCCTCGAGAGCCATTATTCCATCTCAGCAAACATTACATGCGCCACTCACATCCACATCTCACTCGTCCCGGAATACGAGTTACGCGACGTCCAGCGGGTTGCTGCATCCGTTATCCACTTTGAATCAGCAATTGAGGCTTTGGTGCCTGTACACCGCAGAATAAATTCCTTCGTTAAACGCAATTGGCTTGAGGGCGATGGTTTAGCACGGAAAGGTAAATCTCGAGCTGACTCCATTATCGCCATCGAGGCAGCAGAATCTATCGGTGATGTATGTGATATGGTAGGGCAACGTGGTGAGAAAAACTTCGCTTGGAATTTCGAAGCATTGGATAAATATGAGACGATAGAGTTTCGTAAACCTCCAGCAAGCGTGTCCTCAGACCAGGCTCTCTGCTGGGCTGAGCTCGTACTGAATTTTGTTCAAGCCGCTGTAAGAAATGGAACATCAGAAAAACTGCGGAATGTTCCAGCAACCGTAGGAGGTCTGCAATGGTTTTTGCGACAAGTCCACGAGCCTGGAGTGAATGAACCTCGGCGTTTGGATGAACTGTGGGCCGGCAAGGATCCGAACGAAGCGGAAGAAACTGATTATCATTGAACTCACTTGATGACGAACAGACGCGCGATATGCTCGAAAGGAAGTCCAAGGAGGACATCAAACGGACTCGGATGCAGGCGAAGTCCGCGCGACAGCCATATTGGTAGAGGCAGAAAGTCTGAGACTCCCGCAGGTAATATGGACAGATTGCAGACGGGCTGCCGGCAATGTCTTTCAACCTTCAGATTGCAGCAGATGCTTCAGCAGGGATGTTTAGCTCGACGTTGTGAACGACGGCTGACCATTGCGGTAAAGCATTGCAGAGCTCGAATATGAACGCCGTACTTTGCAATTTGAGACTTGTAGGAGGCGAAAGCCACCGAATTCTTTCCTGACATCAGAAAAGGACTGCTGACGGCCGTTTTCAGACAGCGAAATGATCTTTTCCAGGGCTATCCATCGGCCTGAGCAGGCAAGCAGATATGTGTACGCGGTAGTCCCTCTATGCTGTGTATGATCGAATCCCTCGCCGTGCAATGAATCCGAGCTGATTGGATCATTGGTCGATACTCTTCCTTTCTCTTTTGTCTTGGGGATGATCAGGAGTTCCTGATCGAATGGGATTTTTCTTGGCATCAACATGGTCGTTCCCAGCAATATCATCAAAAGTGAACAGATTCAGAATGCAATGCAAAATCGTGTTCACTTGGAATGATGAACATTGGTTGCCTGAGGCTCCTCGGCCTCCGCCATTTGCGCATTATCCTCAGTGCGCGGTTCACGCATTCCAACGATGCAGATGCTTCTGTCCTAGTGTACCTTTCCCCTGCATGCAGGTAAATGATGCCATGAATCCCATAGATCCCCTCTCCAACCTCTCTACATCTACGCATCCTCGAGAATGTCGTCGCAGAACATCCGCTCCCTCTTCCGCGCAGAACTCTCCAGCCGAAGAATCACCCATCCCCACGCCTCCTACACAAACAGTAAATCAAACCTCCTGTCTTGTGCAGTCTGCCACCTCATCATCAAATCCGAATCACTCTGGGAAGGCCATTTGAGGAGTGCGAACCACAGGAAGAATGTGCAGAAACTACAGCAGCAACAGGAGAATGGGGCTAGTGGTCAGGGAGGGACCCTTTTGAAGGGAGGGAGGAAGAGGAAAGCGGAAGAGGTTGATGAGGATGATGATGATGATGGAGATAGCGACGGGCATATTGATGTAGGCACAAGTGGGGGAAGGAAGAGGAAAGCCGAGGACGTTGAGAGAGACGAGGGTGCGGACGGGAGGAAGAAGACGAAAAGCCAGCCTGCTCCTGCTGCTCCTCCAGCTCATACTTCAGGGGCTATAAGTGGCTTCATCCCAGCTTCTACAGACGATGGCCAGTCTAATCCGGCAGCCGAGACTACATCCATGCCAGATGCGCTGTCTACAGAACAAAAAGCAACACCTCCCAACGAGCACCCTCCTCAATCCCCCTCAGAAGAAGACCCAGGGGCCCCAGCTGCGCCAGCACCCTCACCCCCAAAAGCCCCAGCCCCCATAGCCCCAACAATAAACGAAGACGAGTGGGCCGCCTTCGAGCGCGAAGTCATCCCCCTAACCACCACCCCAAACCCCCCTGCACCCCACAACTCAACCACCACCATAACCGCGGCTCCCATCTCAGCCTCGGAACTCGCGGCGCAGCGAGCCGCCGAGGAGAGGCAAGCAAAGGGCCGCTCAAGAGAAGAAGAAGCAGAAGCGGAAAGAGAGGAGGAGGGAAGACGAATGGAAGATGAATTTGAGGTGCAAGAGGAGATGGAGGGGAGGGTGCGGAGGCTGAGGGGGCAGTGGGAGATCCTTAGATCGAAGGCCCAGAACCAGGCTCCGGGTGAGGGTGGGAGTGGGGTTTTCAGAGAGAAGGCTGAAAGGACTGAGGAGGGAAGTGGAGATGGAGATATCATTCCGGAAGGACAGAACAAGCATCACAAGGAAAATGAACAACCTGATGACGAGGACGACGATGACGGCGACGCTGATGACTTCCATGAATGGGGACTTCGATGAACAGCATCAGGACCAGGAGCGGAAACAAGAAAACCGACCTATTTATCAATAGCGTAGCATAAAATAGTCACATTGAAGCGAAGCGAAGCATTTCAGCCGTTGAAATGCATACTAGATTACCTGAGTTCTATTCTATACCACCAAGTTTATGTGTAACTCGCGTAGTCCTCAAAACCCCATTCGCTTCGTCAACCGATTCGCCTGAAATGCAGCCAGGAAGAAGTATCTTCGTGATTGCAATCTTGATGAGAACGTGGGGCCCGGCTCTAGGGTCTGTGGAATTTGGCGACATTCTGTCTAACCGTCCAAAGAGCCTTTCTTTGACGGGGTTTCGAGGGCGCGGACGTCTGTGATATCCCGGTGGAGAGAAAACGATTGGGCGCACGGCGCAAAAGCCGAGCAAGTTCTAAATCTAAAGCGGTAGGGTTTGCGCCCCCGAGGGCAAAGAAGAAAAAAGGGTCAAATGCCTGGTCTGATGGAAGTGGAAAGATGGGCCGAAAAGGTAGGGTAAGAGCAGTGTGCTTCATCGGACCTTGTTTCTCTTGGAGATTTCGTTCTATCGTGCAGTGGGCGGGCAGCCACATTCTCGAGAAGCGATGGAGAACGTAGTCAGCTCTGACTGCTTTGTCCGACGTCGGCTCGATGCTATATGTAGCTCGAAACCAGTGCAGGGTGGCCGAAAATAGCATGGAAATACGAGTAAGCTGAAAATTCTCTGTTTTGGAGCGCATTTCTCCTGATAGGTTGGGCCGTCGCTGACATGATCTGGTCGAATATGAAAGGATTGGAAAGTGTGATACAAGCTTCGAAATAGTCGTCCTCGGTTCAGGCTAAGCATTCCTCAGGCAGCTCCTCGATCATATCCTCGATCTCCACGACGGCGCTGACCTCGTTCTTATCATCGACAATCCCGAGGATAGTTCCCCTTTTCAGGAAAGTCCTGCCCCTAGCCTCCTTGCGCATGCTCAATATCCACTGCTTTGCTTCCTCCACGGGACAGCTGCCTAAGATTGAGATCCAGTCTTGTTTCTCGATTGCTGCGGGATGCGTGGCGTCGAGGGTTTCGGCCAGGTCTTGAAGCTGCTGGACACGGCGAGGAGCCATAATGTGTAGTGGTGAGATGCGGACCCAACCACGGGGCGAGCGTACTGCCGCGTGCAGGATATCAAGGCTAGTCAGAGACCCAGGGTCCTTTGTCTGAGACGAAGAATGGATATCCTCTACCGGTACAGCGATGTCAGACATCAACATCGGACCAGCTACTTTGACATCAAAAGTCGCTGCTGCACCAATCGCTCCTCCAGGATGGTTAGAATGAAACACTTCAGCAGAGCTTTTGCCCACAGCCGTGTGTAATTTCTGGCCGACAGCCAGAGCAAGAGCATCGCCTAAGGCTAGAGCGACTGTTGTCGACGTGGTGGGGGCGGAAATGCTGAAAGAGGTCCTTTCTGGTTCATGAATCGGTGCCGGGAGGAGAAGGCTATTTTCTCGATTGGCAACTAGCGGACAAGAAGATGGGTGGGTATGAGAAGTCATGGCGATAAGAGGGATATTTTCAGAAATGTGTGGTAAGAGTGCTGAAAGCTCGCGGGTTGTGCCTGAGTATGAAATCATAAGAATGGTATCATTCTGGCATAAAGTCAGTCCTCATATCAGCAGTGCTTGAGAGCGAAGCGAGACAAACCGGTTTGATAGTTCCTAAATCACCATGGAGGGCGTCTGTCGGATACAGAAATGTCGAGTCCACTCCTAGACTTTTGAATGTCGCTTCGATTTTCTGACCAATCTTACCACTCTTCCCCACGCCAGTAATAACAAGCTTGCCGCCATTTTCAGACGTAAAGGCCAGCTGATCGATCGCTTGTGAGAGTGCTTCTTGCGCAAACCGATTGCTTTGGTAGAAATTCTCGAGGTGAGCCAACCCGGCCTTCTCGGTAGATAAAACATGCAGAGCGAGCTTTATGGGGGATTTCTCAGCCCGCTCCAGATTTGGCGTACTTTGAACAGAATCTGGGGGGGTAATTGGTAATCTCGGTATAGCATCTTGGACGGCCGGCAGCGGAGTGGGAAAAGCCGGCGACATTGGTGTTGGTGGTTGCTGACGAGCTGGAAATACAAGCCCAGCCATTTCCGACAAGTATATCAATTGCCCAATCGACTGCGACTGGGTAAGTGAAGGAGCGCGAACACTCGGCCTTGTCACCGGTGCAGGCGGGATCAATGATCAGAACCGGCCGGTCTGGATATTGAATCGAAGCTCACAGAAATGTCCCCATCTTGTCTGAGGCTTCAGGATTACCAATCCACAGGACGGTCAGGCAACCTTGGCATCACTCGAACCAGCGTTGTTTAGTAGAAAATTGTTTAAGCATCGAAATCGACGCGGTCACACCCAATGAGGACGTCTCAAGTATTGAGGCCGAACATCATGACGCACTCCAAGTAGTGTGAAAGGGGAAGCTGGGGACATGAGTCAAGGGCAGCTTGTGTAGATTTATGGATGACGGCGGACGAAAGTTGGGCCATTCTGGACTCGAGGGATCCAAGGTGCTCTCAAGTCAAGGGGTAGAGTGGTGGGTTTAAGGATGAGGATGGATCCTTTTGGGCTCAAGATGGCCGTAACAGCGTCGGAACCGCGGGGCCTCTAGTGCGAGAGAGGCCAGGATCACGATAAGGTTGCCTGTCGAATCTGTCCGCGTCCGATGGAGCAACGCAGTCGAGGTTTGTGCTTGGGAGCACTTGGGTGAGCTGGAGCCGGTGGTTGGAGTATGAACCATGAATGCTGCTGCTGGGTACACGCGGCGCTGAACTCCATCTCCGCCGCCGCCGAGAGCAGGGGCCATCCAACCAATATCGACTTCGAGTCGTCATAGACATGCACAGAATCCCACGCGTATAATATACATTGTTACGTAATCATATTGGAGTGGCATCTGGAATAGCCGCAGTTGTTGTTCATTTAACGCAATTGTGGTTGATCTAACGCAATTGTTATTAACCTAACGCAATTGCAGAATATTCATCAGTGGATGGAGAGGAGAGCCATCAAAAGGACCTGTCCAGTTTCATAGAGTCCTCTGATGTGCCCAGAAATGGCGAAATCACATGTGACAGTGGTCACTGGAGCTGTACGTTTTGCGAACGCAACGTAGAACTCACGCTGCAAGTCTGACACCTGCTGAGTAGAATCGTGGCATCGGGAGAGCAATATGCGAGCTCATTGCGGAAAAGGGTCCCCCCAGCGTGTTGTATGCTGCTTCACGAGCAGGCGCAGACCTGGCTCTCCGAAGCAATCGAGGAGTCCAATTCCGGTATCCAACACTTGACCTGACCGACTCGTCAAGCATAGAGCGTCTGGCAAAGACCATCAAAGACGAGGACGGCAAAGTAGATGTTCTCTTCAACGTGGCTGGATTGAACATCGCAAAACCACAATCGGGTCCTCGAGCATTTCCAGACAACAAGAAAATCATGGACGTCAACTTTCAGGGCACCTTGCAGATGTGCGTGACCTTTCTGCCTCTGATAAAACCGGGAGGGCGAATTGTGAACTTGTCATCTGTCGCCTCGTCGCTTCGATCCTACAGTGAAGGTCTGCAGGCACGCTTTCGCGATCCGAAGATGACGCTTTCCGCTTTACAGGCGTTGGTCACAGAATATGAGGTACGGAAAGTACTTATCAAGCCGATGCGCGAGACTGACGATCATTGAGGAGTGTGCAAAAGCTGGTACCACGAGGCAGGATGGTTGGAGAGAGAGCGGATATTCAGTCAGCAAAGCTTGCATCAACGCCATGACCGCTGTCATGGCAAGAGAAAATCCCGGTATTCTGATAAATGCTTGTTGCCCGGGCTGGGTGGCTACCGAAATGGGAAGATCAGTCGGCGCACAACCGCCCAAGTCAACGAGTGAGTTCTTGACACTGCCTTCTCTGCAGGCCTGTGACTAACGTCGTGCAGTCGAAGGAGCAAGAATCCCACTGCGCTTGGCCTTCGAAGATATTGGCAGTGTCAGTGGCAGATATTGGGCGAACGCCTCGGTTGCACAGACCGACGAAGGCAAAGTGCTGAAGTGGTGAGCAAAGCGGAAGCAGGCGAAAGGGTACCGGTATATGATCCAAAGAAGACAAGACATAATTGCCAGTGCAAAAGAACCCAATTTCATCTCCCTCGGCATCATCAAGAGGCCAGGAAGGGTAAACATTGCGAGACGAACATGCCGCGTGCGGATTAGCTGGTTGGGATCGAGAAATCAGCAGGTGATGTAGAGAGGAAGATGAAGCCACCGACATCAATTGACTGGTTCAAGTTCGGGCAAAGTTTACTCACGACGAACCAGTAGCAAATTGACGAAAGACGCACCTCACTGCATACCTGGCGACAGGGCACAGGTAAGGGCGGCAGGCAGTATCACTTTTGTTGTTTGGGATGGGAAGGGATGGGATGGTCCACTCGGAGCACTTCTCGAGGCTCGTAATAGTGGCTCAGTAGCTAAAGACCATGCTACGGTAGAGCATGCCATTCATCATCGATCATCGTGATCTCTTCCAATCTTGCCTTTGATTGGTCGCAAGAAAACCAAGCTCGGTGCCGTCCAATCACCGTACCTATATTGACAGCTGGAAGTTTGTATGCTCACCTAATCTGCAATCACAGAAGGATGTCGCGATTTGCGGCGAGGCCATGAGTAGCGATTGTAAGATTCAAGAGTAGATTAAAACAGGAATCGGCGCAGAAAGATCGAGACCCATCGGCGGGCGAGAGGGCAAATTGTTCAGGGTGCCGGGATATTGGTATATCACCATCAGCACGTGGCAGACAAAAAGGAGCAGAGCTTCAGACGACTGGGAAGGCAGCTGATATTCCACGCAATAATCTTCGCAAAGACTCTTCTGTGTTGAGGACTTCCCAGCGAAGACGGGTGTCCTTGAATTCGCTCAGGTGGGCGCCACAATCTGTTGCGCTTTCATCCCTGTCGCACCGTCACCCTTCGTTTGACCCGTTTCTCGAGTCCTTGCTGTTCTGGGCGATGCCGATATCCTTCTACAATCTATCAATCCAACTTAGCTCCAGTAGCACTCGAAACACGACCTGACTGAGTTGTCGGCACACTCAATTTCCCGCAATCCGAACCGTAGGCGACGAGGCTTGAACACCTCCAACACCAGGCTCATGATATCGATGAGGGATATTACCCCCAAAAAATACTTCTCGGACTTGTTGGCAAAAATAGGGCGGCATCAGGAACCGCGAGCATGAGGATAGCGGGTTGCTAAAGTGGCCGCTTGCAAGCACTTTGCACAAGAACTGCCCTGGTGGGCCCAAATATATCCTGGTCAGCGAACGCAGAGCAAGCTCGCCTGTGTAGCGGAGCCGAATATCGCACACAAGGCGTGGTGCAGCATGTCTTCCCAGGAAGGCCCCAATGATTCTTCGACTTCGCCAGGGGCACCTCAAATCCCCCAGAAACCCCCTTCAGATAGCCACCGACGTTCTGTCTCAGACGTACTGCAGCCGCTCAACAACACGACCCAACGCCCACAGCTAATTGAAATGCCAAGGACGGGTTCTGTGAGTATGTTTTCTGGTGCTGCAGACACGCCAACATCTCCTGTTTCAGGCCTTAGGTATTCCGCTCTCAGTCCTGAAGCCATGGACCGTGTCTTCCCCGTGCGCTCGGTTGTCTCAGTGGATCCTCTAGCGACGCCTATGCCACGGGGAGATGTAGGAGATGGGTTTCTGAGCATGAATGTGGGCAGCGGCGTCGACTCCAAGAGGAACAGCCTACGCCGAGCTACCTCGGCCAGTAACACATCACAGGGTGGAAAGTCTACAAAGTCTTCGGTGGCCCAGACACCGCCCAGACGTCAAAGTCCCAGTGCAAAGCCGCAATCTGCTACCCAAGGAAACTCGTCCAGACGCCAGTCTTCATGCACGACTGCTGCCAACGGTATTGTGGGAACAGCATATCATGAGATCAACAAGTTGATGGGAGATGATGCGTCCGTCAAATCAGAGAGGGCTTCCGGCACGGATGGTGGATTTTCTACATCAAGCAGACCAGACTCTGTGCGGAGTATGCCCAATGATCCTCATTTGACAGCTCGCTTCAAACATATTGTCACAGATGGTGGCCATGCGGTAATCACCGGCAGAGATGGTGATACCTTACAGAGGTGTGAAGACGAGCCAATCCACATACCTGGCGCGATTCAAAGCTTTGGTGTTCTCATGGCTCTGAGGGAAGAGGCAGGCAAACTTGTGGTTCGAGTGGTCAGCGAAAATTCTGCTAAGATCCTTGGCTATACTCCGGAGCAATTGTTTCAACTTTCAAGTTTTTTGAACATCCTTACAGAAGAACAAGCTGACAACTTACTTGATCATCTGGACTTTATCCGCGACGAATCTGCTGCGGATCCTGCTATCAACGGCCCAGAGGTCTTCATGCTTTCCCTCCGAGCTCCGGGAAGGAAAATGCGGAAACTGTGGTGCGCGATGCATATCAATAAATCGAATAAAGATCTCATCATTTGTGAGTTTGAGCTTGAGGAGGATACCCAAAATCCTTTAGTACCACTTGAGAAAGGATCTTTTGAGCCTCCTGAAGACACATTGGGCAGCAATCCTACACCAGAGGAATTTGCAGAGAGCACAGTGAACGTTAGCAAGCCGCTACGAGTCCTCAGGAGTACTAGGAAGAAAAAGGGCGAAGCAGCTGCAATGGAAGTGTTCAACATTATGGCACAAGTTCAGGAACAGCTTACCAACACGCCCTCTTTGGAGAAATTTCTTAAAATCCTGATCGGCGTTGTGAAGGAGCTCACTGGATTCCACCGAGTAATGATCTATCAATTCGATGACACATTCAGCGGCCGCGTAGTGTCCGAACTGATAGATCCAGGGGCGACCAAGGACTTGTATATGGGCCTCAATTTCCCCGCATCCGATATTCCTAAGCAGGCACGGGACCTCTACCGGATTAATAAAGTCCGTCTACTCTACGATCGTGAGCAGGAGACTGCCAGGCTGGTGTGCAGAACAATGGAAGATCTGGTGGATCCCCTCGATATGACGTTCGCTTATTTGCGAGCGATGTCTCCTATCCACATAAAATATCTCTCCAATATGGCAGTCAGATCGTCGATGTCAATATCGATCAATGCTTTTGATGAGCTTTGGGGACTTATTGCTTGTCACTCGTATGGGCAGAAAGGGATGCGAGTTTCATTTCCAATCCGCAAGATGTGCCGCCTTGTTGGCGACACAGCCTCACGCAACATCGAGCGGCTGTCATATGCGTCCAGGCTACAGGCTCGGAAATTGATCAACACAGCGTACACATCAGCCAATCCTTCGGGGTATATTGTCGCCTCGTCAGAGGATCTCTTAGAACTGTTTGCTGCGGACTGTGGTGCACTCTCAATCCGTGATGAGACCAAGCTTCTCGGCAAGCCTGATGCCCACTTGCAGGAAATACTGGCCATGTTGGAGTTCCTTCGCTTGCGCAAGATAGGCTCTGTGTTCACCTCGACGGACATAGCTACTGATTTTCCGGACCTTCGGTACCCGCCTGGATTTCAATTCATTGCTGGATTGCTGTTTGTGCCATTCACGAGCAGTGGCAACGACTTCATTGTCTTCTTCCGGAAGGGGAGCTTGAAGGAAGTCAAATGGGCTGGTAATCCTTATGAAAAATTCGTTAAAGAGGGAACAGAAGGCTATCTTGAGCCCAGAAAGAGCTTCAAAATGTGGAGCGAGATCATTGTCGGAAAATGCCGTAACTGGTCAGAGCAAGACATTGAGACTGCGGCTGTCCTTTGTCTCGTATATGGCAAGTTCATTGAGGTCTGGCGACAAAAAGAGGCAGCTCTCGAGGGCAGCCAATTACAGAAACTACTTCTCGCTAATTCTGCCCATGAAGTTCGCACACCACTCAACGCAATCATCAACTACCTAGAGATTGCCCTGGAAGGAAACTTAGATCATGAGACAAGGGACAATCTATCAAGATCGCATTCGGCCTCGAAATCCCTAGTCTACGTGATCAATGATCTGTTGGACCTCACCAAGACCGAAGAGGGCCTAGATCTTGTTAAAGAGGAGGTTTTTGAGTTCCAGGTCATGCTCCAGGAGGCAATCGAACCATTCGAGGGAGATGCCCGACGCAAGAACATCGAGTACCAGGTCAGCAAGGTCAATGATATTCCCCAGTTTCTTGTCGGAGATCCTCGCCGGATACGTCAAGTTGTCTCCAATGTGATCGCAAACGCGATCCAAAACACTTCTACTGGTTTTGTCAAAGTAGATGTCGGTAGATCCCTGGAGCAGTCAGGTCCCTCGAAGGTTGAAATTGAGTTTACCATCGAAGATTCGGGTGCCGGCATGCCTCGAGAAAAGGTCGATGCGCTGTTCCGTGAACTCGAGCAAGTCTCTTGTGAGAACGATGATTTAAGTTCCACAATCCTCTCGAGGAACGCTATTAGCAAGTCTCCCACTACAGGTGCTAGTGGAGCCACTTTGGGTCTTGGATTGGCAGTCGTCGCGAGGGCCGTCCGAAATATGAATGGTCAATTACGGCTAAAGACCGAAGAGGGCAAAGGATCGCGATTCGTCATTCTGCTCGTGATGGGCGTGCCGGAAAGGACTGATCGTAGAGGTCTACTAAAGACTCTGAGTATGGGCAGTATCGCGCCCTCTCCAGATCAGGAAGCTACTGCACCAGCAAATTCAGATACTGAAGTATGGCGTGCCCTTAGGAACACACAGAAACCAATACCAACCTTGCCAATGTCGCGAAGAGTCAGTCAGGAGAGTGTCAACAGCGTGAAGAGCAAGACCAGCGTACAAAGTATGAGAAGTGGTAACAGTTTCAGGAGCACGAAAAGCGATGTGGATCGTCTCATAGATGACATCCAGAGGCCGCATCTGCTTTCCGAGCCTGGGACACCGGAGATGAAACGAAGGCTAGGATCGAAATTCAGAAAGCCCAACAGGTCCAGCAGTGTCGGCGATGAGCCACCCCAATCTTCGAATTTGGTCAATGTGGCTGCTGGCAAGTCAGCAAATCGAAGCGCTCCTGGCGAGGAGAAGGTTAGAGATTCTCGCGCGCCGCTCCAGGCTATCCGCATATGCGAAAACGAGGGTGATGGGCACCAAGAGGTGGCAGTGAAATCTGCTTCGAGGGTTGCATTCGAGCTGCCAGAACGTCAAGAAAGGTCGACCGGTCCCCTCGACGTAGAGAATTTGTCCGTGCTTGTTGCGGAGGACGACCCAGTCAACAGCAAGATCATTAAGAAAAGGTTGGAAAAACTTGGACACACTGTCCATCTCACAGTAAATGGAGAGGAGTGCTCCAGTGCTCATGGAGATCATCCCACTGCTTACGATGTCATTTTGATGGACCTTCAGGTAAGTCTGGTAGCATTGATACTGTGAACAATGATGCTCACGTTACTGGTCTAGATGCCAATTGTCGATGGCTTTACGTCCACCAAGATGATACGGTCGTTCGAAAAAACTCATGGGCACGCCTGCCTATCCACCCGCGCAAAAGCTAACGGCCGCATTCCGATCTTTGCTGTTTCTGCTTCCTTACTTGAGAAAGACCGAGAACTCTACGTGAAGACTGGGTTTGATGGCTGGATCCTCAAGCCCGTCAACTTCAAACGGGTAGACAGCATGCTGAAGGGTATTGTCCAGGAACCGACTCGAAATGATTGCTTATTCGAGACCGGTCAATGGGAACGTGGCGGCTGGTTTGAGAAGCGTCAGGCTCCTACCGACATCTTCACCACTGACACTACGCCGAGCAATAAATCTCCAACCTCTCACTCTCCGAAACCACCTGCCAGTCTAATGAAAGCTGGCGCACTCTGATGTGAAGCAACACACCGGCACGCACACATTGATTGATTGATTGGTTGGTTGGTTGAATGATATCGTTATCTCATGTCGCCGCTGCAAACTGACGCTTCCTCGAGGCAGTTTGGCACAGCTCTGTATGCATACCTGCTTGACTTTGCGACTTTTTTTTGAAAATCGCGCATATTTGCGGCATGCACCGGTCGGAGTCTTGATCATATGCATAGCAGGCGTTTTAGACAATGCCTAGCCCGTTGCGTCTTTGGGATGAGCTTCTTGCAGGTATTGACTGCACCATGGGGAAACTTGGAGTGGTGGCCATTCCAGTTATAGTTTGGACATCCGAGGCGAGAGGCTCAGGCGATTCGCATTTGAGAGACTTTCACGAAATGCTACGAATAAACGTTTTGGACAACGCGTTCAACCTGGGGCTTCTGCTGGTTCTTTTCCTGCCCTTGATGCCTTCATCTTTCGGCTTTTCTCGCGCTTCTTGAGCTTTTTTTCTCTGTTCTTCCTGGCCCTCCTTTCTTTTTCCGTCTCCGTCGCTTTCGCCTCTGCTACGTGCTTCTTCCTCATCGCTATTCTGCTCTTCTTCCCAGTGCGTACTTGTCTCCTCATCCCAACCCTCTGGCTTTCTGTCGAGGTGGGCGTCCCTTTGAGCGAACCAGCTAAACTGGAAGCAGGAAGCCGAATCAGTCGCCATGGAAGTGCCGCACCTGGCTGTCGACACTCATCAGTTGTTGCCGTAAGCTTGAAGAGGTTGCGGATTTTGACGGACCCACGCAGTACCTCTAGCTAGGGACATCACCTCTTCCCCACCCAGAGCCACCTTCCCATACTCCTCCTTCCTCCTCTCCCTCCCGCCCCTGTCCCTAGCTGCAGTGAAGTAATAGCTCTGCGGCCTGAACGGCACCACGAACCCACCATCTCCCGGTGCTGACAGCGGTGTTGGCGATCGTATATTTACCTTGACATATTCGTTGTTCGTCAATAAGTCCTCGCTATCCCGAACCGGCTTGGGTTTAGACGCGAAAAGCCGGAACTCGAATGTCTCGCCGTCCGCTTCACTGTGAGATACCACATCATTTTGCTCCTGCTGGTAGTCTTTGACTTCGTAATCAAATGTCAGCCGTGGTAGATTTCCATCGCCCTCAAGTTCTCGGACGGGGCTACCGGCGGCGGCGGAGTGCGCTGGGGAAGAAGTGAAGGCTTCGGAGCGGCGTGCTCTATGGGTGCCGTTAGTTGGGAGGATCTATGATACGGACAGGTTTGCTGACCGCTTCGTGGGAGGTTCCTCTAACATCTTCCTGCTCCTTTACCAGGGCGGGAATTGTCATATACTCATCGAGTCAACTTTTGGCGTAAAAATGGTTCCGGTGCACTGCCTCGTCGGATTTAGCCCCGCCCGATCGGGCAACGCGCCCCCTCGCCGCTTGGCCCGGGTATAAAGAGCCCGCTGCTCCTCGAGCTTCTCCACGTCCCTTCTTTTCTATCCTCTACTTCCTCCCCTTTCTTTTGCTACGCTCCCAGGTGGCCTCCCCTTCTTGCCTGCTGCGCTGCCGCCTGTGGGCCCCGCAGTGCCGGCCGCTGACGACGCCCCGCCTCTCATCTTGCTCTTGCTTCGGTCCAATCATCCTGCTGTCGGTGGTGTTATGCTCTCATTCAACACTTTCTTGATCGGTCAATCTAATTTTCGGCCTTGCCGTGGACGGCGACGTTGATGCCGTGTCCGCCTGACCAGATCCGGCGGCTGGCTGTTCATGCGATGACGCCCCGATTAATATCACATTCTTATTTCTCATCTCCTCAGCTCTTCGATTAGCGTATTTCTTGTCTGAAGCATCGGCAACAGCATAATTAAATATCGTACCGCCCGCTCTTAATCCTCTACGCCTTAATAATTATAACGTGTTAATTCTTGAAGACCCCAGTGTAAACTCCCCATGCCTTGGCGCTGATAGAGAACAAGGAACTACCAAAACCTCCCATTACTCCAGATTCCAGCAGTACGACCATGAAAAATCGAGACCACAAAGTCTAGAAGTTTCATATCATCTTCATTTGTATAGTTGGACGGGACAGATACCGGTGATCGAATGTTTTCGAGGGAGGATGCAATCTCTTCCTGAATTGCGGACGCTTCTTCCAGCTTTTCCTGGGCCCGGAGCACGAGCGACAATCGGAACTTGGCCCTTACGACGTCCTCATCACGCCACTGCAAAGTGACACAACCGCTGGTGATGATTTCCCTCAGAAGCCTCCTAGAAAGGATTGTGAGTTTCACACGTCTAGATGAGAGAGGTTTTGGGGAGTATGGCTACTTAGCAAAGGGGCTAAACTTACTCGGCTTGTCCCAAATCACCCGTGTCATGATAGCACACTGCCAAGCTGTACTGGCTTCCCAATGTCAGATGGTGACCTCCACCTTGCCGGGTCAAACGCTTCTCGAGGACCTCTTTGTGCAACTGGAGGGCCTCGTCAACAAAACCAGTGGTAAATAAGGTCATCGCCACGATAAACTTCGTCTGAAGGTGGAGGGGTGTGTCGACTCCGACAGCTTTAGCTATAAGAGTCAAAGAGCGGTCAGCTAATTTGCGTGCCTCTGTCACCTTTTGCGCAACGGCAAGTGGCCACAATTGGAAACTATAAATGTGGCCGAAACGCGATGTCAGCGTCTCTTCGTTGCCTGCCAATTTGTAGAAATCCAGAGCAGAATCGAACCTTGGGCTGGCCTCTTCAACCTTGTTCAATTGAGACAGACAGATGGCCATATCGTTGTGCGCTCTTCCAAAGTTGACGAAATCTAGTTGTGTCCACCGGTCACGGGGGATTCCTGCTTTCTGCTGCTGTCGGATTTCAATTACGCGCTTACTGATTTCAAAAGCTTTGTGTCTCCCCTCAACGCCGAGATATTGTATCATAACCTGCAGGGGACCGAGGACATCACCTAACACTGGAAGGACTTCGTCAGGTTGAGAGTCTAAGAGAACGGTGCATATGGATTCGGCAGTTTCAAGGAGACTGAACGCTTGAGCTTGGATTGCATTGTTCACACCGTAGAAGCCGACGTCACTCAAGAGTTTTGCAAACTGTAGCCTCTTGTCCATCGGAGGCTCCGATTCGATGTAGGTTTTGTGTATGCTGAGCACCTGGGTCATGTATCTTGCGCTTTGTTCATATCGACTGGTGTCCCCCCGGGTGATAATATTTGCCTCCGGGAAAGCCTTGCGTGCTATGGCAACAACTTCGTCGAATACTTTCTGCCTTTTTGCAAGGTCAGTGTCTAGTCCTTGAAGAATGGTCCGTTGCAGAGCCCTGTGTGTTTTGAGATAATCGCCAGCCTGCAAGAGGTAGCGTTCGACGAGATGTCGCTCGAGAAGAATTCCTATGGCGGCGTCGAATCTAAATCTAGTTAGCAGGCAACAATTTTGTATTATGCTGCTAGTGAATACCTCCACGTTTCCCAGTACTGCCAGCCCGCTGTGCCTGCTGCCGGCTTGCGCCCAACAAACATCTCCACAGGGGTCTGGTCAGGATCAAGGAAGGCAAGGAATTCCAACAGTTTCCTTGAATCGGTTGACAGTCGGCTGAAAGCCAAATCCCAGACAGTATTCAAAGTGAGCTCATAAGTACTGCTTGGTAGAGCACTGCCCACTTTCCAGACTTGACTTGAATTGATACGGTGCTTGAGGCTGTCGCAGATCTGATCAAGAGGACATTGGGATCGGGCGACATAGCCAGCAAAATGGGCAATAGCAAGTGGTAAGCCTCCAAGCGAAGTTGAGAGCTTTTGAGCGGATTGTTGTTCAGACCCACCCCGTTTCAAATAGTTCTGGATGAGAGCACTACCTTCCTCTGGAGCCATTGCTTGTAGATCGATCTGGGATTTAGTGTTGTCAGCTAGTCGAGGATTCTGCGATGTGACAATAATAGCGCCTCGGGTGCTGGCAGGCCAGAACTTTTGTATCGTGGATGCATTCTCGACGTTATCGTAGACTAAGAGCCATGGACACGCTTTGCAGACCTGAGTGATCGAAAACACATCTTTCTGGTGGGCACTTACTAGTTGTTTGAAACCAGTGCAGGCCAGCCTGAACCTTCTTCCCCGGATCCGCTCCCTTTTCGTCAAGGCCAAGCTTGATGAAGACTTCTAAAAAGGATTCAAGGAGTGTCGCACCGGTTTGTGCTCGAAGCCAGAACACATGGGTATAACAATGCCGGTACCTGTATGTGTATTCCAACGCAGTCTCTGTTTTTCCCATGCCTCCAATGGCATGGATTACACACGAACAGGGAACTCTTAGTGAGATATCTTCTTCCTGGAAACTCGGTGTGAGTTCGGAATGGAGAAGTGCTAAGACAGCTGCCCGCCCTGTGAACCTGTGGTTTCGTGGTAAACCAACGTTTGTGATAGCATCCACATGGACAACGGCAGATCTGTTTGAAGAAGATATCGAGCTGATCTTGTTCATAACCTCAGCGTGTCTCCTAAACTGTTCTTGTACATTGGCCAGTCGAGCTTCTCTTTCAAAATCAGAGCTTGCAGATTCGAGCCATGTTCTCGTTCGTTCGAATTCACCGCCAAGGGCTATCCATCTTCCCCGTATTATCGTATCTGTAAACATATTAGAGATTGGGACCCTTATTTAGCCTTTTGGACCACTTTACGTACAGCACTTGTTGGACTGGAGAACCTCAATGGTTCTGAGGCAGAAATCGACAAACCCTTCGTAGACGTCCCTCAAGGCCCGATGAAGTTGAGGCGTATGGAAAATCTCAGCATAAGCTCGGAATCGTGGCAATGCTTTGGAGAGCTCTGAAAGCATCCCACTTGTACCGTCGAAAAGATTGGCGAAACAGAGTACACCCTGATGAGTTATCCCTTAGTTTTGATTTGTCTGCACAACTAAGGCACAACCTATCCCCTCCGGACTTACCTGAAAGATCAATGTCAAACTCCCCCAAACCAGAGCTGCGGCCGCATGCGACGTAGCCATGGTTTTGATTGCAGCAACGAACGGTTCTATACCCAAGAAAATTTCCTTGAGTCGTGGCACATGCTGTGCAAATCCGTTCGTGCTGTAAGACGCGGTCAAGATCTGCAAGAAGGTTTCAGGTGTAGAACTGTCGTTGACTTCAAGATCGATCGGTATTAGACGCTGCCGGGTCTGCAAAATCTTCTGTTGCAGTACCAGCTGCCAAAGATCTTGTTGATAGTTTGCCCCTTCATCCGCTAACAAATCGCTACCCTCACTTTCACTTTTGATAATTTTCTCCGGATACCCTCGACAACCGTCATACACCTTCAAATCTCTATTGTTTGATCTACCAAAACAGCCAAACAAGCAGCCCAGGCAAGACATTGTAAATATGTTGATGGATAAATGGGGCTGCCCACACGAATCAATACAAAGGCTGATAAGTTGAGTAAAATTGATGACTGTGCGGCTGAGCTTGTGGGAGATGGACCTGAACTTAGCTCCAACATACGCAGTAGAAAAATGGCGGAGTCTTAGCTATGAAGGAGGGGGCTGAGTGAACTCCGTTAACAACGGTAGCCTCCGGTTAACGTGACACAAAATAGCGCTATAATCGGTCCCCTACGGCCCTTCCGGGCCTTCCACCCGTCATTGAAACTTGATTCTTCGTAGTTGCTGTCAAACAGCCTATGCTTCAGGGCGTCCATTGGTCAGGTTTCGGCTAGCCTGCGCCCTGTCCAACCGCCTTGTCCAACAAGGCTATACTGAGCGTTTTCTTGAGTATATAACACTCATTCAATGCGCAATTCTACATAGATTTAGACAGTCAATTCGATCTATTCTACAGCCACTTCTGCCCTATTTCGGCCTATTTGTCTGACAGTTGCTGATCCCTGGTTTTTCTCCCTGCACAAGCCACTAGTGATAAGACTGCAGGCTCTGATTGAAATGGACGTTCATGCGCCTTGCCTTGCCTGCCGTTTGGGTGGGTTGGATGGTGTGTGATTCGTAGCCTGCCACCAGATTGTTTGCTGATCTTCTACAGCTCCTGCCGGTCTAGAGCAGGACGTGCATAAGCAAGGCTCTGGATCCATCGATGTGATTGTTCTCTACTTCTTCATGCTGCTTTGCGCAGTAATCCTAGTCATCCAGAAGGTTTCTTTGCGGGAGGCACGGGTGATGAAATCAAATGCCAATATCTAAAGTGCTTGCGAAGAAGGCTTGACAGCTTCAACGTGCCAATTTCAAATGAAGGCGAGGCGCGTCACAATGTTCACAAAATTTCGGCGAATGCAGCAACGTTATCCCCGTGTACTCAATTACGCTCAGTGTCTACAGTGCTTTGGTGTTTCGAGCAAATATTACTACCACGTAAGAGGAATAGATCTTGAGGCTTACCCCCTTGGCTAAATCTTTGCAACTAGAGTTTATATCTCAAGGATCCATTGCACCAGGCGGACGAGACTGTGTATACATTGATAGAGAATGTGAGAAATTTCTTGACAACCTAGAGCAGAGCCCATCACCTAACGTGATAATATTGAAGGAGAAGCAGAGGCAGAGGCGACTCATAAATCTCATCCCATCCGCCAATTACACCGGGCAAAGTGTACTTAATGCTTTAGGATCCATTCTTCAAAGTACGTATAATGTATGGCGAACAGCTGCGCTGATTACGGCTTATTTACGGAAAGATCCAAACTCCGAGGGCTACATTGGAAAAAAGTATTATCCTGGGACGCAGTACATGGATAAGATTGAGAGGTTGTGCCAACAACGAGCTCTTGAGGCTTTCAACCTCAACGATACTGCCTGGGCTGTTAATGTACAATGTGGGTGTTGTGTAGGCAACTATACATCCTCCCAGCCAGTTGTTTATTGCTTTGCTCACCACGAACTCGCCAAGGCAGCTTATTCCCAGCAACTGTCATGCCTCCAGGCGTGCTCGGCTATCCTTCGCCCACATGATCGTCTTTTGACCTTGGAGTCGTCACATGGTAGCTACCTCTCAAAATACTTCACGACACAAAGCTTCCACGCATACCGCTCTGCTGCTGCTGGTGATTATGAAGTACTCAAGGATTTTATCAATGTCTATCAGCCTCGTCTTTTACTATCAACGACTTCTGCTTCCAACTGGCTGATCGATCACCAAGCAATGAGCACAGTGTGCCGTCCCTTAGGCATCTTTGTTCTGGCTGATATAACAGAAACCTCTGGCCTAGTCGCGAGCGGTCTTGTTGCCTCACCATTTGAACACGCTGACGTCGTTATAACTGGGACGCAGGGTTCTCTGCGTGGACCCAGTGGAGCATTGATATTTTCCCGCAGGACAGCACTCGTGCAGCGGACTGACACGAAGGATACCGAAGAGGTCTGCAGCCTTGGAGATGCAATAAACCAATCTGTTTTCCCGGGGCATCAAGGTGGGCCCCATAATCATGCCATAATGGCTATGGCAGTGGCGTTGAAGCAGGTCACAACACAGTCTTTCAAGGATTATCAAAAACTTGTGCTTGCGAATACTGAAGCGCTTGCTAAACGGCTTCTTGATCTTGGGTATTGTTTGGATTGCAGTAACACCTCAACCCATCATTTAGTAGTGAGACTTGGGACAGTTGATGCTGAATTGGTGAAACGAATACTGGATGCTATTTGCGTTGCGAGCAAAATCACTGTGGCAGAGAATGAGCTTCATATTGGCACGTTGGCTATGACATCTCGTGGTCTACTTCCTGACGACTTTTACTGGGTGGCTGACATCATTCACAGAGGTATTTCTTTGGCACAAAAGCTGAGCAGCATTAAATATGGAAATGTTAACGATGATTTTGCTGGTGCAGAATCCCTATCGAGCTCTTTTGTGGAGGCTGGGCAGACTTGCAGCATGCACGACTCAAAACTTATTGAGACTAGAAAAGAGGTAGAAGACTGGATGGACAGGTTAAAGGTGCTTTCGAATTGAGGAATTCGCGGGACTCTCTCCCATGATCTAATATACCGAGCTAGTAGAATTGAGTTGACAGTGTTGAACATCGCCCTGGCAGTGGCCCTATATTGACTCTGCAGTTGTTGAGAAAAGAAGATTTGGCTGTACCAAACAATACAGCCATGCCAGCGCTGCCACCGCTATGCAGCCGACGTACGGCCGCACAACCAGCCTAATAGCAGGTTTCTCGACAGACAGAGCCAGCATATGATCAACTTATTCCAGCTCTAGTCGTGCCGGACAACGCTATCTTTTCCGACTTTAAGACCCTCTTTAGCCCATGCTGCTTTGTCATCCCAGGCAGGGATTTTGTACGGAAGTTGCTCTGGCATTTGATCAGGGCAGGTGTTCGCGATCGCCTTCATCACCTCTTCATAGAACAGCTTATAAGCTTCCGGAGTGAAATGCAGTCCTATATCAGAAATCAACCCTGTCCTTGATAGTCTATACGTAGAATCACTTGCCGTCACGGATAAGTCCCCTGATTACATCATTCTCTGGCAAGTTCTGAGGACCGTAGAGCGGGTGGCCAGGTTGCCAGCCAGCTTTAGACATGAAAGCAGTCCAGAGATCGACACAGGCCACCTTCATATCTCTTGCCACCTCGCGGGAAGCATCTGCATATTGCTTTGTGACAGTGTTGGAACGATTCAGTTTTGGATATCCTTGGCTTTTGACACGGTCTTCCAAACGTCTTTCTTCAATGGGTGGAGGAGTTACAAGCAACAATCGAGGCTTATGGGCCTCAACCGCTGGGTGGGTCAGGAGTTTGATGAGGTTCTTTTTGTACTCATTCAGTGGCACATGCTGTCCATTTTGAGCCTCCAGAAAGCAAGCGTCGTTGGACCCAAAGAGAATGGCCTTACTGCTCGTCAGCCACGCAATCCTATCTCTCTAGGCGCGTGGACGTACCATGATTCGAACTCTAGTCTGTTTAGGGTCTGGCATGATCATCGGTAAAATTCTCAACGCCTGGGTAGTGTTGTACCCGCTGACCTACAATAAACTTCATTATCCCCAGAGAGATGACGTTAAGATACCTGAATCCTCTGTTGACAACATCGAGACGCCTGATGTATGCTACAGATATGTCAGAACTATCGCCAACATCCTCTCCAGCCTCGCTCTCTGCTATCTGACCTTCTTGTAGAGCTGGAGCTAAAGCAAAGCCACGTTCTTGTGAGCTGGCCTGCTCCATGATAGATGCTCCGAAAAGCATGAACTGATCGTAGGATGACGGCTATACCCGGCATATTAATTGATGATCCTCCGGCAGGGCTCTTCAGAACGTACAGAGAATGTGCTCATAGTTGTACGAAAATGTCGCTTGTGCGAGATGGGGCCAATTGAACGTGTGAGCAAGGCTGATCGGCAGTTTTGCAGGTTCCAGAGTTGTTGTGACGGTCGGGCAAACATTCTGTATTACGTTCCTATGCTTGAGAGTTTGAGTATGTTGTTATCGAAGTCAAAGATGTTCTTTCTGCAGTGGAAAGGTACAAAGTGCCGGTCGGATGGAAATCAGATAAAACGGGCACTTGGGCTGGATGCCACTGCGCATTTTGGCGTTTCCACTTCTCTAGCGCTTAGAGTAGTGCCCAACGTAATGCTCACCCCAACGTAATGCTCACCCCAACGTAATGCTCACCCCAACGTAATGCACGTGATTCGGCTCTGTGTCACACTCAGTATTATATTCGCACACTTTTTTAAATAGACTCTTTTCTCATCTGTCTTGTTACTGTCTTTTAGCTCTTAAGCTCTTTGACCATTATTTTATTATGATTTTGATTTTTTGAAGCTTTATCATATAATCTGAGATAGATATGACTTAAATCAAGTGTACAGCTTAAGATGTCTTGATTGCTTTATTAATCTGGAACAGCTTCTTTATATTGAGAGAGTTATTAAATATCTATAAATTAATATATATTGTTTACAGCGTCTAATTTAGAAAATGAGGAAGAAGAAAGAGTGATTCTAAAGATATGAAGAATGGGTGCAATTTTTGGGGTGTGAAGAAGAGATGTGAATTTTAAAGTGTGAAGTAGATGTGCATTTTAGGATGCAAGAGAGGTGCGGATTTTGGTGTGTGTAGAAGAAGTGCGGATCTTGAGATGTGAAGAAGGGGTGCGGATTTTGAGGTGTGAAGAAAGGGTGTTATTTAAAGGGGTTAAGAATGTTATTATCTGAGCTTAAATTGCTCTCTTAAGATTGTATCTTATATTACAGCATTGAATCAAAGGCTAACAAACTTGGCCTTAACTACTGAGACTTAACAGCAGATCAAGAAGCTAGATCCCGCCCGTGTGAAATATCTTCTAGAACTACGGCGTAGGCTGCGTAACAGTCCGGTCCCAATCCGGGTGATCCGGTCCCAACCCGGGTGATTCTATAACTCAATTTTTAAATATTATAAAGAATTTATATAAAGAGTATTATATTATTTTAAGTATTATATAATATAAGAAGTTATTAAGATATTATAAATTATAAATAAATAAATATATAGAGATTATAAAAGACTTTAAGAGAAGAGATTAAAAGCTATTAAAGAAATTATTAATAAGAGAGTATAAAAGAGAAGATATAAATTAATAAATATAAATATAAGTATTTTTAGAAGCTTATAAGAATTAAAAGAGAGATAAGAAGTACGATTTAAAGAGTTTATATAGATATTTCATATACATTTCTACTACTTTAATTAAGAAGAGAGAGCTGAATAAGTTCTTATAAATAATATACTTTCTGAAAGGTTTATTAAAGAAGATATACTCTTAAATATTTAGAATTATTAAAATAGATTTAAAGAGATTAGAGATAATAAGATATAAAATGATGCTTAAGATTACTTAAAAAATAATATTAAATATAAAGATTAAAGCTATTTTTAAGAATTTAATTAAGTAATAAACAAGTTTATAAAGTTTAATTAAGAAGATAAAAACTGATTAAGAAGATATAAGTGAGTATAATCTTAAAATAAAGTTAATAAATATAAAGAGTAAGTCTGAAATAAAGTTTAAGAAGTTAATAAAGAGAATTTAAGTTATAATATTAAGTATTAATATAGCGGTTAAGAATATATAATCAGAAATATCTTCATCAGTTATTAAAATATAATAATCGCGAATATAAATAAATTAGAATTCTGTGAGAGAAGATAACGCGTATCTATTTAAAATGAATTTTAATATGAAAGTTAATATAAAAGAAGTAATTTATTTCTATTATAATACTTCTAATTATATTAAATTTAGTTATACTCTTTCAAGTAGTTAAATCTCTAATAATTAGATATATATTAATAAAAGAGAATATATTATCTTAAAAATCTTTTAAAAGAATACTCCGAAGATATATAAATTATAAGAAATTTCTATAATTTTGTAACAGCTTAAGCTAGATATATTCAATAGTCTATAAAAATGAATACTTAAGTTACAGAAACTAATCTAGCTTACAGAGAAGCCGCAGAAGTACTAGATATATACTGCGATCGCTAATCTCAATACAATTCTCTAGCTCTGAGATTCAATCAGAAGATGTAGTCTTAACGCGTTAAGCCCGCGTGTTAAGCTCGCGTGTCAAGTCTCAGGCATTTCATCGTACACACGTATGATAAAATAGTTGGATTTTCATTATCAACTCTACAATCATCTCTCGCGTATAACTATTCTTTATAACTGTAATAACTTATGACACTACTTCTTAACTTCTCAAGTTAATTATTCTTAATTAACAGTTAGCAGTATTATTTTATTTTTAATTACTAATCTTATCATTATTAATCAAGCTCATCAATATCTCTTTCTTAAATAATAACTTAAAAATATCATCTCTCTTCTTATCTTTAGCTCGCTTCTTAAAGCTGTCTTTTAATCACTCAGATCTTAACTTATTAATATTTCTTAAATAATAATTATCAAGAATTTTCTTTAAATTCTTAAGATTCTCAATTAAGTAGTAGATTAAATTCTTTAAATAATCTACTTATTATACTTTCGTCTTAAAATGTCTGCTCACTCTTTTAATATTAATAATATTCTTCACTTCTTATTTCGCGTTTATCTTTATTTTCGTAATAATAGAGAGAGATATAAAGTATTTTTATTTAAATAATAAATTCTTTAAATCTCTAAATAATAATATAATATAAAAGATAAAATGAATTTTCATAAATATAAATAATTTAAGTCTGTACGCGCCTCTCAGCTTCTTTAATATCTTATATAAACTAATTCATTTCGCGTTTAACTTCTTATAAAATTTAGTTGTATAAATATTCTTTATTAACAGTTATATCTTCTCTTCTTTCTTGAATATCACTAATTAATAATGTTTATTAATCTGCTTCTTTTATCTCTTTTAAGTCTGAGCTAAATAATCTCTTACTTAGCTTTAAATTTCAGTTATTAACTCTATCAGACTTTAAGTCTTCTACAGCTTAATTTATTATCTTATCATCTTTAATTCATTTATTATATTAAAGCTTATTTATGACTTATATTCTTTATTAATTATAAATAAAGATAGTTAAGTCAATTTCGATATAATTGCGTTAATCGTAAATTCCGCACTCGATAATAACTTCACTTAATTTTTCTAATTAAAGTTCACGTAATTATATAAATAACGCTTTATCTTCGTATTTACTATCTTTATCTATTTATTTATTTATAAATAAAACGCTGTAAACAGCTTCGCGATAATACTTAGAATTTTATATAGATACGATTATATTATCCCCTGTGTCACTGAAATGGCTGTATTTCCTCTTTGAGCGTAATAACATGACAAAATTCTGCTGCAGTCTTGACAAAAGGAACATCAAAATTAAAAATACAAAAATATCTTAAATCAGTTATAGCAGGCTGAGTATTCTAGTTAATATACTATAAATAGAATCATTAAGAAGCTCTTAAAAAACTCTATATAATAGTCTATTTTAATTCTATTAATATCTCTAATAATAGAC
>JAABUK010001694.1_pt1 | contig 41434 bp, 38 predicted proteins | sample 5559141 | NCBI WGS metagenome assembly JAABUK01 (sample SAMN10711869, study PRJNA513367) | rock metagenome | isolation source: Antarctica rocks | place: Antarctica: Victoria Land, Pudding Butte nord | collected 2016-01-03 | reverse complement strand
ATGAGCTTTCACACGTCAAGACTCTCAAGCAAGTCAAGATCAAGCTTTTCTCTGAATATCATGACTATCTAAACGTCTTTGATCAAGCAATGATTGATCAGCTATCATCTCATCATATCTATGATCATAAGATTGAGTTGATCGATGAGAAAATACTCTCACGAAGCAGACTATATCAGATGTTTGATCACAAGCTTCAGAAGATAAAGAAGTATCTGATTGAACATCTAAACAAAGAGTTCATTTTCTTCAGCTTCGCATCATACATCTCGCTCATCTTGTTTGCTGAAAAGAAAGATGAAAGTCTGCGTTTCTGCGTTGACTACAGAAAGCTTAATGCTTTGATCAAACGAAATCACTACTCTTTGCTCTTGATAAACGAGACTTTCGCTCATATACAAGAAAGCAAATATCTGACTCAATTGAACATCATTGTCACGTTCAATAAACTGCAAATGCACTCAGATAACGAAGATCTGACTATCTTTATCACCTTCTTCGACTCATACAAATATCATGTAATGCTCTTTGAATTAATCAACGAATCAACATTCTATCAACATTATATGAACGACGTGCTGTTTGAATATCTTCATCAGTTTTGTCAGATCTATCTAGATGACATTATTATTTACAGCAAGATCTTGAAGAAACACAAACAACATGTACAATTGATTTTAAATAGACTACAAGAAGCTGATCTACAGATAAACATTGATAAATGCAAGTTTCATGTTCAGAAAATCATCTTTTTAGAACTTTTGATGTCAATTGAGAGACTTAAGATGAATTCACGAAAGATACAAGCAGTAGTTGATTGATCTACACTCAATAACCTCACTCAGATGCAGTTCTTCATTCACTTCTGCAATTTCTATCGACGCTTCATCAAGAACTTTTCAAAGATTGTTCGTTTAATGATTCAACTCACTCAAAAGAAGATCATATTTGAATGAAACAAAGTCTGTCAAACTGCATTCAATCACATGAAGAGATGTATGACTGAGACTTCTATACTTCGTCACTTTGATCAGACTCGTGATTTCATTCTTGAAATTAACTCATTCAACTACGTCAACGATGAAGTTCTGTCTTAATATGATGATGAAAATGTTCTACATTTGATTGTCTTTTATAGCAAGAACATGTCTTCTGCTGAATGCAACTACGAGATATACAATAAGAAACTGCTGATCATCATTCGAGCTTTTGAACATTGATGACTTGAACTGAAGCTGATCGACATTTCTATCAAGATGTTCATCGATCATCAAGCGCTCATCTCATTGATGAAAGACAAGAAGCTGAGTCAATGACAAATGCGTTGAGTTCAGAAGCTAGCTGACTTCAACTTCAAGATAATGTATTGATCTGACAAACAGAACATTAAGATCGATGCATTAACTCATCAAGCTGACTTCATGTCTAGAGATTTCAACGATGAACGCATTCAATATTAAAAAACTACTATTTTGACATTGAATTGAATGAAGATCGCTGATCTAGAGAAGAACATCAGTGAATCAATCTATAAGCAGATTCTTGAAACTAATGAAATCGATGAGAATTGTATGCTACTTCGCGAAGCAATAGCAAGAGACGAGACACAATATGAAGATATCAAATTGAAGAATTATTGAATTCAGAATGAAATTTTGTATCATGATAGTCAGCTATGAATTTCGTTCAACGAGCTGCTACAAATGAACCTGATTCGTGAGATGCATGATCAATCATCAGTTGATCATTCTGATATTCTTAGAACTGTGAGAATCATAAAGCGAAATTACTATTGATCTTCTATGCGAAAAACGATAGATCAATATATTTGAAACTGCTACGTATGTCAACGTTCAAAGACATCAAGAAATAAATCAAATGACTTGCTTCAATCTTTATCTATATCTGAACAGCGATGACAGAACATAGTCATAAACTTCATTATCAATCTATCTGATTCGTACGACTACAACGCTATTCTGACTGTCATCTGCAGATTGTTGAAAGAAAGACATTATATTTCTTGCATCATTGATGATGAAAATATCACAGTTGAAAAGACAGCTGAAATGTTGCTTCAATGAGTATATTGAACTCACAATTTATCAAGCTTCATTGTATTTGATTGAGATTCTCAGTTCATCTTCATTCTTTGAAAGTTTCTTTGCAAATGACTGAGCATTTCTTTTTGATTGTTCATCATCTATCACTTTCAGATTGATGATCAAAGCGAATGAGTCAATCAGAACGTCAAGCGATATCTTTGATTCTTCTGTTCATATATGCAGAACGACTGATCTAAGTGACTATCAATGATTGAGTTTGTTGATAATAACATCTTGTCATCAGTCATCTTCTTGACTCTCTTCTTCATGAACAAGAACTTTCATTCTCATATGAGCTTCGACTCTGACATCATCGAGTATGAAAGCACTTGCGAACGCTTGCAGATTGATCGAGTCAAGAATATATCTGAACAAATGAACAAGACATTAATCTTCGCGTGTGAAGCTCTGATCAAAACACAGAAACAAATGATGAATCAAGCTAATAAGCATAGAAAGAAGATTAATTACAAGATTGAATCAAAGATGTTTTTGAATGAACAAAACATCGTTACAGCGAGACTCTTCAAAAAATTGAATGACAAGATGCTTGATTCATTTAAGATCAAAGACTTTGTTGACTTCTTCTATAAATTGAAACTATCAGACATCATGCGTATACATGATGTATTTCATTCAGAGCTTCTTCATTCTGCAGTCAATGACTCTCTGTCTGATCAGAAGAATGAATCTTCGAGATCAATAGTGATAAACGATGAAGACGAATGAAAAATTGACGATATATTGAACTCTTGACAATATTAAAGACAACTTCAATATCAAGTCAAATGAAAGAGCTATGACAACGATCTCAACTGATATAACGCTGACAACAACGAATTTATAAACGCTCAAGAGATGATTGACAACTTTCATATCAAATATTCAAGAAAAGCGCACTAAGAAACAACATTTATGCAAACATGAATAGTCAAGAAAGAAGAGTAATGTTATGATTCTAACCTTCGTCTATTCTTCAACTAGTCTTCGTCTGATTTCATTCTAATTGAGTCTAGCAAGAATCTGATCTAGAAATGATGTCATTGAGTCTCTGCATCATATGTGTAAGACGTCAACCCAATTAAGTCTAGCACAGAACTGAGAAACATACATATAAGAATTGAGTTCTTTTCTGTAGATACTTTTCTTTCTTAGCATTTATTTATTAGTTAAATGACATCTTTATGACTCACTCTAGATCGATCTTTAACAAATCTCTTTTCTAATGAACGAGTCAAATTGAACTATATACATTCTAGATTATTCAATGACGCAGCTGAAATCACTCAAGCTAGACGCGAACATGACTGTGTTAATCTTTATAGAATTGTCGAAAATCTTTTGAAAGAGCTAGCTCAGTTGTTTAATGATTCAAATAAGAAAGTCAACTTTCGTAGAAAATACTACAACTTGGTTTAAGAATTCAAGAAATTCAATGAATTTTATACTCAGTTTCAACGTCTATCTTTCTATCTAGACTATCACGAAAAGCAACTGATCATCAATCTGAAAGATAAAATCAACTCTCGTCTTTGATTCATTTGAGTAGATCAACTAGTTCAACCTGATTCTTTAAAAGAAATTCGTTTCTACCTGATTCATTTGAATAATGATCAGCGAGTCATTTGAAAGATCAAGAACAAGCTCAAACGCGTTGATGATCTTTCAAAGACTATCTTTCATAAAGCAACTGTTGTCACTCAGTCAGTTGATCATTCAAAGTCTGACCAGTCAAAGTCGCGCGACGCGATTTTAACTAACGTCAAAGAAGTAGACATTTTATTTGAAAGCTGTTTTGTATGTCATAAATCAGATCATAGCTTTAAAAAGTGCCTTGATCGATCTACTAAAATCAATGCAGTGAACAATGAATATGATTGCTTTGATTTCGATTCGAATTTCGATTCAAAAAACTAGTCATCTCTTCAAAAGTCATCAAAGAGATAGAGATTATATCTTTGTGCAAACTAGTCAAAATTCTATTGAAAGAAAATTACTTTGAAAAGTTGTTTCTAATTGACACTCATTTCATCTCTCAGAATTGATCTTTCAGTCTTCATCTTCTAATAGACAGTGATTCAATTGTTTACACAATTATACATTCTAATTTAGTCAATAAAGTATGCAAGAAACTGGAAATTCAATCTATATTACTGGCAAAAGAAAAGCTAATAAGAGATTATGATGAGAAGATATTTAAGAAGATCATCACTCATAAAATTCTACTCAATCTCATCATCGAAAGTTATAAGAAATTGACTGTATCAATGTTGATAGCTGATATTGATCATCATGAAGTCATATTGAGTAAGTTTTGAATGAACAAAAACGAAATATTACTGAATATGTGAAACGACGTCATTGTTTTTTCGAATCAATTGAATACTTTTATTTCGATTTTTTCGATCTCTTTCAATTCAAAGCATTCAAGTTGATCATGATCATCTTTGCTCTTTTCAGTCATTCAGACTAAGATTTCTATAATGCTCAAACGACTCGTTTCAATCACTGCTCAGAAAGAGTCATTCTTGATTTGAAGCATAGACGCAGCTTTGTTCAAAACACTGTTGAATCATTCAAAGAAGAACAAGATGAAAGTCTTTGCTCTATTCATGATGAACATCAATAGAAAAATCGCGTATAATACTCAGTGCAATTTGAACGCTTTAAACGTCTCTTTAATCAATGAAACTACTCAGAATTCGAAAGATATTAAAGCGAAGCTGTCATCAAAATATCATAAGTTTCTAGATGTTTTTGATCGAGCTCAATTGAATAAACTACTCTCTCATCGCTTCTACGATCATAAAATCGAGCTCATCAGTGATTTAACGTCTTCTCGCTGTCGAGTCTATCAAATGTTTTCTGTCAAACTTCTGAAAGTAAAGAAGTACTTAAACGAGAATCTGTTGAAGAAATTCATCACTTCTAGTCAGACTCTCTATTTCTTTCTCGTTCTATTCGCTCTCAAAGCAAATGAAGATCTTTGATTCTGCGTGAACTATTGAAAGCTAAATGTCATTTTCAAAAGAAATAGATATTCTTTATCGCTGATAGACGAGATCATTGATAAAATAGTGAGTTGCAAGCATCTGACTAGATTGAACATCATATCAGCATTCAAGAAACTTTGAATGCATTTCAATAGTGAGAATTACATCACTTTTATCACTGCTTTAGAAGCATATAAATACAAGATGCTATCATTCAAACTGACTAATGAATCGATTTTCTTTCAGCAATATATGAATGACGTTCTATGAGACTTTCTGAACGACTTTTGCCAAGTCTATTTAGATGACATTCTCATCTATAGCAAAATGAGAAAGAAACATAAAGATCACGTCAAACTAGTATTGAGTCAACTACGTGAAGCTGAACTGCAGATGAATATTCGAAAGTGTGAATTCAATGTAAAAGAGACTGTCTTTCTAGAAGTCATCATATCAGAACTAAACCTTTGTATGAATCTCAGCAAAGTGACAGTCATAGTCAGCTGAATCACTTCAACCAATTTAAAAGAAATTCAGAACTTCGTGAAATTTGTTAACTTCTATCGTCATTTCATTAAGAACTTCTCGAAGCTAGTCAAATCGTTTATTCAGCTAACTAGAAAGAACACGTCTTTTGTTTGAAACAAGATCTGTGTTCAAGTCTTTGACAATCTAAAGAAACAAGTCAGCTCAATCTCAGTACTTCGTCACTTTGATCTTAAACAACAAGCTATTCTGAAGATCAATGCTTCGAACTATGTAAAAGATGAAATACTATCTCAGTATGATGATGAGAAAGTTCTTCATTTGATGATCTTCTACAGCAAAAGCATGATTCTCGCTGAAATCAATTATCACATTTATGACAAGAAATTGCTAGTCATTATTCAATGCTTCAAACACTGACGACTTGAGCTGAAATGCACTGAACTACTCATTTAAATGTTCATCGATCATCAGACTTTAAAGATCTTCATGAAAAACAAACAGTTGAGTTGACAACAAGTCAACTATCTGAACATTCTATTGAAGTTCAACTTTCAGATCATCTTTAGATTAGACAAAATGAACACTAAAGTTGATGCTTTAATCAGAATGTCTCTAGCAAACATCTCTGAATCAGCTCAGCGTCTTGAAGATCATTTTCAGACTATTCTGACTCTTGATAGAGTCGATGTTCTATCTATTGAATCGAAAGCAAATCTCTATCAACGAGTATGAATGATCAATCAAACAGATGAGCTCTGCAGCGAATATAAATAAGCTATGAAAGAAAACAAGCTCAAATTTCATATCACTAAACTGAAGAACTGCAAGATCATTGACGACGTTCTATTTAGAAAAGATCTACTGTGAGTCTCTGAGAACATGCACACGAAATTACTACAAGAAGTGCATGATCAATCTTTAATCTCTCACTTCAACAATAAATGAATCATTGATCTAGTTCAGCGTTTCTACTATTGATCAGATCATTGAGCTACTATTCAACAATACATTCGAAACTGTCATGCTTATCAGCGAAGCAAAGTCTCTAGAAATAGCATCAATGAACTTCATCATTCTCTCTCGATTTCACAGAAACGCTGAAAAGATATAGCTATGAACTTCATCACTGAACTATTTCTGTCAGAAGACTATAACGTCATTTGCATAATCATATGTTGTCTCATCAAAGAACGTCACTATGTTTTCTGTCATTGAGAAGATGATGACATCTCAGTCGAAGAAACGGTTTGAATCATGTTATGAAACGTCTATTGACTGCATGATCTACTCAGTTCTATTGTTTCAAACAAAGACTCTCAATTCATATCAACTATGTGAAAAAGTCTTTGCAAGCGACTGAGAATCACAGCTAGTTTATTCACAGTCTATCATTCTGAGATCGACGATCAATCGAAATGAGTCAATCAAGACGTTGAACGCGAACTTAAAATTTACTGCAATTACATGCAAGACAACTGAGTTAAATAAATATCTATGATGAAATTCAGCAACAATTCAAATATCTTCTCGATCACTTCAATGATTCTCTTTTACTTCAATAAAGAATTTCATTCTTGAATGAGTTTTGATTCAGATACAATGAACTACGAAACAACTTGTGAACGACTTGAAGCTAGAAAAGCAAACGATATTGTCATTTAAATGAAAGAGCTACTGAACTTTGATCATCAACAATTGAAAAAGACGAAGCTGATCATCAAAGTTCAGATCAATAAACATAAACAAAACGTCACATATGAAGTAGATGACTGAATTTGACTATCTTTCAGAAATGTCAAGACAACGAGACTCTGCAAAGATTTGAAAGACAAACAGCTAAATCTTTATCAAATCACTGTCAAAGTGAGTATCTTCTATCATCTTTGTCTATCAATCAGCATGAAGCATTTGCATTCAATGTTCAGCTCAAAGCTACTGCAATCATATTCAGAAGACTTTCTATCAGAACAGCATTCAGAATCACTCAGATCAATCACTATTAAAGACGATGAACATTGAGAGATGAATGATATATTGAACTTCAGACGCTATCAAGAATGAATACAGTACAAAGTTAAATGAACAAATCTAGATAGAGATGACAAATGATACTATGTCGATAAAGGGAAATTCGATGACTTAGAGAAAGTTTTGAATGAATTTCATAAGCTATATTCAAACAAACTGCGCTAAATATCGAAATAACTATCAACAAAAGTGAGCAAATGAACTACATTCATGCAAACATGAATTTTCAAAGAAAAGAGTAATGTTACGAGTGTATCAAGACTGATAAGACTGAACAAGACTGACTAGTCAAGATTTGACTCAGATTTGACTCAGATATGACTCAATTTCTTTTTCTTTCTCAACATTCTTTTCTTTCATCAACATCTTGTTCATCTACATCACATTCTTTTCATGTCACAAACACATTTCTTTCAAGTCTAGCGCAGTCTCTGAACATTACATAAATAGAAGCTTTTGTATCAATCTTCTTCTGTATTCTTAATATTCAGTTATAGCTATCTCTAAAGATCAAGCACTATCAACTCTGATCTTCATTGATTGTATCATTTAGACACAATTCTGACAAAAGATGATCTGATTTCTGATGTAAATCAATTCGTACTTTGCATTTGCATGTCATAAACTGTATTTTCTCGCTGCTAAAGACTAAATTTATCATTGTAAACTGATTATGAATTTTGCAAATGATTATGTCTGATTTCAGCAGTAGTTTCAGTCTTGCATTTGTAATGATGTTTAGTAAAGTATCAATCATCATATGTTGAGTGAAGCATCTTTGCTTCTCTCAATGTGAATGATGTAGATTGAAGTTTTCTACAACTAGTTGTTTGCAGTCATTCTTGAGTAGTTCATTCAAGCAAGAAATAGTTGAAAGTTTCTTTGTAAATGTAATAAATAATGAATTCAAATTGTAAACGTTTAGAAGTTTTAATGTCTGCGTTTTATCATCTGTGTTGCAAGTTAATATTCTGATTAAGCAGATGTTTGACTCAACTAGATTGACTGCATCAAGTCGAGTACTCGACTCAAAAAGTGTCAAGTTGAGTTGAAATTTTTTTGAAAAAGTGTTGAGTTGAATTGAGAAGTTGAACTCAAGAACTTAAGTTGAATTGAGAAGCTTGATTTGACAACTCAATTCAAAAACTTGACTTGACTCAACAAGATATTAAATAAATGTAAATAGCTTGATTGAACAGTCTACATGATTTTTCTTCATGACTTTCTATCATGTTTTTCCGTCATGACTCTCTATCAAATGATCTTCATGTTTCTCTTCATGTTTTTCTTCATGTTTTTCTTCATGTTTTTCTTTATGTTTCTCTTTATGTTCTTCTTTATGTTTTTCTTCATGTTTCTCTTCATGTTTTTCTTTATGTTTCTCTTTATGTTTCTCTTCATATTTCTCTTCATGTTTTTCTTTATGTTTTTCTTTATGTTTCTCTTTATGACTCTTTATCAAACGATCTTCATGTTTTCTCTTTATGACTTTCTATCAAAAAAATAATGCAAAAAGATAATGTAAAAGTCGGGAAAATTTCTATATTTAGTTTTCTTGATGTCAAGCTTAAGTTCTTGACGAGTCGAGTTGAATTGACTCAATTCTCAGTCGAGTTGAATCATGTCGAGTTGAATCATGTCAAGTTGAAAATATGCTCAATTCAACTTAAATTGAGTTGAGAATGTAAGTAATTCAACTTCAAATTGAGTTGAATTCAAAATGTCAACTTGAAACTCAACTTAATAATCAATCTAGACTCAACTGTCTTTACTGTTCACTGATTGAGTCTTAAGCATTTGTTAACATATATGCATGTTCTTGACTGAGATAATGAGTTTTTCACTAAATGAAAAAAGTTGTGAGCTGAACTAAATGATTGCAAGTTGTTAATGTTGCATTCTTGCTTCTGTATGACTATTATGTTGAATTTGTGAATTTCTCTGTCGATTAAGAATGATTCTTGAATCTTTACTGACTTTCTGATGTTGTACTGTAGAATTTGTAGAAAGAATTGTTTTATCATAAAGTTATTTGTAGCTGTTGTTGACTCTGCGCTGAAAAGACTTTTTATATGCTTTCAATCATTGAAAGTCTTTTGCACTTTCTGATTAAGCGTTTCTGAGTCTGCTCAGATGTTGTCTCGTCTAAGTCACTAGTCATGCATGAAAAGAAATTGACTCATCTCTTCTTGACTTCTATCATTTATCATGTCGATTCAACGTCTCGATTGTGTCATGATGAATTGATATATAGAAGTTAAATCAGAGACTAAGTCGAAAATTAGATCTGAATTAGCTTTGAAACTTTATGACTTTGTCAAGACATCATTTAGACTACGTCATATCTGATTGACAACAAGATTCATCTGTACATGATGTTAACTATGAATCTTTTGATTCTATTCTGTGTTTGAATATAAGTCAGAAGAATCAAGAGATTTCAATTCAACGCAGTTTGAATGATGTTAAAACGTTGCATGATCAGAAAAGTCATCATGCAGAGTTTTCACTCATGCAACAATCTTTCTTCTAACAGTTACAATCGATTTACGAAGAAGATTAATGACATGTCAATGTCAGTAAAAGATGAAAAGATACTGCTAATGATTAAACAACTCAGATGAAAAGTCTGAGAGTTGTGATTACAAGTGATTAAAGAATTTGCGATTCATCAACTGCATTGATATCAAAACATCTTCATCACATCGACAATGTTGTTGAGTAATTGATGAAAAGATATCAGATAGAATAGTCATTTCAAGTATTGAGAGTCGTGATTACAATGTTCAAAGAAGTAGTGATTTGTCAATCATGCTGATATACTGAAGAAACTTGAACTCATCTTCTTTACTTGATGTCAAATCATTCATTTATCTATGTGAAGAATCAAGAGCTTAAGAGAATGATCAGAATGCATTCTCTTTCATTGATTAAAGTTAAACATCAAATGATTGCAATTGCACATTTATACTAACAATTAATTCAACGTCTACGTGACATAAGTCAAATCAAGAGAAGAAAAGAGTTACTCAATACAATCACACTTTATCTTTTCATCATGTGCATCTCTCTTTCATCACATATTTCTCTGCTCAATGAATGACAATCATTGAGTAAGAGAACACAGCTCTACATATGTTACAATCACAAGCATCATGAATGCAAAGAAAACGTCTTTCATCTTTGAATTGAAGATCAAATCAGAACATTGTTGTATAAAATATCGTCAATGAAAAGCAGAACAAAGACGATGCATCATAATCAAACAGCACAGACACTTTCATCAAGAGTTTACTTGAGCGTCACACGCTGAATAGAAGCTATAAATTCATTACTTGATAACATAATGTCAATCTCATTGTTTCAACTGCGTGAAGCAGTTGTATAAATGACGAGTGATTTTCTCTCTCAGAGAGTTTTGTTCACTCGATATAAATAGCATAGAGTTTCTCATGAGTTGAGTCTAAATCAATGTCATAAAAGTGTATGAATTACAATTACAATTACAATTACAATTACTGCATGATTTATTTAAAGAGTGAATCAAAGAAACTTTGATTCAATCATGAAGAAACTATGTTTGTAACTCAGCAAATGTGATTTGATTTTATTGACTTTCTTCTGAATTTAATTGAAAACTTGATGAATTGAGACATAAATGTGACTCAGCAATACATGAATGCATTGCAACGTTTAAATCAGATGATACAAACGTTTGCAACTCATCTGAGCACTCTGAAACATCAACTTTCATTGTATAGTGATGAGTATAAGTGAACTCATTTATTCATCAAGTTGAGATCTGAGCTGCATGTGATCATTACTAATGTGCAGTCGATTTTTATCATATGAAATGTGTTAATCGATCTTGTCACTCAATTGAAAACAAATTTGCGAAAAGAATACATCTTGTCATTAAAATGATTTCAAGACGAGAACTTGCATGATCAAGATAAAGTCAACAAGAAAACTCATTCAAAGTGAAAGAAATCTCATTGATCAATCAGATTTAATTCTTCATCAAAGACAAGTTCATATGCTTTGTCATATTATAGCAAGAATTTGTTCAACATAATGTACTACATATGCAATCAAAAGAATCATTACTTTACTGATTGTAAAGATGAAAAGATCAAGAATAAATCAAAAAAATCTGATGCAAATTGAGTATTCATCAATTTAATGTTGCATATAAGTCATTTCAAGATTTCAAGAAAAGACAAGTTCTTGATGAACACTTCAAATCATCAAGAAAAAAACAAGAAGTTCTTTTCATAAAGATTTTTATATATAAAAAGCATGTAATTCAAAAAGATCAGAAGACAGAAATGAAGATTCACATGAATATTGATGTTAAGATGAACATGATTAGTTAACATTTTATTATCAAGCAAGACATGTCATTATTGAATGTTAATCTCTCAAGATTTATCTGAATGAATGATCAGAATGTTTATTGTTATGACGTTTATATTTTTATTTTTTTTTATTTTTTGTTGAGAAGTGCGATGACAGACTTGTTTCTAGCAGCTTATTATGATAGCTCTGAATTCAGTCTGAATTCAGTCAGACTTGTTTCTAGCAGCTTTCTCTAGACTAGCATCAAAGATAAAGTCGCGCGTCACGACTTTGTCATGCGTGACAGTATATAGATAGAGCAGTCTGTGATTTCTCTTCACAATCTAGATAGATTTCATCATATGTAATACTGTTCACTCTACTCTTTCAATAAATTATGAGCTCAATTAGCAAGAAGCTTTCAACGTAATTAGATTGAAACACTTTAAGCATTTGATGCTCAACAACTCGATACAAAATCTATTCAAACAAGCAATCAACGATCACTTACTACACGTTTCACAAGAAGACAAATAAGTACACTGACTTAGAGAAGTTCAATGAAATTTGACAGCTTACTATGCATCTCACAAGAAGGTAAATAAGCACTCACATCAAGTCGACAGTTTACTACAAGTTCTCAAGAAAGCGAACAAATAGACACACTTGATCGCGTCGAAGAACGCATAAATCTTCATCATCACTGACGAGATTAAATTCTTTTCACTTCACTTGTCAATCTATCTAATATCTTTATTTTTTTTTTCTTTGATTTTAACAACAAGCTGAGTCTACATCGCACGTCATGAACTTCAATGACTTCTTCGTCAAACGACAATCTGTTCTCATTCTCACTTGCAAGAACTGCAATCAATGATTTTCTCTCATGAAGAGATGACTCATTGAGAAAGACTTGTGATTCGTTATTGAAGACAAGTCTGACTCAAACACACTTGACAACGTCATCAGCATCATCAGCGAAATTTAATCTCTCGACTTTGAAAGTCAAAAGATCGACATGAAAGCTCATTACTGACTGATCATCTGCATCATCATTGATGATCAAGAACACATTGCAGACAAGACATCAGCAAAAGAAATTTGAGATGCTCTGAGTTATAAATACAAAGAGAAGCTACAAATCACTGAAAGACAATATCTGATGAACTTCATCAACTACAAAATGTCAACAAATATCTTCATTGAAAAAACATGAACACATCTTGTCAAGTTGACTCAAAAGATCGTTGCAACACAGAAAGACATGAGCAATCTATTCAAGTCAAAACGTCACTTTCAGATCTTACTTCAATCGCTGTCAGATGAATACACAGTCATTCAAGATATCATTGATGCGCAGAATAAGTCAGATGTCAAGAAGAAACTTCAAAAGCTACAAGAGAAGAAAGCACAATTGAAAACAACAGAGACTGCGCTATGAGTTAAGCGAGAAAATGAACGCAAGCGCACTGATCATGAGCAGAACAAATGCAAAACCAGTCATTGTTGCAAAAGTCTTTCAAGCTTTGATAGCGATCAATCATGTCATTGTTAGTTGCAACGATTTCTAAAATGTTTTCTCTGTGAAGATGAACATTGTCTAGTCGATTGCTCTCATCTGTCTGCAGCTCAAAAGCTTGTGAAGAAACGCAAAAACAAAGACAAAACAAAGCATAAAAGCGCTGATGATTTTCAAACTCTCACTGAGCTTCTGAAGAGTAAGCACAAGAAATACAGAGTCTACAACGTGAAAAGCGATGACTCTGAAATCTCTGATAACAATGAGAAAGATGAGAATGAGAAGAGCGAGAATATTACAGCTTTGTCAAAGAACATTGTCAGTAAGATCTCTGAATTCAACTGAGTTGCAGATTCTGATGTCTTCTCACACATGATTGATCAACTTCGACTTTTTAGTGATTCTATAGTTTGCATTAAGAGATGCATCATCAAAGTTGAAGAAGAAAAATTGTATGTCAATCACTGTGACACAGCAGTCATGCAAAATCATCACGAAAACTCAGTTAAGCTGTCTTCTGTTCTTCATGTTTCTAAGCTTGAAATGAATCTTCTTTTTGAAAGAAGAATGTGTAAGAAAGATTTGCAAGAAAGTTTTGATGATAAAGATCTGTACATGCATGACAAGCAAAGAAAGCAAATGATTGAGATTCTAGAATGCAAAGATGTTTACATAGTAAAGAGAATTGCAAACGATCTTGATGAATTTGCATTACTATCAGCTATGCAGCATGATGTCTCATCAGCAATTTCAGCGATGCACAGTTCAATGAATCTTGACGATTCAATGAATCTAGATCACTTCACATCTCACACTGATGTGATTCATCATGAGAACGAGGTCGAAGTTGATCATGATCAACTTAGTTTTGCAAATGACAAAAGCTTCAAGTTGTACAAGCTGTGACATCATCATTTCACTCATCTTGAATCAGCAAAGCTTCGTCAACTTCATAAGATCATCACTTTGAAAAAATCTATTTTCATCAACGACAGTCACAAGAATGTGTGTAAGATATGTGCATTCATCAAGTTCATTAACAAATGAGAACACAATGTCAGCAATCGAAAAACAAGTATCTTGACTTTCATTTTCATAAACATCTGTGAATCACTATCATCGTTTCTCGATAGCGAGTCGTACTTTCTAGAGATAGTTGACAATCACTTCAGAAAGACTTGATGCATTTCTTTGAAGCAACGATTTGATGCATCAGATGCTCTGCGAAAATGAAAACTCAGCGTAAAGCTTCACAGTGATGTCAAACTTCTTTCAGTACACAGTGACAACGTCACGAAACTTAAAGTCATCTTAAATGACTGATGCTCATCAGTTGACATTGCTTCTTAATACATTGTCTCACACATGTTAATTCAAAATGAAGTAGTCGAAAGAGTCATACACATCACAGAAAACTCAATGCAAGTCATGATCAAGAATGCTGAACTTCTCATTGAGTTCTGAGCAGAAGCTGCAAAGACAGATGTCTATCTGCAAAATTGAATCATCATGAAACTCTTGATCAACGAAGTTCTCATGATCTTAAAGAAGACATTCATCGAGATCAAGCTCTCAATTGATCATGTACAAGTATGAGAATGTAAATGTTACTCATACGTTGATTTCAAGTCATTGTCAATTGAAGACAGATGAGACAAATTCATGAACAGAGACAGACTTGATGTCTTCATGAAATATGTGAAAAATATCAACAAGCAATATTGTCTCTGAGTCTCAGATCTCAATCGAGTCATCAAGAGTCACGCTGTCAAGTTCGCTGAAGATGAAAAGAATGAAGACATGAACTTGCAACTTTGCAAGCAAACATTCAACGTTCTTTCAGAGCAAAGATCTGTGAGAAGATCATCAAAGAATAACATTTCAACTAACATTTTAAAATCTGATGCTCTCATGATTGATATTTCATCTGAATCAACTGATGCATTGAAGATTATCGTGATCAACTTAAATGCACTCAATTCTAAAATCACGTCACATACGTCAGACGAGCGCGAAGTTCACATGAACGTTCAAATCACTCAAAAAGTCTTTGCATCAAGCATGTTTAAGTCAGCAGCTTAAACATTTCTGCATGTAGTCATCTCAAAGAGAAAAAGAGACAGCGAAGATCAACAACTGAAAGAACGTGCATTCAAGATCTTGCAAGTTATGATGATTTGATTCGTCACAGAGAAAGTTGACGACGATGAGAGTGATTTTGACATAAGCATGTCATAAGCATTATTCAATGTCGATGAATCTGATTCTTCTAAAGCAATAAGAATTCTCACATTGAACATTTACAAAGACGCAGTGCAGAACTCAGTTTGAAAAGAACTTTGAAAAGAAGTGATTAACGTAAAACTTGTGACGTTAGTCATCAATGAAATCTGATAAGAAGAAGTGTCGTTCAAAAAGATTAACATCATGACAAGCAAATGAGTCTTTAAGTCAAAAATGCACGTCAACAATTTTCTTGACAAGCTGAAGGCAAGACTGATAGTCAGAGATTTCTCTTAAATTCATGAAGTTGACTATGAGAATACTTTCATGTCAATCATCAAGTTTGACACTCTGCAAGTCTTTCTAGTCATTGCAATAATGAAGAATCTTGAACTTCATCAAGTCAATGTAAACAATGCGTTTATTGAATCATTTCTCAAAGAAATCATTTACATGTTTTCTTTGTCAGAAGTGAAAGTCAGACTCAACTGTGCTCTGAGAGTTCTTCGAAGTCTTTATGATCTCAAGCAAGCTGCATGAGACTGACATGATCATTGTGTAACAGCGCTGTTTGAACTCGACTTTGTTCAATGCACTGCAGACTCATGTCTTTTGATTCATGAGTCAAAAGAAATCATGTTGCTACTATACATTAACAACATAGTCATCATCTTCAAATTATTGAGCAACATTAAATGATTTAAGCATGAGTTTCAATGTGTTTTCAAAGTCAAGAATTTAAGAAAAATGAAGAAGATTCTTGACATTCAAATCACTTGCAACAGAAAGGCATGAATCTTACAAATGAATCAAACTCACTATCTTCATGACGTTCTTGAAAGACTCAACATGAGACAAGACAAGCACAAGACAACAGATCTTTCAATGAATGAATATGATGCTCTTTGCTCAGCTGAACTCAAAGATGTGAGAATCAATCAGCATGAGTATCAACAAGTCATTGAAAGTCTCATGTATGCTGCAATTCACACTCGTTTCGACATTGCTTTTACTCTCAATCGACTAAGTCAATATCTCAGTGATTTTGCAGAACATCATGAACACACTTTGAAGAAGTTGATGTAATACGTTCATTTCATCATTAATTTAAACATTACGTACGAAGTCAGTGAAAGCATGAAGTTAGTAGAATACTCTGACTCAGACTATGTCTCAAACAGACTAGATTGCAAGTCGATTCTCATCTACATCTACATGCTTAATGAAGAATCAGTCTTCTGAATGAGTTGAAAGCAAAAGTTCGTTGTCACATCGATCATCAAGACAGAGTACATGACTTTATCAATCTGCGTCAAGAAAGATCTATGAATCAATCAAGTGCTCAAGAACATGAATCTGACAAAGTATCTGAGCATCAGTCACAGTCACGTTGATATTCTTGAGAAGATTACTCATCAATCTGTCTTACTCACACAGCTCAAGAAAGATAATCAAGCATCTTTTATGCTGATTAAGAATGTTCATATTCACGAAAGATCGAAGCACATTAACATCACTTATCATCACATTCGAAATTTGCATAAGAAGAATCAGATTTCAGTGAACTTCGTCTTTAGTTAAAATATGATAGCAGACGAATTAATCAAGTCACTATCTTGACAGAACTTCAAGAGATTCATTAAACAACTGAAATTGAAAAGCAGTGAAAGCTGAGAGACTTGCAAGCATCAAGTGAAAGTGTTGAGAAGTGCAATGACAGACTTGTTTCTAGCAGCTTATTGCAATAGCTCTGAATTCAGTCTGAATTCAGTCAGACTTGTTTCTAGCAGCTTTCTCTAGACTAGCGTTAAAGATAAAGTTGCACATTGCGACTTTGTCATGCGTGACAGTATATAAATAAAGCAGTCTGTGATTTCTCTTCACAATCTAGATAGATTTCATCATATGTAATACTGTTCATTCTACTCTTTCAATAATTTTTTTTATTTCTTTATTAAGTGCATGCAGTCTATGACTATGATACTATTTAAGCGCTGTGTGTATGTTAAATTACATGTAATTTAGTCAAAATCGTTGCAGTGTATTTTCTCATTGATTAATCACATCGATAGTTTGCACAAACGAGCGCGTAAGCTGTTTATATAATCAAGTGATCATATAAACAATCTTAGATTGTGAAAGCTGATCACTTCAACGTAAGCTTTCAACTTGTCTGTATGATCATCAAGCTAAGCGAGCTAGATGAGCTTTGATTTATGTAGATAAAAGCTGATCACTTCGACGTGTATCTTCAAGTTTACTGTATGATTATTCAGTTGAATGAACTAGATGAGTTTTGATTTATGTATTTGCAATGTGTGTAAATTGATCAGAAAATCGAAATTGATTGATTTACTGCGTTGCACAGATGTGTATGTGTGCAAAAGCTGAGTCGTGCCTTCGCAATGTATGTGTGTGTGATGTATATGAGTTGCAGCGCGTGCGCAAAGACGTTGCTGTCATTCTGTGTATATGAGCAAAGACTGTGTCATGTCTTTGCAGTGTATGTGATTGCAACGTATGTAAATCGATCAGAAAATCGAAATCGATTGATTTACTGCGTTGCACAGATGTGTATATGTGTAAAAGTTGAGTTGTGCCTTCGCAATGTATATGTGATGTATATGAGTTGCAGCACATGCGCAAAAACGTTACTGTCGTTCTGTATATATGAGCAAAGATTGTATTGTATCTTTGCAATGTATGTGATTGCAACGCATGTAAATCGATCAGAAAATCGAAATTGATTAATTTACTGTGTTGCACAAATGTGTATATGCGCAAAAACTGAGTCGTGTCTTCGCAATGTATGTGTGTGTGATGTATATAAGTTTCAGCATGTGTGCAAAGACGTTGCTGTTGTTCTGTGTATATGAGCAAAGACTGTGTCATGTTTTTGCAGTGTATGTGATTGCAATGCATGTAAATCGATCTAATAAAGCGAAAAATCGATCAATTTACTGCATCATGCAAGTCTGTAGATGCACAAAAGCTGAGTCGTGTCTTTGCAATGTATGTATGTGTAATGTATATGAGTTGCAGCGCATGCGCAGAGACGTTGCTGTCATTCTGTATATATAAGCAAAGACTGTGTCATGTCTTCGTCATGTATATGATTGCGATGCATGTAAATTGATCTGATAAAGCAAAAAATCGATCGATTTACTGCATCATGCAGATGTGTAGATGTGCAAAAGCTGAATCGTGTCTTCGCAGTATGTGTGTATATATCATATATGAGTTCAACATGTGAATAAAGCGCTGTTACTGCTCTGTATGTGATTGCGCTGCGTGTAAATTGATCTGAAAATGCGAAAAATTGATCAATTTACTGCATCACGCCTGTCTTTATGTGCGCAAAAGCTGAATCGTGCCTTCGCAGTATATGTATATATGTTGTATATGAGCTCAACGTGTGAATAAAGCGCTGTTACTGCTCTGTGTGTGATTACACTGCATGTAAATCGATCTGAAAATGCGAAAAATTGATCGATTTACTGCATCACATCTGTCTGTATGTGCGCAAAAGCTGAGTCGTGCCTTCGCAGTATATGTGTATATGTTGTATATGAATTGCAGCATGTATGCAAAAATGTTGCTGTTCTTTTGTGTATATGCAAGCTTCAACGTGTTGATGACTGCATTGTTATTGTCTCACTTTTCAACTGTGTGTGAGCTCAATGCATGAGTAAAGCGCTGTTACTGCTCTGTCAATGTTGATGAGATTGTTCAGCTCTTCTGACAAGCATAGCTTGCAGAAGATTCATAGTCAGCATCTCATACAGGTAAATCTCGTTGTCGATCTATGATGTTTATAAGATGTGTTATCAATTGAGAAACAGCTGAAAGATAGAGAAAAAAGATATAAGTATTTTTTATGCTATTGACAAGAAAGAATCTTTCTTGATTTTAAGTATGCTGAGTATGCAATTCAAGTGTATTCAAATAAACATGATTGCAAGAACATGATGTTTCATCATGAATGAGTACACATTTGAGTTGTTCTTTGCACAAGCATTTGCAAAAGTTCTACAAGATGAGTCTACTGTGTATGCTTTTGTCATAATTAATGTCATCAAAGAGTCAATCATTGAACATTAAGTGAAAGCAATGAATAATGCAATGAGTTGTATCACAAACGCATTTAAAATGCAGACTTTATTCATTGAATTAAAAGAGTACAAAGATGTATTCTCAACAAAAAGTGCAGACAAACTGTCTTTGCATGAAGATTATGATCATGCAATCAAAATCACTGCAGAATCATCATATGAATCATTGTATAATCTGTTGAACACAGAGTTAGCAACTCTGAGACAGTATTTAAACAATGTTTTAGTGAAAGAATGAATTAAGCACTTCGTCAGCTCAATTGATGCATCTATTCTATTCATTCTTAAAAAGAACGATAGTTTTTATTTATGCATAAACTATTGAGATTTAAATAAGATCACTGTCAAAAATCGTTATTTGCTGTCTTTAATTAGTGAAACTTTAGACAGACTTAATAAAGTCAAGCAGTTCATTAAATTAAATCTGAAGAATGTTTATCATTGTCTCAGAATTCAATGTGAAGATGAGTGAAAGATGATGTTTCATACTTATTATGATCACTTTAAATATATGATTATGTCATTTGATTTAATTAATGCATCTGTCATCTTTCAAACTTATATTAATAAGATCTTGACAAAGCTTTTAAATGACTTTTGTGTTGTTTATCTGAATGACATTCTAATCTTCTTCGTAGAAAAGACTGATCACATAGATCACGTGAAGCAGATTCTGAAGAGACTAAGAAAGTTCAAGCTATATGCTAGCTTGAAGAAGTGTGCATTCTTCATCACTAAAGTGAACTTTCTAAAATTTGTTATATTCACAAAGAAAATTTTGATGAATCTAAGTAAAGTAGACATCATCAAAACGTGATTCAGATCAAAGATGTATCAAGAAATACAAGTTTTTCTGAGATTCATCAATTTCTATCAACGTTTTATACATCACTACTTTCAGATAGCAGAGTTTTTAACAAAATTGCTGAAAGATAGTGTAAAAGATGTAAAAATGAATTCATTCATATGATTAAACGAAGTGAAACAAGCTTTTAATCAGCTTTGCAACATCTTTATGAAGACATTTATACTAAGACATTTTGACTCAAAGCAACATATACACATTGAGATCAACGCGTTTGATTATGCAGTCGCAAGTATTTTATCTCAGTCAAATGATGAAGATCAGTGACATTCAATTGCATTTTGATTCAGAATGATGATAAACGTTGAAAGAAACTATGAAACATATGATCAAAAACTTCTAATCATAGTAGCGATGTTTAAACACTGATGACACTATGTGAAAGACAGTTATCATACTATCAAAGTTTTGACTGATTATAATAATCTGAAGAGTTTTATGAATGTTTGAAAGCTAAACGAAAGACAAGTCAAATGAATCATGAAATTGTTGATTTGCAACTTTGAAATAGCACATAAATCAGAAAAGACAAACTCAATCAATGCATCATCAAGACAATTTAACTATAAGAATGAGAATATCTTTGCAAATCATTTGCTGCTCACTTTGCAGCAAAAGCTGACTAGAATAGAAAGCTTAAATAGCTTTATATTCATAGCAATTAAAGAACTATACTGTATATGAATGATTAATGATGTCGAGAAGATATTCGTTCACAGTATAAGTATGAACAGATATTCAGCAGAACATGTCGAAAGCAGACTGCAAGATGAAACTCATTGATGAACATAAGTGATTAATGATGTCAAGAAGATGTTCATTCACAGTGTTAGTGAAAGAAGATATTCAGCGAAACATGTTGAAAGCAGATTGCAAGATGAAATCTACTATACATAAGTGATTAATGAAGTTGAGAAGATATCTGTTCACAATGTCAGTGAAAACACAAGTACATGTTCAGCAATGCATGTCAAAAGTATGCTGCTGAGAATCATGATTTTAACAATGTGAGAAATGCATTTAAATGAAGTACATTTCTCAAGAAGTAGAATCTTTCAACTTGAATCAACAACTTCAAGAAGCACAAACATCAAAACATCAATTCATAAAAATTGCAATGTAGTTAAGAAACAGCTTAATTCTGTTGCTGAAACTGTTGATTGCAAACAACTCATTTCACATGCAATTGTCAGAGTATTGACAATTCATGAAATGACATACAACTTCAGTAGTAAATTCATAATTGAACTCATCAAGATCTTACAGCAAGAAGATAAATTTACTGTGAGATTAAAAGCAAATGAAATGATGAATATATAAAAGAATGACGTTGAAGCTTGAACATTGAATAATCAAGAAATGATAAAGTACAACAAATCATTGTATGTTTCAGAAGATCTTTCTGTCAGAAAAGAGCTGTTGAAACGTCATCATGATGATTCATTAGCAAGACATTTTGATGCTGACAAGATCAGTGAGCTATTAGATTGCAAATATTACTGAAAAAGTATGATCAAGAATGTCAAAAAGTATATAAATACTTGTGACATTTGTCAGAGAGTAAAGATGAAATGTCATCTATCATATGATGAGTTGAAGTCGTTATCTCAATTCACAAATTCATGAAAAGAAATCACTATGAATTTCATAACAGATCTGTTGCTTAGTAAATGAAAAGAAGTTATGTATGACTCAATTCTCATGATAGTTGATTGCTACATGAAGATAATGTATTATCTGTTTACAAAGAAAACTCTGACTGTTGTAGAGTTAACAAAGTTGTTCTTTGAGAAGATTGCTTTAAGATATGAAATATCGAATGATATAATTATTGATAAAAATAGTTTATTTATCAATGTGTTCTGATCAGAGATTTGCTATCATGTCAAGATGAAACAACGACTAAGCATTATTTTTCATTTGCAAACAGATGATCAGACAGAACAACAGAATCAAACGCTGAAACATTATTTATGAGTATATTGTTCAGAAAAGCAAGATAACTGAGCTATGCTTCTACTCATAGTTGAGTTTATGTATCATCAGATGAAGCATTCTTCATTGAACTGTAGTTTCTTTAAAGTCATGTATGACTATGAATCAATCTTTGACATACACATCAAGAACAATATTATGAAAGAAGAAATGTCAGCAGCAAAAGAATGCATTGAAATGCTGCAAGATGTGTAAAACACGTTGATGCAATGATGATAAAATGCGATCGATGCTCAGATAAAGTACTATAATTGAAAACATAAGTTTAAGTTCTTTAATGTTGATGATTTAGTCATGCTATCAGCAAAAAACCTGAAGCAGAAGAAGTCAAGCAAAAAGTTATTAAATAAGATGATAGAATTCTTTTGTATACAGAAACTCATAAACAAGCAGATATATCATCTTGATCTTTTAATCATTTATAAAGTTCATTCTGTCTTTCATGTATTTCTTTTAAAGTCGTATAATTGTAAACTAAACAATGATTCTATATTTGATTATCTTGTACTTAAGTTTATTGATGATGAGTAAGAATGAAAGATAGAAAAGATTTTATAAAAGTAAAAAAGAAAGAGAATTTTATATTATAAGATACAATGAAAAGAATATCTCATTGAATATAATCAATGAATATTAAGCAAAGATATGAAAGATATCTTAAAGCTTATAGAAGCTTTCAAAACAAGACTGAAGCATGAGTGAAAAGCATAATCACTCACTTTCAAGCATAAACTTATTATTAGAAAAGAAGAATTACTGTATTATGATAGTTTCACTCTTTAATGAGATGATCACATATGTAAATCAACAGACAGAAGAAAAAAGCGCAAAGATGCTCAAATGCACTTGATAAGAAAGCATAATCATCATAATACAATAAACATTATGCAATCATCACTTCATCAAACATCTTTCACACAAGACAAGATTGCAAACTTCTTCTTCTTTCTCATTGTTAAATTTACATTAAGATATAAAGACAGAGATTTGAAAGACAACAAATTGTACTAAAATATATCAGAATAATTAGAAACATTGATAAAACAATATATAATTGAAATTGAACATATTGCAAAGCACTTTACATTCAGAATTTCTCTAACAATGTCATTAACAATCATCATTTCTTTGAGAATGAGCTTTTGAATCTTTAGAAATTCAAGTTTATGAATCTTCTCAAGATGATTCTTTACATAAGTTACTGTTATCAATTTCTTATAAAGAATTTTCTGATGAGCAATGAATGTTTTCAAAGTGACATTCTCTTCTTCATTCTCAATTGCACTATCATGAATATTTTGCAGATGAAAGAATTCATTGACAGTCAAAATGCAAATATTAAAAATCTAAACATTAAATCATGAGTGTTTAGCAAATGTATCAGATAAGTATATTCATTGTGATACAGAAATTCTTATTATTTGCACAGCAAGTACACTTCTTGTACATTGTTTTTCTTTGAAAGATGATGTCACACAGCGATGCTTTATTCTCAATGTGTAAAACTCAAGCATACTTTATACAAATTATTTTATTTAAAGTTTCAAAATCAGCAATGCTTCTTTCACTTATTCTCACAATTGACAGCTGAAAAGCATCAGTAATGACATCAAGAAGTAAAATAAGTGAATCTTATTATTGTTCTTTAATTTCGCGAAGTTTGTAAATTCAACAAAATCATCAACAAAGCATTAATGATTATTTCTTTTCTCATCATCTCTTGAATTTTCTCTTTGATAGTTGAAATGTACTTAAAAGTTTGAATAGTAAAAGTAATGAGCTTCAAATCAGAATTTGATAACATCTGCATCATCATGAGTGATTCAGCATCAGTAACATCATGATTATCACATCTGATCAATGTCTTTTGAGCATACTTATAATACTGTTAATTACAGTAATAGTCGTGAAACTTCAAGTTGTAACATCACTTACTTTCATAATGATTTTGACTCAATCATCAGTCAACTTCATTATTTTACGACTTTCTTTGAATGTTGCTGCACATTCACAACTCATAATTTAAATCTCTTACTTTTATGATATAAATATACTTAAAGTTTGTCAAAAGTAATCATACAATGATAAAAATATAATCATGATTGAAAAAAGATGAAGTTGAAGAAAATGAAAAGTTGAAAGAAACTGAAAGAGCAATAAACAAATCAACAATTATTATTCACTCTTGTTTATATTTTATCATTTCAACAATCATTTACTCAAAAGATAAACAATGTTTATGTGCTATTTACACGTCATCATTGCTGTCATCTACATCAACTACATATTACATATACTATTTATAATGCCATTTATACACATTATAATTGAAGATAAATCATCATTCAATCGAAAGTTTCTTTTTTTCTTATTTTCTCACAGAGATTTGAAGATTTTTATCGAGAGCTTTTAAAGTGAATCAATGAGTGCACATCATCATTTATTAAAGTAAACAAAGACATTAATTATTGAGATTGAGAATGAATTCACTTAGAAGAAAAGACAATTGTCATGATGAATTGACACATAAAGATTAAATCAGAAACTGAGTCAAAGATCAGATTTGAGTTAGCTTTGAAACTTTATGACTTTGTCAAGACATTATTTAAACTACGTCATATCTTCAACTTAATATATTATGAGTTATGTCATGCTCAACTTGACAATGCTTGATAAACTCTCTATAATTGATTGATTTTCTTGAGTTATCAAGAACTTCTTAATAATTAGCTTTATCATAATATATACTCATTTTGTGTCTGTTTAGAATATCACATTGTCATATCATTCTTATAGATCTCGTTTATTCATTTAGTAGACTTAATCATCACAGACTGCATGTTTTCAACATGATGCTTGTTTAAACTGATCATCAAGTTGAGTTTTGAATTGACATTTTGAATTCAACTTGATTTGAAGTTGAGTTGCTCACATTCTTAACTCAATTCAAGTTGAATTGAGCATATTTTCAATTCAATGCAATTCAATTTGACTGAGAATTGAGTCAATTCAACTCGATTTGTCAAGAACTTGAGCTTGATGTTAAAAGAACTAAATATAGAAATTTTCTTGACTTTTGCATTATCTTTTTGCATTATCTTTTTGCATTATCTTTTTGGTAGAAAGTCATGAAGAAAAAACATGAAGATCATTTGATAGAAAGTCATAAAGAGAAACATAAAGAGAAACATAAAGAAGAACATGAAGAAGAACATGAAGAGAAACATAAAGAAAAACATGAAGAAGAACATGAAGAAAAACATGAAGAAAAACATGAAGAAAAACATGAAGAGAAATATAAAGAAGAACATGAAGAGAAACATGAAGAGAAACATCAAGATTGTTTGATAGAAAGTCATGACAAAAAAACATGATAGAAAGTCATGAAGAAAAATTATGTAGACTGTTCAATCAAGCTATTTACATTTATTTAATATCTTGTTGAATTGAGTCGAGTTTTTAAGTTGAGTTGTTGAATCAAGCTTCTCAACTCAATTTGAGTTCTTGAATTCAACTTCTCAATTCAACTCAACACTTTTTTCAAAAAAATTTCAACTCAATTTAACACTTTTCGAGTCAAGTACTTGACTTGAACTCAAGTACTCAACTTGACGCAATCAGTTTATGCTTGTTGAGCTTAAAAAGTTTGTTGAATCTACAAAGTCTGTTGAGTTCAACAAATTCATTGAGTTTAGAGAGTTCAGAAACAGCAAGAGAAATGTGTGATTGTATTTTGACATTTTCAAATATTTGATCAATTTGTTTCTGTAGATTTCTGACGTCTGTTTCATCTGTTATCATCATTTGAGACAGATGTGTCTTCAGAGTTCGTGATCTTCGTTGCAGTTAATGCAACATCTTTTATTTAAAGACATCATGCACTCTTTAATGTGATGTTTGTCTGCGCATTTTGCACAACGTTGTTTCTTCTTGCAGAATCTGATCATATAATCAAATTCAAAGCATCTGTAATATTGAGTAATGCAACAGTTCTTTTCAAACAGCTTGCATAAACATTCTTGATACAAGTTTAACATGTTCTTGTTTATTAATTGATTCATCATTGCTTCAATTGCAATCTCTATGATGAGCAATGAGTGAATCTTTTCACTTTTGACTTCTTTCTTAAGTCAAACTATTCTTAAAATCTTTAGATTTTCATGAAGTTTTGCATTATCTTTTATCAGACTTTTAATGATCACTTTCTGATTGCTTGTATCTATTATGATGCATATTTCATATGCTAGCACAGCAAAGATTTAACACATTATACATGTCAAGTTCATGATTTCTTTTGCTCATGTTTGAAATCTTTTCAGATTTGCTTGAGTCTTTGAACTCATTGCGTGAAGTGTGATGTCTTCGCTTTCAAGCTTTCAAAAAGACATAATTAGATTTCTTTGAGCTGTCAACACGTTTGTGATTTCTTGAAGAATTTATTCAATAGATTTCTTTTGTATCTTTTTTATTTTCTTTCTTTCTGCTATCTTCATCATGACTTCTCATCTTTTGCGAAGTGATGACAATTCATCTCTGAGACGTTGCTTTCTCATTGTTACTTCTTCTTTTATCATGTTTGCTCATGACATGATTCTTGATGAGAAGCGCATGCTATCTTGTGTTTGCATGCTATCTTGTATCTGTAGCTGCTTGCTAAGCAGTTGTACAAATGTCTTCAATTTCTATACATTTTTCGTAATGAATGCATTTTGATTCTCATTGTTTCTTTCTTCTGAATCGTTTTGAAGATGTTGCATCAACTTCACTGTTACTTCTTTTCATGAATGATTTTTGCTCTTCTCTTTCTCTAACGTTGATGTCTGTATTAAAAGATCAATAATGTTAGCAACATACTTCTTGTTGTTACATGAACTTTTCAACTTCACGTTGCTGTTTCTTTGTGACAAGTCAACGTTGTTAGACTGATCATCAAGTTGAGTTTCAATATCAATCTTCTGATTCAACTCAAGTACTCGATATCAATCTTCTGACTTGACTTGAATACTCGATTTCAACATTCTGACTCGATCTGATATTGATCTCGAGTCGATACTCAATTCGAGTTCTCGACTCGACTCGTCAAGAAATCGAAAATGACGTCAAGAGAGCTAAATATAGAAATTTTTCCGGTTTTTCGCCTTTGCATTACCTTTTTGCATTATCTTTTTGATAGAAAGTCATAAAGAAAAACATGAAGAAAAACATGAAGATTATTTGATAGAGAGCTTTGATAGAGAGCTATGATAGAAAGCTATGGTAGAAAGTCATGACGGGAAACTATGAAAACTGTTTGATAGAGAGTCATGAAGAGAAGTCATGAAGAAGAGCTATGATAGAGAAACATGAAGGCTATTTGATAGAAAGTCATAATAGAAAGTCATAATAGAAAGTCATAATAGAATATCTATCTATCTATCTTCATGTCTTGACGAGTTGAATCAAAAATTTCGAGTCAATACTCAATTTCAACTCTTTAACTCAACTCGATTACTTGAGTTGAATCTTCTGACTCAACTCAAATACTCAAGTCAAGAATTCTGATTTAAATCGAGTCTTGATGAATTGAGTACTCAACTTGAACTTAAGTACTCGATTCAACATGATCAGTTTAAACATTGTTTGCAATCATCTTTGAATCAGCATTGCTGCAGTTCATGCAATTCATCATCATTTATTCATCTTTTAAATTCATTTTGCTTTGATTGTATTGCTCTTTTCAAAAATTTGCTTTGCGTGCATTGTGATTGTTTCATAAAATAATAATAATATTATTATTTTACTTATTTTGTTGCAACGTTATAAAACTATAAAATGTACAAATTTAAATGTAAAATTAAAACATTGATTAATTACTTATTATAAAGCATGATGAATTATGTTCTTGAAATATTAAAATTAAGTTACATTGTAATTTACATGTAATTTAGTATTAATACTTGAAGATAAATAAGTTTAATAATATCAATTTGAAGATCGACAACGAGATTCATCTGTACATGATGTTAACTACAAATCTTTTGATTCTATTCTGTGTTTGAATAGAAGTCAGAAGAATTAAGAGATTTCAATTCGACGCAGTTTGAATGATGTTAAAACATTGCGTGATCAGAAAAGTTATCATGCAGAGTTTTCACTCATGTGACAATCTCTCTTCTAACAGTCACAATTGATTTACGAAGAAGATTAATGACATGTTAATATCAGTAGACTGATCGCGTTGAGTCAAGTATTCAAGTTTAAGTCGAGTACTCAATTTGAAAAGTGTTGAGTTGAATTGAAATTTTTTTGAAAAAGTGTCGAGTTGAGTTGAGAAGTTGAATTCAAGAACTCGAATCGAGTTGAAAAGCTTGACTCAACAACTCGACTCAATAATTCAACTCAACTCGACAAGATATTAAATAAATGTAAATAGCTTGATTGAACAGTCTACATGATTTTTCTTCATGACTTTCTATCATGTTTTTTCGTCATGACTTTCTATCAAAGTCAAACAATCTTCATGTTTTCTCGTCATGATTCTCTATCAAACAATCTTCATGTTTCTCTTCATGTTTCTCTTCATGTTTCTTTTCATGTTTCTCTTTATGTTTTTCATCATGTTTCTCTTCATGACTTTCTATCAAAAAGATAATGCAAAAAGGTAATGTAAAAGCAAAAAACCGGAAAAATTTCTATATTTAACTCTCTTGACGTCAAGCTCAAGTTCTTGATGAGTTAAGTCAAGTTGACTCGATTTCTAGTCAAGTTAAGTCACGTCAAGTTGAAAATATGCTCAACTCAACTTGAATCAAGTTGAAAATGTGAGCAATTCGACTTTGAATTAAGTTGAATTCAAAATGTCAATTCGAAACTCAACTTGATGATCAGTCTAGATATCAGTAAGAGATGAAAAGATACTGCTAGTGATTAGACAATTCAGATGAAGAGTCTGAGAGTTGTGATTACAAGTGATTGAAGAATTTGCAATTTATCAAATGCGTTGATATTGAAACATCTTCATCACATCGACAATGTTGTTGAGTAATTGATGAAAAGATATCAGATAAAATAGTCATTTCAAGTATTGAGAGTCATGACTACAATGTTCAAAGAAGTAGTGACTTATTGATCATGCTGATATACTGAAAAAACTTGAACTCATCTTCTTTACTTGACATCAGATCATTCATTTATCTACGTGAAGAATTGAGAGTTCAAGAGAATGATCAAAATGCATTCTCTTTCATTGATTAAAATCAAACATTAAATGATTGCAATTACACATTTATACTAACAATTCATTCAACGTCTACATGACATAAGTCAAATCAAAAGAAGAAAAGAGTTACTCAGTACAATCACACTCTATCTTCTCATCATGTGCATCTCTCTTTCATCACATATTTCTCTGCTCAATGAATGACAATCATTGAGTAAGAGAACATAATTCTACGTACGTTACAATCATAAACATCACAAATGCAAAGAAAACGTCTTTCATCTTTGAATTGAAAATCAAATCAAGACATCATTGTATAAAATATCATCAATGAAGAGTAAAGCAAAGATAATGCATCATAATTGAACAACACAGACACTCATTAAGAGTTTACTTGAGCATCACACGTTAAATAGAAACTATAAATTCATTACTTGATAACACAGTGTTAATCTTATTGTTTCAACTGCATGAAGCAATTGTATAAACAATAAGTGATTTTCTTTCTCAAAGAGTTTTGTTCACTCAATATAAATAGCATAAAGTTTCTCATGAGTTGAGTCTAAATTGATGTCACAAGAGTGTATGAATTACAATTACAATTACAATTACAATTACAATATCAATTTGAAACTTAAATCTTTCATTTGCAATTATCTTATTATAATAATAATAAATTCATACATTTTTGTAACATTGATTAAATCAACTTATGAAAGACTTTATGCTATTTGTATTGAGTGAACAAAACTTTCTGAGATAGAAAATCACTTGCAGTTTATACAACTGCTTCATGCAGTTGAAACAGCAAGTTTTAAGACTATGTATCAAATTTGTTCACGTTGATTGCACGTTAAAGAATGAGTGTTCTAGTCACTTTAAATTGCTTTAAGAGCTTCATTTTCATCATTATCTTTACTACTGCTTTGAGACTCTTCATAATAATAATGATTATTCAATAGTTCAAGAAATCAGCATTTTGTAACATTCTTGATTGCAAATGCAATCAGTTCAAGCAATGCATGAATACATGCTTTGCTATCTGATGACTTTATTTGCAGTCACATTGCAAGCTATTTATGTCTGAAACATTTTTAAAGTGCAGATAAACATTCAAATCTATGCATTCAATTTTGATGTACATTGCAAGAATGCTTTCTGCTTTCTGAAGATTATTATGCATCTTTATCATCTTATTGCTCAGATGCAATCTTTGTGCTGAGATTGCATTGATGTTTGCAACGCGTTCTCTGTACTTTTCTCATCATTAATGTAATGATTGTCTCTTTAACAACACAAGATATAAACAGAGATCAGTATAGTAACAAACTAATCATTTAGACTGAAGATCTGAGAATAACTAAGACAATAGACTGTATTGACTATTACATGAGTTGAGCACGAAGCTTCTATCTAAGAGAATGATCATCATTATATAGATATAAAAGAATTGTGTCAAGTCATTTCTGCTCTGAATGATCACTCTGATCATTCTTGAGCAAGATGAGCAAGATGAGCATTTATGCTCATCATGCTCACTGTGATCACTTCTGATTCAAGTGATCAGAGTGATCACTTTCAAGACTCTGATTACTCAATGATTATTTAATCATTGCTGTTACATAATTTCATTGCAAAAGAGTTCTAACACTAGATTCTCTTTTAAGATTTTCGTTTTGAAAATCACTTTTTCTTCATGTTTTCTCATCATACAACAAAAAACTCTATCTTGCGTTGCAAAAATCTTCTTGAGCGTACGAGTTCTGAGCATGCTGTCATGCGTTCTTATAAACACTGCAGTTGCTTGCAAAAGAAATGTCGTATTGACAATGAATTTAATCATTGCATCGAGTGCATGCATCTTGATCGCAAATGCAATCTTACTTTCTTGATGATGAAGTGAAAAAAAGTAAAGACAGAATGCAATTGCATTCTTCATGAGCTGCTGAATGCTCACAAGCAGATGCAAAAGATCTTCACAAGAACTACTCATCTACAAAATCAATTTGAGTTTCTGAAGAACAAGAAACAAATGATGATTGAATAAAAGTTTCAAAACATCATCAAGCTTGAGAAAGATGAGAGAAAAACTAGCGAGTCATCACTGAATGATCTTTTCTTTGATGTGTCTTTCAAGCAGATTGAGATTTCATCAGACTTTAACTAACTGAATTTCTTAACTGAAACTGTCACAGAAGCATCTGACAATTCTTGAGATTTTTCTTCAATTTTCAAGTGTTCTTGATATGTTCATAATCTTTTCACTTGATTAATCAATGAGATTGATCTTTGATATTCTGTTGATTTAGAATATTCTTTACTTCATATTTGACATTCTGACTCTTTGAATCAATTTCTGAAGATTCTGTTTGAATTAATGTATTTGAGTCTGCAGACTTCAAAAGAGAAATATGAAATATTGAATGTATTTTCATAAATGTTGAAAGATTCAACTTATAGTTAATTGATTTCTTTTCTTCTAGAATTTTAAATGATTCTAGTTTCATATGATTCAACTTGTTACTTGATCTTTTTGTCTTGATATTTCGTCTTAGTAAATAAACTTTGTCTCTCTTTTTAAGAGTAGATTTTCTATCTCTTTTCTTATTTGCATACAGAGTCATGCACTTGCTTAGAAACTGAATGTTCTTTTGCAGCTTTTTAACAAATGTATTTATTCAATCTGTATCGTAGCTTTCTGAGCTAATTACGCAAATTCACGCGATTTCTTAAGAGTTTTTGACTTGAACTCATAGTTTGCAAAGAATAATGACATGCTGATTACTTTCGTTGTTACACTATTAAAAGTCAATTGTGCTACTGATAGTAGCTGTACTCAATCATTCTGTCTATAGTTGATATAGCATTTAAGATACTGTTTCAGTGTCTGATTCATTCTTTTCATTTGTTCATTCATCTGTGAATGATAAGCTGTTGACAGCTTATGATGAATTTCTAGTTGATTCACTAATGATTTTCAGAATTTTGATGTGAACAGCTTGTTTCTATTCGAAATTATCTCATCTGATAAATCATGATTTGCTACAATCATTCTCAGAAATGTGTAAGTCAAATCTTTCGCGAATGTTGCTTTCTTGTATGACAAGAAATATTCATACTTGATTAATTTATCTGTGATCATCAATATAAAGTTGTACGTTGTTTTTGTAACTCTTTCTTTTAACTTTGATAGCTTGACTATGAAGTTCAAAGCTATGCTTTTTCATGCACAATCTGATGTGCTGAGACTTTTCAAAAGTTTGTAAGATCTATGTCAACTATGCTTCGTTTGAATGCATACGTTGCATTTTCTTATGATATTTTCTACTTGTTTTCTTATCTTAGAGAAGTAGTAGATTCTAGATATTCTTTCAATAATTTTATTCGAATTCTGATGTTCATGTATCATTGACTTGTGATAATTACTTATTATCTCTTGTTTACATCTTGTTGAAACATAGATGAGATCTTAAAATGTTAGTATTTCGTTAGTTATCTCAAAGTTCGCGTTGTCAGCGATATTCTCTATAATATTCTGCGCGACTGAGTTCTTTGCTAGCTTTAGCTTTATTCGTTTCTTGAGATCTCAATTGTAGATTCATAGCGTAGCTGCATTTTATTTATTGTAAATAATGAAATCATTTTGATTCTGTTGTAAGATAGTTTGATTTACCTGTGATCTATCTGTCATGTGATCTGCTCTTCTGCTCAAGACATTGATCTTCGAGTTTTCAGATTCTTTTTGATACTGAATTTGAAAGTTGTACAACGACAATTTCTTTGATCATTTAATCTGTCTTCGATTTAGAACTTTCGTGATCGTGAAGTATAGCAGATTCTTATGATCTGTATATACTTGAATCTGATGTCTAAATTCTTTCAGATACACTTTTCATTGTTTGAAAGAGTCAACAATAGCTAGCAGCTTCTTGTTGTGTATTTCATAGTTCAATTCAACGACTGTAAACTTACAACTGTAGTAAGCAATAGAATGCAAACGTCTTTTATCATCTGATTGACTGATACACGTCTTAATAGCTTCGTTTGACGCGTTCATCTTGAGCGTAATAGATTTTTCTGATTCAAACATGATCAGTACTGACTGAAAGATGAACAATTTCTTCAGCTTCTTGAAAGCTTCTTCTGCTTTCTCAGTTCACACAAATGATATATTCTTTCTCGTAAGATTTGTAAGTGACAAGACAATTCTGAAGTATCTTTTTATAAAGTATTTATAAAAGTTCGCGAATTCTAGAAAGAATTGAACTTCAATCTTTGACTTTAACGTTGATTAAGTCGTAACAGCTTTTATCTTCTTTAAATTCATTCTTAAACTCTGAAACATGACTATGAATCTCAAAAACTGTACACTCTGTACATGAAATTCACTTTTTCCTGACTTGATGCGCAGATTGACTTTCTTCAAAGTCTGTAGAACTTTTCTAACATGTTGCACATGTTCTTTCTTCGTCTTTAAATATACTAGTATATCGTTCAGATATACTATGATGAATTGATTCAAATAACGTCGTAGCACATTATTCACAAAAGTCTGAAACGTGACTGAAGCATTGATTAAATCGAAAGACATGATCAAATACTCATAATGTTCTAGTCGAGTGCAAAAGACTGTCTTTCACTCATCTTCTTCTTTAATTCATATTTGATTGAATGCTTTAAGTATATCAAATTTCATAAATCACTGTGCTCTCTGCAATCTGTCTTGCAGTTCAGATATGAGCAATAGCGAGTAGCTGTTTTTAATCGTGATGTTATTCAATGCTTTATAATCAACACATAGTTTTAAACTTTCATTCAATTTCAAAACAAACAAAATTGAGTATTCTGCTGACAACTGCAATTCTTTAATGAATTCTTTTTGCATGTTCTCTTTCAGATATTGTTGCAAAGCGTCAAGCTTTTCTGCTGACAATGAGTAAATGAACTGTTTCGTGAGTTTCTTGTCATTTATGAGCTTGATCTCATGATCTCATGATTAATGTTTGAGTAGTGCCTCTTGATCACTTTCTTTCTCAAACAGAATCTTACATTTCTGATATTCTTTAGAGATTTTAGCGATAGCGAGATTACTTTTAATCTCTCTGCTTTATAACATCTGTGCATCTGAGCTGTTTTTTAGCTCTCTGCGCATATCATTCGCTGTCATTACGAAGATTTTCACACTTTCTGATGACTTCAATATTGAGTGCAATCGTGTCATTTCTGTATGAAGAAAAGCAATTGTCTCATTGATTCAATCTATCATTGAATTGATTGTATAAAGTCATGATATGTCTAGAACTATATCACTGTTTAACTGCTTCATAACATTTAAACGCAACTTTTTTCAATGACGTTCAAGTCTCAAGTGAATGAGTCAAGTCTTTTGATCTATTAGTTTGTTGTTGTACTTTATGAATGTCTCATTAAAGTTTTGCAGATTGTAAGATTCTTTCTTCTTCTGCATAAATATTTGCGCTTTTCTAGCAAATTCTGAAAACATATAGTTTCTTGTACAATTACTGTCAATAAATAAACGTACTGTATGATCGTTGATCTTGATTCAGACTCGTAACTGCGTCAAGTCACTTGTGAAGATAAATATGCTTTTGATTTTTGACTCTTGACTAGACTTTTTCAATGATCTGTTAATTGAAAAGTCTTCTAGTTTTTTGAACTAAAAGCTCACTTTCTAAGTACTTGTTTTATGTACTGAAATTGATTCAAATCAATCTTCTTCTGTGAATGCTTCTTTGAATCACACAGATTAAATCTCTCTCTGATGACTTCTGTCATCTGTCTAAGTTCTCTGAATATATGATTTTCATTGAGAAGTACATATTTTTCTTGCTTGATGAACTTGACTTCTGTGAGTGACTTTTTCATGACTATGTCATGATATTGAATGTTCTTACGTGATGCTATTGACTCATCTTGCATTGTGTTGTAAATAGTCTGATGTATATCATTCTTGATTTGTTGCATTCGCTGTTAAAAATCTTTCTCTTTCTGTTTGAAGAGAGTGTACAATTCGTTGTACATGCTTATAAAACTTGTCTGAATTGTAAGTTTTCTGAAATCTTTCTTTACTTCAAGATGATTATCTTCTTGCTTGAGAGCATCTTCTGCTGCAATAGTGAATGCTCATAAGATTTCGCTAAGTCGATTTTCTTCTTCAACTGCTTAATGAATAGCTTCTTTGATGCTGTTTGATCTGTTCAAGTCATCTGCTTCGCTGTTGAGAATCTCTGATTTCGCGATTATAGTGAACGAACTTTCGTCACTTTTCTCATCATGCACTTTCGATTGATGATGAGTTGCTGCGTAGAAATGATTCTTTCGTGAGAATTTCGAATATCATTCAGAATCTTTCTTATCGCTCAGATGAGTGCAACAGTTGTTTTCATAACATGCTGTTCATGACAATACTTGATGCTTGTCTTTCTGATCTTCTTTTGTTGCTGCGAAAGATTTATCTTGTTTATCATAAAACTTTGATTTGTTCTTGTACTTGTTCTGAGTACAATCTTTGAAGAAATGATTTAGCTTTTCACATGTATAACATGTCTTGCTTTGCTGAACAGTTTTATCACAAGTGTTTGTCGATATCTTTCAAATTGCGTCTAACTTCATAGACTGAGAATCATAATAAAATTGCTTCTTCTTTTTCTTGCTTCATGCAACTGAGACATAAGTGACCTTGTTCTTCTTTTCAAGCCTTCGCTTGTACTGTTGATTATTCAGTATGATTGCTTTGCTAATCATAGCATGCAAAGTCGCAAGTTTATTCATACAAGTTATTTCATTCTTTATCACATTCTTCAGTTCTTTATAGAACTGTGCTGTAAAAGTTGAGTCATCTCATTCAATCTTTGTTGCAATTGACTGAAAAGCAGCAATGTACTTGAATGCTGATTCTGATTGCTTGATGTCATACAGCTGTTGTTTAACGATTCATTTTGCATTTATGTCTTCATACATTCTTTGTATTGCTTGCTCAAAGTTAAAAAAGTCTTTAAAGACTTTTTTAATCTTATCTTCTTGATCTTCTGACTTATTCTTCAAGTGATTCTTTATCAATGATTTAAATCATTTGAAAACATCTTCTTTGAAGTACGAGAATGCAAACAATATCTTGTCATGAGATGAACTTAGTTTCTTGTGTGCTCTGACATAAACGTTCACTTGTATAAGAAAAGCGTCGAGCTTGTCTCTATTTTCGTAGTACAGATTTGATGTTGATATCTTAATTGCTGACTTGTTATTCAAGAATGCAGTGATGTCTGTTGATGTGATTCATTCTGAGAATGACATAATGATCATGATAAGATGATGCTCTGATATCTTGTGAAAGAGTGATGCTCAAAGTGTAATGATTGTTTCTTTAACAACACAAGATATAAACAGAGATTAGTATAGTAACAAACTAATCATTTAGACTGAAGATCTGAGAATAACTAAGACAATAAACTGTATTGACTATTACATGAGTTGAGCACGAAGCTTCTATCTAAGAGAATGATCATCATTATATAAACATAGAAGAATCATGTCAAGTCATCTTTGCTCTGAATGATCATTCTGATCATTCTCAAGCAAGATGAGTAAGATGAGCATCTATGCTCATCATGCTCACTGTGATCACTTCTGATTCAAGTGATCAGAGTGATCACTTTCAAGACTCTGATTACTCAATGATTATTTAATCATTGCTGTTACATAATTTCATTGCAAAAGAGTTTTAACAATTGATTTTATTAATCTTTGTGATACTGTGTTATTGCGATGCTATTGCTTGTTGAAATCATTGTGAAGAAGAAAATGCATTATCTGTATCTTAACTGTATCTTTGCATCTTCTTAAATGAAGACATTCAGAAGTATTATTTTCTTGATGATGAATAATCAAGAAATAATGCAAATAACTCTTGTTAAACAAGTGCATATTAGTTTGCATGCTTATCTGATCTCTTGCATTCAATCATTAACACAATTGTGTAACATGATCTTGTTCTATAACATGTTCAAATAAACATGTAGTGAGTTTATGTATATTTCTGTCTTTAAAGTTTTGATGCTTACTCTTTTGAATGCTTCTGCTACGTGATGCAAAGTCTGATTCTGAAGTGTTTTTGATCTGCATTCTTTGCTCAACAATTCATTTTTCTTGTCACGCTGATGTTAAACTGATGCTTCAAATGCAATTTCTGATCTCACTACTGCTGAGTATACTTGTCTTGCTTTTGTGAAGATAACTCTTCATGTGAAGACTTCAAAATGACTAAGTGTCAGCATTCTTATGACATAATTCGTCTTTATTTGTTGAAGATGCATGTTTCATTGCAGTTTCATGTTCAGTTGCATCTTTAAAACTTGTACATCTGATTTCAATTTGATAAATGAGCTTTTTATTTATATGCTAGTCATCATGTTAAATCTTTTCGATTTTCTAGTGAAATGTGTAAGCTCATACTTTTCTGATGCGAACGTTATGTCATGAGTGCAAGCTCATTTCGCGCAGACATCATGTGCTTTGCTTAATGTTTTGCAGATTTCTTTAATGAATTTGTTGTAAACTAGAATGTTAATATCATTTATAAAGTCAAGCACTTTAATTTTAATTCTCAATGCTTTGCATTTTTTGATTAAACTTGCGTTGAAGAATAGAAAGAGAATCAATGAAATGAAGAATCTCTGCAATATGTCTGCATTTATCTTGCGCATGTCACTCATTTGTTCATTGAATATTAACGATGTTTCTCGATCTTTTAGAAAGCTGCATGTTTATTCAATTATGTAACTTAACATTCTTTTCATCTTCAGCGTATGCAGAAGTCTGATGTGTGAGACTTGATTAAATGCTTTGATGACATTTAAATTTAACATAAATATTACGTATTTGATTTTGCAATCTTATACTGTGTGAACTTGATTTACTAGTAAATTTAACATTAAGATCATGAATTGCTTGTATTTTGTTCTCATTTGCACATTAAATAGCATGCAATGAGTCTTGACTATATCACTCAGTCTTTTGATCATGATTGACTTCAAAGCTTTGCTCATGATATCAAGTAAAGCAATGAATTCATATATCTTTGAATTAATATAATTGCTTTTCTTTGATTTGCATAGTACTATTGTTTGAGTCTTTTTGAACTGCTTCAAATAATATTTGTGTGTTATGCATGCATTGAATAAACTCATCAGTACTGAGATCAGTTCTGCAAGACTCACTTAAAGCATTCTGTTTGAAATATCTGAAGCATCTGATGCTTTGTTTGCTTTTACTCATCTGATTGTTTGCTTCACTTCATTCTCTGTGATGCATAAATTGAATGAAACTGTCAGAAATATGAATGACTTTGCAATGTTGTTGACATTCGCTTGAGAAGATGAGAAAAAGAACTTTTCTTGCAGTATCTTAATTTTTTTCTTGAACGTCATTGTCATATGATCGATGTTGCTTCACTTCAGTGACGAAAACTGAGAAAGCTTTTTAAATAACTGACTTTCAATTCTAGCTTATTTTGCAAAACATCATATTAATTTGAGTGTCTTGCTCAGCTCATTGATTTCAAAAGTTTCTTACTCAATTTAAGAATTTTGTCAAGAGAGTAGATTTCTCGATGATTTTCTGTAACACTCTGATAATCTTACACACTTTGTCATTCATCATAGTCTTGTCATTTAAAGAATGTTTCAAAGAGAGATGTATTTGCAGATAAACACTCAATGCTTCTGTATTTTTTTTTTCAAAGTCATCAAGTTGAGAACTGCACTGAGATTGTTTGTAAACATAGCTTTGTGATGATTGAAAGATGATTCAACTTCTGATGCAGATTAATTCATATTTTGCACTTGCATATCATGAACTGTATTTTCTCGCTGTTAAAAACTAGATCAATCGTTGTAAATTAATTGTAAGCTTCGTAAGTAATAATGTCTGATTTCAGCAATAATTTCAGTCTTACGTTTGTAATGATGTTTAGCAGAGTATCAGTCATCATATGATGAGTGAAGCATCTTCGCTTTTCTCAATGAGAATGATGTAGATTAAAATCTTTTACAATCAATTGTTTGCAGTCATTCTTGAGTAGTTCATTTAAACAAGAAATGATTGAAAATCTCTTTGTAAATGTAGTAAACAGTGAGCATGAATTGTAAACATTTAGAAGTCTTAATGTCTGCATTTTATCATTTACGTTGCAAGTTAATATTCTGATTGAGCAAATGTTTGACTCAGCTGTTTCTACTATTCATTGATCGAATCTTAAACATTTGTTAATATATATGCATGTTCTTGATTGAGATGACGAGTTTTTCACTAGATGAAAGAAGTTGTATACTGAGCTAAATGACTGTGAGTTGTTGTTATTGCAATCTTGCTTCTGTATAATTACTATGTTGAATTCGCGAACTTTTTTGTTAATTAAAAATGATTCTTGAATTCTTAATGACTTTCTGATGTTGTACTGTAGAATTTGTAGAAAAGATTATTTTATCATAAAGTTATTCATAGCTGTTGTTGACTCTGCAATGAGAAGACTCTTTGTATGCTTTCAATCATCAAAAGTCTTTCTTACTTTCTGATTAAACATTTCTGAATCTGCTCAGATGTTATCTTGTCTGAGTCACTATTCATGCAAGAGAAAAAATTAACTCATCTCTTCTTGATCTTTACTATCTGTCAAGCTGATTCATCAATGATTCAACTGCATGTTTTTAACATGATTGTTACTGAGTTTGAAAGATTCATTGAATCAAAAGAATTCATTGAATTTGAAAAGTTCATTGAATCTAAAGAGTTTATTGAATCTAAAGAGTTTATTGAATCTAAAGAGTTCATTGAATCTAAAGAGTTTAAAAACAGCAAGAAGAATGCATGATTATATTTAAACATTTTAAAGTATTTAAACAATTTGTTTCTATAGATTTTAAATGCTTGTTTCATCTGCTGTTGTCACTTGAAACAGATGCATCTTCAGAGTTCATGATTTTCATTGCAGTTGATGCAACATCTTCTGTTCAAAGACATCATGCACTTTTTAATGTGATGCTTGTTTATGCACTTTTTGCAGCGCTGATTCTTTCTGCAGAACTTAATCATGTAATCAAATTTGTGACATTTGAAGCACTGTGTAATGTGTTACGATTCTAGCCTTCGTCTATTCTTCGCCTAACCTTCGCCTGATTTCATTCTAATCGAGCCTAGCGAGAATCTGATCTAAAGATGATATCATTGAAACTCTGCATCATATGTGTAAGACGTCAACTCAATCGAGTCTAGCACAAAATTGAGAAACACACATATAAGAATTGAGTTCTTTTCTGTAGATACTTTTCTTTCTTAGCATTTATCTATTAGTTAAATGACATTCATATGACTCGCTTTATGCTGGTTTCTAACAGTAGATAAATGCTAACCAACTACTCTGCTATTGACGTGTAGACGATACGAAATAATCTACTTCGTTCATTCAGAAAATTCGCAAGAAATTCTTTGAATTACTTTCATCAAAACACATCTTCAAATTTACTCAAATTTACTCAAATTTACCAAATCAATC